>Ga0299914_10001815_pt1 | contig 14402 bp, 10 predicted proteins | sample RVTome_10_FD_201361 | JGI IMG/M metagenome (GOLD analysis project Ga0299914, IMG submission 201361) | Soil microbial communities from uranium-contaminated site in the Upper Colorado River Basin, Wyoming, United States - RVT153D57 (version 2) ...
CGAGAGCGAAATACGGCATCCTCTCGTCCCGCCACGGTTTCTTCTCCCCGAACGTTCGAAGGTGGACGTTGTAGAGAGCGAAGGGGCGGCCGTTCCACCGAATCTGGGTCCGGGTCACGTACGTGTAGGACGTATCGCGGGGGCTCGGTGAAAGCTTAAACTCCTGCTGCCGCACCACGCGATGCTTGCTGAGTACGGGCTGCGGCGTCCAGGTCGCACCCGTGCTCTCCTGTCCGATCGTGTAGTAGCCGAGCGAGTCGTAGAGGATGGCCACGTACGGCGCAGCCCGCACGTAGGGCACCTCCGTGTGATAGACGACGTCGGCTTCCTGAAGCCCGATGACGTCGGGATCGGTGCGCTGTACGAATCTGCTCATCTCGACTGTCTTGGCCGGCATCTCGTAGCCCCACCACCGCGGCACGTTGAAAGAGAGCACGGAGAGCGTGTCGGTCGCCGCAATCCGATCGCCTTCGAGACGATCGAACGGGTTCATGCGGACGAGCATCAGCAGGATCAGCACGCCGTGCAGCGCGGCGTGCCGCCACCGCCCTGCCGCGAGGAGGAGTACGCTGGTTGCCAGGATGAGCAGCGCGAGATAGGGTAGAAACACCGCGATCAGCTCAAACCACCAGATGACCGTCGGACGAACGTAGTACGCCAGGTACCCTGCTACGAATAGCACGATGAGCAGTGCATCGATCGCGAGAAGCGCTGTGCGTAAGAAGTGGCGCACGTGGAATAAAGGCTAGACAAGGGGCTCCAGGCCGGCGATCCTAATTTCGGCTCGCCTCATAGAGGATGCGCTTCTCGTCCTCCGTCAGCGCCTCGTAGCCGCGTTCACTGATCTTGTCGAGAATGCGATCGACCTCGTCGTCCGTATCGACGTCCGTTTCGTTCGATGCGGGAGGGCCGGGCATCGGGTGAATCCGCGCAGGGCCGGAGGGCTCCTTCTTTCCTGAGGAAAACCAGCGCCCCATCCGGTCCCGGAACCGCTCACGGTTCTCGCCCCTCCGAGACGATCCCGCCGAATATGCGTAGCTGCGTCCACCGGGGAAGATCAGGCGGGCCCAGCCGGTGAGGTCCAGCCCCTGCTGTTCTCCCTTCGCCAGCAGGTATCCGAAAAGCGCACCGCCGAGATGTGCGGATACGGACATGTTGCTGCCCGAGACGAAAAGCAGGTTCAGCGCCAGATATCCGATGACGAGATAGATGAGGCGAACGGTTCCTATGAAGATGAGCGCCACGCTCTTGTAGGGATACAGCACGGCGACCGTCGTAATGACGCCGAGAACGGCGGCCGATGCCCCGTGAACGACGCCGCCGAAGGCGCCGACCGACGGCATCAGCGCGTGGAGAAGCACGGTGAGCAGGCCTCCACCCAGCCCGCCGAAGATGTACGCCGCGAAAAGCGCGTGGGAGCCGTGGAGCTCCTCATACTCCTTCCCGATCCAGTACAACCAGAGCATGTTGAAGCCGATGTGGAGCAGGCCCCAAAATCCGGACTGAAGGTGCAGGAAGTTGTAGGTAATGAGCTGCCATGGCTCGTAGAGAATGCCCGGAAGCGACGGATTCAGCGCGAGGTGATTCCACACGAACGCAGCCGACGCGTCGGCGTGGATGAAGACGAGCAGCCACGCTACGTAGATCACCACGTTGACCGTCAGGAGCGCCTTGAGCGCCCGCGGCTGCACGCGATACCATGACTGAAAGCGATTCACGTCTGCTTCACTTCGGTTTATCGGGCGAGTATTACTAGCGTCGGATATATTCGGTTCGTGCTTAACGGTTTAACGGTTTAACGGTTTGTCGGTTAGACGGTTAGACGGTTAGACGGTTAGACGGTTAGTCGGTTAGACGGTTAGACGGTTAGACGGTTAGACGGTTAGACGGTTAGACGGTTAGACGGTTGGTCGGTTGGTCGGTTGGTCGGTTGGTTGGTCGGTTGGTCGGTTGGTCGGTTGGTCGGTTTAAGTGGCGTGCCGGGTGGACGAACCGTTAAACCGACTAACCGACTAACCGACTAACCGTTAAACCGATGAGGTGGTAGACCGTCCCCAGGACGGTCTACCACCTCATAACCCGTTTCGGCTGCTGGGGCAGCTTTCCTCGCCAGTACTGAATCAGAAGGAATCCGAACAGCATCCCGCCCAGGTGGGCGAAGTTGGCCACGCCGGCCTGGCTGCCGGTGACGGCGGCCCAGAGCTCCAGGGCGCCGTAGCCGATCACGAGCCACTTGGCCTTGATCGGAAAGAGAAAGTAGATGTAGATGGGCTGGTTGGGAAACATCATTCCGAAAGCCAGCAGGATGCCGAAGACGCCGCCGGAGGCGCCGACGGTCGGATAGAGCTGTGCGCTCAGCGTGACGACGATCAGCTGGATGACTCCCGCACCGATGACGCACGCAAAATAAAAGATGCCGAAGCGGCGGCTCCCCCAAACGTTCTCGATCTGCACTCCGAACATCCAGAGCGCGAACATATTGAAGAGCAGGTGCGTGAAGTTCCCGTGCAGAAACGAATAGCTCACGAGCTGCCAGGGCCAGAACGATGGGTAGCCGGGGGCGTCGGGAATACCGAGCGGCCAGAGCGCGAACCACCGCATCAGCAGGTCTGCCGTCGTCGGCACCATCTGCGCCATGTAAACCAGCCCGTTGAGCACGAGCAGATTCTTGATGACCGGCGGAAAGACCGAAAACTGCGTTGGGGGGCTGTAGTAGTCCCGATTCATGCTCTATAATTCTCCTGGCCGATTCTGAGCGCTGGTTTCCGTCCGGCTTGAGCCGCTGCCCTCTTAGCGGTATCGAACCAACAATGTTGCGAGGGGCGCGCGGCTTGCCTGCCGGCGAATGGGACCCGCCCGACCGCACGGTGCGCGGAGTCGTGCACAAAGCTAAGAAATTGGCGGCATCGGCGTCTTTCTCCGTTCGCGAACCCATGATCCTCCTGATATCGGACGTCCACCTGGGCCGCGCCGACCCTGAGACGGACCGCGCCGTGGAAGCCGATCTGATCGCCTGCCTCGATCATCACCGCGACGAGGTCGAGCATCTCTATCTTCTCGGCGACCTCTTCGACGAATTCATCGAATACCGGCGGCTGGTACCGAAAGGGTTCGCCCGCCTTCAAGGACGCCTTGCCGAATGGACCGACGCGGGTATTTCGGTATCCTATCTGGTCGGGAACCATGATCCCTGGCACATCGACTATTTCGAGGAGGAGCTCGGCGTACGTGTCGAGTTCGGTCCGGTCGTGCGGCGCCACCACGGCCGCACGCTGTATCTGGCGCACGGGGACGTCCTGTCCGAGGAGTCTATGGCGAGGGGATGGCTCAAGGGATGGCTTCGACATCCGCTGCCGGTCTGGATCTACCGCTCGATACTGCCCGGCGACGTCGGCATGTGGCTCGCGACCACCGTCAACAACTCCTTCGGCAACCGTGATCTGGACAGGGATCTGGTGGAGCGGCTTCGCGTTAAGGCCCGACGGATCCTCTCCGATTCTACAGTAGATGTGGTCATATTCGGTCACAGCCACTATCCGGAGCTGCACGTCTGGCCGGAGGGCGGCTACCTTAATTCGGGATATTGGCACGAATCTCGCACGTTCGGCCGTTTGCATGACGGCGCATTGCAGCTCGTTCGCTGGAACGGACATTCTGCGGACGTCGTGCAAGATTACCTGACACCAGCGGATTCATCGTGACGCCCTATGTCGAAGTCGAACTATTCGGAAGACGAGCTGGATCGCTATTTCCGCGATCCTTCCGTTCGCAGAAAGGGCAACGGCCGTGGGCGCGCAGGTGGTCTTCGCGGTTATTTTCACGCCCGAATCGACGGTGAGAAGAAGGCGGACGCAGCATTCGCGGTCTCCCTCCTCGTCGGCGCCATGCTCGCGGCGCTGCTGGTGCTGGGTGGATGGATACTGCTGCTCGCCGACGATCTGCCGAGCTTCGAGCAGCTGGACAATCCGAATCTCCAGCTCGCCACGATCGCCTACACGGCCGATAATCAGGAGCTCGCCCGCTACGCCTATCAAAATCGTTCGTGGGTGGGCTACGAAGAGATCTCGCCACACGTCATCAATGCGCTGGTGGCCACCGAGGACAAGCGCTTCTATGAGCACTGGGGTATCGATGTCGCCGGCATATTCGGTGCTCTGGCGGACATCGTGACGGAGTTCGACCTGCGTGGCGCCTCCACGATCAGCCAGCAGCTCGCCCGCAACCTCTACAACCAGGACATCGGATTTGAAGTCACACTCTCTCGAAAGCTGAAGGAAGCGATTACGGCCGTTCAGCTCGAGCGGCGGTACACGAAGCGAGAGATCATCGAGATGTATCTCAACACAGTGCCCTTCAGCAACAATGCCTATGGCATCGAGGCGGCGGCGCAGACGTACTTCAGCAAGCCCGTGACCGATCTTACCGGGACCGAGGGTGCGACCCTCATCGGCATGCTTCAGGCGACCACGTTCTACAATCCGTACCGCAATCCGGAGAATTCGCAGCGCCGGCGAAACGTGGTGCTCGGACAGATGCTGAGCGAGGGCTTCATCAGCACGACCTATTACGAAGAGCACGTGAACGATCCGGTGGTGACGGACTACAATCCGTCCTCGGAGCTGACAGCGAGCCTGGCGCCTTATTTTGCCGAGCAGGTGCGGCTCTGGATGCGGGGCTGGGCGAGCGAGAACGGCTACAATCTGTACGCAGACGGCCTGCGCGTCTTTACGCCTCTCGATTCGCGGATGCAGGAGCTCGCACAGCAGTCCGTCGATGCGAACATGGAGGGCCTGCAGGCGGTGGTCGACTTCGAATGGAGCGGGGCTGCCGGCTACTGGGAAGAGCTGGAGCCGTATGTCCAGCAGACCGGCTACGAGCCGTGGGCCCGGTACTGGCGCAACAATCCCAATTTTTTGACCGCCTTCATTCGGAGCACCGAGCGCTATCGATCGCTCCGTCGCGGCAGCGAGCTGTCGATCGAGGATGCGGTCGAACAGTTGCGGAACAATGAGGCTTTCATGGACTCGCTGAAGACGGCCAAGACGCGGCTCCAGGCCGGGCTCGTCTCCATCGATCCTCATACCGGGTACATCAAGTCGTGGGTCGGCGGCCGCAATCTCGCCACGGAGTGGTACGACCACGTCAACACGGCTGCGCGGCAGCCGGGATCGACGTTCAAGCCGTTCGTCTACACGGCAGCGATCGACAACGGCTGGTCGCCCTACACGCGTTTACCCGACAGCACGTACACGTACCGGGATCCGGTCACCGGACAGGTGTGGCAACCGACCAATTTCGGCGGGTCTTCCGGTCGGGAAATGACGTTGACCGAAGCGCTCTACACCTCGACCAATACGGTGACGGCAAGGGTCATCACGCAGCTCGTCAATCCAAGCCAGGTGGCATTCTATGCGAGGCGCATGGGGATCGAGAGTCCGCTCGATGAAGTGCCGGCGCTGGGACTTGGCACGAGCGACGTGACGCTGCTGGAGATGACCGCCGCGTACGGAACGCTCGCGAACGGCGGCCTTCATTACGACCCGGTCTTCGTTACGCGCATCGAGGACCGCTACGGCAATATCCTCTACGAGCACAATCCCACCCCCGAGGAGGCGCTCTCGGAGGAGACGGCGTACACCGTGGTCAATATGATGCGCGGCGTGATCAGCAACACGGGCGGGACGGGCGTCCGCATTCGGTATCAGTACGGGCTGGGCAACTACGATCTCGCCGGTAAGACCGGTACGACGCAGGAAAGCGCCGACGGCTGGTTCATGCTCATGCATCCCAATCTGGTGACGGGCTCGTGGGTCGGCTTCAACGACCGCCGCGTCACGTTTCGAACCAACTTTTGGGGACAGGGGGCGCACAACGCCCTGTTCCTGGTGGGAGACTATTTTCGCAAGCTCGTAGACTCCGAAGAGATCGAAATCAGCCAGGAGCGCTTCCCGCGTCCGGAAGAGTTCGGCGTGCAGTACAATCTCCCGAGCCCGCTGCAGGAGATGCGAGGGAACGGCGACGACGACAGCGACGACGATAGGGACAGGGATCCTGATCGACGGGTCGGCTGGTGAGCTGGCCTTTGATCGAGGATGATCGGAGGGGACGGCGGAGCCCGAAATCAGGCGACCCTGCCATGCCACACGCGATGGCCCGTCTGGCGGAGAGCTTCGGCGGCCGCTTCGGCATTCGCATCCACGTCGAAGATGCCGAAGACGGCGGATCCGGATCCTGAGAGGGAGACGTACCCCGCGCCGGCTGTTTCGAGGGCGGCACGGGTCGCGGCGATGGCCGGATAGGCCTTCAGCACAGGCTCCTCGAAATCGTTTCTCAGCTCCGCGCGCCACCGCGCCAGATCCTTCGAGAGGATGATGCTCCTAAGATCCGGCCGCTTCGCCTCGCTGGGCTGCACCATCCGGTACGCCTCCGCCGTCGGCACCTGAACGTGCGGCACGGCGACGACGAGGGGAGCGTGCAGGAGATACGGTTCGTTCGTTTCCGGATCGCGGAGGGGTTCGAGGCGCTCGCCGCGTCCGCTTCCGATCGCCGAGGCCGTACCATCCACGAAAAAGGCCACGTCGGAGCCGACCTGCACCCCGATGTCGCGCAGCTCCTGAGGCGGTCGACGGAGCTCCCAGAGCTCATCGAGCAGGAGCAGTGCCGCCGCGGCGTCGCTGGAGCCCCCGCCGAGGCCGGCACCGGCAGGAAGGTGCTTTTCGAGATGGAGGCGGGCGCCCCGCCCCGCGTCGAGCCGGCGCGCTGCCTGGACGACGAGGTTCTCCACGCCGGTGGGCAGCGACGGCTCCGTGCAGCTCAGGTGCAGTGCGTCGGAAGGCTGCGCGTGCAGGACGTCCGCCCAGGGAATGCGGATGAAGACCGTCTCGATGTCGTGATACCCGTCCTGCCTTCGCCGGAGGACGTGGAGGCCGAGATTGATCTTGGCGGGGGCGTTGCGACGTAGCACGGAAGTAGGAGGTTGAGTCAGGATGGTGCCGTGAGGCGTGCGGGAACACGACCGCAGAGTCGCCTATTGCACGTGCCCGCCGATCGTCCCGAGAGGCTCGAAAGCGGCCTACATCCCTGCTCGAATCTGCTGGACCGGTCCACGAGCTGCGGCGGCCGCCATTTTGCAGCATGCGGCGAAAAGGATTACCTTCCACGGATCCGACGTCGCAGATCTTTGCAGTCCTCTCTGCCAGTATTCGCCTATACGGACTTTCGATACTGATATAAAGAGTGCCGGTTCGTCGGGCGGCGTAATGCGGACGGACGCGGCACTTCGGGCGAATCTTCTCCATAGACCAAGCCACATGTTTCTACACGCTTCGTTCAGAACGGCGGTATGCCTATGTCTGGTCGTCGGGATCGAACTCTTGCTCCCGTCCACGGGCTCGGCGCAGGGAGTAGGCGACCAGCAGGGACAGACGTTTCGTGACCTCAGCGGCTTCGATCTGAATCCGCTCCAGGGTATGACGCAGCTCTCGCGGTTCAATGAACTCGCACCGATGGAGGGTGCCGTGGATCCCGATCAGTACGTCGTGGGTCCGGGTGACATTTTCGACGTTTCCGTCGGAGGACCGCAGCCCGTCATCGCATCCGTTCCCGTATCGGCCGACGGCTTTCTGCTGCTGCCCGAAGCAGGTGCCGTGGAGGTGGCAGACGGTACGCTTTCGGAGGCGCGGCAGCGTGCGCGTGCAGCCATGCAGACGGAGTTCGAGAACGTTCTGGTCGAGGTGACGCTCTCCCAGCCGCGACAGTTCTACGTACACATTTCCGGCGCGGTGCCCACTCCGGGTCGATACCTTGCCACGCCCGTCGCCCGCGTGGCGACGGTGCTCAATATGGCTTTCGTAGACACGACGCGCGGGCCGGTGGCGAACCCGGACCTCCGGCCCGCCTTTCGAAACATTCATCTGATGCGTCGAGACGGCACGAGTGCTCGCGTAGACCTCCTCAAGTATTATTCGACCGGTAACACGGATCACAACCCGTATCTGCGCGACGGCGACATCATCTCCATTCCTACGTACGATCCCGACTACAGCGCAGTGTATGTGAGCGGTGACCTCGCTTTTCCGGGGACGTACGATCACCGGCCTGACGACACGCTCTCCGACGTCCTCGTCCTTGCTACAGGCGAAGATCCGCCGACGGGATTCACGCAAGTTCGCGTCCTTCGAACGCTCGACGACGGCTCGACGTCTGCCGAGATATACGATCTGGCATCGCTCGATCCATCACTGAAGATCGAGCGGCGAGACCAGGTCCATGCCGTACGGGACCCGGTCGTACGCGGGTCGGCGTCCATCGAGGGATGGGTGCAGTATCCCGGAACCTATCCGATTCTTCCGGGCGAGTCAACGCTCGCATCCCTCGTCGAGAAGGCGGGGGAGCTGCGCGAGGGGGCCCTCGGAAGAGGAGCATACCTGCAGAGAGCTACGCTTCCGCCGCCGGAACCGCAGACGAGCCGGCAGAACCGGTTCGAGTTTGCGGCACCGGAACTTGAGCTGATCCGGTCGGACTCGATGGCCATCCTGCAGAACACGCGCCTCGCCAGCATCAATTTCCTGAGCCGGGCGTACCTCGCGCATGAATTGCGCCTGCAGAACCGGGTGCCGATCGATCTGAGCGCGCCGAGCGCCGACGCGACGATGCTCCTCCAGGATGGAGACCGGGTCTTTGTCCCTCGCGATGAGCGCAGCGTCTTCGTATTCGGGCAGGTGAATCGGCCGGGTTACGTGACGTACGCCCCTGGCGCATCGCTGGAGTACTACGTCGAGACATCCGGGAGCTTCAGCGAGAATGCGGGAGCCGTCTACCTCATCGAAGCCGGCACGAGCAGGTATCTCGATGCTCGCTCGGCGACGATTCAGTCCGGCGACAAGATCTTCGTCGATCGCGACGTCATGCAGGCGGATTCCGAGGTGCTCCAGCGCCTTTTGACGGACACGCGCAGGGCGGATCTGGACGAGCGTACTCGTACGGTGCAGAGCATCGTACAGTCGATCAGCGCGGCGACCGCGATCGTCACGACCTATTTGTTGATCCGCCGCGAGTTCGGCGATTAAGTACTGAGAGCCCGTTACGAATCCGAAAGAATGCAGGGCCGGCCGAGAAACGAGGGCGTAGCCCGACTCACGCAAGTAAATCGTGCATGTCAAGGCGCGCGACAAGCCGAGAATGAGACGTACGTGCTCAGTGTACTAAGCAGTACGTCGCAGTGATCGGCGCGGAGTGCAACGCAGAGATGCGCGATTTATCAACGGCCCTTGTGCCAATCTGCGAAGCAGCCAGTGGGTAAAGAGGTAGACATGGAATCCGCACATTCGGAGCGGGTGCGGCGCGAACGTGCCGGGAATACCCTCTGGACGGCGATAGGAAGGCTGTACCGGCGGCGAAGGTTGATCCTGGCGATCACGGCCGGAACGGCCGTCGCGGCGGTCGTGATCAGCCTTCTTCTACCGAACTGGTACCGCGCGAGCGCCCGGGTGCTCGTTCCCGAATCGCAGGGTTCCTCGCTCTCGTCAGCCATTCTGAGCAACCTGCCGGTAGCAGCCTCGGCACTGCTGGGTGGAGGTACTAGCGGAGACTATACCCGGTATCTGGCCATCCTGACGAGCAGGGGGATGATGGCATCGGCCGTCGATTCCTTCGATCTCATCTCCGTCTATGAAACGGGCGATGCGGAGTACCCCCTCGATGAGGCGATCCGCAGTCTGGAAGACAACACGGACTTCGAAATCGACATGGAGCTCCGTTTCCTTTCGATCGCCGTGCTGGATACGGACAGGGAGCGCGCCGCCGATATGGCCAATTTTCTCGTGCGTCGCCTCAATGTCGTGAATGCCCGGCTAACGAGCGAAGGCGCGTCAAACTACCGGAGATCGATCGAACGTCGCTATATGGAGGCGAGGGCGGACATCGACTCGGTGCTGAACGCGACCCAGCAATTTCAGCGAGAACACGGCGTTTACGATCTGCCAAGCCAGACGGCGACCTTCTTCGAGCAGATCGGCGCGCTTCGGCAGAGCGGACTGGAGGCCGAAATGAGCTACGAAGTGCTGCTGGCGCAGTACGGGCCCGAAAACGCGCAGGTTCGAATGATGCGGGAAGTCGCGGAGGCCGCGAACCGCAAGTATCAGGACGCGCTGGCCGGGCAGGAACAGTTGCTTCCGGTGCCCCAATCGGACGTGCCGGAGGTGGCACGCCAGTACGTCGAGCTCGAGCTCGAGCGTGCGATTCAGCGCAACATCCTCGAGGTGCTCGGCCCGCTCTACGAGCAGGCCAGGTTTCAGGAAGAGCGAGAGACCCAGGCCGTACAGGTCGTTGACGAGGCGATTCCGCCTGCCAGAAAGGCTTCGCCGAAGCGTTCTGTAATCTGCATTCTCGCTACGCTCTCCGCCTTCCTGCTTGCCGCGGGCGTCGTGCTCGTCTACGAGTGGTGGCTTGTGCATCATGCCGACATTCTCCGCAGGCTGCAGGGATCTCTCCCCGAGTGATGGCACGTTGGGCTTTCGCCATAGAGGACCTGTCTCCCGAACGAGCCTTGCGCTGGTCACAACTCGTGCTCTCGTGCATGCTCGCGCTAGGCATCGGGTTCATCTTGCTGAGCACCTGGCTCTCGACCGAACTCCTGTTCCTCGTAACCGGCGCCCTGCTGGGCGGATTCGTGCTCGCGATGCTGGCTCGAGACGAGGTCGTGCTATTGAGTGCGATACTGGCCGGCTTCATTGCAGCGGCGCGGCACGAGGAGGGCTTTCAGATCGAAGAGATCCTATACGGCCTCATCTACCTGTCGTATCTCACCTACTGGTTTGTAAGCCGGCTCTTCTTCTACAGGGACGACATCCTGCGGACGAAGGTCGACTGGGCGCTCTTTCTCTTTCTCGCCTACGTGACGTGCTCGCTCGTGCTCACACCGATCCTCGACGGCGACATGGCCGCCGCGCTGAGTGAGTGGCTCTCCATCTCCATGCTCGCCTTCTATTTTCCCATCAAGGAAATCTGCATCCGACAGCGTCACCGGATTCCGCAGAAGCCGATTCTGCTCAGCCTGTCCTTCGTCGGCGTCTTCATCGCGATACGGAACGTTCTCGACTATCGCCGCGGTCTGGGAGAGGCGGACTATCTGTGGCAGATCGCCAGCGGCCGCGTCGTCCTGAACGAACACGTCCTGATGCTGGCGGGGGTCGGTACGCTCGCCTTCATGATTCACTCCGCGACCAAGCGTCATTTCGTCCTCTTCGGGACGCTTTTTACCATCTTCGGCACTGGCGTACTCATCGGTCAGAGCCGGGCCGTATGGGTCTCATTCGCGCTCGGAATGGCCGTCATCTTCCTGTTCGTGGAGCAGAGGAAGCGGATTCAAATCGTCATCGCCGGTACAGTCGGGCTCGCATTCGTGCTCCTGATGAGCTTCCTGTACTTCGATAACTTTTTTAACGTCATGTTCGCCGGCTTTGCCGACCGCCTCTTCTCCCTTCGAACGGCCATCGTCGAAGACATCTCACTGATCAATCGATTTGTAGAAATCGAGGCAGCCTGGGAACACATCAAGCGAAATCCGATCGTCGGATACGGATTCGGTGTGCCGATCAGATACTACAGCCTCGTGTACGAAGCAACGCGCGTGAACTCGTTCATCCACAATGGATTCGTCGGCGTGCTCTACCGCCACGGGTTGATCGGATTCGGGCTGCTGTATTTCTATTTTTTCGGATCCATCTGGCTCGCGTTTCGAACGGTGCGCATGCGCCCGATCATCAAGATGGACTACGTGATCGCCCTGGCTGCCGTGGCCTGCCTCGTCGCCGAGTCTCTGGCAGGTACAACGGAGAATCCGTTTGCGACGTCGGACAAGACCTTCATCATCGCGGCAATAACGGGGCTCGCTGCCGCTACGTACGAGTCGGTACGGCGTGAGAACCTCGCGCCGTTCGATCGCCGGACGTGATCGAAACGATGGCGACCCGTTCGTATGTCTACTACTTCGCCAGAATCGTCCCGGCGTACCGCATCGCCGCCCTCGCGGATCTGAACGATCGACTGGACGATCGCCTCGTCGTGTGTTCGGGAGCCCCTCCCCCCGGATCTTCCCTGGGGGCGATCGAATCTGCGCCGGACATGGGAATCCGGAATCTCACGCTGAAGAACACCTGGGTTTCAGGCGAGCGCGTCCATTTTCAACATTTCATGCCTTCCTTCCGGCACTTCGGAACGCCCTCAGCCATACTAGCCGAAGAATCGCCACGCTCGATCTCACTTCCCCTGTTGATGCTCTGGGCCAGACGACACGACGTTCCGATCGGATTGTGGGGCCATTTCTCATCGAATACGCGTGAGCATTCCGACGTGACCTGGCGCGATCGCTATCGACGTTTCCTGGCCGGCCGTGCGGACGCATGTGTGTGCTACACCGCGGCCATCGCGGAGAATCTCGGACGCACCGTATCGCGGGATCGAATTTTCGTCGCCACGAACACGATCGACACCTCCTTGCTGTTCGCGCTGCATGATCGACTCGCCGCGGAGGGCCGCGAGAGCGTGCGGCGTCGGGTCGGCCTCCCCGAAGGGATTCCTCTGGTGGCCTTCATCGGCCGCCTTACGGATGCCGAGGAAACGGACGGATTGATCGACCTCGCCGCCTACCTTCAGAATAAGAGTGACGTCGGACTCGTGGTCATTGGTGACGGTCCGGCACGCGCGTCCCTCGAGCAGCGAATAGGGCAGGAACGGTTGCGGCACGCTTTCGTGCTCGGCGCGATGCGCTCGTTCGCGGAGTCGGCACCGTTCTTGTATGCCTCAGACGTGCTCGTGATACCGGGTCCAGCAGGCCTGGCCGTGAACCATGCGTTCGCCCTCGGCCTCCCCGTCGTCACGCTGCGTGCACGGTCCGGCATGCGATTTCACGGACCGGAGATCGACTATATTCAGAACGGCGTGAACGGATTGGTCGTGGAACGCGGCAGTCCTGAGGCGCTCGCCCAGGGCGTGGAGCGCGTTCTCGAACGGCGAGAGGCCTATTCGGAGGCCGCCCGGAGCTATGCGCGACGACACCTCAGCCTCGAGCGTATGGTAGACGGGCTCGAAGCGGCCGTAAGCGCTCTGGAAGCCCGCGGATCCGAACTGCACACGTTATGAGTATTGCACTGATCGGACGCTTCCCACCGCCGATCGATGGCCAGACGCTCGCGACGAAGCGGCTGGCCGACCTGCTGGATTCCTCCTACGAGCTCCTCTGCATCGACACGCAGCCGAACGGCGAAAGAGCGCGCCTGGCGGAGGGCCTCTCCCCTGGACGGATCGCGCACGTCCTCCGTCTGCGCCACCGGATTCAGCGCGGGCTGAGCGGCCGGGTTCCGCCGATTGCGCTCTGGCCTGCGATTTCTCCGGACCTGCCGGGACATCTCAGGGATCGTCTGGCCGTCTTGCCTGCGCTCACCGGGTTCCGAGACATCGTCGCCATCGTGCACCGCGGAAATTTCGAGAAGCTGTTTGCCTCGCCCCTGACGTCACGCTCGGCGCTTCGTCAACTCCGGCGCATCAGCTGCGTCGTCTTCCTCTCGCATCAACTGTCTGCACGGTGCCGTGGTTGGATCCCGTCTGAGAAACGGTGCGTCATCCCGAACACGATCGACGACGCCGTCCTCTTCGGTGCCGACGAAGTGGCCGCCAAGCAGGCAGCACGAGACGAGCATGATCGGATCGAGCTTCTCTTTGTGGGCAACATGATTGCGGAGAAGGGCTACCGCGAAGTCATCGACGCAGCGGCGATCCTGCGGGCTCGAGGCCTGCCCATGCGCGTGCGATTTGCTGGACGCTGGATTTCGAAGGAAGACGAGACGCGCTTCCGTCAGCTCGTGAGGGCGAAGGGTCTCGAGTCCGTCGTCGATCACGACGGGCAGATCGCCGACCGCCGGTCCATGAAGGCTGCCTACGGCGAGGCGGATCTGGTGCTGCTCCCTTCGTATTATCCCAACGAAGCGCAGCCGCTGGTCATTCTCGAGGCGCTCAACGCCGGCGTTCCGGTAATCGCCACCCGCCAGGGAGGCATATCCGAGATGATCGATGATGGCCGGGAAGGCTTTCTCATTCCGCCCCGGGATCCCGCCTCGCTCGCGGAGAGCATCCGGAAGGCGGCCGACCGGGAACGGTGGCATGCCCTCTCACGTGCCGCCCGGCGCCGCTTTACCTCCACCTTTGCCCCGGACACGGTTCGCCGCCAGTGGATGGACCTGATAGAGCGGCTCCGCAAGGATCGACGAGGAGTGTGATGACCGATCGAAGACGTGTGATCTGGACGCGGTGGCTCGTGCTGATCGGCATCGCGCTTGGATACTTGAGCTACGGCACGAAAAAGCTCGGCATCGGCGAGCTCTATCCGTTTGCCGACTGGCGCCTCT
>Ga0299914_10001816_pt1 | contig 14401 bp, 16 predicted proteins | sample RVTome_10_FD_201361 | JGI IMG/M metagenome (GOLD analysis project Ga0299914, IMG submission 201361) | Soil microbial communities from uranium-contaminated site in the Upper Colorado River Basin, Wyoming, United States - RVT153D57 (version 2) ...
TGCTCCTGATGCTGAAGGGGGTGCCGGAGGTCGAGCGCCATGCCATGATCAGCAAGGCTGGCGGGCTGACCCTCTCGGCGGAATGCGGACTCGCCGCCGCCGACGTCGCCAAGCTCGCCGACCAGGTCCACGCCGTGGGCAATCTCGGCGCGCCGGTCGCGTCCGGCTCGTTTCGCGTGCACGGCATGATCGTGGCGCCCTGCTCAGTCCGGACCGCCTCGAACATCGCCACCGGCAACACCGGCGATCTGATCAGCCGCGCCGCCGACGTGATGCTGAAGGAGCGCCGGCCGCTGGTGATCGCGATCCGCGAGGCGCCACTGCATCTCGGTCACCTCGAGACTCTGGCCCAGCTTGCGCGGCTCGGCACGGTCGTCTTCCCGCCGGTCCCGAGCTTCTACCACCGCCCGCAGAGCGTCGCCGAGATCGTCGATCAGAGCTGCATGCGCATGCTCGACCAGCTGGACATCACGGTGCAGGCCGCGCCGCGTTGGGGCGAGCCTGGCGGCGTGCCGGCGATCGGCAGCGGCGCTGGCGGCGCAGGGCCCCTCGACTGAGGGCTGTCAGGACCGAGATGAGCGCGTCCCGGCGTCCAATGACCTGGGTGGCAACGGACAGACCGTGTCAAACCCGCCGCTGCGCGGGCCCGGACCCTGCCGCCCCGCCCAACGCCTGCTGCATGGTCATTCGATCAGCGCCGCAAGACGTTTGGGCGCGATCAGCCGATAGCTGCGCCCGACCAGCGCCGCCACTCGTCCCAGTCCGGCTCGCCGTCGAGACGCACGCCGACCCAGCCCTTGTGGCCGACATAGGGCGGCACGAAGAACCGTTCCGGATCTGCGCCGACCAGCACCATCTGGCTGCCGGCCGGCGCTTTGCACCAGAGCGAGATGCGTCCGTCGCCGCGCTTCTCCATGGCGAAGATCTTGCCCTGCACCCGGAAGGTGGGATCGCCCCACGCCTCCTTCTCCACCGCTTCTGGCAGAGCCAGGCAGATCGCGCGCAGGCGGTCGATCGGCTGTTCGGCCATGGCGACGGGGGTGCCGCTCACGGCAGCGCGACGAGCGGGATCGCCAGCGAGCTCGCAGCGCTGGTCATGCGCCGATCGTAGGTCGCGAGACGGACATCGAGCCGGCGCCCACGCAGGAACTCGATGGACGCGAGGTGCAGAGCATCGAGGGTGCGAACGGACTCGGGAAACGGCTCGAGCGCGCGGCCGAGGGTCTCGGGCGACAGTTCCACGAACGAGATGCGGCCCAGCAGCTGGCGCGCCGCCTCGCCATGGCTCGCCTCCAGATGGCGCGCGTGCAGCAGGCACCAGACCTTGTAGTCGAGCAGTCGGCTGGAGATCAGCATGTCGACCCACAGGGACGCCGGGGGACGACGCTCTTCGACCAGCAGGTGGGCGAGAGCCACCGAGCTGTCGAGGTACATCACCGGTCCTCGCGCGACTGATCGAGCTCAGCCAGGAGTTGTTCGAGGGACATCACGCCTGGCGGCGCCGGAGGCGGATCGCCCGGCGGCAGCGCCGCGGGCGTGACGAGGCCGCGGCACACCGCATCGGCCAGCATGACGTCGGCCACCTCGCTGCTCCGGCGCGCCTCCGGCGGCCCGAGCTGGGCCACGACCTGATCCCGATCCGAGATCAGTACCGTTTCGCCTGCCGCCGCCAGGCGCACGTACTCGCTGAGCTTGTTCTTGAGGGTTTTGATGCCGACCGCGCGCATGCGGCGAAAGTAGCTACCGGAAGCCACGTCGGCACCTGGAATCGCACCGGCCGGATAGAGCCGGGGTAACTCCTGGAAAAGTGGCGGGCAATCTCCTGCCTGATAGCAGGGTCGTGGGCGTTCAGGTAGCGCGTCGCGCAGCACGCTGGCAGTGTTGCGCGGCTATCCGCACCCGAGGGCGGTTGCCGGCAGGATCTTCAGATCGGACCGTCGTGTAGCTGTGTCGCCGTGGCAGGGCTTGATATAGCCTGTCTGTCGCAGGCCAGGCGGGAGGAGGGCGCGCGCATGAGGATCATGACCCCGCGCGAGGCGCTGGACCGGGTGCGTGGCTTTCCTCTACGCGCGTTCGGCCCTGGGGAGGCCGTGATCTCGGAAGCGAGCGCCACGGGTGGGCTGCTGTTTCTGAACGAGGGTGCGGTCGAGATCGCGATCGAGGACGTCGTCATCGTCCGGGTGAGCGAGCCGGGGTCGGTGTTCGGAGAGATCGCGCTCCTGCTCGATCAGCCCCACACCGCCGCGGTGAGCGCGGTCCAGCCCTCGAGCTTCCGCGTCATCGACGACCCGCAAGCATTCCTCGAGGCCGAGCCGCAGGTGGCGATCTATATCGCGCAGCTCCTAGCGCGGCGTCTCAACGCCGTGAACCATCTGCTGGTCGATGCCCGGCGCCGGGTTGCACAGACCGATGAGCCCGCCGGCCCCGTGATGGACGCGTTCCGGCGCATGGGCCGCGCCCTGCAGCATCATGTCCCGGAGTGAGCGAGCCGCACCGCAGTGTCGAGATAGCTCGACGCTCCCCACGATCCCTTTCGATCCTCGTGAGAGGAGGACCTGACCTTCGGTCCATCCTCGCCGCCCTCTTGATTAGACAATGCTTAATTAGCCAGATCAAATCCACGTCACCAGCTGAAGGCACGGACCATGGATGAGCACAGGTTACGCGAGGTTGATCCTCCCACCATGAAGGCCTGGCTCGACCGCGGCGAGGCGCTTCTGGTCGACGTGCGCGAGGAGGACGAGCATGCGCGCGAGCACATCGCCGGCGCAACCAGCCACCAGGGCATGGCCGAGCCGCTCGACGCTTGGCCTTCAACCCGACAACGTCTGGCAACTCCGGGGCACGCTGCGCTAGGCCGTCGGATGAACGCGGGTGCGGCCGAGACGGCGCTCGGCAGCCTCCTTGGCCAGCCGTTCGGCTTCCTCGCGCGAGCTGCCCTCGGCGCGCGCGATGCGTGCGCCAGGGCTGACGTTGTCGACCTCGCAATAGTAACGCTCGCCGATCCGGTAGGACACGATCCCGACCGGCCAGCCGGCCAGCTCCTCGCGCCGGCGCTGATAGTCCTCCGCCTGCACGGGCGGGGCCTTACGTGCCCTTCTCGACCGGCGCGCCGACCAGGTTGCCCCACTCGGTCCAGGAGCCGTCGTAGTTCTTCACGTTGTCGTAGCCGAGCAGGTACTTGAGCACGAACCAGGAGTGGCTGGAGCGCTCGCCGATCCGGCAGTAGGCGATGGTCGGCTTGTCGCCCGAGACACCCTTGGCAGCGTAGAGCGCCTTCAGCTCGTCGTAGGACTTGAAGGTGCCGTCCTCGTTGCAGGCCTGGCCCCAGGGGATGTTCGCGGCGCCGGGGATGTGACCGCCGCGCTGGCAGGTCTCGGGCAGCCCCGGAGGGGCGAGGATCTTGCCGGTGAACTCGTCCGGGCTGCGCACGTCGACAAAGGCGTGGCTCCGCGCCTCCGACGCCTTCATCGCCTCGGGCAGGAAGGTGCGCAGGGCGAGATCGGGGTCCTTCGCGCTGTAGCTGGCGCGCGCCACGCTCGCCTTGTCGGTGGTGAGCTCGCGCCCTTCCTCCAGCCATTTCTTGCGGCCGCCGTTCATCAGCCGGACGTCCTTGTGGCCGTACAGCTTCATCTGCCAAAGCGCCCAGGCGGCGAACCAGTTGTTGTTGTCGCCGTAGAGCACCACGGTGGTGTCGTTGCCGACCCCGGACTCCGCCATCAGCTTCTCGAAGTCGGCCTTGGGGATGATGTCGCGGCGGACCGTGTCGCACAGCTGCGTGGTCCAGTTCCAGGCGATCGCGCCGGGCACGTGGCCCTGCTCGTAGGCCGAGGTGTCGACGTCCACCTCCACCAGGCGGACCTTGGGATCGCTCTTGTGCTCGGCCACCCAGGCGGTGTCCACCAGGGCTTCAGGATGCGCGTAACCCGCCATGACAGTCTCTCCCCGTTTCTTGCAGCACCAAGGCCGCACCCCGGCCAAGCCGCCAGCGCACGGCATGCTTTCCGGACAAGCCCACCAAAGGGGTACTGGGCCCGTCGATTGGCCCGAGACTACACCACCACCCCCTCGGTTGGAAACCGGCATCGTGCCGGCTATGGCGGCGTCGGCTCTCGGGCTCCAGGGCGGTCGGCTCCTAGATCGGCTCCCGGAACTCCCACGGCACGAGGATGCGCTCGGCGAGGGCCACCAGACCGTACAAAGCGAGGCCGAGGAACGCGATCAGCGTGAGCGCGGCGAAGATCGAGGGCGTGTCCAGGGTGACCCCGCCCGCCATGATCAGGTTGCCGAGCCCGGCCTCCGAGGCGACGAACTCGCCGACGATCGCGCCGATCACCGAGAGCGTAGCAGCGAGCTTGAGGCCGGCGAAGACGTAGGGAAGCGCGCTCGGAAACCGGATCTTTCTGAACACCTGCCACTTCGAGGCCTTGAGCTGGCGCGTCAGGTCGAGCAGCTCCGGCTCGACGCTCGAGAGGCCCGCGGCGGTGTTGATGACCACCGGAAAGAACGCGATCGTCACCGCGATCACGATGTTGGGCCAGACGCCGTAGCCGAGCCAGATGACGAACAAAGGCGCCAGCGCCACCTTGGGGAGGGTGTTGAACAGCACCAGGATCGGCAGGATCGTGCGCTCGAGCATGTCGTTCCACACCACCAGCACCGCGAGCGCGATGCCGAGCGCGGCCGACAGGGCGAAGCCGCCCGCGATCGCGTACAGCGTGACGAGGAGATTGTGCGGCCACTGGTAGTTCGGGTCGAACAGGGCATCGAGCGCCGCCCCCGGAGTCGGCAGGATGAACTCTTTCACCTGGAAGACGACGACGGAGGCGTGCCACAGGACGATCAGCGCGGCGATCGCGAGCGCGCTCGGCAGGTAGTAGCGGATCTGGCGTGCGATGGCGTCGAGCATTCCGATCTCTCATCCCCGCGGCGCAGCGGCTTGATCAGCGCCTCGGTGCCGAGCGCCACCGGATTTCGCCGCCGGCCCGGCACCGAACCATCCTTGCACCTTAAGACAGGCAAAAGAAAATCGCACCGGGCGTTGCCATATCCGGCCTCTGCCGCTACCAACGTGCGTTCCGCTCCGGTCCTTCGGGCCGGCCCAACCGACCACGACAGAGAAGGAGCGAACGCCATGACGAGCGTACAACTTTCCGCGGCAACGACCGAGATCATCGATCGGCATTACGACAACCTCGCCGACAACTACGATCTCTTCCTCAAGTACTCGCCCGACTTCATCCGCAGGCTCACGCGCAAGATGATCGAGAGGCTGCAGCTCCGCGAGGACGACCGTCTGGTCGATCTCGGTGGTGGCACCGGCATCTACGCGCTCGACATGCTCGAGCAGGTGCCTTTGCGCCAACCCGTGCTGCTGGTCGACTATTCCGGGGCGATGCTCGCCCGCGCGCCCGCCGATTCGCGTCTCGAGCCGCTGGAGATGGGGGGCCTCGAGTTCGCCTGCCGGGAAGGCCGCTACGACAAGATCCTGATCAAGGAGACGGTGCACCACATCGAGGACCGCGCCCGGCTCTTCGCCGAGCTGCACGAGCGGCTCTCGCCGGGTGGCCGGCTGCTCCTGGTGCACATCCCGCCGCGGATCGACTATCCGCTGTTCCGCGCCGCGATCAAGCGGTCGCTCGGCTGGCACGCCGATCCCGATCAGCTGGTGCGCCACCTCGAGGCCAGCGGCTTCGCGGTCGAGCGCGAGACATTCGTCTACTGTCACAGGCTGCCCAAGGAAGTCTACTTCCGCATGGTGCGCGGCCGCTACATGTCGCTGATCTCGAGCTTCAGCGACCGGGAGCTCGAGGAAGGTCTCGAGGAGATGACTGCGACCCATGCCGGGCGCGAGGTCCTGGAGTTCGAGGATCGCTTCGACGTGATCACCGGGATCAAGGCCTAGCCCGGGACCGGCCGGCGCGCAGCCGGGCTGCAAGGGCTGCTCACCTCGGTGGCACCTGGATGGCCGGGGCAAGCCCGGCTATGACAGAGCAGGCCGGTAGTGACCGGTGCGTCCGAAACGGGGAGGGCCCGAGCTGTCCGGCGACGCCTTCATCCATCTCGAGAACGTCCGAAAGGTCTATCGCACGCGCGGCGAGGAGTTTCTCGCCGTCTCCGACGTCACGATGGACGTCAGGATCGGGGAGCTGGTCTCGCTGGTCGGCCCCTCGGGCTGCGGCAAGACGACCGTCCTCAAGGTCCTGGCCGGCCTGCACCGCCACGACGGCGGGGTGGTGCGGATCGGCGGCGCGGACGGCTTCGATCCCGGCCGCGACGTCGGCATCGTCTTCCAGCAGGCGCTGCTGCTCAAGTGGCGCCGCGTGCTCGAGAACGTGCTCTTGCCGGCCGAGATCATCGGCCTGCCCATGAGGGCTGCGCGCGAGAGGGGCCGCGATCTCCTGGCCATGGTCGGCCTCGAAGGCTTCGAGGACAAGTATCCCTACGAGCTCTCGGGCGGCATGCAGCAGCGCGCCGCGATCGCCCGCGCCCTGATCCACGACCCCAAGCTGATCCTGATGGACGAGCCGTTCGGCGCGCTCGACGCGCTGACCCGCGAGCGGATGAATCTCGAGCTCCTGCACATCTGGTCGGAGAGCAGGAAGACCATCGTGTTCGTCACCCACTCGATCCAGGAGGCGGTGTTCCTGGGCACGCAGTGCGCGGTGCTGACCGGGGGGCCGGCGCGCATGGCCGATCACTTCGCGATCGACCTGCCTTACCCGCGCCGGCTCGACATGAAGACCACCGAGCGCTTCGGCGAGTACACGCGGCGCATCTACCAGCTGCTCGGGATGGAATGAGGCCCCGCGGCCGGATGCCCAATAGCGTTCACACCCGTCCGATCTGCGCGGCGCCCGATCGTGGCGAGGGCGCACGGCAATGAGGATCAGCGTCCGCCTGTTGATTCTGTTGGTCGTCGCGGCGCTGCCGATCTTCGCCCTTCAGGTGCACGGGCTCCTGGAGGGTCGCGAGGAGCGCAAGGCGAAGATCGCCCAGCGGGCGCTCGACCTCGCCCGCCTGGCGGCGGCGCAGCAGGATCAGTTCATCGAAGGCGCGCGCCATCTTTTGGCCGCCGCGGCGCAGTTCCCGGAAGTGCAGAACCTCGACGCGGCGGGCTGCGACAGCCGGATTACCGACCTCCTGAAGCACTTTCCCATCATTACCGGCATGGGCGCGGTCGCGCCCGATGGCGTCCGGTTCTGCACCGGCGGCCGCGGTGAGGCGGAGGCCAGCATCGCGGATCAGGCCTACTTCCAGGAGGCGGTACGCCGCAGGTCCCTGGCGATCAGCGGGTTGATCCTAGGAGGCCGGAGCGGCGTGCCGCGCATCGACTTCGCGTATCCCGCGCTGGGTGGTGCCCGCGAGGTGAGGGCAGTGGTCGTGCTGGCGTACAGCCTGGAGCGGCTTTCGGAATCCCTCTCGGCCACGCCGCTGCCGGCTGGCGCGACAATAAGCCTGGTCGACGGCAGCGGCATTCTGCTGGCGCGCGCGCCGCCGGCTCCGGAGTCGATTGGCCAGGTGGTGCGCGAGTCGGCGTTCACCCGGACCATGCTCGACCGCCGCCAGGGCGTCCTGGAGTCGGTCGGGATCGACGGGATGGAACGGCTGCACGGCTTTGCGCCGCTCCTGACCTCGGCCGATCTGTTCGCGGTCGTGGGACTGCCGTGGCGGGCTGCGTTCCATGAGGCCGACCGCATGTTCTGGCGGGACGTGATCGTCACGGCTGTTTCGTTCGTGCTCGCCGCCCTGGTGGCGCTCTTGATCGGCGAACATTGGATCAGCCGCCCCGTGGCCACGCTGGAGCAGGTGGTCGACCGCATGGAGAGCGGCGATCTGTCGGCGCGCGCCCGCCTCGGGCGCCGGGGCAGCCCGGAGCTCCACCGGCTCGCCGCGAGCTTCAACGACATGGCGAGCTCGCTCCAGGCTCGTCAGGCGGCACTCCAGGCGAGCGAGGCGCGGTTGCGGGCGGTGGTGGACACCGCCGCCGACGGCATCATCACCATCAATCGGCAGGGGATGATCGAATCGGTCAATCCGGAGGTCGAGCGGCTGCTCGGCTACGGGCGCGACGAGCTGATCGGCCAGAACGTCCGCATGCTCATGCCATCGCCCGATTACGAGCGCCACGACGAGTATCTGGCCCGATACCTTCGCACCGGCGAGGCGCAGATCATCGGCATCGGCCGCGAGGTCACCGGACGGCACAAGGACGGCTCGCGACTTCCCCTGTTCCTCTCGATCGGCGAGTTCAGCCTCGAGGGCGAGCGCTTCTTCACCGGCATCGTGCGCGACATCACGGAGCGCAAGCGCTTCGAGGAGCGTCAACGGCTGCTGGTTGCCGAGATCGATCACCGTGCCAAGAACCTGCTGGCCACGATCCAGGCCATGGCGCTGCTCACGGGCTCCGATACAGGGTCCGTGCGCGACTATGCCGAGACCTTGATCGGCCGCCTCCAGGCCATGGCGCGCGCCCACGACCTGCTGGCTCGAGACAAATGGCAGGGCGCCCGGCTTCACGATCTGATCGAGGGCGAGTTCGCTGCCTATGTCGGTGCCGACGCCGACGCGCTCGCTCTTTCCGGCGACGACCTGCTGCTCAGCCCGCGGGCGGCCCAGACGCTCAGCCTCGTGTTCCACGAGCTGACTACGAACGCGGCGAAGTACGGCGCGCTGTCGGTGCCGCATGGTCGCGTGACGATCCGCTCGTCGATCGAACGCGCGCCAACCGGCGACAGCCTGCTGCTGACCTGGACCGAATCGGGCGGCCCGGAGGTCGCGGCGCCCGAGCGCAGCGGCTTCGGCACGGTCGTGATCCAGCGCAGCATCGGCCACGATCTCGACGGCAGCGCCACGATCGAGTTCGAGAGGGATGGACTTCGCTGCGACATCCGGGTTCCCTTGAGCTGACGCTGCGGGACGATCGACTGATCCGGCAAGGGCAAAAGGATGCATCGACCATGAAGGGCGCGGCGATCCTCATCGTTCAAGACGATTTCCTCGAGGCGGAACGGCTTCGCGTCCTGCTCGAACAGGCCGGCTACACGATCGCGGGCATCGCCGGCCGCACCGCCCCGGCGATGCAGCTCGCGACGCAGCATCACCCCGACCTCGCGATCATCGACATGATGCTCGAGATCGACGTCGACGGCATCCGCACCGCCACCGCGCTGGCGCGGCAGCACGGGGTGAAGATCCTGGTCACGACGGGGTTTCCCGACTCCATCATCAAGGCCGAAGGAGTGCCGGAGTTGGCCTGCGCGATCGCCAGGAAGCCGTATACGGACGAGGAGATCCTGGCCGCGGTCGCCGCGTGCCTGGCATGACGGCGGGAATGTTCATCGACTTCCGCGAGCTGGAAGACGGCGCCGCAATCGAAGCCGACGTCTGCATTATCGGGGGGCGGCGCGGCCGGCATCACCATCGCCCGGGACCTGATCGGCACCGGGCTCGAGGTGGCGCTCCTGGAGAGCGGCGGCCTGGAGCCGAACGCCGCGATCCAGGCGGTCTACGACGCGGAGGCCATCGGGATCGCGGGATCGGGCGAGTTCGGCGTCTGCCGGCTCCGCTATTTCGGCGGCACCACCAACCACTGGGCGGGCTGGTGCACACCTCTCGACGACCTCGACTTCCAAGTGCGTCCATGGGTGCCCCATAGTGGCTGGCCGATCTCGCGCGCCGACCTCGATCCGTATTACGATGCCGCCCACAGGATCTGCGATCTCGGGCCTTACGACTACTCCCCGGAAGGCGTCGGGCTGTCCCACCTGAGCTGGCCGAAGCTCGACGCGGCGAAGGCCATGCTCGCCTTTCGGCACCGCAGCCGACCGACGCGCTTGGGCGAGTAGTTCCGAGAACCGCTGGCCAAAGCCCAAAACGTTCAGGTGTACCTGGGTGCCAACGTGGTCGAGCTCGAGCCGAATGACGAAAGCACGCGGATCGTGGCCGTCCATCTCCGGACGCTCGGGGGAACGACGGGGCTCGTGCGTGCGCGTCAGGTGGTACTGGCCTGCGGCGGGATCGAGAACGCCCGACTGCTGTTGCTGTCCAACCGTCGCCAGAGCTTTGGTCTCGGTAATCGCTCGGCCCTCGTCGGACGCTTCTTCATGCAGCATCCGCACGCGACCGTCGCGCACTTGGTCGCGACCAATGAGGATGCTCTCGTCAACTTCGTCCCGACGCACAGGAACCCGACGGCGCGCTCCGGAGCCGGTATCGCTGTGTCAAAAATGAGGCAGGAGGAGCTTGGGATCCTGAACGGCTGGGTGCAGGTGCTTGCGGATGCGGACAAGGAAGGCGGCTTTGCATCCTGTTTGGAGATCTGGCGGGCAGTCAGGGCAAGCTCTTGGCCGGAGGACATGCCGGAGAAGCTGCGCGACGTCGTCCTCGACATCAACGACGTGGCCGGCGGCATCTACTATCGGTTGCGTGATCAGATCTATCCCGGCGAGTATCGGCTCCAGGGTGCAAGGCTGAGGATCCAAGCAGAGCAGGCGCCTAATCCTGACAGTCGCGTCACACTGGCCGCCAGCCGGGACGCCCTGGGGCTGCGTCGCGCTCAGGTCGACTGGAAGCTCACCGAGTTAGATCGCAAAACGGCACTGCGGGTCGCGCAGCTGGTCGCTGAGGAGTTCGGCAGGCATGGATTCGGCCGCGTTGGCCTGGAAGCCTGGCTGCAGCGGGACGATGGCCTGTGGGCAGAGGACCTGTGGGGCGGGTGCCACCACATAGGCACGACACGTATGGCAGACGACCCGGACAGGGGTGTCGTCAACCGGAACTGCCGCATGCACTCGATCGACAATCTATATATCGCCGGCAGCTCGGCCTTCCCTACAACCGGATGGGCCAATCCAACCCTGACCATCGTGGCGCTCGCCCTGCGCCTCGCCGAGCACCTGAAACAGCGCTCTACGGCTGGTTGATCGAGCGCCGCGGCCATCATCGAAGTCCGTTGGCAGCGTCCAAACGACGATCGGGCGCCGGCCTTAAAGCGAAGCCTTGCTCTCATAGAGATCGCGGCCGGCGGCGAGCGCGGCGATCTTGGCGTCGGCGGTTGCGCGCTTGAGCATCCAAAAGCCGCAGTCGGGATGGACGTAGCGGACGCGGCCAGGACCGAGCAGCCGCTCGGCGCGCTCGATCGCCCGGGCGATCTGATCGGCGCTCTCGACCTCGGTGCGCTTGATGTCGACCACGCCGAGCCCGAGCCCGATCTCCGGCCGCAGGTCTCTGAACACCGCCAGCTCCGCCTCGGGGCGGTGCGCGCATTCCATGACGACGTGGTCGACGTGCAGCGCGTTCAGATACTCGATCAGCTTGCCCCAGGTTCCCTTCTGGACCACCTGCCCGCCGTAGTTGCCAAAGCACAGGTGCACCGCGGGCGTGGTCTTGATCGCGTCCAGCACCCGGTTGATGGCGGAGGCGGCCCAGGGCCACTCGTCGGGATGCCCCGGCAGGTTGGCCTCGTCCAGCTGGATCACCTCGGCATCGAGCTCCTCGACCTGCTCGGCGAGCACGTCGGCGATGGCGTGCGCCAGCTCGGAAAGGTCCCGGTAGTGACGGTCGATCACTGTTTTGGCCAGCATGTGGGGGCCGGTAAGCGTGAACTTGAGCGGCTTGGAGGCGAGGCGCTTCGCGCGCGCGCAGGGGCTGACCAGATCGAGGGTGCCGGCCGAGAGCGGTCCCTCGCAGACCGCGGGCGGCCGCGCCCGAAAGCCCATGCCGGACTGGCCGCGATAGTCCATGAGCTCCTGGAACGTGATCTCCGCCCGCATCCCGGCCATGGGCCGCAGAAAGTAATCGATCATGCCGTTGGTCTCGGGATGATCGAGGTCGAAGCGGTACAGCTCGCCGTCGCACACCAGGTCGACGCCCGCGTGCTCCTGGGTATGCAGGACGACCCGGGTGGCATCGATCAGGCCCTGCTCGGTCGGGTAGGCGGCCAGCCAGTCGGGGACCGGGTAGGAACCGACCACCGTGGTTCGGATACGCGGCTGCGAGGTCATGCGGTCTCCCTTGGGCGCGGTTCGCCCGAGCCTACCCCGCGGCGCCGGGCGCAGGCAACCGGTCGGTCAGTCCCGAACGTGCGTCGATCGTCCCGGCGCCTCGTACAGGGTGATCTCCCACCGGCCGCTCGGCTCGTCGTGGCGCAGGATGTAGGTGGCGCCGTCCGCGCCCCGCATCTTGAAGTAGCGATGGTCCCACGCGAGCCAGGAATCGAGCGGCCCGACCAGATCGACCGAGCGTCCATCGAAAGCGATGCGACGCGGCGTCTGCTCGCCTCGATGTCCCGCGTAGCATTGGACCTGCACGATCATGGGACCGATCCGAGCGACACTCCCGGGCCGGCGATCGCCAGCGATGCCGGCATCCAACCTGGACGGGTCGGTAACATTACGCTGATTTAAGCGTCTTTCTGTACGAGCCAACATCGGCCAGGCAAGGACCGCAAACGCGGCGCGGTCGAACGGGAGCGGGCATGAGCACCACGGCGACAGAGCGAAGGCAGCGTCAACAAGCCACCGAGGGGATCGAGATCCTCGGACCGATCGCCGAAGGTTTCGAGACGATCCTGAGCACCGATGCGCTCGCCTTCGTGGCCGCGCTCGAGCGCCAATTCCGCGACTCGCGCGAAAAGCTGCTCGACCGTCGCAAGGAGGTCGACGCGCGCCTGCAAGCGGGCGAGCTCCCGGCCTTCCTGCCGGAGACCGCCGAGGTTCGGCAGTCCGATTGGCGGATCGCGCCGGTACCGGAGGATCTGCAGGACCGCCGGGTCGAGATCACCGGACCGGTCGATCGCAAGATGATCGTCAACGCGCTCAACTCCGGCGCCTCGGTGTTCATGGCCGACTTCGAGGACGCGACGACGCCCACCTGGCAGAACCTGATCGAAGGCCAGATCAATCTTCGCGATGCCATCCGGCGGCAGATCGACTTCACCGAGGAAGAGTCCGGCAAAAGCTACCGGCTGAACGACGAGACCGCAACGCTCCTGGTCCGCCCGCGCGGCTGGCACCTGCCCGAGGCGCACATCCGGATCGACGGCCGGCCGATGAGCGGCGCCCTGCTCGATTTCGGCCTCTTTTTCTTTCACAACGCGAAGGAGCTGGTGCGCCGGGGCACCGGTCCGTATTTTTATCTTCCGAAGTTCGAGAGCCACCTCGAGGCCAGGCTCTGGAACGACCTCTTCCTGTTCGCGCAGAACCGGCTCCACGTTCCGAGCGGTACGATCCGGGCCACGGTGCTGATCGAGACCATCCTCGCCGCGTTCGAGATGGACGAGATCCTCTACGAGCTGCGCGAGCACATGGCCGGGCTCAACTGCGGCCGCTGGGACTACATCTTCAGCATCATCAAGAGGTTCCGCTCGCGACCGGACTTCGTCATGCCGGACCGCGATCAGGTCACCATGACCGTGCCCTGCATGCGCGCCTACAGCCTGCTCGCGATCAGGACCTGCCATCGGCGCGGTGCGCACGCGATCGGCGGCATGGCGGCGCAGATCCCGATCCGCACCGACCCCGAGGCGAACGAGCAGGCGCTCGCCAAGGTGCGCGCGGACAAGGAGCGCGAGGCCAGCGACGGCCACGATGGCACCTGGGTGGCGCATCCGGGCCTGGTCGCGATCGCCAAGGAGGAGTTCGATAAGCGCATGCCCGGCCCGAACCAGCTCGACAAGCTGCGCGAGGACGTCGCGGTCACGGCCAAGGATCTCCTCTCCGTGCCGCAGGGCACGATCACCGAGCGCGGCCTGCGCCACAACCTGAACGTCGGCGTGCTGTATCTCGAGAGCTGGCTGCGAGGGGGCGGCTGCGTGCCAATCTACAACCTGATGGAGGACGCGGCGACCGCCGAGATCTCCCGCGCCCAGGTCTGGCAATGGCGGCGTCACGCGGCGCGCATCGACGGCGGCCCGGTGATCGACCGGCCGCTGATCGAGAAGGCGCTCGACGAGGAGCTGGGCAAGATCCGCGAGACGGTCGGCGCCGATCGCTTCGCCGCCGGCAAGTTCGACGAAGCGGCCGGGATCTTGCGCGACCTGGTGCTCGATGACGAGTTCGTCGAGTTCCTGACCCTGCCGGCCTACGAGCGGGTGACCACGCTCACTTAGCGTCTCGAGGGCATTGCCAGCCCTGGAAGCGGTCAGATCGCACAGCCCTTCTCGGGGCCCACTCGGATGATCGGATCGGGTTCTCCTACTGACGCTACTCGTCGAACAGCGCCTTGGTCTCTTGCAGATCGGGCGTGTCGAAGCCTTCGGTGAACCAGCCGTACACCGGCGCGAGCAGATTACCGCCTCCACGCGCTGGCGACGTTCGTACCCTGGCTCTTCGCGCAAGGCTTGGGCGAACCTCGCCCATAAGGGCCGCTTCGACTACTTGCTCGGGGAGTCGACGGGGAT
>Ga0299914_10001817_pt1 | contig 14396 bp, 10 predicted proteins | sample RVTome_10_FD_201361 | JGI IMG/M metagenome (GOLD analysis project Ga0299914, IMG submission 201361) | Soil microbial communities from uranium-contaminated site in the Upper Colorado River Basin, Wyoming, United States - RVT153D57 (version 2) ...
GAACATGGGCGGCCGGCAGACGATCGTCGCCGGAGACGTGCAGTTCGCCGGCTACGGCCTGAGCGTCCCGGCCTCGGGGTACGACGACTACGCGAACATCGATCCACAGGGCAAGGCCGTCATCTGGCTCGGCAGCCAGGCGCCGGAAGCAGCGGGTGAGGGAATCGGGCGCCTGCTCCGTGCGCGTTCCCGCACCGCCCTGGACCGCGGCGCCATTGCCACCATCGGGACGGCGGCGGCCGGCGGGTTCGGGGGCCGCGGCGGGCGTGGTGCCGGGTCGCCCCCCGCCGGCCGTGGCGGGCCGCCGCCCGAGGGTCGCGGGGGCCGCGGCGGCCGGGGAGCCGCGCAGCCGGAAGACTTCACGACGGTACAGCGGCTCGACTCCAGCGTTCCACCGGCCGCGACCGCGCAGGACGAGTTCTTCGAGTTCCTCTTCAGCGGATCGGAGGTGACCTACGCGGAGCTGAAGGCGAAGGCGGAGAGCCGCGAGCCGCTCCCGGCCTTCGCGCTGAAGGGCGTGACGCTCACCTTCGACATCGACGCCGACTACGAGGTCGTCCGCACCCGCCTGACCCGCAACGTCGCCGGCATCGTCGAGGGCACGGACCCGCGGCTGAAGGACACGTACGTGCTCTACGGCGCGCACTACGATCACACGGGCTACCGTGAGGGCCCGCCCCCGGAGGGGTCGGCCGACGTCATCAACAACGGCGCGGATGACGACGGGTCGGGGACGGTGGGCCTGATGGCGATCGCGCGGGCGTTCGCGCTCGGACCGAAGCCGAAGCGGTCAATCCTGTTCGTCTGGCACGCCGGCGAGGAGAGCGGGCTGCTGGGTTCGCGCTACAACGCCGACCATCCGATGGTGCCGCTCGAGAGCATGGCCGCGCAGATCAACATGGACATGATCGGGAGGAATCGCGACGACGATTCGGAGCAGGCGAACACGGTGTATGTCGTTGGATCGGACCGCATCAGCACCGAGCTGCACAACATCAACGAGGACGCCAACGCGTCGCTGCCGCAGCCGCTGACGCTCGACTACGAGTACAACGACCCGGCGGACCCGCAGTCGTTCTACACGCGCAGCGATCACTACAGCTACGCCGCCAAGGGGATCCCGATCATCTTCTTCTTCACGGGGACGCATCCCGATTACCACCGGGTGACCGACCACGTGGACAAGATCCTGTTCGAGAAGCTCGTGCGCGTGACGCAGCTCGCCTACGAGACCGGCCGCCGCGTCGCGGACATGGATCGCATGCCGGCCCGCGACAACAAGGGCCCGCGCGCGGGGCGGACGGTGAAGGGGAAGCTGCCCCGGTGAGGGAGGTATCGGAGCAGGCGAAGGCATTGGAGCTGGCGGAGGGTTGAGGAGGCGGAGGTTACGGAGGGAACGGAGGTTTTCAACACGGAGCAGCGGAGCAACGGAGCGAACGGAGAGAGACGGACGGCTTGGAACAGACAGGCGCCCATGGGTGCCGCGCTTCGCGCGGCACGCAACGACGGAGAACCCGCCGTCACAAGTGGCCCTGTCAGGGCCGCCGGCCATTGTGACGACGGGTTCTCCGTCGTTGCGTCCTGCCGGCCGGAGGCCGGCGGACCCATGAGCACTCGCAACCCATGTCGCATTTCATCTCGTCTCCGTTTTCTGCTCAGAAAATGCGGTCCATTCCGCAACATGTTGTGGCTTGGTGATTCGCCTACACAAGGCCATTCTCATGCTACGGGGTGAGCCCCGGGCTCATGACGACTCCGTGTTGAAATCTCCGGTGCCTCCGCAGACTCCGTTTCGGCATGGAACAGGAGACATGAGATGAGAACCCGCCCGATCGGCGTGTGCATCGCGGTGCTGTGCCTGGTGATCGCCGAGGCGCTGCCGGCGCAGGAGGCCGAGGATCGCACGCTGCTGCCGTGGGAGCAGATGCGCGCGATCATCGACGAGGCGTCCGGCGACCGCGCCCTCCATCACGTGCTGGAGCTGGTGCCGTATCCGCGCGTGCGGCCGCTCTCGGAGTACACCGGCCACTTCCGCGAGAGCGAGGTGATGGCGCGGTTCGCGCGCGACTACGGGTTCAGCGACGTCCGGATCGAGTCGTTCCCGACCCAGAACCGCCTCTGGCAGCCGACCCGGGGGGAGCTGTGGATGGTGGAGCCGGAGCCGCGAAAGCTCTACGACATCTACGACGTCGCCGTGTCGCTCGGGGCCAACAGCGCGCCCGGCGAGGTGACGGCGGAGCTGGTGGACATCGGCGCCGGATCGGACGACGTCCTCGATGCGACGGACCTGAAGGGGAAGATCGTCCTCTCGTCCTCCGGGCTGGGTCCGCTCTCCCGTGCCCTCCACCGCGGTGCCCTCGGCATCGTCGGGATCGCGTCGTTGCGCCCGAATGATTATCCCGATCAGATCCTGTCGTCGAGTGTGAACCCTCCGGAAGGGTCGAACGCGTTCGGGTGGGCTGTCTCGCCGCGCGTGGGCCGCGAGCTGGCGGCGCGGCTGGCCAGAGGGGAGAAGGTCGTGCTCCGCTCGGTCGTCAAGGCCGAGTACTTCCCCGGCGAGCTGGAGGTCGTGCACGCGGCGATCCCCGGCGACGGCAGCACCGACCAGGAAGTGTTCGTCTCGGCGCACCTCTACGAGGGCTACATCAAGCAGGGGGCCAACGACGACAACTCCGGCTGCGCGCTGACCCTGGAGATGGGGCGCACCTACATCAGGCTGATCAACGAGGGCAAGCTGCCGAAGCCGAAGCGGACGATCCGGTTCCTCTGGGTGCCGGAGATCAGCGGCACGAACGCCTGGCTGAACAAGTACCCGGAGATCGCCAGACGAGCGATCGCCGATCTGAACTTCGACATGGAAGGGATCCGGCTCAGCACGAGCAACGCGTACTGGGTGCTCCATCGCACGCCCGACACGTTTCCGACGTTCCTCAACGACATCGCGCAGAGCCTGATGGAGTTCGTCTCGGAGCTGAACCGCGAGCGCGTGCGCTTCCGCAGCAACGGCTACGCCTTCACCTATCCGATCCTCTCGCCCAACGGCAGCCGCGATCCGTTCTACATCAAGATCGACCGGCACTACGGCTCGAGCGATCACGTGACGTACATGCAGCGCGGCATCCCGTCCGTGATGTTCATCACGTGGCCCGACATGTGGTACCACTCGTCCCACGACACGCCCGACAAGATGGACCCGACGCAGTTCCGGCGCGCGGCGGTGGTCGGCGTGGGGTCGATGGCGGTGCTGGCGTCGGGCGGCGACAGGGTGGCGACCCGCATCACCTCGGAGAACCTCGCCCGCGGCACCGAACGGCTCGGCGAGGCAGAGCGGAAGGGCGCCAGCTACATCGCGGATGCGGCGGACGCCGCCGCCCTCACGGCCGCGTATCGGGAAGCATGGGTCGCCGTGAAGCACCAGGCGGCGGTGGAGAAGGCGGTGATTCGCTCCTCGAGTGTGCTCTACGACGATCCGGGCGCCGCCGTGAAGAAGGTCGCCGCGCTCGAGGCGTCGATCGACGCGGCTGCCGCGGCGCTGCACGAGCAGGTCCGCACGCTCTACGGCCTTGCGGCGGCAGGGCTGAAGGCCCCGGCGCTGACGAAGGCGGAGCCCGCCCTCAGCGGCCTCGAGCAGCGCGCCGCCCGGACGAGGGTCGAGCGGGTTCCGGGCGCGCCCGGCGGGCGCGGCGGCGGGCGCGGCGGCCGGGGCGGCGGCCGGGGCGGAGCGCAGGGGCCGGCCGTGCCGCAGCACCTCAACGCCGAGCTGAACATCCTGCTCGGCCGGGGCGGCACCGCGCTCGAGATTCGCGACTTCCTGTCGGGCGAGTTCGAGCCGCTCCCGCTCGAGAACTTCATGGCCTACCTCGAGGCGCAGGCCGCGGCCGGACGGCTCCGCCTCGTCGAATCCGGTACGGAGGCTGCAGCGGGACGGCGGTAATGGCGGTCAGCTTCGGGCGGGTCCGGGCGGGGCTCAATCGCGTCAGCCTGCGCGATCGCGCCGAAGCGGCGCCGCTCCTGGGCGGACTGCTCCTCGTCGCGCTCCTGTTCGGCGCCTTCGAGCTGGCGGGCGAAGTGCTCGAGGGTGACACGCAGACGTTCGACGAGCGCGTGCTCCGCGCTCTCCGCCGGGCCGACGACCCCGGCGTGCCGATCGGCCCCCGCTGGCTGCAGTACGCGGCGTTCGACATCACCGCGCTCGGCGGCGCCCCGGTCCTGGGGCTGAGCATCGCGGCAATCATCGGCTTCCTGCTGCTCCAGGGGCTGACGCGCACGGCGCTCTTCGTGCTCGCCGCCAGCGCCGGCGGCTGGGCCCTCAACAGCGGCCTGAAGCTCCTCTTCGCCCGGGCCCGGCCCGACGTCGTGCCGCACCTGCGCGAAACGATGTCGCTCAGCTTCCCGAGCGGCCACGCGATGACCTCCGCGGCCGTCTACCTGACGCTCGGCGCGCTCCTGATGCGGATCTCGGCGCGCCCGGTGACCAAGGCCTACTGCATGACCGTCGCGATTCTCGCGACGGTGCTGATCGGCCTCAGCCGGGTGTATCTCGGCGTACACTATCCCACCGACGTCTTCGCCGGCTGGCTGATCGGGTTCGCCTGGGCCATCCTGTGCTGGATGGCCGACCGCCACATCGGCCGGCGCGGCGGCTTCAAGGGCGAGCAGGCGCAGGGATGAAGAGGGCAGCGAAACGTACCGTGGCCGCGCTGGGCGTCGTGCTGATCGGCGCCGCCGCGTCCCGCCACGCGGGCGTCGCCGCGCCGGCCGCCCAGGAGGAGCAGCCGCCGGCCGACCGCGGGACGATCGCCGTCCTGAGACGGGACGGCCTCATCGCGCCGTTCGCCTCGTTCCGCGGCACCGGGTGGCGCGTCGCCTGGCCGCGCGATTTGCGCAACCTCGAACTGCCGGTCAACGTCGCGTCGATACCCGAACGCTGGTGGGGCGGCGACACGCCCGCAGCCTGGCAGGCGTGGCCGATCGGCGGCACTCCGCGCCCGCTGACGCCGGTTGCGCCGCAGATCTACCCGATTCACTGCGCCCAGCGCCTCGGCCTGCGGACCGACTACACGCCGCAGCTCGTGCCGCCGCCCGTGCAGGTCGAGCCGTACCCGAAGGACGGCATCGCGGTGAGCGGCGGCGCGCGGGTGGAGCCGATCGAAACCCTGGACCCCGGTCCCGGCTGGGGCGAGCTGGCGGTCGCGCTGCTCGACGACATCAACCGCGTCGAGGACCGCGAGGCGTCCATGATCGCTTCGGTCTTCTCGCACCCGGTGGACCGTGACGAGCGGCATCGGCAGCCGGTCCGCATCGAGAGCTGGTACCGCACCACGCTCGACGACGGCACGACCGTGTCGTACATCGAGGCGGTCCGGAGCTACCCGCCGGGGCCGGAGGACGAAGAGTGCGGTTTGGAGACGCTGGTCGGCGGATGGGTGACCCACGAGAAGGGAAGGCCCGAGCCGCGCGCGGACCTCCACGCCCGAATCACCTACTGCGATCGCGTCGGCGCGACGTTCATGCAGCCGTTCGGCCGCATCCGCGTGCGCGACCGCGTCTACTGGATCTCCCAGGTGGCCGGCGCCGAGGCCGAGTGGTACACAGTGGCCCACCTCGCGCCCGGGCGGATCCAGTTCGTCGCCGAGTACCTCGCCGGAAGCCGCGACAGCTGCCTGGGAGTCCGTAGCCCGTAGCCCGTAGCCCGGAGCCCGTAGCCCGTGGCCCCTGGCCGCTCGACTTCTCTCCTTCAGTTCTGAACCGTCACGCGCGCCCAGTCCCAGCCCTCGAGCCCCTTCGCGTTCACCGCCTTCACGGCAATCACCGTCCCCGGCGCGACGCCGGTCAGCACGGCGGAGGGGTTCGTCACACGGATGTGCTGCGCCTCCGGCGTATCCGGCGGACCGAACGCGACGATGTAATCCCTGATGCCCGATTCGGGCGAGGGCGTCCACGTCACGGTCACGCCTGAACCGCTGCGCTCCGCCTTCAGATCGGTCAGCCGCGAGGGGCTCGACGCGAGCAGCATCAGCGTGGCGGCGGTCGTCTTCGCCACTTCGGTCACGAGCCGGTGGCTGATCGTCTCGAGCACGTCGTGGCTCTGGTGATAGTGCGGGTTGCCCAGCACCGGATAGGACCCGATGCCGCCGACGATGTCGCCGTAGGCTTCGTAGTAGGCGGCCGCGTCGGTGCTCTTGTAGTAGAGGGCGTCGTACGTGATGAGACTCGTGAACTGCATCGCCGCGGCGTGCTGCACGTCGCGGATGCCGGCGTTCGAGTAGCGGATCGTGTTGTCGAGCCGCTGGTCGTTCGCGTAGCCGATCATGTCGTTGTTGAGCGCGCCGACGAGCCGCACCTTCTCCTCGACGGCGCGCCGGACGTACTCGCGGCTGCCGAGCAGCCCGGCTTCCTCCCCCGTGAACGACGCGAAGACGATGGTCGCCGGCTGCGGGTGCTTCGCGAGGATCCGCGCCGCCTCCAGCAGCGCCGCCGTCCCCGAGCTGTCGTCGTCGGCCCCCGGCCCCCCGGCCACCGAGTCGTAATGGCTGCTGACGACGTAGACGAGCTCGGGGTTGACGGTGCCTTTCAGGGTCGCGAGCACGTTGGCCGTGCGGCCGCCGAGCGCGTTGCGCGCTTCGAACCACTGGTACTCCGGCTCGTATCCGAACGACCTGTAGGCCTCGAACAGATACTCCGAGGCCAACCGGTTGCCCGGGCGCGTAATGTGCTTGGAGTCGAAGCTGAAGAGGCGCTCGCCGTAGCCGTAGACGCGATCGACCGACGCCAGGCCGACGACCGTCCTGACGTCGCCGGCGATCGGCGCGAAGATGCGCTCGCCCTTCGCCCGCAGCGCCCGTTCGGCCGCGAGGTTCCCGGCGACGCGCGCGCGCAGCTCCGCCGTCGTGACCCGGCGCGAGAGGTCCATCAGGTAGATGCCGCGTTCGGGCGAGACCGTGTCGCCGTCGCGTTCGGCGCCGATCAGGACCTTCGTGCCCGACGCATCGGGCACCCAGGCGTACTCCGGCGCGATCGTCCGCACGGTGTTGTTGTGGAAGAGCCGCGTGCGCCTGCCGGTCGCCGCGTCGTAGAGGTACGAGCGGCGGTGGCGGGCTTCGCCCATGACGGCGAGGATCCTGCCGCTGCCGATATAGCGCGGCTGGAGATCGTGCTGGATCTCGCGCGTGAGGCGGCGCTCCTCCTTGCCGTCGCGTCCGACGACGAAGATCTCCCAGTCCTCGCGCGGCATCATCTGGAACGCCAGCTCGGTGCCGTCGTGCGACAGCGCGGGCGCGTCCACGCGCTCGGAGCCGCGGCGCACTTCCGTCGCGGCCCGCGGATCCGCCGCCGGGCCCGCCATCAGCCGCGTGTCCTCCCCCTCGCGGCTCAGGAACGCGAGGGAGGCGCCGTCGCCGGAGAACGACGGCGCGGTCCCCTCGGCCGTGACGGTCCCGCCCCCGGGCATCACGATGACGCCGAACGTGGCCGGGAGGCCGCCGCCAGGCCCGCCGCGTCCGCCGCCGCCCCGGCCGCCGCGTGCGCGGACGGTGAAGAGCACGGCCGTGCCCGCGGAGTTGACGTCGCCGAGGATCTTGTCGCCCTCGCCGCTCGTGACCGGGACCGGGGCGCGGTCCCGCTCGACGCGGTAAATCTGCGCCGGGCCCTCGCCCTCCGTGCCGGTGAAGAGCAGGGCGTTCCCTGCCGCGAGGCGCACGGCTGTCTTCCCGACGCCGCCGGTGTCGACGGTCGTCTCCTCGCCGCTCGCGAGATCGCGGACGGCGATGCGCCATTCGGCCGCGAGAAGGCGGTCGAGGTCAGCGGTGCGCTGCTGGCGCTCGGTCCTGGTCGCGGCGGCATCGAGCGCCTGCTGCGCCTCCTGGAGCGCGGCGGAGGGTTCGGCCAGGTTCAGATACGCGAGCCGGCGGCCGTCCGGGGAGAAAACCGCGCCGGTACCGGGCAGCTCGGCGATCGGATCGGTGGAGCCGTCCGCGCGCAGGAGCCGCGTCACGCGCGCCAGGCGGGTCCCGGCCTCGTAGGTGAGGTGGCGGCCGTCAGGCGAGAAGGCGGGCGCCGCGCCGTCGGGCGTCAGCTCGATCGCGTGATACAGCTCGCCGGTCTGGAGCGCGATGGCCTCGAGCGACGCGTCGGCGTCCGGCGAGTCCAGCAGCCGCGCGTAGATCGTCAGCGCAGCGACGTAGTCGCCACGCTCCCACGCGAGGTGGGCCTCGAGGAGGAGCGGATCGGATGTGCGTCCGGCGAGCGGCGCGAACAGAGCGGCGGCCAAGGCGGTCGTGGCGATCAGGAGTCGTGTCATCGGGCGTGAATGCATGTCCTTTCCGTCGGGGAGAATAGCACGGAGGGGAGGCCGACCAACGAGGGGCGGTTCTGATGACGCGCGCGAGGCCCGTCCGCGCCGGCGGGCGACGAAAACAAAAAAGGCCGGCTCCCGACAGGGAACCGGCCCGGACGACATACGTTCTCTCTCCTATCCGCTACGGCTTGTCGAGCAGGCGCTTCAACTCGGAGAGGTGCGTGCGCAGCTGATCGACCTGTGCGGCCGAAAGCGTGATCCCCGCCTGCGTCGTGCCCGTCGGGGGCTCGGTCGTGCCGGTCGTGCCGGCGGTGGCGGAACCCTGCACGTTCAGGATCGCCTCGATCGCCTGCACGTGGCGGAGGATCTCCTCGCGATCGATCTGCGGGCTCTGTGCGCCTTCCGGGCTCTGCGCGCCGCTCGGCGGCGTGCCCCCGTGCGGATGCGCGGCGCCAGCCGGTGGAGCGGACTGTGACGCGGCCGGCGAGCCGGCGCCTCCAGCCGCCTCCTCGAACCTGTCGAGGTGGCTCCGGAACTCGACCAGCTTCGACGTGATCTCGGCATCGAGCGGCACGGCGCCCGACGTGCCCACCGCACCCTGAGTGCCCGTGGTCCGCGCGGCGGACTCGTCCGCCGTCGCCGATCCGATCAGCGCGTTCAGGTTCTCCTGCACCTTGTTGTACGACGCCCGCCAGTCGGCCCTGGCGGTGATCAGCTCGTTGAAGTTCGAGATGAGCTGCGACACGTGCGTCCGCGCGTCGCCCGTCAGTTGCGAAGCCGCCGGAAGCTGCGTCATCTCGCTCAGCGCGTTCCGCGCCGCGGTCAGGTGCTGTTTGGCGGCATCCTCATCCACCTGCCCCGGCCCCGGCTGCGCCGGCGTGGCGGGCGGCGGCTGGGTCGACGCGGGCGGCTGCGCCGGCGGCTGTCCGGCCGGCGTCTGCGCGAAGCCGGCGGCGGGCGCCGCCAGCAACGCCGCGGCCGCCAGTGCGGTAGTCCATCGTGCCGTGGAACGTTTCATCGCATCACTCCTTGCTCTCCCCGTCTTCCGTATGCTCCTTCCTTCTTCCCTCCGAAGAAGGCCGCGTTCTCGATTTCCTCATTCACGCACCGAGCAACGGGGGTGCCACGGCGAGGCCGGCGCGAAAACGGCGGGAAACAAGGCGGTGATTATTCTGTCGAGGTCAACACCGTGCAGGATTTACTCGATCTGGAGGCTGGGTTCGGGGAACGGACGGGTTCGGCCCTCGCCCGCATGCCGGCCCGGGGGGCGAATGGAAGACGGAATATGGAAAAAGAGGCTGCTTTCCATATTCCAGTCTTCCGTGTGAGAACGATCCGTGTGAGAACGATCCGCTCAGGAACCTCCTAGTCCAGGATCTTCTTCGCGGCCGTGAGCCCCAGGACCAGGAAGATCACGAACAGCACGAGGAAGAGGCCGGCCAGGAACTTCGCGATTGCGATCGCGCCGCCCGCGATGTCGGTGAAGCCCAGCGCGGCGGCGATCAGGCCGACGACCAGAAAGATCAACGCCCAGTAGAGCATCGCTACCTCCTCTCCAGCCCGGCTGCAATGGCCGCGCCAGGGGGCGCGCGGCGAGCGGCCGATCGCGATCGCGCGTGGATGTGATTGAATGATCCGACTCATGGATACCACCACCCGGCAACGGCTCCTCGACTCGTCCGACTTCCGCCGCCTCGTGGCGGGCCGCTGGCGCGTGTCGCTCGCGCTCACGGCCCTCCTGTTCGTCCTCTATTACGGCTACATCCTGCTCATCGCACTGAACCAGTCGGTGGTGACGGCCACGCTGGCCGGGACCGTGCCGCTCGGCATCCCGCTCGGCGCCGGCGTCATCGTCGGCGCCTGGGTGCTCACCGCCATTTACGTCATCTGGGCCAACCGGCGCTACGACCCCGAAGTCGCGCGGTTGCGGCGGTTGGAGGAGTAGCGTGGGGACGTCGCTCGGGACGCCGACCGCGTCGGCCATCGTCTTTTTCGTCCTCATCGTCGCGCTCACCCTGGCCGTCACGTGGTGGGCGGCGCGCCGCACGCGCTCGACCCGCGAGTTCTACGCGGCGGGCCGGTCCGTCAGCGCCTTCCAGAACGGCCTCGCGCTGGCGGGCGACTACATGAGCGCCGCGTCGTTCCTCGGCATCGCCGGGCTGGTGGCGCTGCGCGGCTACGACGGAATGATCTACGCCACGGGCTGGCTGGTCGGATGGCCGGCGCTGATGTTCCTCATCGCGGAGCCGGTGCGGAACCTCGGCAAGTTCACGTTCGCCGACGTCGTCGCGTTCCGCCTCCGGCAGGTGCCGGTGCGGATCGCCGCCGCCTTCGGCGGCATCCTGACCGTGCTCTTCTACACCATCGCGCAGATGGTCGGCGCCGGGAACCTGATCACGCTGCTCTTCGGCATCCCGTACGCGTGGGCCGTCACCGGCGTCGGCGCGGTGATGCTGGCCTACGTGCTCTTCGGCGGGATGATCGCGACGACGTGGGTGCAGATCATCAAGGCGGTGCTGCTGCTGTCGGGCGTGACGCTGCTGACCGGGCTCGTGCTCGGGGAGTTCGACTGGTCGGTCACGCGCGTGTACACGTCGGTGGCGGAGCGCTACGGCCAGGGCGCGCTCGAGCCGGGCGGGCTGGTGACCGATCCGATCGACGCCGTGTCGCTCGGCATCGCGCTGATGCTCGGGCTGCTCGGGCTGCCGCACATCCTGATGCGCTTCTACACGGTGCCGGACGCGCGGGCCGCGCGCGCGTCGGTGCTCTACGCGACCGGCTTCATCGGCTACTTCTACCTGATCATCCCGATCGTGGGCTTCGGCGCCTCCGCGCTCGTCGGGCGCGAGCTGATCGCGCAGACCGATCCCGGCGGCAACATGGCGGCCCCGCTCGTCGCGGAGCTGCTGGGCGGCACGCCGTTCCTCGGCTTCATCGCCGCGGTGGCCTTCGCCACGATTCTCGCCGTGGTCGCCGGGCTGACGCTGGCGGGGGCGAGCGCGCTCTCCCACGACATCTTCGTCCACGTGGTGCGCCGCGGGCAGGCCACCGAGCAGGAGCAGGTGCGCGTCGCGCGGATCGCGACGGTCGTCTTCGGCGCGTTCGCGGTGCTGCTCGGGATCGTGTTCGAAGGGCAGAACGTCGCGTTCATGGTGGGCCTGGCGTTCGCGATCGCGTGCAGCGCGAACTTCCCGCCGCTGCTGCTGTCGATCTGCTGGCGGCGGTTCAACACCGCCGGCGCGGTGAGCGCGATCGCGACCGGCGCGACCCTCTCGGTGCTGCTGATCGTGCTGAGCCCCACGGTCTGGGTGGAGCTGCTCGGCGCCGCCGAGCCGCTCTTCCCGCTCCGCAACCCCGCCATCGTCTCGATGCCGGCGGCGTTCCTCGCCGGCGCCATCGGCTCCTGGGCCACGAGCGAGCCGGAGGCCGAAGCGAAGTTCGATGACGAGAAGCTGAGGACGTACCTGGGAGTCGGGGCGGAGTAGGGCGCGGAGGTTCGGAGACGAGGGAGGCGAGTTCGGCGGAGGTCACGGATTGTCAACACGGAGGAACGGCCTCTTGACCCTCGAATCGTTCCAGGCCCTACCTTCCGATGAGACGGCGCGCCATGCACGGCGGGCGGCACCGCACAGCGCCCCGCCGGGGGCGTACCATGTCACAGAGGAGCGAGCGTGATGAAGAGACATCTTGCGGGCTGGAGCATCGCGGCGGTGCTGGCCGTCACCCAGGGAGCGCCGGCGCAGGCCATCGAGCAGGGGACGCCTCAGACCACTCATCCAGCCGGCCATGGGGGCGCGCACCAGGAGCACGACATGCTGATCCGCGGCTCGAAGGCGATGGGCTTCGATCAGCTCACGACGACGCATCGCTTCCTCCTGCGGCCGGAAGGGGGCGCCATCGAGATCACCGCGAACGATCCGGCCGACGCGGCGGCGATCCAGAGCATCCGGCGGCACCTGGAGCACATCCAGGGCGCGTTCGCGGCGGGAGACTTCTCGCTGCCGGTCTTCATCCACGCGGCCGAGCCGCCGGGGGCGGCCGTGCTGCGCGAGCGGCGGGCGCACCTTCAGTACGCCTTCGAGGAGATCGAGAAGGGCGGGCGCCTGACGATCCGCACCTCGGACGCCGCGGCGCGCGGCGCGCTGCACGCGTTCCTGCGCTTCCAGATCACGGAGCACAAGACCGGCGATCCACGGGACCCGAAGTGAGCGACGCGGACGCGCACGCGACCTGCACCGTCGGCCAGCTCGCGCGCCTCACGGGCGTGAGCCCCGACACGATCCGCCATTACGAGCGCGTGGGCGTCCTGCCGGCGGCCGTCCGCGGCGCCAACGGCTACCGCCGCTTCCCGGCGGACGCGGCCCGGCGCGTCATGCTCGTCCGGCGCGCGCTGGACGCGGGATTCTCGCTGGCCGATCTCCGGTCGGTGCTGGGGGTGCGTGACAGGGGCGGCGCGCCGTGCCACGAGGTCTACGCGATGGCGGAGCGGCGCCTCGCGGAGCTGAACGAACGCATCGGCGAACTCGAACGTCTGCGGGACGAGCTGCACGCGGCGCTCCAGCAGTGGCGCGTGCAGCTCGAGCGCGCCACGAGAGGGCAGCGGGTCGGCCTGCTCGACGCGTGGGCCGCGGGGGCCGCCCCGAAACGGCGGCCTCGCGCCGCGCTGCAGCGTCGCTGAGCTCCACGGCGGAGCGCCCGGGCCGGGTCCTACGCCGCGCCGCGCGAGGTGCGCGCGTGACCCATCTCCGGAGGCTGCGGTCATCGTCCGTTACAGAAAAAGACCGGCGGCCCGGCCGTGGACGTGGAGGATGCATCCGCGGCCGGCGGACGCCGGCCCAAAATCAGCCCCGGCCGGACGCTCGGTCCGGCCGGGGCCTGTCCTTACCAGTTGAGCCGCGACACGAGCTGAATCACCCGGGCGGTGTTCGTTCCGGTCAGCCCCGTGACCTCGTAGCTGTTGATGTTCGTGCCCGCGGTGGCCACGGGCACGAAGTTGGCGTTGTTGAACGCGTTGAGCATCTCGAGCCGGAACTCGAAATTCATCCGGCCGACAATCGGCACGCGCTTGGCCACGCTGACGTCGTGCTGCTGGAACAGCGGCCCCGTGAGGACGAGCGAGCGCACGCCGCAGTCGCCGTACTGCGCGCCATTGTCGATCTCGATGCAGGTCGGACCGTTGGCCGGCGCCAGGTAGCGGCCCTCGGGCGCCCCCAGCGCGCCATAGCCGGTCGGCGACGTGGCGCTCACGCTGAACGCCTTGATGGTGTTGTCGATCACGTCCTGCGGCAGCATCCAGACCTTCTTGCCCGCGTGATCGAACCGCAGCTCGAACATGTCCTGCAGCTCGTCACGGCTCATCCCCACCAGCTGGACGTTGCCGAAGTCCACGAGCCGGCCGCTCTGCACGCGCGACACGAGGCTGAGCGACCAGTCGCCGATCAGCCGGTTGACGAAGCCGCCGACGTTGCCGCCGAAGCGGCGGCCCTGGCCGAACGGCAGGTCGTACACGGCGTTCAGCTTGAACACCTGGTCGATGTGGCCCGGATCGCCCGAGTCCACGATCATGAACACGTCGCGGCGGTGCGTGCGCCAGGAGTGCACGTTCATTCGTCCGAGCGTGTAGCTCCCGTTGAACTGCAGGCCGCCCGAGAGCCGCCGCCGCAGCTCGAGCTGGAGGGCGTTGTAGTCGGACCGGCCCACGTTGCGGGTCATGTCCAGGCCGCCCAGCAGGTCGGGGTTGGCGACGAAGAAGTTGCGCGGCATGCCCGCTGCTGCGGCGTTGCCGCGGAACGTCGCGTTGGTGTTCAGGCTGTTGGCGAAGCCGAACGGGTTCGGGTTGAACGTCGCCAGCGGAGTGAGGAACGTGTTGCTGGTGAAATTCCCCGACGTGTAGGACGCCGGATTGCCGGGATCGCCGGCGCCCTGGAAGTAGGCGAACATCGCCGGCAGCGGCACCGTGCCCGTGCCGGGCCCGCGATAGCGGAAGCCCTGGCTGGCCAGGCCGGCCGCGACGTTGGCCTGGAGGTTCGCCTGCGCGGCGCGGAACTCGCCCAGGAAGCCGGTGTCGAAGATGTTGATCTCGTTGAAGTTGAGCGTCTGC
>Ga0299914_10001818_pt1 | contig 14395 bp, 13 predicted proteins | sample RVTome_10_FD_201361 | JGI IMG/M metagenome (GOLD analysis project Ga0299914, IMG submission 201361) | Soil microbial communities from uranium-contaminated site in the Upper Colorado River Basin, Wyoming, United States - RVT153D57 (version 2) ...
TATGACGGTCTGGCTCGTAGCGGGCGAGGAGCCGCCCCGGCTCGTGACCGCCTACGTCGCCGACGAGCCGGCGGGCGCATAATGGGAGAAGCGATGAAGGCCAAGCCCGATCTACTCGACGTCGTGGAGCTGCGCGAGCCGCGCGGCGGTCAGCCCGCGGGCGCGACGGGCGCCGTCGTCGAGCTGTTCGCGACCGAAGCGCTCGTCGAGATCACCGACGAGCACGGCAAGACGCTCGAGCTGCTCAACGTTCCCTACGAGGAGCTACGCATCCACGAGTCCGAGCCGGCCGGTCGCCGAGCCGCCGGATAGCTCGACCGTCAGCGGCAACTCCTCAGCGCAATAGCCAGCAGGGCACATATGCATCATCGATGCGGACGTCCCTGAGACGGGAGTGCCGCGGCCATTCAGATCCGGCCTGATCGGCTCTCGGTTTGAGGGCACTTCTGCGAAGTGCATCTGCGTCTCGCTCGCTACTTCGGTGGGCAACTCAAGGCAGACGAGGGTTTGCCGATGAGGACAAGTGGACAAAGTCCACATACTCGACAAAGACACTAACACGGGCTATAGTCGGATCAGCGATGGCAACCAGAGAACTTTTGAACGTTCGCGACACCGCTCGGGTCTTGGGCGTGCACGAGAACACGGTCCGCAACTGGGAGGAGCGCGGCATCCTTCGCGCTGTCCGCCTCCCCGGCAGCGGGTACCGGCGCTTCGCCGTCCAGGACGTCGAGCGGCTCCGCGGCGAGATGTTCGAGCAGCTCGCGCCGGCGACGGAGGGACCCGTGGTCGACCCGGGCCGCAAGCGCAGCGGCCGGCTCGTCTTCGGCGACGCGACCGACTGACGATCGCGCGAATCTGACCGGGGCCGCCGGTAGGCTGGCGCGCCCATGCTGAGACCCGAACGTCCTCGCGACGCCGACTACTACGAGCGGGATCGCGTCGAGCTGTTCAGCCAGGGCGATCTATTTCGTGACGTGCCGCTCGCGTACCCGCTGCCGGCCGACGAGCTCGTCGTCGACGAGGAGAGCGGTGGTGGTCGCCGGTTCCTGAGTGGGCCGCTCGAGTTCGGGCCGGGGATGTTGATCACCCCGAGCTGCTCGCTGAGTGCTCAGGGGACCGGTGGCTACGGCCATCCGGTCAGGACGCTCGTGCCGGTCTTGCCGCTCGCGGAGCTCGTCGAGCGCGGCGTCGTCAAGGAACCCGCCCTCGACGATCTGCGCCGGTTCGACCACCTGATCAACTACATGTACCTGCCGCCGCTCGAGGTCGACGACCTCGAGTTCTCGATGCCCGAGAGCGTCGCGCTCCTATACATGCCGGTCACGCTCCACCACGCGTTCCTCGAGGGCCAGCGCGTCTCGCAGCTCGCGTACCGCGGCGCCCAGCAGCTGCAGCGGAAACTCGTCTGGTTCTACTCTGGCTGGCTCGAGGGCGACCTAGATGCATTTGAGCCACCGATGGACTGACCACAGATCGACGAATGGCGATGGCCAGGATCGCCAGTTATTCATCCCTCAGCGTAGGCTGGGCCGGTTCGTTCTCAGTCACCCGAAGTTACGACGCAACGCCTGGCTAGAACGGCAGCTCGGCTGGCTCCAACTTGAGCAAGGCCCTGCCCGCCTCCACTTCGGAATGGATACGACCTCGAAACGCCTCGGTATCGGACGCAAGCGCTGTGAACTCGCGTACGCGGTTGCAACGAGCGGCCTCGTAGTCTTCCGGGGCATCCCGAGTCTCGTACCAGTTGAGGTAGCGCCCGAACTCGGCTTCCGATGCCGCCGGTTGACCAGCAACGCCTAACGCGATCCCAGCGTCGATCCACTGAAGCACGTCGGATGTCGGAACCAGACTGTCACGCCCGCCGTGGTCTGCGCCGGCAAGCACGGCGGCCGCTGAGACGACGTCGGGGAACCGCTCGCGGTAGCCCCGCACCAGGTCGGCGGCAATCTCGGCCAGCTTCAACGCAAGCGGCCCGAACTGCTCATCGCTCTCGTACTCGACGTACTGACCGTCGCCATCCAGATCCATCACGCGATTTCCGTAGTCGAGGCTCAGATAGTGCTTCGGGTTCCAGAGCCAGTGGACGCCCACGTTCAGATAGCTGCCTCGGCTCCACGACGACGGTTGAAACTCAACCACCGTGAGGCGCCAACTGCGATCGTCAAGCCAAGTGCGCGACCGCCCCTTCTGAACCAGCCCCAGCGGTCGGAGAACATCCCGGGCGGCTGCAGTGATCAGCTTCGAGTGAGCATGAACGCCCGACACAGCCGGGTCGATCTTAGCCCGACTACGTAGTCGAATCGGATCCGACTGGCCTGGGCGAGAGTCCCTTCAAGCGACCGCTCAACATCCTCGAAGGGAACCTTGCGCGGGTTCCGGTCCGCTCGAGACCCCGGCCTCGATCGAGCTCGCAGCTAACGTCCTGCTAAGGAAACGGTCGCAAACGCCCCTCGGAGCGTTTCGCGCTGTGGCACCGCCGTCCGTCCGCAAACTGCATGAACAGTCGCTTTTGGCGGAATCGGCCGCAAACACACGGGAACGCTCGGAAAGCCCTAGTTCAGCTTTGCAAGCCGGAGGTCACCGGTTCGATCCCGGTACGCTCCATCGCACTCCGCCACAACAGCGCCTCTCAAGGGGGCGAAATCGTGGGACGGAAATCAGTTCCGAACCAGTCCCAAGACGAGCTATCGTCGGTGCTGACCACGTAAACGGCCGGGCAGCGGGTGCCGCTCTCGGCCCGGCACAGGAGACAAACATGACCTTCGATATCGGGAGGCTGGCGCTCGTCGCCATCGCCGTGGCCTTGTGGGTCGCGGTCTTCGCAGGCTTCGATGCCTTCTAGTGGTTGAGCGTTCACACTCCGCCTAGCCGCCCCAGACCCGCAAGCGGCAACATCTACCTCAAGAAGGGGAAGCGCGGTGCGACCTGGCACATGCGCTACCGCCTGCCAGGCGGAACCGAATCCCGCAGGCTGACGCCGCCCGGAAACGACTGAACGCGCGTCGACCATCCTCACAGGGTGTCCCGGCTGGTAGCTCCACATCACGAGATCGCCGAGGTCGCCGGGCTAACCGTCAACGAGGCCGGTCGCCTACTCCGGGCGGAAGGCTTCGACCGAACGCGATGGCGGGCTGGGACTCGACAGTACTGGCTCGGATCCGAGGAGCCACCGAAGCCCCGACGGGTCTGCGCGCTGGAACAGCTGCGACGTCGAGTTCACCCCGAACAGCGGCAACCACAGATTCTGCTCTACCTCGTGCCGCGACGCGCCTACCGCCGGGTGCAGTAGCGGATTCCCAGGTCCAGAGGAAGCGAAGCGGGCGCGTCTACCTGGAGAAGCGCCCCCGGCCAAAGTAGCCAAGGACGGCCAACACAACGAGGACGATGATGATGATCCAAAGCCAGGTCACGTGATCCCTTTCTTCGGGAGGGCGCCGACTCTACTGTGCGCCGATCCGTATTTCCAGCGGTGCGCGGGCGTCTGGTGGACGGTTGGGGCGCGGCGATTGCGGCTTGGATCGCGTCTTTGTGCGCTTCGTCGCGGCCCAGTCAGCTTGTCAGAGCGGAGAGGATGATCACCGTCAAGATGACGAGAACAAGCCCCGCGACGATGATGATCCGCTCCCGATCGAGCCGCAACTTCTCGACTGAGGCGTCGCCCCCTTCGTCCATCTCAAGTAGCTCTCGCAACTCGACGTAGCGCCCGCGCGTCAGAAGAGCTCCGAAGTCGCTCTGCGATTCGATCCTCCGGCCCTGCGTCACGAGTGTGTGAGTTTGCCGCGCGAGAGCCGCCCTCCTTTCGTCGGGCGACTTTCGCGTGGCCGAGTCGGGAATCAACGTCGAACCCTAGAGCTTCTGGACGTTCGTGTTTCCCCACTCATCGACGCTTACGGACATCCGGCTTTTGCCCCCGAGCTCGCGGAAGTGCGCCTCGGCCTCGTCGTCGTCCGCGCCGGCGAGGTTCGGGCTCTGCCCGTGCCCCTCGCGGTGGTTCCAGCGCGCCTCGCGCGCGTTCAGGACGTACCAGCCGGGGCCGCGGGAGACGAGGCCCGCGTCCGTCTGCTCCAGGCTGGCCTCGGGCACCATGGCCCGATGAGAGACAGGCCCCTCAGGGCGCGACGGTGACGCCCGGTGCTGCCAGCACCCGCTGGACGATCCACGCCGCCGCGCCGCGCACCGCGGCGTCCGGGCCGAGCTTCGACGCCCTCACCTCGACCGGGCGCCAGGTCGAGGCGACCACCTGCTCGGCGAGGTTGTCCTCGAGCGGCTCCGCGAGCCACGGGGCGAGCGTCGCGTACAGGCCGCCGAGCACGATCGTGTCGGCGTCGAGCACGTTGACGACGTCTGCGAGGGCGGAGCCGATCGCACCGCCTGCCACCGCGACGGCCCGCAGGGCGTCGGGATCGCCGGCCTCGAGCAGGTCGACGAGGGCCGGTACGGCGCTCTCGCCGTACCCGAGGCTCGTCCCGGACGAGAGTGGGAGCCCCGCGGCGCGGAGGATGGCCTCCTGGCCGGCGACGCGCTCGAGACAGCCGCGGCCGCCGCAGGAGCAGGGCTCGCCGCCGGGGTCGACGACGACGTGACCGACCTCGCCGGCGAAGCCGCGCGAGCCGCGGAAGAGGGCGCCGTCGACGATGACTCCGGCGCCGACGCCGATCTCGCCGGAGAGGTGCACGTAGTCGCCGACCTCGGAGCCGATCCCGAGCCAGAGCTCGCCGAGGGCCGCGAGGTTCGCCTCGTTGTCGACCAGGATCGGGAGCTCCCTGCCGTTGAGGCGCGCGGCGAGCTCGTCGGCGACGGCCACGTCCGTCCAGCCGAGGTTCGGCGCGAGGAGGAGCGTTCCCTCGGCGACGCGCACCATGCCGGGCACGGCGACGCCGGCGCCGGCGACCGACAGGCCTTTCGCCTCGGCGGCCTCGAGCGCCGTCGCCGTCAGCCGGGCCGCGCGGTCGAGGACCTCCGCCGGGGAGACGCCGCGGTTGTCTACGGCCTCGACGCGGTGGAAGCGCGTGCGCTGGAGCAGGTCGGCGACGCAGACCGCGGTGTAGTCGACGTTCAGCTCCAGCCCGATCCCGCAGTGGTGCTCGCCGTTGAGGCCGAGGGCTCGGCGCGGCCGCCCGACCCGGCCGTCGGCCTGCGAGCCCAGCTCCACCAGGAGGCCGAGCCGCTCGAGCTCCTGGACGAGCACCGTCACGGTCCCCTTCGTCAGGCCGGTCGCGCGCGCAATCTCACCGCGGCTGCTGCCGCCCTGCGCGACGACCTCGCGCAGGACGAGCGCCAGGTTGTACCGGCGCAGGTCGTTCGGTCTCGCGGCGGGGCGGGGGCCGTCGAGAATCACAGGGCCTGGATCTTTGTTCGTGAGCACGACCTAATATCCTAAACCTCGGCGGCGCCGACGGACAGCCCCCCAACGCTTGACTTCCGCCCAGGAGTGTGGTTGGTTAGGGCGTCCTCCAGAACTAAAGCGGGGGAAATCGGGGGAGACTCAGCCTGCAGGCAGAGAAAGGAGACAGCCGATGCGTGTCTTGAGGCCGCTTGCCGTGGCCATCATCGTGTTCGGCGTCGTACTCATCGGGACCGCTTCGGCACAGGCGCCCGACACGACGCCGCCCATCGTCACCTCGGCGACGCTGACACCGCCGCCGCCGACCGGGACGAACAACTGGAACCGCAACACGATGACGCTCCACCTCGAGGCGACGGACGACGTCGCCGTCGAGAAGTTTCAGTACTCGACCAACAACGGCGCCACGTACACCGATGTCGCCGTGACGCCCGGGCCGTCCGCCTCGGTGTCGATTCCGCTGACGCAGGAGGGGAACGTCACCGTGCGCTACCGCGCCGTCGATACCTCCGGCAACTCGTCGCTGGGCAACTCGTCGAATACGACGCTGAACCAGGCCGCGGTCGCAGGCGCGACCGCGATCCGGCTCTCGAGCACGTTCGGCCGCTCGGCCGGCGACCGGCTGGTGATCGACACCGGCGCGGCGGAGGAGACCGTCTGGATCGCCAGCATCGTCTCCCCAACCCCGCCCTCGCCGAACCCGAACGTCAACCTGGCGACGCCGCTCGTCAACGCGCACGCGGCCGGCGCCGCGGTCGTCTCGACTCAGGCGTACCAGTCGATCGCCGCCCGCATCGACACCGTGCCGCCGACCGCGAGCTGGCCCGGGATCGTCGACGGGAAGGTCAACCAGCTCGCGACACTGATTCCGACGCGCTCCGACCCGTCGCCGGGCTCCGGCGGCGTCGCGGTGCGCGCCCTGTACATCGACGGAGCGGAGATCTACCCGCTGCCGTTCTCGACCTCGACGCTGACCGCCGGGCGCCACGCGCTCGCGATCACTGTCGGCGACGCGGCCGGCAACGCGCAGACGTTCACGCAGACGTTCATCGTGACGACCTCGTACGCCGACCTGGACGCGCTCATCGGCAAGTACGTGACCGACGGCGACGTCTCCGAGGGCCTCGCGGCCGAGCTCAGGAGCCTCCTGGCGACCGCGGAGAACGCGTCGAAGCCCAAGCAGGCCCGGCGCGCGCTCAACACCTTCGACCACGTCGTCCGCGACAACCTGCCGCAGGGCTACGTGCGCGACGTGCTGATCTCGGACGGCGCCTACCTGCTCGACGTCGTCAACGGCACCGTGCCGCCCGACCCGCCGACCGGCATCACGGTCGAGCCGGCGGTCGGGCCCGACCCGCTGCCCGTCCCGGCCCTCGCGCCGCTGCCGCACAATCCCAACGCGGACTTCGACGTGCTCGTCTTCTCGGAGACGACCGGATTCCGGCACGACCACATCCCGGACACGATCTGGGCGATCCAGCAGCTCGGGCTCCAGCACAACTTCAACGTGGACGTCTACGACCCGCAGCTGCCGAGCGTCTCGCTCGCGACGAGCCCGTTCCTCGACCTGAACGAGCTCATGAAGTACGAGACGATCGTCTTCGAGTCCACCGTGGGCCACAACCCCGGCCCGCTCAACGTGGACGTCGAGCGGCCGAACATGGAGGCCTACATGCAGGCCGGCGGCGGCTACGTGGGCATCCACGGCGCGGCCGACTCCGCCCGCGGCTCGTCCGCCAACCAGTGGCACTGGTACGGCAACCTCGTGGGCGGCTGGTTCACGAACCACCCCAGCGGCCAGAACGGCATCGGCCTCTGCGGGAGCTGCATCCACGTCGAGGTCCTCACCGAGGACAACACGCACCCCGGCACGCAGCACCTGCCGTCGACGTGGACGACCATCGACGAGCTGTACAACTTCGACCGCCCGCCGCGCGCCGACGTGCACACGCTGTTCAGCCTCGTCGAGGACACGTACCAGCGGAGCCTGAACGCGGGCAACGCCGCCAACAACCCGCTCAACCTGATGAACGGCGACCATCCCATCGGCTGGTGCCAGAACTGGGACGGCGGCAAGGCGTTCTCGAACATCCTCGGGCACATCCGCTCGCAGTACTACGACCCGCGGTTCATGCAGATCATCCTCGGCGGCATCCTCACGACCGCCGACCGGACTGACGCGAACTGCGCGACCTACCGCGAGACCGGGTTCCTCATCGACGACCAGGCCGCGAGCGGGGCGATCACGCCCGACGCGGCCGCCGCGGCCGCGGCCGCCCTCGCCGCCGCCGAGGCCGACTACCTGGCCACGAACTACGAGACGGCGATCGCGTCGCTGAGGCAGATCGAGGCAATCGCGCTCAGCCCGGCGAACGGCAACTCGGCCGCGCGCGAGGAGCTGGGGCGGCAGGCAGTCGAGCTCAGGGAGTGGATGCGCACGTTGCAGAAGCTCCGCGCCTGGCACGCGGACGACGACTACTACTTCGTCGACCACAACTAGCGAGAAGCCTCTCAGCTCCCTGGCCGGAGCTGGGACGGAGCGACCGAAGGGGGCGGAGAGATCCGCCCCCTTCGGGTTGAAAGAACCCGGAAACCGGCGTATGTTCGCTGCACGTGACATGCGGCACAGGGCAGAGGGACGGGGGTCTGGCCTGTTCCACGAACCGAGGGAGCGGTGCGATGCGGAGCTTTCGAGCGTGGCTTTTCGGCGGCGTGCGGCGTGCGACCCTGCTGCTCGCGGTAGGCGTCTGTGCGGCTCTGGCCCTGGCGCCGGGGACGGCCCAGGCCGTAGGGGGTGGCGGGCAGTTCCAGCCCGGAGCCGCCGGCGCCGGCGACCCCTACTTCCCGCTGGACGGAAACGGCGGCTACGACGTCCAGCACTACCTCCTGGACGTCAAGTACGACCCCGACACCGACGTGCTCGTGGGCGCGGCGAAGATCCGCGCGAAGGCGACGCAAAGCCTGTCGAGCTTCAATCTCGACCTGCTCGGGCTGACCGTGCACTCCGTCAAGGTGGACGGGCGCCGCGCGGCGTGGAGCCGCGACGGCCAGGAACTGACGATCACGCCGAAGAACGGCATCCGCAAGAACCGGAAGTTCACGGTCCTCGTCCGCTACAGCGGCATTCCCGAGCCGATCGAGGGAGCCGGTTTCATCCACACCGACGACGGGGCCCTCGTCATCGGCGAGCCGCACGTCGCCGCGACCTGGTACCCGGTCAACGACCATCCGAGCGACAAGGCGTCCTACTCGTTCGACGTCACCGTGCCGGCCGGGCTCGAGGCCGTGGCGAACGGCGTGCTCGAGGGCAAGCGGACGAAGCGCGGCTGGACGACGTGGAGCTGGGAGGCGAAGGAGCCGATGGCCTCGTACCTGACGACGGCCTCGATGGGTGAGTTCGAGCTCAACGCGTACAAGGAGAACGGCATCCGCTTCTGGGACGCCGTCGACCCCGACCTCTACGCACCCGTCGAGCCGCACTCCGGCAGCCAGTACGCGATCTCGCAGATAGGCGATCTCTCCTACAAGCGCCTTCAGCGGACGATCGCCGTGCCGGGCGGCGGCGCGACGCTCACCTTCTGGGTGAACCGCAGCACCGAGGCCAACTGGGACTTCTTCTTCGTCGAAGCCCACACGGCCGGGATGGACGACTGGACGACTCTCCCTGACGGGAACGGCCACACCTCGCAGGACTCCGGGTTCGTCTGCCCGTTCTCGCTCTTCCTGCACCCGTTCCTCGAGCACTACCAGACGCCGAACGACGAGGGCGGCTGCGATCCAACCGGCACCACGGGCGCCTGGCACGCGGCCAGCGGCTCGAGCGGCGGCTGGGAGCAGTGGAGCATCGACCTCTCCGGATTCGCCGGCTCCACCGCCGAGGTGTCGATCTCGTATGCGAGCGACGACATCGTCCAGCTGCCGGGCGTCTTCGTCGACGACATCGTCGTCTCGACCGGCGCCGGCTCGACCTCGTTCGAGGACGACGGCGACACGATGGACGGCTGGGCGGTGCCGGGCGCCCCGGCGGGGAGCGCGCCGAACCCGAACGACTGGATCGTCGGCACCCCTGCGGACGCCCCGCCGCCGCTCGGCGCGCAGATCGACGAGACGTTCGCGCTTCAGCCCGAGATCATCGAGTTCCTCGAGGGCTACTACGGCAACTACCCGTTCCGGGCGGGCGGCGGCATCGTCGACGACGTTGTCGGGCTCGGGTTCGCGCTCGAGAACCAGACCCGGCCGATCTACGCGCTGGACTTCTTCATCGACCAGACCTCCGCCGAGGATGTCGTCGTCCACGAGCTCGCGCACCAGTGGTACGGCGACAGCCTGACCGTGGCGCAGTGGCAGCACATCTGGCTGAACGAGGGCTTCGCGACGTACGCGGAGTGGCTCTGGAACGAGGGCGTGCGCGGCGTGTCCGCGCAGGAGATCTTCGACTTCTACTACTCCGTCATCCCCAACGACGACCCGTTCTGGCAGGTCGTCATCGGCGACCCCGGCCCCGACCTGCTCTTCGACATCGCCGTCTACTTCCGCGGCGCGATGACCCTGCAGCAGCTGCGCGTGGCCGTCGGCGACGACGACTTCTTCAAGATCCTCAAGCGCTGGGCGCAGAAGCGCGAGGGGGACAACGTCACGACCGGCGAGTTCATCGCGCTGGCCGAGATGATCTCGGGCCAGCAGCTGGACGAGCTGTTCGAGACGTGGCTCTTCACGCCCGGGAAGCCCGAGCTCCCGACCGCTGCCATGGCTCAGGCCGTCAGCTCGGTCTCCCTCCTCGAGATCGGCGCGACGGCCGGTCGCGACCCGCGGCTGAAGGAGCTGCGCCACTAACTGCTCCACGCTACGATCGACCGAAGGGGGCGGGCGACCGCCCCCTTCGCGTTAGCATTGCGCGATGGCTTCCTCCACCCGCCTCTGGCATCCCTTCGCGGCGATGGGCCAGGTGGACGGGCACGAGCTCGTGCTCGTCCGCGGCGAGGGTACGCGGGTCTGGGACGAGGACGGTGCGGAGTACCTGGACGGAACCGCCGGGCTCTGGTTCATGAACGTCGGCCACGGCCGTGCCGAGATCGCCGACGCGGTCGCCGCCCAGCTGCGCACGCTCGCCGCGCACCACCTCTTCGGCGACCACGCGAACCGGCCCGCGCTCGACCTGGCGGAGCGGATCGGGGCGCTGGTCCCGCTGCCCGACGCGGCCGTCTTCTTCGGCACGGGCGGCGCCGAGGCGGTCGACACGGCCGCGAAGATCGTCCGCCGCTACTGGGCGCTCGTGGGGCAGCCCGAGCGGACGGTGATCGTCTCGCGGACGCACGCCTACCACGGCACCGCCGCCTACGGCACCTCGCTCTCCGGCATCCCCGCGGTCCGCGACGGCTACGGGCCCCTCGTCGGCGACGTGGCCGAGGTGGCCTGGGACGATCCCGACGACCTCGCGCGGACGCTCGACGAGCTCGGCGGGCGCGCCGCGGCCTTCTTCGGGGAGCCGATGATCGGGGCCGGCGGGGCGATCCCGCCGCCCGAGGGCTACTGGCCGGAGGTCGAGCGCATCTGCCGCGAGCGCGGCGTCCTGCTCGTCGCCGACGAGGTCATCTCTGGCTTCGGCCGGCTCGGGCGCTGGTTCGGCTGCGAGCGCTACGGCTTCACGCCCGACGTGATGACGTTCGCGAAGGGCATCACCTCGGGGTACGTCCCGCTCGCCGGCGTCGCCGTCTCCGGGACCGTGCGCGCGCCGTTCTGGGAGGAGGGGGCGCCGCCGTTCCTCCATGGCGGGACGTACTCGGGCCACGCGGCCGCCTGCGTCGCGGGCCTGGTGAACCTCGACATCGTCGAGCGCGAGCGGCTCGTCGACCGGGTGGCGGAGCTCGAGCCGGTGCTCCGGGAGCTGCTCGAGCCCCTCGGAGAGCTCGAGGGCGTCGCCGAGGTTCGCAGCGCCGGCCTGGCCGGCGCCGTCGAGCTCGACCCCGCCTTGCTCGCGGCGAGCCCGGGCGCACCCGCGGCCGCCGTGCTGGAGGCGCGCCGCCAGGGCGTGCTCACCCGCGTGCTGCGGGGCGTCGCGCTCCAGCTCTCGCCGCCGTTCGTCGTCGAGCCCGACGAGCTCGAGGCGATCGTCGCCGGCGTCGCCGCGGGAGTTCGCGCGGCGGGCGGCGACGGCCCGCGTCTGACGTGAGCCTCGCAAGCTTCGAGCGCGTCCCGCTGCTGTTCGGCCCGTCGCCGGTGCACCGGCTGGAGCGGCTGACGGAGCACCTGGGCGGCCAGGTGGACGTCTGGGCGAAGCGCGAGGACGTCAGCTCGGGGCTCGCCTACGGCGGGAACAAGGTGCGCAAGCTCGAGTACCTGGCCGCCGAGGCGCTGGCGCAGGGCTGCGACACGCTCGTCTCGATCGGCGGTGTCCAGTCGAACCACACGCGCCAGGTGGCGGCGGTGGCCGCGCGGCTCGGGCTCGGCTGCGTCCTCGTGCAGGAGCGGTGGGTCGAATGGCCCGACGTCGTCTACGACAAGGTCGGGAACATCCTCCTCTCGCGGATCATGGGCGCGGACGTGCGGCTCGATCCGGCCGGCTTCGACATCGGGGTCCGGCCGAGCTGGGAGGAGGCGCTCGCCTCGGTCGAGGAAGCGGGCCGCAAGCCGTACGCGATCCCGGCCGGCGCGTCCGACCATCCGCTCGGCGGTCTCGGCTTCGCCCGCTGGGCCGGCGAGGTGGCCGGGCAGGAGGCCGAGCTCGGCGTCTTCTTCGACACGATCGTCGTCTGCTCCGTCACCGGCTCGACCCAGGCGGGGATGGTCGCCGGCTTCGCGCTCCAGGAGGACGAGCGCGCCGTCCTCGGGATCGACGCCTCCGCCACGGTCGAGCAGACCTGGGACCAGATCGCGCGCATCGCCCGGAGCACCGCCGAGGCGATCGGGCTCGGGCGCGAGCTCGCCGACGCCGAGATCGTCCTGCTCGACGAGTGGCACGCCGGCACCTACGGGATCCCGGACGCCAAGACGATCGAGGCGATCCGCCTCTGTGCGCGGCTCGAGGGCGTGCTCACCGATCCCGTGTACGAGGGCAAGTCGATGGCGGCGCTCGTCGACCTCGTCCGGTCCGGCCGGATCGAGCCCGGCTCGCGCGTGCTCTACGCCCACCTGGGCGGCCAGCCCGCGCTCAACGCGTACGCCGGCGCCTTCTAACGGCCAGGATCTGCCATGCTCCGCGGCCATGAGGCCGCTCCGCCCCGCCGACGCGCTCGTGATCTTCGGGATCACCGGCGACCTCGCGCGCGTGATGACGTACCGGGCGCTCTACCGGCTCGAGGCGCGCGGGCTCCTCGACTGCCCGGTCGTCGGCGTGGCGATCGAGGACTGGACCGCCGAGCAGGTGCTCGAGCGGGCGCACGACGCGATCGCCGCGAAGGAGGAGTCCGTCGACGAGGACGTCTTCGCCCGTCTGGCCGGCCGCCTCTCGTACGTCGCCGGCGACTTCGGGGACGCGGACACGTACCGGCGCGTCGGCAAGGCGCTCGCCGACCACCGCGCCCTTGGCATGCGCGCTACGCTCCGGATCAGTCGCCCCTAGGGGCGTGTGAAGCGCATTACGCGGACGCCCCAGGCGGGGACGTAGAGCGTGACCTTCCCGGCCTTCGCGGTCACGGTCTTCCCCGAGGGGTGGAGCCGGCCCGACTTCGCCCACCGAGGCAGGTCGCGAAGAGTCACCTTGCGGACGACCTTGCCGTGGTGGGCCGCGATCACCCACCGCTCACGCGGGCTCACGCGCCGGCTGATCGCCTCGATCTTCTCGGTGCTCGTGCGGAGAGACACGGTCGTCTCGGGACGGAGGAGCGCGCGGTGGAGCGGGCTCCCCGCGCGGATCTCGGCGAGGAGATCCTCGAGGACACTGTCCCAGAAGGTCCAGTTCCACCCGAGGGCCGCGTCGCGCTCGTCGTGGCAGCGCGCGAGCTGACCGCCGTAGAAGATCAGGCCGCGGGCCCCGTTGACGATCGCGTCGTAGATCATGTAGCGCTCCTGGCGCCGCGTCGGGAGAACGAACTCGGGTCCCTCCGGGTTCTTGCTGCCGGTGAAGCAGATCTGGAGCGTCATCGTCACGGCGTTGCGGCCGGTCGCCCGCCGCAGGGCGGCGAGCCAGAGACCGACGAAGTGGAGGCTCGGCGGGCGGAGTCCCATGAAGCGGTAGTGGATCGGGTACACGTCTATCCCGTGCGTGTCGGTGACGGCGTTGTAGGGCCGTAGGTCAGGCGGGTCCGGCGCCTGCCTGAAGATCGTCCCGTCTCGGCTGAACGGCCCGAAGATCGTGTGGAAGAGGTGGTTCGGGTCGAGCTCCTTCACGATGCCGTAGGCGTGCTCGAGGTCGGCAGGCTCGAAGCGCGGCCAGGGCTCGTCGGCTCCCTTCCAGAATCCGAGGCCGGGGCTGTCCTTCAGCGTCTCGACGACCTCTCGGAGCCGAGCCTCGCCCTCCGTGCCGGGAAGGGCCGAGGCGAGCTCGCGCAGATGAACCCAGGTGAACACCCCTCGCTCGGCCGCAGCCTCGTTCCAGGCCACCGCGGATGCCAGGAGCTCGTCCGACCACTCCCGGCCGTGCGGCCCTGTGCGGAAGATGGTGACGCCGCCATCGACGAGCTCGTCCACGGCCGTCGTCCCCCACGGTGTCATCCCCTCGAGGGGTGGCGGCATCGTCAGGCCGATCGGGAAGAAACGTCGGCCGTTCACGCGGAAGGCCCCGTCCGCGTCGACGGTCGTGAGGCCACCGGCCGAGGCTGCTGCGTTCGGTTCCGCCGCCGCCCACGCCCTGGAATTCGGCCCGAGCTCCGCGGCCACGGAGGCTGCGAGGATCGCGAGGCTCGCCAAGAGCCTCTTCGACGAAGACCCCACCACCGGCCGAGTCTAGAACGCCGACCCACGGGCGGCTACCCCGGCGCCCTAGGCCATTCGCCAGTAGCGCCCGTCAGCGGGAGCAACGAACCGGACCACTCTGACGCCCCAGTCGCCCAGCTCGAGGCGCAGCCTTCCGTCCCGGGCGCGGACCCCCTGCCCTCCCGGGTACGTGCGGCC
>Ga0299914_10001819_pt1 | contig 14394 bp, 11 predicted proteins | sample RVTome_10_FD_201361 | JGI IMG/M metagenome (GOLD analysis project Ga0299914, IMG submission 201361) | Soil microbial communities from uranium-contaminated site in the Upper Colorado River Basin, Wyoming, United States - RVT153D57 (version 2) ...
TCCCCGAACGGGCCGCGCGCCACGCTCACCTCACGGACCACGGTCTCGCCGGTGCGCCGAACGGATGCCACGAGCTCGAGCAGCCCGGGATGCACGAGCGCCTGCTGCCGCACCAGCCCCATCGAGAGCGCTCCGGGCGACGCCTTCAACACGTTGTTCGACGGGTCGAGCACGATCCCGGCGGACTCGAGCACCTCGAGCACCTCGTCGATGCCATCGGGGACCGTCGGCGCGACGACCCGGGCCGCGCTCGAGCCTCGTCGTTCAGCCATGTGCAGCACGATCATGAAGGCGGCACCGAGGAAGATGCCGAAGGCCAGTGCCGTGAGCACCAGCCACATGGAGTCCATGGCTTCACCCTAACCAGTGATGCTGGGGCACTCCGCCCACTGGCCGCCGTCCGGCGGTAGGTTAACGAGTGTTCAGGCTTCCGGCACCTGCTGTTCACCTCGTGCCGGAAGGATGTGCCGAGGCCGGATCGAGCCGGTGCGCCCCTGCGCGCTCAGCGCGGGACCGAGCAGACAAGGATTTCGTTCATGCGTGAGGTGTTCCAGCAGGAACTGCGCGAGGTGCAGGACCGACTCGTCGAGATCTCCGACCTCGTCGCCGAATCGATCGAGAAGGCGACGCGGGCGTTCAACGAGTCGAACGTGAGCCTCGCCGAGGAGGTGATCGCCGAGGACGACCGCATCGACCAGCTCACGGTCGCGCTCGACGAGCTCGCGATCACGATCCTCGCGCGTCAACAGCCGGTCGCCCGCGATCTCCGGATCGTCGTGAGCGCGCTCCGGGTGAGCGCATCGCTCGAGCGCATGGGCGACATGTCGACGCACATCTCGCAGCTCGCGCGCTACCGCTTCCCCGACAAGGTCGTGCCGAAGTCGCTGCGCAGCACCTTCGCCGAGATGGGCCGCCTCGACGTCGAGATCGCGCGCAAGCTCACCGAGCTCCTCCGCACCGAAGACGTCAACCTTGCCGAGGAGATCCGCAACGAGGACGACAAGATCGATGCCCTGCACCTCTCCGTGTTCGACAAGGTCCTCGGCGAGACCTGGAAGGGCGAGGCGATCGACACGGTGGACGCGACGCTCGCGAGCCGCTACCACGAGCGGTTCGCCGACCACGCGGTGTCGATTGCGAAGAAGGTGCAGTACCTCGCGACGGGCGACTGGGACCCCGAGAAGTCGGCACTCTGACGATCAGCCGCCCCGTGGTCGAGTGGCGACCGGCGAAGCCGGCCCCGTACTCCGCCACCCGGTGGTCGAGTAGCGACCGGCGTAGCCGGCCCCGTACTCCGCCACCCGGTGGTCGAGTAGCGACCGGCGTAGCCGGCCGCGTATCGAGACCGTGTGAGTGATCTCGATACGCATCGCGCCGCGCGCGGCACTTCTCGATCACCGGGTGGTCGGTGCTACTTCCGGCCCTGGGCGGCGACCGCCGCGGCTCCAGCGGCGGCGGCCTCGGGGTCGAGGTACTCGCCCGGCTCGAGCGGCATGAAGTCGTCGCCGAGTCGGTAGACGAGCGGAATGCCCGTGGGGATGTTGAGTTCGGCGATGTCGTCGTCGGAGATGCCGTCGAGGTGCTTCACGAGCGCGCGCAGCGAGTTGCCGTGCGCGGTGACGAGCACCGTCTTCCCCGTCTCGAGGTCGGGGATGATGTCGGTCTCCCAATACGGGAGCATGCGGGCGATGACATCTTTCAGGCACTCGGTGCGGGGCAGCTCGTCGTCGGAGAGGTTCGCGTAGCGCGGGTCGCCGACCTGCGACCATTTGGAATCATCGGCGAGCACGGGCGGCGGCACGTCGAAGGATCGACGCCAGAGCTGGAACTGCTCGGGGCCGTACTTCTCGAGCGTCTCCGCCTTGTCGAGGCCCTGGAGCGCGCCGTAGTGGCGCTCGTTCAGTCGCCACGAACGGCGCACGTCGATCCAGGCGCGGTCGGCCACGTCGAGGGCGATGTTCGCGGTCTGGATCGCGCGGGTGAGCACCGACGTGTGCTGCACGTCGGGCAGCATGTCATGCTCGCGGAGGAGTTCGCCGGCGCGCGTCGCCTCGGCCTTGCCGAGTTCGCTGAGCCGCACGTCGACCCAACCGGTGAACAGGTTCTTCTGGTTCCATTCGCTGTTGCCGTGGCGAAGCAGCACGAGGGTGTGTGGCATGTCGAACAGCCTAGCCGGGGCGGCATCAGCCCCCGCGCCGCGGGATCGAGGGGTCGCGCATGGCGGATCGATCGCCCGCGAAGCATGGCATGCATGCTCGGCGCGACTGGAGCTGGCCTGCCCAAGATCGACCGAGCTGAGGGCAGGATTGTGCAGCTCTCTGAGCGTGATTTCACGCCCAACTTGCGGGATAAGCCTCACAATTTACAACTTCTGCTTGACGAACGCCAAAAGTCCCCTCTAGGTTCAGGACCGGACGCACGGGTGCGCGGGGTGGCCCGGATCACATGTCCGGCATTCGAAACCAATGGAGGTCTCATGCTCGCCCAACTTCACCAGGTCTCGGCTCGGCTCGTCGCAGGATTGCTCGCGACGCTGCTCGTCATGGGGGTCGTCATCGGCGGCGCGATGTTCGCCGCCGCCCACGTCGGCTCGCACGTGCTGATCTTCACGAAGACGACGCAATTCCGGCATACCGACGCGATCGACACGGGCACGCCCCTGCTCACCGCTGCCCTCGAGGCCGAGGGGATCGGCGTCACCCACACGGAGGACTCGTCGATCTTCAACGACACGGACCTCGCGCAATTCGACGCCCTCATCATGTTCCAGACCTCGGGCGACCCCTGGAGCGCCGAACAGAAGGCCGCGCTGGAGCGCTACCAGCAGGCCGGCGGCGGCATCGTCGCGATCCACAACGCCACAGACATGCGCGGCAACTACACCTGGTGGGACACGCTCGTCGGTTCGCTCATGCCCGGTCACGCGGCCACCGGCACCGACCCCGGGCAGCCCGGCACCGTACGCATCGAGGACCGTTCGCACCCCTCGACAGAGCACTTCGGCGAGACCCGCTGGCAGCGCTCGGACGAGTGGTACAACTTCTCGAACAACGTCCGCGGCACCGCGCACATCCTCGCCTCGATGGATGAGACGACGTACGACCCCGGCAGCAACGCCATGGGATACGACCACCCGATCTCGTGGTGCAAGCCCTACGACGGCGGCCGCGCCTGGGTGACCGCGATGGGCCACTTCGGTTCGCACTTCGAGGACCCCGCGCTCATGCAGCACATCGTCGGCGGTGTGAAGTACGCGGCCGGCATCGAGGAGGGCGACTGCGGCGGCACGGTGTGGGAGAGCTTCGAGAAAGTCGCGCTCGACGAGAACACCTCGGCGCCGTTCGCCATGGACATCGCCGATGACGGCCGTGTCTTCTACACCGAACTCGTGCGTGGACAGGTCCGCGTGTGGGACCCGAAGACGAACAACGTCACCACGGCGCTCACGCTCGACGTGTACTCCGGAGGCGAGGACGGGCTGCTCGGCATCGCACTCGACCCCGACTTCTCCGAGAACGGCCACGTCTTCCTGTATCGGTCGCCGAACGCGGCCGACAACGCCAACCCGTCGAGCTTCTTCAACGTGCTCTCGCGGTTCACGATGGACGGCGACGCGATCGACCCGGCCAGCGAGAAGGTCATCCTCGAGGTGCCGGCGCGGCGCCTGCCCGATGAACCCGGCCACACCGGCGGCGCCCTCGACTTCGACGCGCAGGGCAACCTCTACCTCAGCGTCGGCGACGACGTGAACCCGCACTCCGAGCCGTCCGGCGGCTACGCGCCGCTCTCGACCCGCGCCGGCACCTTCCACGACGCCCGCGAGACGTCGGCGAACACCAACGACCTGCGCGGCAAGCTCCTGCGCATCACGCCGAACCCCGACGGCTCCGGCTACACGATCCCCGAGGGCAACCTCTTCCCGGAATCGGCGGACACCGACGACAAGACGCGGCCCGAGATCTACGCGATGGGCTTCCGCAACCCCTTCCGGTTCTCCATCGACCAGGAGACCGGCTGGATCGGCCTCGCCGACTATTCGCCCGACAACAACTCCGACAATCTCGCGACGCGCGGCCCGGCAGGCATCGCCGAGTGGAACCTCATCACGGGTCCCGGGAACTACGGCTGGCCGCTCTGCATGGGGAACAACGAGCCGTTCCGAGACGTCGACTACACGACGAGCCCGGTGACGGTCGGCGACTTCTTCGACTGCGCCGACCCGATCAACGACTCGCCCCGCAATACCGGTCTGACCGAGCTGCCGCCGGCGCGATCCGCGGACATGTGGTATGGCTACCAGCGGTCCTCCGTGCCAGCCGTGATCCCGCAGGGCGGCGGCCTCGCGCCGATGGGCGGCCCGTTCTACGCCTACGACCCCGGCCTGGTCTCCGACACGAAGTTCCCCGCGTCGTACGACGGCAAGCCCTTCTTCTACGACTGGGCGCGCAACAAGATGTACTCGATCCAGCTCAAGAACCCGGCCGCCGGCTCCGGCACCCAGGTCGAGAAGGTGAACCCCTTCCTGCCGCAGGAGCAGTTCCTCGCGCCGATCGACTCGAAGTTCGGCCCTGACGGATCGCTCTACGTGCTCGACTGGGGCGGCGGATTCGGGCGCGACAACCCGAACTCGGGCCTGCATCGGATCGACTACATCACGGGCTCCCGCTCGCCGATCGCCGACATCCGCGCCGACCGCGACTCGGGCCAGGCTCCGCTCACCGTGGCGTTCGACGGCACCGGATCCAGCGACCCCGAGGGAGCCGAGCTCGGCTACGCGTGGGACTTCGACGGCGACGGTACTCTCGACGACACCGGAGCCGAGGTCACGCACACCTACCAGGAGATCGGCGTCTTCGATGCCCGGCTCACGGTGACCGACCCCGATGGCAAGACCGGCACGACGACCGTGCCGATCACGGTCGGCAACACGCGACCCTCGGTCGGGTTCGCACTGCCGCCGGACGGGGCGTTCTTCGACTTCGGCCAGACGCTGGACTGGGACGTCGCCGTGACGGATCCCGAGGACGGCGAGGTAGTTGGTGCGGACGTCATCATCCAGCCCGCGCTGGGACATGACGGGCATGCCCATCCGACGCAGACCCTGAGCGGCTTCACGGGCACGACCGAAACGAGCCTCGGCGGGCACGCGCCCGACGAGAACATCTTCTACGCGATCGACGCGCGCTACACGGACGGCGGCGGCGAGGACGGGGCGAATCCGCTCACGGGCTCGGCCACCACGCTCGTGTTCCCGAAGGTGAAGCAGGCGGAGTTCTTCGAGGCGAGCTCACCGGACGTGACCGTCGCGCCGAGCCGCGACACCGAGAGCGTCGGCAACGACAAGGTGATCTCGGGCGGCGATGGCGCGTGGGCCGGCTACGCCCCGGTGAACTTCCACCGGATCGACGAAGTCGCGCTGCGCGTATCGGCGACCGCGGAGGGCTCGATCGAGCTGCGTCGCGACGCCGTCGACGGAGAACTGCTCGCCACGGCCGCGGTACCGGCAACCGGATCCCTCCGGTTCACCGACGTGGTCGTCGACGCTGCCGGCTTCCCGGACGAGACGATCGACCTCTACCTGGTGTTCCGGGGGGCGACGATCAAGCTCAATTTCATCGAGGCGATCGGCCAGGGCGTCTCGCCCACGACCGCGCCGCGCGTGACGATCACCTCGCCCGCCGAGGGAGTGCAGCTCGAGCCCGGACAGGACGTGACGGTCGAGGCGGAGGCATCCGACACCGGCAGCGAGGTCGCGCAGGTCGAGTTCTTCGTCGACGGCACGTCGATCGGCGTGGACGACACGGCGCCCTACGCGGCGACGTGGCCGGCACCCGCCGAGGGCCTGTACCGGCTCACGGCCGTCGCGACCAACGCCGATGACCGGCAGACGACCTCTCGCGTCATGCAGGCGCAGGTCGGCGAGCTGTTCGGCGACCTGGTGCCGTTCACCAACGCCGACGGCGTCTTCGAGCGGATCGGCGACGGGAAGTTCCGCATCACCGGAGCCGGAGCCGACACCTGGCAGGCCGTGGACCAGTACTCCACGCTCTACGCGGCCGGCGGCGGCGACACGAGGTGGGAGGCGGTCGTGCGCGTCGACGCCCAGCAGAACACGCACGGCGCCGCCAAGGCGGGCCTGATCGTCCGCAACGACCTGGCGGCGCCGGGCAGCTCGCCCGGCTACGCCATGGTCGGCATCCGGCCGAGCGGCGGCATCGAGTTCCTTGCAGATCCCGACGGCAACGGGCAGCTCAACACCTCGGTCCAGGCGGGAACGACGAGCTACCCGACCTGGGTCAAACTGACCCGCGACGGCGACCAGTACCGTGCGTGGTTCTCGAAGGACGGCACGTCGTGGACGCAGGTCGGCACTGGTGCGACGCTCGCCGGAGCGGCGGACACGCAGGACGTCGGCATGTTCATGGTCTCCCACGCGAGCGCGGCCGGCACGGTGGACTTCTCCGAGTTCGCGATCGACACCGACCCGGTCGAGCCCGAGCCGCCTGCTTCGCTGCAGCCGCTGCTCTGCCCGGCCGGACCGCTCTCCGACGAGTTCGACAGTCCGGCGCTGCGCGCAGCGTGGGCGCTCCGCCAGGATGCCACGCCGATCACGCAGTCGGGCGGGTCCCTCGTGCTCCCGGTCACCGGCGGCGACATCAACGAGGCGAACACCGGTCCCGTGAGCTACGCCGCCAAGCCGCTGCCCGCCGGCGCATGGGAGGCGACCACGAAGGTCACGATCGCCCATACGTCGCACTGGCAGTGGGCGGGTCTCGTGGTGCACCAGAGCGATGACGAGTACAACAAGCTCGCGTTCGTGCGGCACTCCAACGGGAACCGGTTCATCGAGTTCCAGTCGGAGACCGGCGGCGTCCGGTCGACGCCGGCCGCGCCGATCCTGCCTGCGGACACGCCCAGCACCATCCACCTGAGGCTCACGAGCGACGGAGCGGTGCTGACGGCGGCGTACTCGATCGACGGCGAGTCCTGGACGGCGCTGACCGGTCAGCTGCAGGTCAAGCAGGACGCCCGGATCGGCGTCATGGCGGCCGGCGACCTCGGCTCGACGCCGATCAATGCCGAGGTGGACTGGTTCCGGTTCACCCCGGATGCGCAGCCGGCCGGGATCGACCCGAACGACGAGTTCGACGGCACGGCGCTCGACGGTTGCCGATGGGACGAGAGCGTACGCTACGACTCGAACCACGCGACGGTCGCGGATGGCCACCTGGAGATCACGACGCAGCCGGGTGACATCAACGGCACGAACCCGGTCTCGCCGCGCAACTTCATCCTCACCGACGCGCCCGAGGGCGACTGGACGGCGACCACCAGGTTCGCCGCACCACTCCTCCACCGCTGGCAGCTCGCCGGGCTGCTGATGTGGGCCGACGACGACAACTACGTCAAGGCCGACGTCGTGGCGACCAACACCCCGGGCTCCGCGCTGAACCTGCGGGCGGAACTCGCCGGCGAGGTGAGTGCTGCCGGGATCGGCAACCAGAGCGTGGACATCGCAGAGACCACCGAGAGCGGTTACTGGTACATCCGGGTCGTCAAGACCGGATCGGAGTACACCGCCGAGGTGAGTGACGGCGGCGTCAACTGGACGCCGATCGGCACGGGACTGACGTTCGAGACGCCCCTCACCGGGCTCGGGCTGATGGCCATCGGACCCCAGCAGGAGCAGCCCGTCACCGTGCAGTTCGACTGGTTCCACCTGGAGGGCGAGCACGCCGACACGACGGCCCCCGCGACGAGTCTCACGTGGACTCCCGACGCACCCGACGGTGGCGACGGCTGGTACCGGACGATGCCCGCCTTCGCCCTCACCGCCACCGATGCCGACGGCTCGGGTGTGGCATCCACCGAGTACGCCATCGGCGACGGCACGTGGACGGCGTACAGCGGGCCGGTCGAACTGGAGGGCCAGGGCGAGGTCGTGGTGTCGTTCCGGTCCACCGACCAGGCGGGCAACGTCGAGGAGACGGGAACCGCCACGGTGAACGTCGACACGATCGCTCCCGTCACCACGGCCACGGTGGAGGAGGAGGGGGACGGCGTCCGCGTGTCGCTCGCGACCGTCGACGACACCTCGGGGTCGGCGGGCACCGAGTACCGCATCGACGGAGGCGACTGGGCGGCGTACGTGGATCCGATCCTCGTGACCGGTGCCGGTGAGCACACGGTGGAGTACCGCTCCACCGACCTCGCGGGAAACGTGGAGGCCGACCAGGTCGCGCTCGTGACCGTGGGCGACCCGGGGCCCGTGGAGTTGGCGATCGCGACGAGTGCGACGACCCAGTGCGTCGGCGGCAACGTGCACGTCGGAGTCTTCGCCAGCAACACCGGCAATGTGTGGGTGGACATCATCCTCACGACCGACTGGGGAGCGCACGAGGTCGTGAAGGTCGCGCCCGGTGCCAGCGTCTACCACTCGTTCGATACGGGATTCAGCAAAGTGAAGAAGGGCACGGCGACGGTCACGGCCACACACTGGGACGGGAGCCTCGACCACGAGATCACCCAGCGGGCGGAGATCGCAAAGGCGGCCTGCAAGTAGTGGCGTCGGGTCGTGGTTCGGGCACCCGTCCCGGACCACGACCCTCGTCAGTCCGACGGCAACAGCGCACGCGCCGCGTCGAGCTCGAGCCCGGTCGCCGTGAGGAGGTCGACGAGGTACGGCCGCAGCGCCGTGATCGTATTGCGATCGCCGACCGGGCCGTCGGGCAGGATCGACACCGGGTCGAGGTGCCGCACGATCTCGGCGAACGCCTGCCGCGCAACCGGCTGCGCCGAGACGTCGCGGATCGACTCGGCGAGGAGACCAAGGGCGACTGCTACACGACTGTGCACGTCGGCGACCTCCGGCCGCGGCCGGCCGTCGCGGAGCCCCCATTCGATGCGACGCGCGATGATGCGGAGGTTCCTCGTCGCGAGGTCGAGGCCCGCGAGCATCACGCGCTGGCGCTCGAGATCGAACCGTGAACGGCGCACGATCGGCGAGAGCCGCGCGATCGCGAGGCCGGAATCGACCGAGCCCATCCACGCCTCGACGAGGGGCTGGGTCGCTCGGGCTCGTGAGAGTGCCCGGCCCGCGGCATCCGTGCGGCCCGACCGCAGCGCCTCGGCGAGCTCGCCGAGCACCGCGATGTGCTCCTCGATGAGCGCCCGGCCCTCGCGCATCGCGGTGCGCCTCGGATCCCGCGGGATGATCGCCGTCGCGGCGAGCGCGAACGCCCCGCCGACCACGGCGTCGAGCGTGCGCACGAACGGCCCCCCGTCGGGCGCCGGCACGAGCATCACGAGCGAGCACTGCACCGCCGCGGCGATCGCGAAGGCCGCGTTCGCGGACACGAGACGTGCCACGGCGAGCGTCAGGGCGAGGGCGATCCCGTACTGCAGCACGCCGGCGCCGAACCCGAGGAGGAGCACCTCCGCGAGCGCGATGCCGAGCGTCATCGCGATCACCGTCTCGAGCACGCGGACCGGGCGGGCGTCGCGGACGAAGCCGAGCGCGGTGATCGCGACGATGGCCGCGATGAGCGGCTGGTCGTGCCCGAGCACATACCGCGCGAACGCATAGGCGGCCACCGCGGTGACGGTGATCTGCAGGATCGCCGGCAGGGAGTCCCGGAGCCGCAGCGAACCCGCTGAGAGACGGCCGGCGATACCGCCGGCGTGCGTCACTTGCGGACGCCGAGCCGCGGCAGTCTCGGCACGTCGACCGCGGCGCCGGCGTCGGCGGGAACGATCTCGACCTGCGCCGCCGCGACGTCGATGCCGTGACTCTCGACGATGAGCTCGAGGTCGGCGGGAACCTGCCGTTTCACGACCGCGAGGGCGACCGGGCCGAGTTCGTGGTGCATCGCGCTCGACGTGATGTGGCCGATGGTGCGGCGCTCGGCCGGTTCACCCGGTGCGGGCTCGGGGCGAGCCTTCTCACCGATGACCGGGTCGCCGGGTGCGGGCAGCACGGTATCGCTGCCGTCGAGGTGCAGCAGCACGAGACGCCGGGGCGGCCGGCCGAGGTTCAGCACCTTCGCGACCGTCTCCTGGCCTCTGTAGCAGCCCTTGCCGAGGTCGACGGCGCTCTGGAGCCAGTCGAGTTCGTGCGGAATGGACTTCTCGTCGACCTCGGTCGCGAGGCGCGGGCGCCAGGCCGCGATCCGGAGCGCCTCGGCCGCGAGAGAACCCGCAACGGCCACACGACCGGCACGAACCGCGTCGGCCGCGTCGACGAGCGCCGAGCGTGGCACGATGCGCTCGATCCAGTGCCAGCCGGATGCCGGGTGGCCGGCGTCGGGCGCGTAGCGATGCGCGCCCGACGGCGGCGCCGACCACGGGTCGGTCCAATCGAGCGGCACGTCGTTCGGAGAGAACGCGGACGACGCGGCATCGAGCGCCGTCGTCGACATCGCACCGAGCGTGGCGAACTCGGCGGTGCGGTCGGCGACCTCGACCCGCAGCATGAAGCGCATGCGGTCGAGCCAGGTCGCCAGCGGCGCGGCATCCGCCCCCTCGACGACGAGCCACGTCGACTCGCCGTCGTCGACGACGTGAACGACGTGCTCGATGCGGCCGGACGCGTCGAGGAAGAGCGCTTCCGCCCCCTCGCCCGGGGCGAGCCGATCGAGCGCCTGGCTCGCCATGGAGTGCAGCCAGCTGAGCCGGTCGGAGCCGGTGACCGTGAGCACGCCGCGGTTCGAGAGGTCGACGATCGCATCACCGCGTTCGAGCTTCCGCTGCTCGACGATGGGGTTGCCGTAGTGGCCCGCGACCCCGTCGTCGACGCCCTCCGCGGGCACGGCGCCGTCGAGGGCGAGGAACGGGGAGTTGGTCATCAGTCGACCTTCGCGAGTCGGGCCGAGGCGTGGGTTCTGAGGTCTTGGCCGAGTGCGGCGATGTCCCACGCCCACAGCAGGTGACCCTCGACGAGCCCGTAGAGACGAGTGGCCGCGGCGTAGTCCTTCGCGCCGGCGGTGCGCATCACGGCGTCGGTGGCGAGGTCGATGCGGGGTCCCTTCACCTGGCCGAGGTAGAGCTCGGCGACGCCACCGGGATGCACGAGCGACACTTCGAGGTCGAATCCGCCGTCGGCGTTGCGGAGCGTCTCGACCGACTCCGCGTCGCGGTAGCGCGACTCCCCCACCGCGGGCAGCAGCGCCGGGCCGGGGTCGCCTCGCCCGAGTTCGCGCTCGATGCGCCAGTATCCCGTCTCGGTCGCGAGGGGCTTGGGGTCGCCACCGGTCTCCTCTGGGAAGAGCCAGGTGTATGAGGTGTAGTTCAAGTGCGACATCCCGTCGTGGCTGAAGCTCACGCGCTGGCCGAACTCGTGAGTGATCGACTCGTCGCCGACCTTGTAGTCGATGACGCCCGACCCCTCCCAGACCCCGATGAGCCAGGAGAGCGGGACGAGCTCGGCCGGGAGGTCGACGGGCAGCTCGATCATGCGACTAGCGCTGCCCCCGGAACAGCTTGTAGACGACGACGCCGCTGATCCACGCGATGGCCAGGCTCGCGAGACCGAGCAGGCCGATGAAGAGGAGTTCGAGGGCGAGCAGCTGCGACATGCTCCGAGTCTACCCGTTCACCCCACGGCGACGGGCGCCACCGCGAGCACCGCGAGCGCCACGACCACTGCGGCGCCGCCGATGCTCGCGCTCGTGCGGATGACGAAGCCGGCGGGCCTGCGAGAGGCGAACTGCACGGCGAGTGCCCCGATCACGGATGCGGCGAACACGACGCCGAGCGCGCCGAAGACACCCAGTCGTGTGGTGTCGCCGAACCAGTCCGTCGCACCCGAATAGGCGAGGACGACCACGCTGATCGCTCCGGCGACCGAGATCGCCCAGATGAGCACGATGCCCGGCCATCCGCCTCGCGTCTCCGCACCCACCCGCATCGTCTCCCCGCTCGTGTCGCGCCGCCGGTTCCGGCGTCACGTAGTATTGACCGCACCTTACTACTGGAGGGTGTGCGTGGCGCAGCTGCTGATCCTGTCGCCGGCGGCCAACGACGATGTTCTCCCGGCGCTGTCACTACTGACTCACCGAACGCGGGTCATCCCCGCTTCGCCTGAGCAGCTGGTCAGAGCGCCCGAATCCGATCTCGTCTTCCTCGACGCCCGCACGAACCTCGCCGGCGCGAAGGCCCTCTCGCAGATCCTTCGCACGACCGGCCTCTCCGTGCCACTGATCCTGATCGTCACGGAGGGCGGCCTCACCGCCGTCTCGCCCGACTGGGGCATCGACGACGTCGTGCTCGAGCACGCCGGCCCCGCCGAGCTCGACGCCCGGATCCGCCTCGCGATCGGGCGCGCCCAGTCCACGCAGCCCAATGAGCGCATCCAGACTTCCGGCGTCATCATCGATGAGGCGAGCTACTCGGCCAAGGTGCATGGACGCACCCTCGACCTGACGTACAAGGAATTCGAACTCCTGCGGTTCCTCGCGGCGCATCCGTCGCGCGTCTTCACGCGCGAGCAGCTGCTCAGCGAGGTGTGGGGATACGACTACTTCGGCGGCACCCGCACCGTCGACGTGCACGTTCGGCGTCTCCGCGCGAAGCTCGGCGATCTCGACAGCCTCATCGGCACCGTTCGGAACGTGGGCTACCGCTTCAACGTGCACGAGGAAGACGACCGCGAGCAGAGCCCCGTCGCGGGCTAGGAGCGCACCTCACGCGGTTCGGTCTCACTCGGCGCGACCTCGTCCGCGGCATGCTTCGGCGCCGGAAGGGCCGCGACCACTTCGTCCCGCGAGAAGCTCCCGGTGGGCAGGGTGCTCGTCCGCACGGCGAGCAGCAACCCACCGTCGTCGATGACGAACGTGCCGCTGTGCTGCAGCCCGAGGAACTGGCCGAGGCCGACGCTCCCGTGATCGGTGCCCGATGCCCACACCTCGGCCCGGATGCCCCGCGCAGCCACCCGCCCCGCAGTGGTGGCCGCCTCGTCGGGCCCGCCGGGCGGCACCAGCACGAACGCCGCATCGGCGATCTCCCCCGCGTCGAAGAGACGCTGGATCGTCGCAGCGTGGGCCAGGCAGACAGGGCACGTGCTCGACCGCATGAAGTGCACGATCGCCCGGCGGCCGTCGCGCACGTCCTCGAGCGTCGAGCTGCGGCCTCCCGCGTCGGCCACGGCGATGTCGGGCATGGGATCGCCGACGACTGGGACGATGGACTGGGGCATAATGACTCCTCAACGGCGCTCGGCGGACTGCACCCTCACTGCGCAACCCGGTTGCCTATATTGTCAGGGTGCTTGCGCTTATTGTCAAGGAGGTTGCGTAACCGTGTACGAGGACGCCCTCGACGAGTTCGCCGGTCTGCGACGAGATGACCTCGGCAAGCTGCTCCTGGACGCGGCATCCGCCATCACCGCGCTGGCTCTCGCCGAGCTCGCAGCGCACGGCCATCCCCTGGTGCATGGCTCCCACATCGCCGTCTTCTCGGGCCTGGAGCCCACCGGCACCAACATCTCGACGCTCGCCGACCGCGCCGGCGTCAGCAGGCAGGCGATGGCCGCGCTCGTCAAGGAGGTCGAACACCTCGGCTACGTGACGACCCGCCCCGACCCCGACGATCGCCGGGCCGTCCGCGTCGAGCTCACCGCCGACGGAGCGCGGTTCTGCCGCGACGCGGCGGCCGTGTCACGCCGGATCACCGCACGATGGGAATCGACGTTCGGCGCCGACCGGCTCGAGTTGCTGCGGTCGCAACTCCGCGACCTCGGCAGTCGGTGAGTCACCTGCGCGCCACATCCCCGTGACACGGGCTTCATCGAGCCGTCGCGGCACGATGGCATGATGAGGGGATGACCGACGCCGCCCTCGACGAAGACCGCACCGCCAGCGACTTCGACGACGACTTCGAGCCCTTCGACATCGAAGGCGCGCCCGAGCTGCAGGCCGAGCGCTACCTCGACCGGGAGCTCAGCTGGCTCGCGTTCAACCAGCGCGTGCTCGAGCTCGCCGAGGATCCCCGTGTCCCGGTGCTCGAACGCGCGAACTTCCTGGCGATCTTCGCGTCGAACCTCGACGAGTTCTTCATGGTGCGGGTGGCCGGTCTGAAGCGCCGCATCGTCACCGGGCTGGCCGTGCCGACGAACATCGGTCGCGCGCCGCTCGACGTGCTGAGCGACATCTCGCAGAACGCGCACGAGCTGCAGGAGCGGCACGCGACCGTCTACCAGGAGCTCGTGAAGCCCGCCCTCGCCGAGGCCGGCATCCGGATCGTGTCGTGGGCCGAGCTCGGCGAGCGCGAGGCCGAGCACCTGCGCGGGTACTTCTCGCGCCAGATCTTCCCGGTGCTCATGCCGCTCGCGGTGGATCCGGCGCATCCGTTCCCGTACATCTCCGGCCTCTCGCTCAACCTCTCGGTTCGCGTGCGGAA
>Ga0299914_10001820_pt1 | contig 14393 bp, 10 predicted proteins | sample RVTome_10_FD_201361 | JGI IMG/M metagenome (GOLD analysis project Ga0299914, IMG submission 201361) | Soil microbial communities from uranium-contaminated site in the Upper Colorado River Basin, Wyoming, United States - RVT153D57 (version 2) ...
CCTCCGCGTTCGCCGGCGCCCGTCGTAGCAACCTCGTCTGGCTCCACGCGTTTGAGTGGGAAGCGTGGCGCCGTCCCGCCCGCCACGACGCAGCCGGCGGGGCGCTGGAGCGGCGCCCGTGAGCAGCTGTGCGCGGCGACCGCCGCCGGCCTCGGGCGCCGAGCACGATCGAGTAGTGGTTGGTGCCTTCGACGACCTCGTGGTGGTCGATGCACACGTACTTGCGGGGCGACGGCCACGACATCGTCGGATACAGGCCCGGCAGCTCGCCGAAGATGCCGGGCGCGCAGCAGCTCCAGCGGTCGATCCGCCCGTCGAGCGCGTGACCGGTGCTGTCGCCGAGCGTGTCCTGTGAGTCCCGGCGGACGGCGTCGAGCGAGACGCCGGAGCGGAGGAGCGGCTGCCGCCGACGACCGGGGGCGCGCCGGGCTCGTCGAGCTGCTCTCGGACGACCCCACCATCGGATCGTCGGCCAGGCATCGACCCGGGACGAGGCAGTCGAGCGAGCGCGCCGCCGCGCCAGGTGTCAGCCAACTCGGCTGCCGGGGATGGTCAGCCGGCGATGCGAGCCAGCCGTCGAGGCGCCGAGGCCCGGACCGGGCGGGCGGGCACGCAGCCCGGGCCTCGACAGGCTTTTCAGCGGCAAGAGGCTGGCGCCGTCACAGAGCGCGCTCGTGTGCGCCGTCCACGCTAGCGACGGACAACGTCGTCTGGACCCCGGCTACCGGCTTCGACGACTACCCGGGCGGCCCTCGACAGGTTGCCGACGATCCTTTAGGCGCGGCTACGACGGGACCGTGACTGCGGTGGACCTGGCACGTCGCAGGTGTTGACGCTTCGTGACGGCATGCCGAGTTCGCGTGCGGCCGTCGCGGCGCACGACGCGCTGCCACGACATCGGCGTTGGGCGCGCGCTCGGCAGATCCTGTCGACTATCGAACGCCTTAGAATCGATCCCCGCCTGGACCGCGCGAGCCGCTGGGCCGCGCGCGGCTGCCGACCCACTAGGGCGGCACCGGAGGGGAGGAACAGCATGACCGGCGACGACGAGGACGAGAGTGGTTACGCCATCAAGGTGGGTGCTTGGATTCGTTCGATCCGACGCCAGCAGCATCTCTCGCTCCAAGACGTCGAGGCGGCATCCGACCACGAATTCAAGACATCGGTCCTGGGAGCCTACGAACGCGGCGAGCGGGCAATCTCGGTGCCCCGGTTGCAGCGGCTCGCCCGCTTCTACCGCGTTCCCGTCGACCAGATGCTGGCCCACGACGACGAACTCGGCCTCACTTCGGCCAACGGGAACGCCCCGGTGGTCGATCTGAACGACGGAGTGCGCAGGCGTCCCGTAACCCTGGACCTGCACGCCATCGAACAGATCGGGGGGCACGAGGGCGAGATGCTCAAGCGGTACCTACGGATCATCCAATGGCAGCGAGGCGACTACAACGGCCGCATGCTCACCATCCGCCGCGACGACCTCCGAATCGTCGCATGCATCTTCGACTGCCATCTGGAACAGGTGTCTGCCCGGCTCGCCAGCCGCGGGTTCCTCCTCGTTCCATAGGTTCGCAACGGCCCTCGTTCCCTGCAGCCGAGGCCGCCCAAGCCGCGCAGGTCGTGCCACCACGCCGACGCTCGATAAGAAGCCCGCGCACGGAACGCGCGCCGATGGGAACCGTCACCATGCTCGGTAAGACCGGTCAGAAGGCGCCGCCAGACGCGAGATCACCGAATCTGGAGCAGCCGGCGGGATGGTCAACCGATACCAGATCGCCGGTTACGGGCATGGCCAAGGGGGCATCGCCGACGTCGTTATGGCGCGATGGACTTCGCGGGTGGCGAGCGCGTAGCCGTCGATCGGTGCGGCGCCGCGACCGCCGGCTTATCGGCTCGAAGGCGGATGCGACGAGCGGCTCGGCGCGTTCGTGCGATGCGGTTGACTCCGTCTCGTGGTCACGGGGGCCGGTGATCACTCCGCGTGGAGGTCGCTGTCGTACTCTGCGGGACAGCGTAGGGGGACGTGGCTTCACAGAGCCTTAGCGCGAACCGGTGGTGTGTTAACGGGTCCTTAGCGCGCGACGACGGCGCAGACGACGGATCCTGGCTGCGTGACTGTTGAGTCGATCGCAACTGACCGGGTTGCCGCGGCACCAGCTGAGCCGCAGCCGCCGCGTCCGTTCGTTCCGCTGCCGCCGGATTCGTTGTTGTATCGGCTGAAGCGGAGGTTGTTGGGCCGGCCGCTGCACAGCGAGGAGTTGGAGCATCAGCGACTGGGCAAGCCGACGGCGCTGGCGGTGTTCGCGTCGGACAACCTGTCGTCGTCGGCGTATGCCACCGAGGAGATCTTGCACGTCCTGGTGCCGATCGCCGGGTTGGTGGCGTTCTCGCTGGTCGTGCCGATCACGATCTCGATGCTGGTGGTGCTGGCGTTCCTGATCTTGTCGTACCGCGAGACGATCAAGGCGTACCCCTCGGCCGGTGGTGCCTACCTGGTGACGCGGGACAACTTCGGCATCAATGCGGCCCAGGTGGCCGGCGCGGCGCTGCTCACCGACTACATCCTCACGGTGGCCGTGTCGACGGCGGCCGGGGCGGCGGCGCTCACATCGGCTTTCGACGCCCTCGAGCCCTATCGGGTGCTGATCGCGATCTTCTTCATCGGCCTCATCGCCTACGGCAACCTGCGGGGTGTCCGGGAGTCGGGGCGGATCTTTGCCATCCCGACCTACTTCTTCATCGCCACCATGGCTTTCCTGCTCGGCATCGGTGCCTGGAAGTACCTGGCGGGGGATCTGCCCGAGTTCGGGCGACCGCCCGAGGGCGGGGGCCAGCTGCACTGGGGCGCCGCGACCGGGGTGGGTCTGTTCATGGGGGTCCGGGTGTTCGACGTGTTCCACTCCTTCGCCTCCGGCGGTGCCGCGGTGACGGGCGTGGAGGCGATCTCTAACGGGGTGCCGGCGTTCCGCAAGCCGGAATGGCGCAACGCCCGTCAGACGCTGGTGATGATGGGCACGGCCCTCGGCATCATGTTCCTGGGCCTGTCGCTGCTCGCGGCCGAGATCAAGGTCACGCCCTACGAGGAAGGCTCGCCCACGGTCAATTCCCAGATCGGCGAAGCCGTGTTCGGGAGCGGCTTTGTGGGCGAGATCCTTTTCTACGCGCTGCAGGCCGGCACCATGCTGATCCTGATCGTGGCGGCCAACACCGGCTTCGCCGACTTCCCGCGCCTGGCGAGCTTCCAGGCGGGCGACAGCTTCCTGCCCCGCCAGCTCACCAAGCGCGGCCACAAGCTCGTGTACTCCAACGGCATCATTGCTCTCGCTGGTGCGGCGATCTTCCTCGTGATGGTGACCGGGGCGACGGTCAACCGCCTGATCCCGCTCTACGCCATCGGTGTGTTCACCAGCTTCACCTTGTCCCAGTCAGGCATGACCAAACACCACTGGCGCCTGCGCGAGCCGGGGTGGCGCAAGGGCATCGCCATCAACGGGCTGGGCGCGGTGATCTCGGCCGTCGTGGCGGTGATCATCGCCACGACCAAGTTCGCCGACGGCGCGTGGGCCATCTTGATCGTCCTGCCCCTGCTCGTGGTGGTGTTCCTGCGGCTCAACCGGCAGTACCGCAGCGAAGCCATTCACCTTGAGGTCGACGTGCCCGCGGCCATGACCGCGCCGATCCTGCGGCGCCACGTGGTTTTGGTGTTCGTCGATCGGCTCGACTTGGCGGCGGCCCGTGCCATCCAATACGCCCGGACGCTCACCCCCGACGAGCTGCGGGCGGTGCACTTCGTGATCGACGAAGACGCGGCCCGGCACCTGCGAGACGAGTGGGGTCGGTTGGGGCTGAACCGTGTGCCGCTCGAGCTTGTGGCATGCCCCGACCGGCGCCTCACCCGCACGGCTGTCGAGACCGTCGCCCTCGAGCTGACCGACGGCGAGACGGAGGTCAGCGTGCTGCTGCCCGACCGGAAGTTCAACGGCCTGTGGCATCGCGTCCTGCACGACCGCACCGCCGACGCGATCGCCGAGGAGGTGTCACGGCTCCCGCACGCCAACGTGACAACGGTGCCGTTCCACTTCGACACAGTCGATGACGCCCGCGTGATGCTCTCCGACATCGTTAGTGCTGCCGCGCCCGGTCCGGGCGATGGTGGTGGAGTCCCGGGGCCACGACTAGAGGGTGGAGGGATGCCCGGGGAGGCCCCTCGGCCTGTGCACTCGATTGGCGCCTACGGTGTTCGCCACGAGGTTGACGGTGGTACACCCATCGCCGAGGTGCGCTACCGCGACCGTGTGCGTGTCGCGGGGCGGGTGCGGTCGCTGCGGGTCGCTCCTCAGCACGATGTCCCGTTGCTGGAGCTTGTGCTTGATGACGGTACCGCCGCTCTATCTATCGTGTTCCTCGGCCGGCGTGGGTTGGCCGGCGTCGATGTAGGCAGCCGCATAGTGGCCGAAGGCACCGTGGGCCTGCACCACAACCGCCTGGCGCTGCTCAACCCCGCCTACGAGCTCCGGCTCTGACTGGGCAGGTCGTCAAGCGTTGGCAGCGTCGAACCGGTAGCCCATGCCGGGTTCGGTGACGAAGTAACGGGGGCGGGACGGATCCGGTTCGAGCTTGCGGCGGATGTGGGCCAAGTGCACCCGCAGATTGGTCTCCTCGCCGTTCTCTGGGCCCCAGACCTTCAAGAGGAGCTGCCGCTGGGACACCAGCTTGCCGGCGTTGCGCACCAGCACCTCGACCAGCCCCCACTCGGTGGGTGTCAGGCGCACCTCGCCCTCGGGGCCCGTCACACGCTTAGCCGCCAGATCAACGGTGAAGTCGGCGGTCTGCACCACGGCGCTCTCGGGTGCCGGGGCATTGCGGCGCAGGGCGGCGCGCAGACGGGCCAGCAGCTCGTCCATCCCGAACGGCTTGGTGACATAGTCGTCGGCGCCGGCGTCGAGCGCCACCACCTTGTCGTGCTCGGCGCCCCGGGCCGACAGGATGATGATCGGCACGGCGGTCCAGCCCCGCAGGCCCTCGATCACCTCGATGCCGGAGATGCCGGGGAGACCGAGGTCGAGGATGACGGCATCGGGCCGGCGGCGCGCGGCGAGCTCGAGCGCCTCCTCGCCCGTCGGCGCGAGATCCACGACATAGCCGCGGGCCCGCAGGTTAGTGGCAAGCGCCCGCAGCAGAGGTAGCTCGTCGTCGACCACTAGGACGCGGCTCGCCGCCAGGGCCTCGCTCCCCGAGCCACCGACCGTCCCGCCGGGTGCTCGCGTCATCCCGCCGACCGGTATGCCCGAGGCGTGGTGATGCCGGCCGTACCCGATGCGAAGCTCATCGTGCCGCCTCGAGCTCGACCACCATTGTCGTCCCGCCGCCGGGGGTGTCCTCAACGATCACGTCGCCGCCCATAGCACGCGTGAAGCCCCGGGCCACGGCCAAGCCCAGGCCAACACCGGCAACACGACTCCTGTCGCCGCGGGCGGCTCCCTGCGACGGACTGTCGCCCAGCCGCTGGAACGGTTGGAAGATGCGGTCGCGTTCGACGACGGGAATGCGAGGGCCACGATCCACGACCCGGATCAGCACCTTGGATCCGACCTGCCCGGCCTCGACCCGCACCGGCGTCGCGTCGGGGGTGTGGGCGAGAGCGTTATCGACGATGTTGGCCACCACCCGCTCGAGGAGCGCCGGGTCGGCCTGCACCGGCGGCAGCGACTCGGGCACGTCGGCCTCGACCTTGTGGCCGCGCTCGCCCAGCCCGGCGAGCGCGGCGGGCACGACTTCCTCAAGACCGACGGCGCGTGTCGCGGGAGCCACCACGCCGGCATGGATACGGCTCATGTCCAACAGGTTGCCCACCAGCGTCGTGAGCCGATCGGTCTCATCCTCGATCGTGTACAAGAACTGGTCGCGGTCTGCCTCAGACCAGTCGATATCGGACTGGCGCAGACTGCTGGCCGACGCCTTAATACCGGCCAGCGGGGTGCGTAGGTCATGTGACACCGCTTGGAGCAGGGCGCTGCGCAGCTCGTTGGCCTCGGCGAGGGCGGTGGCCCGGGCCGCCTGGGCCGCCATGCGCCGTCGCTCTACTGCGGAAGCCAGCTGGGCGACGAAGGCGTCGAGGATCCGGCGGTCTTCGGCGGCCAGATCACCCCCCCGAACCGCGAGCACCAAACCCTCACCCAGAGGACGCACCTGGTCGGCCCTGGCTGGCGTCTCGGGGATCGAGGTCCCCGCAGCAGCTTCCGCCTCCCAACGGTCGTCGACCTGACGCAACAGGGCAACGCCGCCGAGCCCGAAGGAGCGGCGCAAGTGGTCAACGAGCACGGGGAGCGGGTCGGCCTCGGCCACGGTGCCCGCCAAGCCGGCCAACGTCTCGGCCTCCGCACTGGCCCGCGCTGCCTCCGCGGCCCGACGTGCCGCCGACGAGACGAAGGTACTCACGACACCGGCGACGACCACAAAAACGACGAGGGCCACAAGGTTCTCGACATCGGCGATAGTCCAGGTGTGGATGGGCGGGGTGAACAGCCGGTTGACCACCAAGAATCCCGCCAGGGCCGCCGCCATCGCCGGGGCGACACCGCCGATCGCCGCTGCGACCACCACCAGCACCAGGTAGAGCAGCAGGACCGTGGGCAACCCCACGTCGTTGCGCATGGGGACGAGCACGGCAGTAAGCGCCGACAAACCGGCGATCGCCGTCAGCCAGGCGATGACGCGGCGGCGGGGTGATAGCACGGCCCCACGCCGGCGCGCCCGCGGGACGGTGCGGCCCGCTCCCTCGTCTTGGGCCGACTCCTGGGAGATGACGTGGACGTCGATCGGTCCCGACAGCCGCACCGCCCGGTTGATCACCGAGCCCCGGGTCAGCTCGGCCCAGCGGGAGCGTTGGCTGGCACCGAGGATGAGCTGGGTGGCGTTCTCGGCGCGGGCGAACTCCACCAACGCGCCGCCGACGTCGCCGCCCGCGATCTCGTGGTAGGTGCCGCCCAGCTCCTCGAGCAGGCGGCGCTGATGGTCCAGGTCACCATCCCCGCCCGCCAGGCCTTCGTCGGAACGGACGTGCACGCCCAGCAGCTCGCCGTGGGACCGGGTGGCGATGCGGGCCGCCCTACGCACCAGCGCGTCGCCGCTGGGGGCGCCGGTGATGGCCACGACGACGCGCTCGCGGGTTTCCCAGGGCTCGGTGATGCCGTGGCGTTCGCGGTACTCCTCGAGGGCGTCGTCGACCCGGTCGGCGACCCACAGCAGCGCCAGCTCCCGGAGCGCTGCCAGGTTGCCCGGGCGGAAGTAGTTGGTCAGGGCGGCGTCGATCTTCTCGGAGGCGTAGATGTTGCCGTGGGCCAGGCGGCGGCGCAGCGCCTCGGGCGTCATGTCCACCAGCTCGATCTGGTCGGCCGCCCGGACCACCTGGTCGGGCAGGGTCTCGCGCTGCTTGATCCCGGTGATGCGCTCTACGACGTCGTTGATCGACTCGAGGTGCTGGATGTTGAGGGTGGAGATCACGTGGATGCCGGCGTCGAGCAGCACGTCGACGTCCTCCCAGCGCTTGGCGTGCCGGGAGCCCGGGACGTTGGTGTGCGCCAGCTCGTCGATCAGCGCCACGTCGGGCCGGCGGGCGAGGACGGCGTCGAGGTCCATCTCCTCGAGCGACGTGCCGCGGTACTCGACGACGTGGCGGGGGACGACCTCGAGGTCGCCGATCTGCTCGGCGGTGTGCGCCCGGCCGTGCGTCTCGACGTAGCCGACCACCACGTCGGTGCCGCGCTCGGCCCGTCGGCGTCCCTCGTTGAGCATGGCGAAGGTCTTGCCTACGCCCGGGGCGGCCCCCAGGTAGATCCGCAGTGTGCCCCGCCGTGCGTGCTGACGCGTTGCCCTGCTGGCCGCTGCGTCACCCGGAGACACAGACTGTGCGGCCACCATGTCACATCACCGGCCATCTGGTGGCAACGGACGCCGCCGATTCCGACCGGTGGGTCAACTGTCGGCCTCGTCGAGAGCCAGGTTGAGCTCGAGGACGTTGACACCCTTCTCGCCCAGGAACCCGAGGTCGCGGCCCGACGTGTGGTCGTCGACCAGTTTGAGCACGGCGTCGACGTCGAGGCCCCGCTCGTCGGCCACGCGCGGCGCCTGGAGGCGGGCGTTGGCCACCGAGATGTGGGGATCGAGGCCCGACGCCGACGCGGTGACGGCGTCCACCGGCACCTCGGCGTCGGCGGCGAGCCCGTTCTCGTCGCGGTACGCGTCGGCCCGCTCCTCGACACTGGCGAGGAAGTCGTCGTTGGTGGGGCCGAGGTTGGAGCCCGAGCTGGCGCTGGCGTCGTAGCCATCGCCGGCGGCGGAGGGCCGCGGGTGGAAGTACTCGGCCCCGGTGAAGGCCTGGCCGATGAGGCTCGAACCGACCACCTCGCCGTCGGCGTCCTCGACCAGCGACCCGTCGGCCTTGTCGTTGAAGACGCCCTGGGCGATGCCGGTGACCGCCAGCGGGTAGACGAGGCCGGTGATCACCGTGAACACCAGCAGCATCATGACTGCGGGGAACAGTTGGCGACGCACTACGAAACTCCCATCGCAGAGATCAGCAGGTCGATCAGCTTGATGCCGACAAACGGGGCGACCAGGCCGCCGAGCCCGTAGATGCCGAGGTTGCGGCGCAGCATTACGGCGGCGCTCTCGGCCCGGAACTTCACGCCCCGCAGCGACAGTGGGATCAGTCCGACGATGATCAGGGCGTTGAAGATGACGGCGGAGAGGATGGCCGAGCGCGGCGTGTCGAGGCCCATGATCTTGAGGTCGTCGAGCGCCGGGAGGACGCCCGAGAACATCGCCGGGATGATGGCGAAGTACTTGGCCACGTCGTTGGCGATCGAGTACGTGGTCAGCGAGCCCCGGGTGATGAGGAGCTGCTTGCCGATCTCGACGACCTCGATGAGCTTCGTGGGATTGGAGTCGAGGTCCACCATGTTGCCGGCCTCTTTGGCGGCCTGGGTGCCGGTGTTCATGGCCACACCCACGTCGGCCTGGGCCAGGGCGGGGGCGTCGTTGGTGCCGTCGCCGGTCATGGCGACGAGCCGGCCGCCCGCCTGCTCCCGGCGGATGAGGGCCATCTTGTCCTCGGGGGTGGCCTCGGCGAGGAAGTCGTCGACGCCGGCCTCGGTGGCGATGGCCTGGGCGGTGAGCGGGTTGTCGCCGGTGATCATCACCGTGCGCAGGCCCATGGCCCTCAGCTGGTCGAACCGCTGGCGGACGCCCTCCTTCACCACGTCCTTGAGGTGGACCACACCGAGCACCTCGACCCCGTCCGAGTTGGCTTCGGCCACGGCGAGCGGCGTCCCGCCGGCGGTGGCGACGCCCTCCACCAGCGGGGTCAGCTCGCCGGGCACGGTGCCGCCGAGCTCGGCCACCCAGTGGCGGACGGCGTCGGCCGCACCCTTGCGCACCGACTGGCCGTCGACGGCGAGCCCGCTCATGCGGGTCTGGGCCGTGAACGGCACCAGGGTGGCGTGGCCCACGTCGCGCTCGCGCACACCGAACCGCTGCTTCGCCAGCACCACGATCGACCGACCCTCGGGCGTCTCGTCGGCCAGGCTGGCGAGCTGGGCCGCAGCCGCCAGCCGGTCCTCAGGGATGCCGGGCAGCGGCAGGAACTCGGCGGCCTGGCGGTTGCCGAGGGTGATGGTGCCGGTCTTGTCGAGCAGCAAGGTGGAGCAGTCGCCCGCCGCCTCGACGGCGCGCCCCGACATGGCGAGCACGTTGTGCTGCACCAGGCGGTCCATGCCGGCGATGCCGATGGCCGACAGCAACGCCCCGATCGTGGTGGGGATGAGGCACATGAGCAGGGCAACGAGCACCACGACCTGCTGTTCGGCCTCGGAGTAGATGGCGAAAGGCTGGAGGGTGACCACCGCCATCAGGAAGATGATGGTCAGCCCGGCCAACAGGATGTTGAGGGCGATCTCGTTGGGCGTCTTCTGGCGCTCGGCGCCTTCGACCAGCGAGATCATGCGGTCGAGGAACGTCTCGCCCGGACGCGCCGTGATCTCCACGACGATCTGGTCGGACAGCACCCGGGTGCCGCCGGTGACCGCCGAGCGGTCGCCGCCCGACTCGCGGATGACCGGGGCCGACTCGCCGGTGATGGCCGACTCGTCGACCGAGGCGATGCCGGCGATGATCTCGCCGTCGGACGGGATCATCTCGCCGGCGTTGACCACCACCACATCGTCGACGTCGAGCCGCGACGAGGGCACCGGCTCGAGCGAGCCGTCGGCCAGCCGGCGGTTGGCCATGGTCTCGGCCCGGGCCTTGCGCAGTGTGTCGGCCTGGGCCTTGCCGCGTCCCTCCGCCATCGCCTCGGCGAAGTTGGCGAACACCACCGTGAACCACAGGAACAACGCCACGAGCCCGCTGAAGACGTTCTCCGCGGCGGTCGAGTCCCCGAGGTCGCGGACGAACAGGATGGTCGTCAACACGCTGCCCACCAACACCACCAACATGACCGGATTGCGGGCCTGGACGCGGGGATGAAGCTTGCGGACGCTGTCCACCAGCGCGGTGCGGACGATGGCCGGGTCGAACAGCGATCGCTGCTGCCCGAGCCGCTTCGGGGCACAGGGTTCTCCGGTGTCGGCCGGGGCCGTCACGGTGCTCACGTCTCTCCTACAGGGACAGCTGCTCGACGATGGGGCCGAGCGCCAGGGCGGCGAAGAAGGTCAGACCGGCGACGATGGCGACCACCCCGACCACCAGTCCGCCGAACAGCGGCGTGTGGGTGGGAAAGGTGCCGGCAGTGGCCGGGGCCGGTTGCTTGCGGGCCATCGAACCGGCGATGGCCAGCACCGGGACGATCAGGAAGAACCGGCCGACCAGCATGGCCAGGCCCATCGTCGTGTCGTACCACTGCGTCGACGTCGTGAGACCGGCGAACGCGGAGCCGTTGTTGTTCGACGCCGACGTGAACGCGTACAGGATCTCCGACAACCCGTGGGCACCAGGGTTGTTCTGCGACGTCAGCGCAGAATCGAGCAGCACCGACGTCGCCGCGAAACCCAGCAGCACCAGCGGCATCGCCAGCACGTACAGCACCACCAACTTCATCTCGGGCGCCTGGATCTTCTTGCCCAGGTACTCCGGTGTTCGCCCCACCATCAACCCGGCGATGAACACCGACAGGATCACCATGATCAGCATCCCGTTGAGCCCGACCCCCACGCCACCGGGGCTGACCTCGCCCAGCATCATGTGGGTCAGCGCGATGCCACCGCCCAACGGAGTGAAGCTGTCGTGCATCGAGTTGACCGACCCGTTGGACGTGCCGGTCGTCGACGCCGCCCACAGAGCCGAGGCCGCGGGCCCGAAGCGCACCTCCTTGCCCTCCATGGAGCCACCCGACTGCTCCGACGACACGTCCTGGTCGACCGCGAGGTCGTCCAGGCGGTCGTTGCCGTTGGCCTCCAGGCCCATGGCCCCCAGCGACATCACCAGCCAGATCGCCGCCATGATGGCGAACACCGCCCGCCCCTGGCGGCGATCACGGACCATGTGGCCGTAGGTGAACGCCAGCGCGAACGGGACGAGCAGGATGGCGTAGTTCTCGACGAAGTTGTTGAACGACGTGCTGTTCTCGAACGGGTGCGACGAGTTGACGTTGAAGAACCCCCCGCCGTTGGTGCCCAGCTGCTTGATGGCGATCTGGCTCGCCGCCGGACCGCCGGGGATCAGCTGGGTGGCACCCTCCACGGTCGTCACCTCGGTGTGACCGTGGAAGTTCTGGACCACGCCCTGGCTCACCAGCACCAGCGCCAGCACGAACGACAGCGGCAACAGGATGCGGACCGTCGTGCGGGTCAGGTCGACCCAGAAGTTGCCGATAGACGACGCCCGGCGGCGGGCCAGACCCCGGATGAGAGCGGCCATGACCGCCATGCCCGCCGCCGCCGACACGAAGTTCTGCACCGTGAGCCCCGCCATTTGGGACAGATGGCTCAACGTGGTCTCGCCGCCATACGACTGCCAGTTCGTGTTGGTGATGAAGCTGACAGCCGTGTTGAACGCCAGATGCTCGTCCACCCCGCCGAAGTCGTACGGGTTGAACGGCAACGACCCCTGAAAGCGCAGAATCGCGTACAGCAGCGCGAACGAGGCGGCACTAAAACCGACCACCGACAAGGCGTAGGCGGTCCAACGCTGCTCCCGCCGCGGATCGATCCCACACAAGCGGTAGATCGGCCGCTCGATGGCACCGAAGAAGCGGTCACCCGGCGCCGGACGGTCGTCGCCCTCGGTCCCATACACCCGGGCCATGTACCGGCCCAGGATCGGCGCCGTGACCACGACCAGCGCCACGAGCGCCACGAGCTGCAGCCAGCTGGCGGTGCTCATTCAGAACCTCTCGGCGAAGACGAGGGCTGCGACCAGATAGGCGGCCAGCATCACGGCGAGCACGAGGCCGACGACGTTGTCGGCGGTCACAGCTCCCTCCCGAACGTGGGCGTCGACTCCAGGCGGCGACCGGCGCCGTCGTAGCCCCGGTCGGTGTCGGCGCCGAGTACGGCCTCGGCCGCGGTGTCGCGACCCACGAGACGCTCGCAAGCACGCACGTACGTGACAGTGAGGGCGAAGAACGCCACGATCGCTGCAACAAAGACCACATCACCCATCACACCCTCCACGAGGAAACTGGTCGACAGAAGAACCAACCGGACGGGTTCTAACCCCGCGCACCCGCAGCTCAGAGGCCCTTAACGACTTCTTGACGAGACGCGCCCAAACATCTGCGAGGCCTTAACCACCCCTCGACGTGCGTCCACGTAGAACGAGGCCGTGGACAATCGCCGACCCACGGTGCTCACTCGCGTCGCTCTGGCGTGGCTCGCACCCGCGGGCGTCGCACTGGCGCTTGTGCCGCTGCGAGCACACGTGCTCAACACCAACCTCGCCCTAGTGCTCGTCCTCGTCGTCCTGGGCGCAGCGGTCGCGGGTGGCCGCACCGCCGGCGTCACCAGCGCGCTCTCGGCTGCCCTCTCCTACGACTTCTTCCTCACCATCCCCTACGGCTCGTTCACGATGGAGCGCGGCGACGACATCGAAACCACCGCGCTACTGGCGCTCATCGGCCTGATCGCCGGGGAGCTGGTCGACCGGGCCCGCCGCAACGAAGCCGCCGCGATCGCCCGCCGACGCGAGCTCGACCAAATCCGGCGTCGCGCAGAACTCGCCGCCGGGGGCGAACGGCCCGGTCGCCTCATCGAAATGAGCGCCGCAGAACTGACCGAGATCCTCGACCTCAAGGCGTGCCGCTACGTACCCACGCCCGCACCCGAGACCCTCCCCGTCTTCACTCACACCGCCATCGTCGTGCCCAGCGTCATCAACGACGACGCGCCGCACGGCGCAGTCGCCCTGCCCGTTCGAGCCCACGGGCGGGACCTCGGACACTTCCTGCTGGTCTTCCCCACCCCATCGTTCGGCATCGGTATCCCCACCGATGCCAAGCACACCGCCGTCGCCCTCGCCGATCAACTCGGCATGGCACTGCTCCGCCACCAGCGGCCCTGACCGTGATCGACCCGAGTCCAACTCGGGCGCGGGCTTGGAGTCCAAGAACACGAGACGCAGGAGAGCGAGACTTCATTAGCGAACTCTCGTTCCCAACTGGCACTGCGAGATGCGTCGGCGCCACAAGTCACGCACGGAGATCTGGATCGATCAGGGATTAGATCACAGCGTCGCATCTCGGCGATGGGGACTGTGCTTGCACCGTTTGTCCCACTGGGATGCTGATCGTCGACGCCGTCACCGCCTGCCGCGGCGCGAGGCGGACGGCCGACTTGAGGCGCACAGGGTCGGCGTTCCGCGTTCCTGCTCGACCGAGCCGGACGCACCGAACGAGGCGACAGAATGACGGCCTGGTGGACTTTCGGGTGGCACGCAGAACGGCGCTTCTCGTTCACCCACCACTACGACGGAAGGAGCGCATAACGACCGCTAGGTTGTGTTCGGCGCTGTGGCGTCCGCTTCCTGATCAGCACGGTCCGTGACGGATGGCGCGGGACGAGATGCTTCGCTGTTGCTGTCTCCCGTGTGGTGGCGGTGGTCGTTGCGAGCCTCCGATCCGTCTGGACCCGGTTGGTGATTCCCTGGCGGTGCGCTCGCTCTATGTCGTCGCCTTCCCTGGCGCTGGTTCGGCAGACGGGCCTGATGGTGACGCTCGCTGCCGTGCGCGTGGCCGACTCGCGGGTGGTTTCAAGGGGTAGCCTCGCCTTGCTTGTCGGATCTGAGAATCGATGGCCGGGGGCCGCCACGAGCGATGAGAATCGTGTGGGGTCTGGCTGAGCGCGTTCCCGCTTGGTGCGCCCGAACCCGTATCTGAGACTGAGCCAGGGGCCTTCCCGGCACCA
>Ga0299914_10001821_pt1 | contig 14392 bp, 15 predicted proteins | sample RVTome_10_FD_201361 | JGI IMG/M metagenome (GOLD analysis project Ga0299914, IMG submission 201361) | Soil microbial communities from uranium-contaminated site in the Upper Colorado River Basin, Wyoming, United States - RVT153D57 (version 2) ...
TGGACGCTTGGGCGACCAGGAGCACCCCCAGCGAGGACACGAGCTTGGCGAGCGGTGCGGCATTGCGGAGCGGCCGGAAGGCCACCAGCTCGATCAGCGCCCCGATCGCGAGCGTGACCACGAGTGTGATGAGGAGCGCCGGCGCGGTGCCGAACTCCGTGCCGTACTCGCCGGTCTTCAGCGACCAGAACGAGTAGCCGGCGAGCATGGCCACGCCGCCGGTGGCGATGTTGATGATTCCCGACCCCCGGTAGGTCAGCACCACCGCGAGGGCGATGCCCGCGATCAGCGCCCCCGAGCCCAGCCCGAGGAGTGCGAACAGCAGAATCTGATCCATCTGGCTCCCGCTAGGTCAGCGGTTGGCTCACCCCGGCGGCTGGAGCCAGTCGGCCGCCTTCTCGAAGTGGTTCTCCCCCGTGTAGCTGAAGAACTGCGTCCGGTCGTTGCAGATCGCCGGGGCGTCCTCGTACTTCCCGCACTGGAGCTCGGGCGCTCCCAGGACGATCGGCCCGGTGAACGACCTCGCCTTCTCGACGATGGCGTCCGCCTCGAGGGCGTCGGGCCCGAGCTCGTTCAGGAACTTCACGGTCGTGAGGACGCTGGCGAAGGACACGATGACCCACGGGTCCGGCGCCGTCTTCACGCCGTACTGCTCGGTGACCTCCATGTAGGGCTTCATGCCCGGATCCGACTGGTCGCCGAACAGCGAGCTCGCGATCGCGTAGGTCCAGATCGGGTAGTCGCCGCCGAGGCCCTCGGACACGGTCGGGTTGAGGCACAGCGGGGCCGACACGATCTTTTTGGCGTCGTCGATGCCGAGCTGCTGGAGTCCCTTCGCCTGGTTCACGCACCCGGAGGCGTCGCTGTAGGGGATCACGATGTCGGCGCTCTGGGCCCCCGCGGCCGTGAGCGGGCCGATCAGGTCGGTCTGGCCCTGGGCGTACCCGACCTTCTTCACCTCCACGCCCGCGTCGCTCAGGCCCTTGTCGAGGGCGGCGGCGCCCTCGGTGATGCCGGGGATGTTCGGATAGACCAGCGCGGCGGTCTGCGCCTTCAGGACGTCCTTGGCGTAGGTGCCGAACGGTCCCAGCACATGCGTGGCGTCGCCGAACAGGATCGTGGCGTTGTCCTGCACCCCGTCGACAGGCGTCACTGCCACCCCGACGATCACCGGCTTCTTGCCGCCGATCGTGGAGTAGAAGGGCTGGATGCCGATCGCGACGCCGCCCACGTTGATCGCGGCGACGTCCTCGTCGTTGCCGAGCCGCTGCCCGCAGGTGGTCCCCTCTTCCTCGGCGTTCCTGATGAAGCACTTCTTGAGGGCGACCGGGTGCCCGTCGATGCCTCCGAGCTGCTCGTTGACCACCTTCACCGCGAGGTCGGCCCCGTCGGTGGCCGCCGCCCCGATCTCCGTCTGGCCCCCCTCCTGGTTGAGCCAGCCGATGCTGATCGTCGGCTTGCTCGGGTCGGCCTTGCCCGCCTTGCCCCCGATGTAGTCGACGTAGTCGGTGACGGACTGCTCCCCGGCCCCGCCGCTCTGGTCGGCGCTTCGCTCGGTGTCTTGTTCCGCGCCTGCCGGCGCGCCGGCGTCATCGTCGTCGTCGTCGCCGCATCCCGCCGCCATGAGCATCAAGGCCGCTAGCGCCGCGGCGCCGAGCCGAGTGATCCGAGCCTTCGAAATCACGCCCTCTCCTCTCCCAACCGAGGAATCGACCAGATGATCTAACCTATTGTTGGCGATCTTGTCAACAATCTCGTAGGCTTTCCGGCCCCATGGCCCAGGGGCGCCCTCCTACCGACGACGGTTACCTCCGGCTCCGCGAGGCGATCGTGCGCGGGGAGCTCGCCCCGAACCAGCGGCTCGTGGAGGCGGACATGAGCAGCGAGTACGGGATGCCGCGCGCGGCGGTGCGGACCGCGCTCGTGCGGCTGGAGCACGAGGGGCTGGTCGAGCGCGAGCCGCACCGCGGCGCACGCGTCCGGCTCGTCTCGGAGGCCGAGGCGGTGGAGATCCTGGAGGCGCGCGCCGCCCTCGAGGGGCTCGCCGCGCGTCAGGCGGCGCGGAACCTAACACCCGCCGGGGCGAGCGAGCTGCGCCGGATCCTCGAGCGCCAGCGGGCCGCGCTCGACAAGCAGGACCTCCTGGGGGCCTCCGACGTCAACGCCGAGCTGCACACCAAGATCGTCGAGCTCTCCGGGCACGCAACGGCCCAGCGCCTGATCCGGGCGCTGAACTCACAGATGGTGCGCTTTCAGTTCAGGACGATCCTGATCCCGGGTCGCCCGAACCAGTCGATCGAGGAGCACACCGCGATCGTCGACGCGCTCACCGACGGTCAGCCGGACGCGGCCGAGCGCGCCATGCGGCGGCACCTCAACCAGGTCGCGAAGGCGCTGCACGCCTCGCACGGGGAGTCCCGCCGGGAGCGACCGGCGCGCTGACTCCTACGGCGGCCCCTGCGGCGCCGGCTCCGGGCTCGGCGTCCCATAGGTGTGGAAGCTCTTCACCGTCTTGACGCCCCAGGCCTGGCCGCGCGCCCGCTCGGCCTCGTTCCACACCGTGGGCTCGGGATCGGGGTCGTAGACGAAGTAGCCCCCGGTGGTGACCTCGATGCGGTTGCCGCCGGGCTCGATCCCGTACAGGAAGAACCCCTGCGCGATCGCATGCTTTGAGGGCGCCGCCTCGATGTGGATCCCGGCGTCCAGGAAGAGATCGGCGGCGCGCAGCACCTCCTCGCGCGTGTCGACCCAGAAGGCCAGGTGATGGAGGCGGCCCTCCAGGCGGTGCGCGTCGGCGACGTAGATCAGCTCGTGCGCCGCGATCGACAGGCTCATCCAGGCGCCTGCCTCGCTCCCGTCGTCCAGCTCGACCCGCTCGTAGAGGCGATAGCCGAGCACGTCCTGGGCGAACCTGCGGTTCGCGGCGACGTCCCTCGCCAGCACGTTCACGTGGTCGAGCCGCTTCACCGCGGCGCCTCGCCCCATGTAGCGCTGCGGCTGATTCTTGAGCGACGGGCGAAGGTGGTCGGGCGGGTCGTACTTCTCCGTCTCGAAGTACAGCTCCATCACGTGCCCGTCGGGGTCCGTGAACCGGTAGGCGGGGCCGTGCCCGAGGTCTCCCTCGATCCACCCTTCGCCGACCCCGGCCGCCTCGATCGCGGCGACTCGGCGTTCGAGCGCCTCGGGACTCCACGCGCGAAGCGCCATGTGTCCAAGCCCTGCCTGGTCCGACTCGGTGAGCTTCAGGCAGTAGCGCTGGTAGTCCCCCCATCCCCGGAGGAAGACGGACCGGCCCTCGGTCGCCTCCACCTCCATGCCGAGCACCTGCTCGAAGAACCGCAGGCTGTCGTCGGCCCGCGGCGTGAGCAGCTCGACGTGCCCGATGTGGGCGAGATCGCTCATCTGCCCTCCACCAGCTCGCGCAGTCCGTCGAGGTCATAGGAGAGCGAGCCGGCCGACAGCTTCGCCCGCTTGGCCTGCTCCTGCTCGACACGCTCGCGCGCGTCCGCGAGCACCGTCTCGAGTCGCTCCTGGCTCACCACGACGACGCCGTCGGCGTCCAGCACGACCGTGTCGCCGGGACGGATCTCCGCACCCCCCACCTCGACCGGGTCGTCGATGCTGCCGACCGCTCGCTTGTCCGCGCCGCGCACCCGGACCCAGCGCGCCCAGACGGGAAGCCCCAGCTCGCACAGCTCCTCCACGTCGCGCACCGCGGCGTCCACCAGCAGGGCCGCGGCCCCGCGGCGCTCGGCCTGGGTGGCGAGCAGCTCTCCCACGAGCGCCACGGGCGCCGGCTCGGGCATGGTCAGCACGATCACGTCACCCTGCTCCACCCGGTCCATCACGGCGTGGACCATCAGGTTGTCCGCCTGACCGCAGCGCACTGTCCGCGCAGGACCCGCCGCGCGCGACCCGGGAATGACCTGCTCGAAGGCGGCATCGACCATCCCCTTGCGCCCGGACGCCTCGTACACCGTCGCCGTGCCGAGCCGGCGGAGCTCTTCGTGGACGTCGCTCACAGCGCCGCCGTCACTTGCGGGAGGTAGCGCTGGAAAGCCTCGGCGAAGCGGATCTCGCGGTTGCCGGACACGCGCCGCGCATGGTTGGCGCGCTGCTCGGCGCGCTGCGCGTAGTACTCCTGGAGATATCGCTGGGCCTTCATCTCGGCCATCGCGGCACGCTTGCGCTCGATCACCGGCGTGATGTCGAGGAAGGTGGTCGGAGTGAAGTTGCAGAGCTCGGGCTGGTGCGGCTCGAACAGCAGCAGCTCAGGCGGCCGGATCGTCTCGAAGGCGCTCTCGACGCCGGCGCCCGCGGCCAGCGCGCGCGCCTGCTCCACCGCCTGGAAGGCCACCGGGTGGTCGGGGTTGAAGGGGTCGCGGTCGGTGTGGGTCACGATCACGTCCGGCGCGAGCTCCCTGATCGCATCCGTCAAGCTCGCGACGGCTTCGCCCTCGACCACGAGCGGATAGTCGCCCAGGTCGAGGCAGCGGAAGCTCGCGCCGAGGGCGTCGGCTGCGCGCTCGGCCTCCCCGTGGCGGATCCGCTTCACGTTCTCGACCGTCTGGCCCTCCTCCTTCCACAGCTCGCCCGACTCGCCGCGCTCGCCGTAGGAGAGGGCGAGCACGCTCGCGGTGCCGCCGCGCTCGGCCGTGAGCGCGAGCGCGCCCCCTGCGCGCCAGACGAAGTCCGCGGCGTGGGCGCCGATTGCGAGGAGCCGCCTGCTCAACTGACCCCTGCCAGCAGGCGGGTGTTGTCCACGGCCATCGTCCGCACCTCGGCCTCGCCGAACCCCGCGTCGAGCAGCCGGTCGGCCATCAGTGGCAGGCCGTCCTCGACGGGCGGGTTCTGCACCTGCCCCAGGTCGCTCGAGATCACCGTGCGCGACGCCCCGACGGCCCTGGTCCCCTCGAGCCAGCGCTCCCACGAGCACTTGCCGGTGTAGGGGGTCGTGAAGCAGCGCTCGATCACCGCTCCGGAGTCGGCGAGCCGGACCTGCTCCTCGACGGAGAAGTCCTGGGCCGGGTAGTCCGGGTGCGTCACCACGACGTGCCGCACTCCGGCCTCCATGGCCGCGGACACGACCGCGAAGACCTCGTCGCGGCCGAGGTGGCCGGTCGCGAGGACCAAGTCGTGCGCGGCCACCACCCTGAGCACGGCCCGCGTCTCGGGCAGGAGGTCGCCGCCGTCGGTCACGGCCAGCACCGGGTCGCTCTCGATGCCGCGCTCGCGAAGCTCCAGCTGGACCTTGGCCCACACGGGCACCTTCGCTCCCGAGGCCTCCGCGGCGGCCAGGTGCTCCTGCTCGACGACTGAGTCCACCGTCGGCATCCAGACGATCCGGGCGCCCTCCCGGGCCGCTATCTCCACAGCCAGGGGGTTCATCCCACCGACCGCGCGGTTCATCACGATCGCACCCATCGCCCTGATGCCGGGTACGACGCCGCGGACCACCGCGGCCCGCTCCGCCGTCGACAGGTAGTGCGACTTGAGGACGAACCCGGCCAGGCCGAGCTCCTCGAAGCGTCGCGCCAGCCCCACGTCGTCGATGCGGCGCTCCACCACGTCCGGCGATATGTGCACGTGCAGGTCGTACCCGCCTCGAACGAGTTCGCGCGCCCGGTCAGAGGGAGCGGCGGCCACGTCCGTCATCGGGACACCTCGATGCCGGCCAGCGAACGCAGCCACGCCTCGCTCGCGGCGGCGATGCGGGGCTCGACCCCCAGCTCCTCGAGCATGGCGACCGCCGAGGACATCTCCTCCACCCTCCGGACGGCGTGCATCCGGCTGCCCTTCACGAGGCGGTCGAGCAGGCGCCCGTCGGCGTCAATCATGGTCGACTCGATGTCGGTGCGGAGCCACTCCTCACACCCCAGCCGCTCGGCGGCCGCGAGCGCCTCACCCAGCGCGGCGGCGAGTCCCTTCATGAAGACACTGCGCGCGAGCTTGCGGGCAGCGGCCGCACCCGCCTCGGTCCCCACCTCCGTCACCGGCATCCCGAAGCCCCGGAACGTCGCCGCGAACTCCTCCGCACCGGTTCCCGACACCAGCGCCGGCGTCCCGACGCCCAGTCCGGGGACCCCGCGCAGGAGCGCGACATCGGCGAAGCGGACGCCCCACGCGCCGGCCACCTCGGCGATGGCGCGCTTCAACGCCGGAGCGGAGGTGTTGAGATCCGCGAACAGCGCGTCCCGCCCCAGTGCGGGCGCCACCGTCTCGGCGACCTCGAGGGCGACGCTCGAGGAGTTGACGCTGAGGACGATGTCGGCGCTGGCCGCCGCCGCGGTCGCGTCCTGCGCTGCCTCGACTCCCTCGGGAGCCGGCTGAACCGGGTCGAATCCGCGCACGCGTGCGCCCGCGGCCGCCAGATCGCGGGCGATGGCGGAGCCCGCCTCCCCTAGGCCGAGGACGGTCACTGTCGCCGCCTGCATCACGACTCCTCCTTCTCGTCGAGGACACGGGCTGCCACGGCGAAGGCGGTGTTGGCCGCAGGGACGCCGCAGTAGACGGCAGTCTGAAGCAACACCTCCTTGATCTCGTCCTCGCTCAGGCCGTTGCGGAGCGCGGCGCGCACGTGCATCGGCAGCTCGTCCATGCGGCCGGTTGCGATCAGCGCGGTGAGCGCGATGGCGCTGCGCGTGCGCCGGTCGAGTCCAGGCCGGGTCCAGATCTCCCCCCACGCGTAGCGCGTGATCAGGTCCTGGAAATCGGCCGTGAAGCCGGTCGTGCGGGCGACGGCCTCATCGACGTGAGCGTCGCCCAGCACCTCGCGCCGGACCTTCATGCCGCGCTCGTGCGCGTCGCCGGTCACGTTCCGTCCTCCGCGTAGCGGGCAAGCGCGCGGTCGACGAACGCATCCGCGGAGCCGAGGTAGCGGAGCGGATCGAGGGCCCGCTCGATGCCGTCAGGGCCCAGCAGGTCCCTCACGACCTCGTCCCCAAGGAGCTCGTCCCGAAGTGGCCTGTCGGATTCGACGGCGCGCCGGCAGGCGGCATCGGTGACGTCCTTCGCCCGCTCGCGGCCGATCCGCCCGGCCATCGCCATGGCGACGCTCTCGGCCATCGGCAAGCCGCCGGTCAGGTCCAGGTTCCGCCTCATGTGCTCCGGACGCACGTCCAGACCGTCGAGCGCCTCCCGCAGGGAGTGGGCGGCGCCGCCGGTCAGCGCGAGGGCGTCGCTCAGCGCCGGCCACTCCGCGTGCCAGGCGCCCGTCGCCCGTTCGTGCTCCTGCGCCATCGAGCCGAGCAGGCCCGTCGCCGCGCTCCGTACGAGACGCGCGCATGCGGCACAGCGCACCGCCCCGACGGGGTTGCGCTTGTGCGGGAGCGTCGAGGACCCGCCGCGACCTCCCTCCGACGACTCTGCGACCTCGTCCACCTCGGTCTGGGCAAGCAGAGTCAGGTCGAGCGCAACCTTCTCGAGTGCGCCGGCGGCGAGGGCCAGCCCGGCGGCCAGCTCACCGACGCGCGCTCGCGCGGTATGCCACGGCAGGGCCGGCTCGCCCAGACCGAGCCGGCCGGCGAACGCCCGGAGCACGCGGGTCCCGTCACTCCCCAGCGAGGCCAGGGTTCCGGCGGCGCCGCCAAGCTCAGCGTCGAGCCGCAGGGCTGCCAGCCTGTCGCGCGCCTCCGCCACGCCGGCGAGCCAGCCGGCGGCCTTGAGCCCGAACGTGATCGGGAGCGCCTGTTGCAGGAGGGTCCTGCCGACCATGGGCGTGTGGCGGTGCTCGTCCGCCAGCCGGGCGCAGACGCGGGCGACACCCCGCAGGTCGTCGTCGACGAGCGGCAACGTCCGCTGTGCGACGAGCATGGCTGCGGTGTCCATCACGTCCTGCGATGTCGCTCCCCAATGGACGTAGGGCGCGGCGGCCGCCGGCAGCTGCGCCGCGAGCGCCCGTACGAGCGGAACCACAGGAGAGCCGGTGTCACGCGCGTCCCGCGCGAGCTCGACGAGGTCGAAGCGAGCGGGGTCGCATGCCGCGGCGATCGCCTCGGCCGCCGACGGCGGAACGATCCCCACCTCGGCCTCGGCGGCCGCGAGCGCGGCCTCCACGTCAAGCATGGCTTGGAGCCAAGCCCGCTCCGACGTGGCGTCCGCGACATGGTCGGGAACGAAGAGCCCGTTGAAGGCGCCGCCGCCGCTCACTAAACGCTGAAGAAGGTCGTCTGGCGGTCGCCCTGCAGGTGGATGTCAAAGCGTACGCCCCCGTCCTCGGGCTGCGCCACGAGCGTGCTGCGCTCTGCCGGATCCTCGATCGAGCTCAGCACGGGATCCGCCTCGTTCGCCTCGGTCTCGTCGGGGAAGTACACACGCGTCGCCAGGCGCTTGAGCAAACCGCGTGCGAAGACCGACATCTCGATATGGGGCGCCTGCATGCCGCCCTCGGGAGCCGGCACCGGGCCGGGTTTGACGGTGACGAAGCCGTAGAAGCCATTCGGATCGGTCGTGCACCGTCCGAAGCCGTCGAAGCCGTCCTCGAGCGGGATCTCCTCGCGCGTGTCCTCCGGATGGGCGTAGCGCCCCGCCCGGCTCGCCTGCCAGATCTCGATCAGTGCGTCGTCCACCGGCTCTCCCGCGCCGTCAAGCACGACTCCGCCCAACCGGATCGCGTCCGGATCGTCCGGTGGCACCAGCTCCGCGAGCGCGTCGTGCGGCAGCCCGATGATGAAGAAGGGCCCGACCGTCTGTGAGGCCGTCGGCCGGAGGGTCAACTCAGTGCTCCATCGCGGTCGATTCCCGCCCGCGCAGCACGATGTCGAAGCGGTAGGCGAGGGCCCACTCGGGCACGGTGTGATCGAGGTCGAATTGGGAGATCAGGCGCTCGCGATCCCTCTGCTCGCGCACGGAATGGAAGATCGGATCCTGGAAGAACAGCGGATCGCCGGGGAAGTACATCTGGGTCACCAGGCGCGTGGCGAACGCGGGTCCGAAGAGCGAGATGTGGATGTGAGCCGCTCGCCATGCGTTGGGATGGTTCCTCCACGGGTAGGCCCCGGGCTTGATCGTGATGAAGTGGTAGCGCCCCTCGTCGTCGGTGAGGCAGCGTCCGCCGCCGCTGAAGTTCGGGTCGATGGGCGCGGGATGGCGGTCGACCTCGTGCAGGTAGCGGCCCGCGGAGTTCGCCTGCCAGATCTCGACGAGGGTGCCGGTGACCGGCCGCCCGTCGCCGTCGAGCACGCGGCCGCCCAGGATGATCCGCTCGCCGAGCGGCTCGCCCGCGTGCTGGCGGGTGAGGTCGTGGTCGAGCTCGCCGACCCGCTCGTGGCCGAAGACCGGGCCGGTGACCTCGGAGAGCGTATGGCGCAGCGGTATCAGCGCACGCGTCGGCGCGCGCAGGCGGGTGCCGACGTAGTCCGGGTGGAGGTACGGCGGATCCACCGCGTCGTGGTCGCGACGGTAACCGACCACCTCGCCGCCAGTCGCCGCCCGCCCAGCCACGTCTACTCCTTCCCGCCGCCAGTCACCGCGCGCAGCGAGCCGCCGGACTGCTCCCGCACCATGCGCAGAACGTCCTGGAGGTAGAGGAGGTGGTCCTTCATGGCCCGTTCGGCCCGCGCCGGATCGCCCTTCTCCACCGCCGCGAGCAGCGCCTGATGCTGCTCCGCGATCGCGGAGTGGACCACCGCCGGCTGGAGGATCTCGATGAGCGAGGGCTGCAGAACCTCGAAGATCCAGTCCGTCAGCGCCTGGACCATCCGGTTGCCCCCGACTGCGGCCAGCGTGCGGTGGATCTCCATGTCCGTGCGCGCGTGCGTCTCCGTGTCGTCGGGCTCGGCCGCGGCCTCTGTCTCCACAACCTCGCGAAGCCGGTCGACGATCCCCTCGTCAGACTGATAGGCCGCGAGTCCGGCGAGTGGAACCTCGAGGAGGATGCGGGCCTCCAGCAGCTCGTCGAGCGTGACCGCGCCTGTCTCGAGCATCATCGCGATCGCGTTGCTGAGGCTGCGGCTGATCCCCTCCTCGGCCGTTCGGGCCACGAAGATGCCGCCGCCGGGACCCTTCGAGGCACGTATGAGGTTGCCGCTCGCAAGCAGCTTGAGGGCCTCCCGGAGCGTGGGGCGGCTGACCCCGAACTCGCCGGCGAGATCCTCCTCGCGTCCGAGGAAGTCGCCCGGACCGAGGCCCTCCTCCTGGATGTAGTGCTGGATCTCGACCGCCACCTGTTCGCTCGCGCCGCGAATGGGCCGCGGCTTCGCGCGTCGGGTGGCCTTCCCGCGGCCCGGCTCGACGCTCACGAGAACCTCCGCGGCCGGGCGTCGACGACCCGGCGGGACTTCCCGTTCGGCCGGGGCAGCATTCCGGGGGCGACAGGCACGACACGCACGCGCAGGCCGAGCTGCTGGCGCATGGTCTCCTGCAGGCGCCGGGCGGCACCGCCCTCCTCGAGCTCAACCTCGAGCTTGATCTCGTCCATGCCGCTGGGCTCGGTGTAGAACGTTATGCGAAACTCGCCCGACCCGCTCACGCGCCGAACGGCCTCCTCGACGGCAGAGGGATACACGTTCATCCCACGAATGATCGCCATGTCGTCGGTCCGACCGACGATCCCGCCCGGGAGCCAGCGATCCTCGTGGCCGGCGGGACAGCGCTCCTGCGTGTTGACCACCACGTCGCCCGTCCGGTAGCGCAGCACGGGAAACCCGGTGCGCTTCAGAGGCGTCAGCAGGAGCTCTCCCCGCTGGCCTGGCGCCGTGGGATTCAACTGCTCGTCGACGATCTCGCAGACGAACTCGCTCTCGAGCACGTGTAGGCCGTGGCCCTCGGGACAGGGATAGCCGAAGGGGCCGGTCTCGGTCAGACCCGCGTGGTCGATGCAGCGAGCGCCGAACGCATCCTCGATCCGGGAGCGCACGGCCGGCAGCGAGGCGCCCGGCTCTCCGGTGCAGAGCACAAGTCGTACGGAGTCGAATGCGGATTCGAGCCGCTCGTGCAGAGCGACCTCGTGCAGGCGGAGCGCGTAGGTGGGCGTGCACCACACCGCCGTGGCTTCGATCTCCGCGAGCGTCTGGATCCGCTGCGCCGAGGTCATGCCCCCCAGCGGGACCACCATCGCACCCAGCTCCTGAAGCCCCTCCTGCGAGGCCCAGAACTGGACGTGCGGCCCGAAGGAGAATGCGAGCCCGACCCGATCGCTTGCGTCGACTCCGGCAACGGTCAGCGTATGGGCGAATAGGCGGCGCCACCAGTTCCAGTCGTCGGCGGTGTCGAGCACGCGGAGCGGGCTGCCGGTGGTCCCGCTCGTCTGCCACACACGTGTGTACCGCTCGAGCGGGTAGGTGAGGTTGGTGCCGAAGGGGGGATGCTGGGCCTGGTCCGCGATCAGGTCCGGCTTCGCGAGCGGAGGCAGGTCCTCGAGGCGGGGCGGATCATCGAGACCGAGCGCCTCGACGCGCCGGCGCTGGAAGGGATTGCGGTCGAGCACGAGCTCCAGCAGCCTCGCCTCCCCTTCGTTGGCTTCGCTCGCGCGGTCGACCGTCTCCACCTGTGCCGCTGCAGGGTAGTCGACCACTGCCTCACCCTACCAATACGTCATACTATTTGTCAGGTACCGACGGAGGGCACCGGCACCAGGAGGGAGACGATGGGAAGGCTCAGTGATCCACGGTTCCGCGCCGACCGCGTCAGAGGTCCGAGGCGGGTGAGCAGCCTCGCGCGCATCGCCGTCCTCGCGGCGGCGCTCGTGCTCGCGGCGGGGGGCTGCGGGGATGACGACGACTCGGGCGGCGGAGACGGGGAGTCTTCGGGCCCGACCACGATCACCGTGGGCACGCTGCCGATCGCCAACGCGGCGCCCATGTACCTGGGCATGGAGAAGGGCTTCTTCGAAGAGGAGGGGCTCAAGATCGAACCGCAGGTCGGCGAGGGCGGAGCGGCTCTGATTCCCAGCCTGGTGTCCGGCGACGCCCAGTTCGCTTTCGTCGGCGTGATCCCCGCGATCACGGCCGTTGCCCAGAACGTGCCGATCAAGATCGTCACATCGAGCGACGATGCCGCCGCGACCGAGCCGAAGGACTGGCAGACCCTCGTGGTCCCCGAGGGCAGTCCGATCAAGGGCGTGGAGGACCTCCCTGGCAAGACCATCGCCGTGAATGCCCTGCGTGGCCTCGCCGAGGTGGTCATCAGCCGCTCGCTCGAGAAGCAGGGGATCGATTACGAACAGGTGAAGCTGCTCGAGGTGCCGTTCCCGGAGATGCCGGCGGCGCTGGAGCAGAAGCGGGTGGACGCCGCGCTGCTGACCGAGCCCTTCCTGAGCGCGGTGCTGGCCGAGGGCGGGACGCAGATCGACGCGCCGTCGGTCGAGACCGTGCCGAACTTCCCGAACGGCGTCTACGTGGCCGCCGAGAACTACGTCGCCGAGAACGGCGACGTCGTCGACCGTTTCGCGCGCGCGATGAACACCTCGCTCGAGTACGCCCGGGACAACCCGGAGGAGGTGCGGCGAATCGTGCCGACCTACACCGAGACGCCGGAGGAGGCGGCGCAGCAGATGCGCCTGCCCGTGTTCGACCCGGAGCTCGACCGCGAGGGCATCGAGCTGGAAGCGGAGCTGACGGCGAAATACGGGATCGTCGAGGAGGCCCCCGCATACGAGGAGCTGGTGCGCGAATGACTGGAGATCATCAGAGCCTCGAGGAGCTGCTCGGGGCGGCCGAAAGCCCGGTCGAGCTCCTGCGCAACTCGCAGGCCGGGCCGAACGTGTACCCGGGAGTTCCGGCCGAGTTCACCAACTGGCGTGACGAGCAGCTGGCATGGCAGCGGACCTGCGTCCTCTTCAACCAGTCGTACCACATGGCCGAGCTGGCGGTGGAGGGGCCGGACGCGCTCGCCCTCCTGTCGCGGCTGGGCGTCAACACCTTCGCCGGCTTCGACGCGGGCGGCAAGGCCAAGCAGTTCGTGCCGTGCACCCCCGATGGCTACGTGATCGGAGACGTGATCCTCTTCGCTCTCGCCGAGCAGAGCTTCAATCTCGTCGGCCGCGGGCCTGTGCTGAATTGGGTCACGTATCACGCCGAGACCGACGGGTTCGACGTCACGGTCGAGTTCGACCAGAGGACGGCGCTTCGCTCCGACGGGCGCCGCAGGCACTACCGCTTCCAGATCCAGGGCCCCAACGCGATGAAGGTGATCGAGAAGGCGCTCGGCCACCCGCCCGAGGAGCTGAAGTTCTTCAACATGAGGACGGAGCGGATCGCGGCGCGGGAGGTCTGCGCCCTGCGCCACGGGATGGCCGGGCAACCTGGCTGGGAGCTGTTCGGGCCGTGGGACGAGGGCGAGGACGTTCACGAGGCCCTCGTGAGCGCCGGCGAGGAGTTCGGACTGGCGCTGGTGGGCGGGCGGGCGTACTCGTCCAACGCACTCGAGTCCGGTTGGATTCCCTCGCCGCTCCCGGCGGTGTACACGGGCGAGAAGCTGAAGGCCTATCGCGAATGGCTGCCGGCGAAGGGCTACGAGGGCTCGGCGTCGATCGGCGGCAGCCTCACGTCGAACGACATCGAGGACTACTACTTCACGCCGTGGGACCTCGGGTATGGGCACCTCGTCAAGTTCGACCACGACTTCATCGGACGCGAGGCGCTCGAGGAGTCGGCGAACGCCGAGCATCGCACCAAGGTCACGCTGGCGCTGGACGACGATGACGTGGCCCGCGCGATTGGAGCGATGTTCCGGAGAGAGGATCGCGCCAAGTTCATCGACTGGCCGTCTGCGGTCTACTCGATGCACCCGTTCGACAAGGTCACCGCGAACGGCGAGACGGTCGGGGTTTCCACCTGGATCGGCTACAGCGCGAACGAGGGGAAGATGCTCACCTTGGCGGTCCTCGACCGGGAGTACGCGGAGCCGGGCACGGAGGTGGTCCTCGTCTGGGGCGAGGAAGGCGGTGGATCCGCCAAGCCGACGGTGGAAGCCCATGTGCAGACGGAGATCAGGGCGGTGGTCGGCCCGGTCCCGTATGTCGAGGCCGTCCGGACGTCGTATCGCGAGCGGGACCGGCGCGCCGCCCACGTCTGAGCGACGCGGGCAAATACATCTATATTGTTTGGTTTGTATTCGCCTCGGTAAGCATTTGCCTTAGGCGGAAGCCCGTTCATGCGATGAGCCAGCCACTCCAGAATCCCCGGCAGCAGCTCACGCAGTTCGAGGTGCTTCCGCTCGAGCGGAGCGTCGAGCTGGCTGAGCAGCTCCCCCAGCCCGAGCGGCTCACCGTCACGTGCAGCCCCCGCCATGGACCGGACGAGAGCGTTGCGATTGCGCGACGCCTGACAGCGCTCGGCCACGACCTCACCGTGCACGTGGCGGCGCGGATGGTGCGTGGCCGGGCCCACCTGGACGAGCTGCTGGACGGGATGGGGCAGGCCGAGGCGGACCTCTTTCTCATCGGTGGCGACGC
>Ga0299914_10001822_pt1 | contig 14389 bp, 9 predicted proteins | sample RVTome_10_FD_201361 | JGI IMG/M metagenome (GOLD analysis project Ga0299914, IMG submission 201361) | Soil microbial communities from uranium-contaminated site in the Upper Colorado River Basin, Wyoming, United States - RVT153D57 (version 2) ...
AAGCCATTCATTTAACAGTGAGAGGTTCAACATGCCGGTCGAAAAACTAAAGCGATATCTCGACGACAACGGCGTTAAGTACGTAACCATCAACCACTCGAAAGCGTACACTGCACAGGAAGTCGCGGCGTCTGCTCACATTCCCGGGAAGGAAGTGGCCAAAACGGTAATGGTCAAAATTGATGGCAAGATGGCGATGGCCGTGCTTCCGGCTTCGTATAGTGTCGATTTCGAAGAGCTCAAGAACGTCACCGGTGCGGCGACGGCAGAGCTGGCGGCCGAAGACGAATTTAGAGATCTGTTTCCCGAGTGTGATGTAGGGGCCATGCCGCCTTTCGGCAAGCTTTACGATATGCCGACGTTCATGGCCGCGAGTCTCGCCGAGGACGAACTCATCGCATTTAATGCCGGGTCGCACACCGAGCTGATCCAGATGTCTTTCACTGCTTACGAGCGCCTGGCAGAGCCGATCGAGCTCAGATTCTCATTAGAGCCGGCCTGACGGCCCGGCGCAACTTTAGCGATATGGCGGGGTTGATTTAGAAGATATCAACAACGGTGAGCGCCATGAGGTTATCAACGGCAGCATGGGGCTCCGTTCTTTCGTCAACCGTGCTTGTCGTAGCACTCCTGCCTGCGGGCTGCTCTCAGTCCGGCTCTACTCGACAGGGCGATTCCGACAAGGACGAAGTCTCGATCGGCTACGGAACGCAGCCCAAAGATGAAACAACGGCGTCGGTAGAAAAAATCGAAGCCGATGATCAGAGGCGTCCGATCGCACGCGTCGAGGAGATGCTCGAAGGTGTGCCCGGCGTGCAACTGCTCAGAGCTCCCGGCGGGGGCATCCGGATCCGCATTCGCGGGACGACGTCCATTTACGGAAGCAATGAGCCCCTTTACATCGTTGACGGTATGCCCGTCCAGGTTGACCCCGGCCAGGGTCTATCGTGGTTAAACCCCCGCGATATTGACACGATCGAGGTGTTAAAGGACGCCTCTGCAATGGCCATGTACGGCTCACGCGGTGCAAACGGGGTCGTGATTATCAAGACGAAGCGGTAGATTGATCGGTGTCTGCGAATTCGTCCATCATCTCCACCTTTGCTCGTGGTGTTTTCGTTTTTCTGCAAGCTCTCAACCATCGGTCTGATCGGCCTTCTGTTGGCGGGTTGCGGACGTTCCGGAGATTCGGTTCAGGTTAATTCGGATGAGTACACCGAAGCCGTTGCGGCCTTTTACACCGGTCTTGCGGCACTTCAGGTGGGCGAAGATCGGCGTGCAGAAGAGAAGCTGCTTCGCGTAACCGAACTCTATCCGTCCGAGCCTGCCGCATGGGCGAATCTCGGACTGCTGGCACTCCGCCGAAATGAGATCGATCTGGCCGAAGACCGACTCGAAGAGGCCCAAGAGCTTGCCCCCGAATACAGTCACATCCGCTATCTCATTGGATTGCTGGCCGTTTCGCGAGGCTCGACGGACGAGGCGATCCGCCGATTTCGCGCGGCCGTCGACCTTGACTCCACGAACGTCAAGGCGACGTACGCGCTCGTCGAGCAGCTGGAGCAGCGTGGTATCGAGGAGGACAGATCCGAAATCCGTCGGCTGGTAGATTCCATCCTCACGATCGATCCGACCAATCTGGCCGTCTTGATCGAGAGCGCCCGTTTTGCCGCTGTGGATGGCGACACGCTGGCTCTTTCGACGACATTGGACTCGCTGCTGTCACAATCGGGGGGCTGGCCCGAGCCGGCCAGGGAGCTGCTCGCATCGGCGGTGGAAGCCACGGACGATGGTCGTCTAGACGACGTGGTCACGCAGGTCTCGTTCCTCAGCAACGTTCTCAAGATAGAGCCGGACTATCGCGAGAGCCTGGCCACGATTCGCACAGAGGCCGATCAGACATCCGAGCTCATATCTGAATTCTTGAGACTTCCGGCCCCCGTGTCTCGTCCCGCACCTCCTGATGATTCATTGTCGTTTGCCGAGGAACGACTGTTCCACCAGCGTACTGATGTCGACTGGAGATGGGCGCGCGCAGTCACTCTCTCGGAGGAGGGCCTTCCGGTCGTCATTGCCGCGTCGGCGGACACGCTCTATTTCGAAGATGAGACAACCGTGCCGCTGACCGAACAGGTAAGTGCTCGTGGGCTGGTGCCGTTCGATTTCAATTACGATTTCCGTGTCGACTTCGGCATAGCAGGACCCGACGGCTTTCGGCTGCTTCGGCAGAATGCTGATAGTTCATTCGTAGACGTAACATCGGAGCTGGGTCTCCCGAACGGCATCGTTCAGCGTCCCTACGTAGCAGTGTGGACAGCCGACATCGACATGGAAGGCGATCTCGACCTTGTGCTTGCGACGGCGGATGGCCCGCCTATGGTGCTCCGCAACAACGGAGATGAGACCTTTTCAGAATGGCCGATTTTTGAGGAGATTCGAGGGCTTCGGGATTTCGTCTGGGCGGATCTTGACGGCGACGGAGATCCGGACGCTGGAATTGTCGAGGCATCCGGCCGGATCGCCGTGGTCGAGAACCGGAGATCGAGGGGATATCACATTGTAGACGCCGGCGAGGGGGGCGCGGCGTTGACGGCCGCCGATCTCAATTCCGACGGGATTCTCGAGCTCGTCGTCCTGTATCGCGATGGCGTGATCGGCCGATTGCAGCAGGCTGTCGGGGCCGATCCACAAGAGACTGCAGAACTGGTGATGTGGGACGGCGCCTTCTCCGATTCGCTCGACGACGAAGCATTCGACGCCCTCTCCCGCATCTATGCGATGGACATCGACAACAACGGTGCGCTGGATTTGATTTCGTCAAAAAGCGGCGGCACAGCAATCTGGTTAAGCGACGGAGATGGTAATTACAGCCGCCTGGCTGCGGCCGCGCGTGCCGCAACGTTCACGATGGCTGATGTCACAGGAGGCGGACGTCTGGACCTGATTGGCCTCTCCGCCGACGGCTCGCCGGTCCGGCTCGGAAATCGGGGCACGAAAAACTATCACTCGAAGAGCATTCGCCCGCGTGCAGCCGACGCAGTAGGCGATCAGCGGATCAATCCTTTCGGTTTGGGAGGAGAGATCGAGGTACGAGCCGGTACGCTATTCCAGAAGCAGGCCGTCACCGATCCCGTTGTCCATTTCGGGATCGGTGAGAACCTTCTCGTCGATGTCGCCCGAATCATATGGCCTAACGGAGATGTGCAGGCTGAATTTGAGCTGCTCTCCGATGAGACTGTACAAGCTCGCCAGCGCCTAAAGGGCTCCTGTCCATGGCTGTTCACGTTCGATGGCGAGCGCATGCGCTTTGTGACCGATTTCATCTGGCGATCGCCCCTGGGCCTTCGCATCAACGCGCAGGAGACAGCCGGTGTGATGATGACGGAGGACTGGGTCAAGATTGAAGGGTCGGAGCTGAAACCGCGCGGCGGTGTTTATGACGTCCGCGTGACCGCGGAGCTCTGGGAGACACACTTCTTCGATCACGTCTCTCTCATGGCCGTCGATCACCCTCAGGGTACAGAAGTATTCGTCGACGAGCGCTTTGCCTTTCCTCCTCCCGATCTCGAATTGAAAGCCACTGGCCCACTGCAGCCGGTCGAGCGCGTAGTCACCGGCACGGGGACCGAAGTCACCGATCTCGTTCGGGCGCGTGACGAGGATTACCTTGCAGAGTTTGAGCAAGGCCCATATCAAGGCATCGCGGAAGAGCATTCGCTGGTGGTTGAGCTGGGCGACCCGTCGACCGACTCGATCTACCTTATAGCTGAGGGCTGGATTCGTCCGACCGACAGCTCGATCAATGTTGCCATTTCCCAGGGGGATCATCCACCGCCGCAGGGCATTCGGCTCGACGTGCCAGACGGCCGGGGAGACTGGAGCGTGTTATACGAGAATCTCGGCTTCCCGGCCGGCAAGCATAAGACAATCGTCGTCGATCTGTCGGATGGACTTCTCGAGGGCGTGGAGCGAAAGATTCGATTGACGACGAACCTGGAGATTTACTGGGATGCGATTCACTGGGCCGGGGCGCTGCCGGATACGGAGCTTCGTTCCGTCCGGACGGATCCGTCGCGCGCCGATTTACGCTACCGCGGATTTTCGGTAGTGAGCGAGCAAGAAAGGAGTCGTCCGGAGATCCCGACATATCATTCGCTGCGCGGTGCGGCGCAGATATGGCAGGATCTGGAGGGATACTACACACGATTCGGCGACGTGCGCGAGCTGCTCACCGACGTTGATGATCGTTACGTGATCATGAATGCCGGAGACGAGCTGGCATTCGAGTTCGAAGCACTTCCGGATCCGCCTGACGGATGGGTTCGCGACTTCGTATTGATCGGTGACGGCTGGGTAAAGGACGGCGACTACAACACATTGTTTTCTGAGACGGTACGGCCGCTGCCATCGCACGGGGATCCTGAATATTCGACGCCGCCGGGTCTGCTCCAAGATGACCCGGTTTATCAGGAGCATGCCGATGATTGGCGCCGCTTTCATACGCGCTACGTGGCTCCGCAGAGTGTTCGATCGGCCATGCGCTTCTAAAAACTGGACGGTACAGCTCTCAGGTGCAGCTTTCCCGGCGAGAGCCCGTCGAACGCCACGAACTGCAAGGAATCGTTATTGCGGCCGGCCACTATCATGAGATGGTTCGCGCTCTGGATAAGCCGAAGCTTCCTGATCTCGCCTTCGAGCCAGAGTCCGCTCTCACCGGGCTCCACCGCCTTCAGCCCGCCTCTACCGTCTCCCCGGAGGTACGTTCCGTAACCGGCGTCGTATCTTCCGCGAGCGGGTTGTACGCCATAGAAGTTACCTCCGAGCAGGATGTCGGTATTGCCGTCATGATCGAAATCATGAGCGAGAATGGATCGGACAGGCGCAAATTGTGCCTCAGGCGGGAGACTACGTACATCGAACGTGCCGGTCTCCGTATTCATCGCGACGATCGAAGCGAATGTGCGCGCCTCGAGGACCTCCGCGGCCCTGATGCGCCCGACCGGGAAGATGTCTTCGAGTTGGCTGGCACCATAGTGAGCGTAGGACGGGAACTGGCGCGCCAAAGACGGGAAGGCTTCAAGCAACTCGTCTCGTGATGCAAAAGGATAGCTCACGCCGTTCCGATAGCTCGTGAGGATGCGCTCCTTCTCGCCGTCCGCGTCCAGGTCCGCGATGTGGAGCCGCACCGGCTCGTCGGCGCTCGCTCGGAGGCGCGAATTCAGTCCCAGATTCCCGAGGATCAGGTCGTCGCGCCCGTCCTCATTGAGATCGACGGCAGCGACGGACGTCCACCATCCATCCAATCCGCTGAATCCGGCGTCGATCTGCGCGAATCCGCCGTCCGTTTGTCGAAATACGCGCGGCGGCATCCACTCTCCGACGACGACAAGATCGTGGAGCCCATCGTTGTCGATATCAGTCCAGACGGCATCCGTCACCATCCCTACCTGACTGATCTCGGCTGCTAGCGCGGCTGTCACGTCCGTGAAACGACCGCCCTCGTTTCGCAGGAGATAGGACCTGGGAGCCGTGCCGTATTCGCGGGCCACGACGCGGCCGCCAACGAAGAGGTCGACGTCACCGTCGTCGTCAAAATCCGCCGGCCTCACGACGCTGCCGTGTTGGAATATGTCCGGAAGGGCGTCGGATGCGCGGTAGAACGTACCCGCGTCATTTATATAGAGTCTGTCGCGCAATGCCTCGGCATCGCCCCACCATTCGTTGCCGGCCGTCACGACGTAGAGATCGAGGTCGCCATCGCCATCGGCATCGAAGAAGGCCGCGTCGACATCCTCAAACTGACTGTCCGCCCGGAACACCGCTTCATTTGAAGACACGAACGCGCCGGAAGGCTGCTGCATCAACAGCGCCGATGGCCGCGACTTCGCGTTGCCGACGAACAGGTCGTCAAGGCCATCGCCATTGACATCACCGGCGGCTAATGCCGGCCCCTCCGTCGACACCATATGCGGCATCAGCGGTTCACGAGTGAAATCGACAAATGCATTCTCCATATGGCTGTAGGGACTACTCACGTCATCCGTAATATCCGCGACGGGCCTGGGCTTGTCAGGCTCGCGCAGACGGGCGTAGTCGAAACGTCCATCGGCCTCTGAGGCATGGACTTCCACCTGTTGGTTGGCCGCAACCTTCGTCAGGAGCTGGTATCGACGATCGGGCCAGACCACGAAAACCGAATCGACTATGCTGAGCGTGTCCAGTCCGAAATGCAGACGCGGGTCTACGGACGATTGAAATCCGCGCGTGGGCATCAACTCCTGAAGTTGTGACCGGCCGCCCGACTTGAGAATCACCTTCGCTCCGACGCCCCATGAATTCGGCGGAGGTCCGTTAAGTCGGACGGTCAAGTAGTTGCGGCCGCGTCCCTGGTTTTCGTAGATAGACGCTTTCTCGTTCAAATTATTGACGACTAGATCGAGGTCACCGTCATTGTCAAGATCGGCGTACGCTGCACCGTTCGAGAATAACGCCTGCCCGAGTCCCCACGCTTCCGTGCGGTCCGTAAAGGTCAGGTCACGATTGTTGCGGAAGACGTAATTGGAGATGGGCACGTGTGGCATCTTCTCGAGAATCTTGAGGTCGGCCTCGGAGATATCCTCCAGAGCCTCCTGCATGGTCGAGCTCGAGACGGCCTTTGTGTAATCGAGGTCATTCGGCCGGCGCCAGATGCCGTTTGAGACGAACAGGTCTTTCCAGCCATCATTGTCGAGATCGCAGAGAAGGGCCGCCCAGCTCCAATCGGTGGCTTCGACGCCGGCCAGATACGCGATGTCACTGAATCGGCCCTCTCCACGGTTGAGCAAGAGAGTGTTGCGCGTGTACTGGTGATAGTAGCCGAAGTCTAGTTTGATTTGCGCGATTTCGTAGCTTTCGACACTAGCCGACGTCTTCAGCACATCCTCCCGATCCGGCAGCATGTCCACGACCGCCACATCCGTCAGACCGTCATTGTTGAGATCGGCGGCATCGATACCCATCGATGAGCGGCTGTTATGGCCTGTTGCTCGACGAATGCTCTCGGAAAACGTACCGTCACAATTGTTGACGTAGAAGTAGTCGTTCTCGTGGAAATCATTTGCGACGTAGATGTCCGGGCAGCCGTTCGCGGTCAAATCGCTTACGGCGACGCCAAGTCCGTAGCCGACCGGCCCACCATAAATGCCGGCCTCCTCGCTCACGTCCTCGAAGCGGCCGTCGTCGTTGCGAAGAAGGCGGTCGCCGGCCTGTGGATGACGTTCACGGCGTAGCTCCGCTGGTCCGTACGTCTGCTCTCCGTGAGTCGAATGGTTGAGGAGAAATGCGTCGAGGTCGCCATCGAGGTCATAGTCGAAGAACGCGGCCTGCGTACCATACCCACGAAAGTCGAGGCCATAGTCGGCAGCACTCTCCGTAAACGTCAGATCGCCATTATTGATGAAAAGCTCGTTATAGCCTTCGCGATCCTCGTATCCGCTGACAACCGAAACGTAGATATCGAGAAGACCGTCGCCGTTCACGTCCGCCATCGTGACGCCGGTCGACCAGTCCGCCGATCCGGCCACACCCGCAAGATCGGTAACATCCTCGAATCGCAAATCCCCATGGTTGAGGTACAGTCGATTTGGTCCCTGATTGGCCGTTAGGTAGATGTCCGGCAGCCCGTCCCCGTTCACGTCTCCCACGGCGACGCCGCCGCCGTCGTAGAAATACAGGTAACTGATGATGTTGAATTCGGGTCGATCCTCGACGCGGTTAACGAAATCGACGCCAGATTGGTGAACGGAAAGGGGAAGGAACAGGGGGTCATCGACGTTGCTACACCCCAGAACAGACAGGAAGATCACGGCAACTGCCAGCGTCTGTGCGACAGTCGATGGCGATGCGACGAAGTAGTCCGGCGGAATTGCGATGACGTGTTCGTTAGCGATTCGTACCACGCTTCGTCGTGACGACGATTACGCCATTGCTCCCCCGAACGCCGTATATCGCAGCATCGGGGCCTTTGAGGACCTCAATGTATGCGATATCGTACGGGTTGATGCTAAGGACGCCGCTGCTGCCGGGATGCGTAGGAAAGCCATCAATGACATAAAGTGGCTCATTGCTGCCATGAATCGATGATGTTCCGCGGATGCGCACGGCGATTCCGCCTGCGCGTTGGAACACGTCGACGCCGGCCACCTTACCCCTCAAGATTTCCTGAAGGCTAGACGACGGTGATTCCTCGATCTCCTCAGACGTCACTATGTTGAAGGACGCTTCATCAGTGACGGGCTCCACTCCTTTTCCCGATGAGGCGCACCCCACAAGGAAGACAAGCACGACTCCGGCGAAAAGGGCCAACGCGCCGCGTGATTTGTTGCGTGCTTGCACTGTGAAATCCTCCGCCTACCACATTAATCCATTGAGGAGCACGATTGACGAAAGCAATCCCCTCAGACTCCATATTCGTAGAGGCTTCTAATCTAATCGCAAAGATTCGGCGCTGTTCCTCGTACTTGGAAAGTACCTTGAATGGAGCGGCTGTACGCGCAGTCCGGATATGTTGAGAGCAGGAAGGAGATACCCGGCCGATTTTTTCCGGCCGGTCGGCCCGTTTGCTCGCAGATTTGCACGTAGATTCCGCCTAGTAGCCCGGATTCTGGTCCAGATTCGGGTTCGCATCTATTTGCCCTTGTGGGATAGGGAGAGTGCGTGGGACGATGGGCTTACATCAAAATCAGGGCCGCCCTGCGACACGAACTCGACGGCGAAAATAGTTTCCGGAGATGTATGGTTGTTGATTGTGAAGTTCTGAAAGAAGTCGGAGGCGAGGGTGTAGACTCCTGAGTTAATGATTTCATCTAGCAAGCGTCGTCATCGAGAGCGTAACTACGCAGAGGCACACTATTTGGCCAGCAATTTTAGACATGGCTTCGAACTGTCGGGATGATCATAGGCGTCTAGAGAACGCTTGTGCGTTATCGCATCGAAAGCGACTTCTCGAACCTAAGACAATCCCGATAAACGTCAAGGGCAGTTAACGGGCCTGAAGGCGCAATCGCCGGATGCATACTGGGCAATTCCGTGTGCCCTATCAGAATGTGAGCGGCATTTGAGGCCAGAGCGAGGAGGGACATGCTTCGCAGCCTCGGGGCATTGAGACGACAAAGGTGCTTCCTTCGCCTTTCCTGCTCGACACCGTGATTCGGCCGCCCATGGATTCGGCCATCCGTCTTGCGATCGCGAGCCCGACACCAAGGCCGCCGTGACTGCGTGTAAGCCCCGATGATTCCTGCTTGAAGGGGGTGAACAGCTTCGGTAGAAAGGCTTCCTCGATCCCTATCCCCGTATCCGCCACTGATATATGGGTCCAATCCGGATCGGATTCTATCGTCACGTTGATGCCGCCTTCATTTGTAAACTTGATGGCGTTGTCGAGGAGGTAGTCGACGATCTTCAGGAGGCGAACGCGATCCACGTTTGCGAAGTGGTCACTTTCGGCGGCATCAAAGTTCATTTCGAGGGATTTGAGCCGAGCGCGTTGATTGTGCGCGCGAATGGCATCTTTCGCGAGCATCGCCACATCGGCGGGTTCGTTCTCATGTGCAAAACCACCACCATCGATCTGTGCAAGCTCGAGGATCAGGTTGAGCGTGTCGTTGAGCGTTCGACTACTTTCGTGGATCAGGTCTCCCAGTTCGCGGGCATCATCGAATTTGCCCTCCTTCAGCATTTCCGAATAGCCAAGTATGATGGCGAGCGGCGTGCGGAATTCGTGGCTGACGTTCGTCAAGATGGTGTTGCGAACATCCAGCGTTTCCTGCACGCGGCGCCGGGACTCGATGAGTTCCTCTTCGTATCTCTTCTGTTCGGATATGTCGCGCACGGCGAGCACGCGGATGTCATCTTCTTCGTCGGTTGCCGATCGGCCTCGGATTTCGACCGGTACGACGGTACCGTCGCTTCGGAGGATGGACGATTCATACCGATACGGGACGTCGGTCTCGCCGGCGTGCGCTGCGGTCCCGCGCTCGGCCTCCGGCATGAAGTCCGTGAGCGTGCATCCCCACAGGCGCTCATCCGACGCGTGGCCGAGCAGCTCGAGTGCATTGGTGTTGCAGTCGACGATGCGTCCTGCATCCATAATAAAAATGGCCTCGAATGCGGCCTCGCTGAGCTTCCTGAATCGCTTTTCGCTTGACGCCAGACTGGCAACGAGAAGAGTGCGGAGCCGGGACGAGAGGACCATCACGATGCCGATTCCTGCGACGGCGCCGATGGTGAGCCACGCGTTTGCTTCCGGCGGGCGCAACGCAAGAAGGAAGACGGCGACCATCGACGTTGAAGCCGTTGCGTACAGCAGGACGGGCCGGACACCGTCCTGCGTCAAGAGAATTACGAAGCCCACTGCGGCAATAGTAAAGACAAGACCTACACCATACGCCGCAGAAAAGTCATTGAGCGCCGTCAAGAAGACAAGCCATGCCGTAAGTGCGCAAAGAAGGCCGGCCGTAACTTCAACGCACCTGAGTCTGAGCCACTCCACGTAACGCGTCGCTATGGAAATGCCGCCGAAGATTGCCGCGAGGGACAACCGGGCAATCCATGGGTCCTCGGCGCCCGGTTGAGCCAGCTTGTACACGGCGCCAAAAGCCAGGATAAGCAGGGCTGCCGCTATGTAAATCGACCTGCAGTTTCGAACCAGCGCCACACGTTCCACTTCGGCACGCCTTCGCGCCGGTCCGACCCAGGTCAATCGTTCTCTTTTTTTCAACGGTCCCCCTGCATTCACGAGCACACGAACGAGTTCGCTGCCTTCAATTTTAGTGCGATTGTGTAAAATACCCCGCGTCTCACATCCACTTGATCCAGGCTGCGAACGATGATGAACCGCTACGCGACGCCCTTGCTCAGTCGAATTGATCCGGCCGGGTATTGATAGCGAAGGCAATTATTCGACCTGATTTTAAGCTTTGGAGCTCTGATGTGAGGCCGCAGCTTTACAAACGTGTAACGTTGAACGTTAGTGGGTGTGAGCCACCTCTAAACATCCCGATTCGGGCGGAAATGTGGGATGAATTGCATCCGTCAAGGCTCATGGAAAGGCAGTGAAGCGTGGAATGGATCGGTGTAGAGCAAGGTCCGCAGATCTGCGGAGGATGAAGTGGGTAAATATTACCCTGACGGATTTCCTTTTGTTATGTCAAACCCGGCTTTCAGGTGGGTTTCGTCTTGCTTGTGCGGTTCACCGCCTGCCTTTTTGGGCACATTGCGGTGCGGCCACTCTACGTGCCGAACGATGAGTATGCTCAGGATCAGCCATGCGAAACCCGCGATGTAGCCACCAACGACATCGGTAAGCCAGTGGACGTTGAGAAAAACGCGGCTCGAGCCGATGAGGAGAACCATGACGAAGCAGAGAAGCGTGGCTGCGATTCGAATAACGTCGTGGCGGAAGTGTCGAAACGCCAGGTAAAGGACATAACCAAAAAACGCGATGGCAGCAAACGCATGGCCGCTTGGAAAGGCAAAGCCGCCGACTTCGATGGCGGACGCTGTTGGCCGCGCACGTTGAAAGAAGAGTTTAAGGCCCCATATCAACAGGCCGCCCCCCGCGGTCGTAAAGATGAGACCGAAGAGACTCCACCATCTTCGCGTAAAGAGGAGGGGGATTCCTACGATAAATATGCCGATAACCGTGCCGCGCGTGCCACCAAGATTTGTGATGAGGACAATGGAATCAGAGAGAGCAGGCGGAAGTAAGTCCGTCATAAAGACCTGGATCTGCCGGTCGAGGTAGTACAGATCGGTTTCCGTGACCGCTGTGTCGATGATCTCGATGAAAACCCACATCGCAACGAGAATTGCGATGAATGCGAGCGTGAAGTCAAGGCCGTAGCGTTCACCGCGCTTGAAGCGCTGCACGATGAATGCCCACAGGACAGGAAGGCGGCGATGAAGCCGCTCGTTGATACGGGCAGGTTGCTCTTTCATCGTGCCTCCACCCTACGATGTCTCGAACTCAGGAAACCGCCGTCGTGTGGCAGAAAGAATGATGCTGCGCAGATCCTCGGAATTCCGGGCGGTCATCCACTTCTCTTCAAAATCGGCGTCCTGAACGACTTGAGCGATAGCCGACAGTGCGCGAAGGTGGAATGTTCGCTCATCTTGAGTTCGCAGTAGTAGGAATACGGCGTGCACGGTTTCTTCCTGCGAAGGAAATTGGATTCCGTCTCTGCTGCGCGCGATGAGCATCCGAAACCGCCTTTCTCCATCTATCAGCGCATGTGGAACGGCGAGGCCCGGTGCTATGACGGAGCTATTCAACTCTTCTCGATCCAGCAACGACGCCGTCAATGCGTCCGGGTTCGAATCCTGAAGGTCGGCGAGGGAGGAGGCCGCTAGCTGGAAGAACTCGATGTGGTCCATCGAACGCTCTACGTCGAGGATGGGTGATAGTGCCGTAAGGCGGTCGAATCGGTCGCGAACTGCCTGCGTCACGTCCGGCCGACGAGACGTAAGAATTATGATCTCGTTCTCTGCTTCGAGCTTGCTGCTTGAATGAAACGGCTCGAACGTGTCGTTTTGCTTCACGGCAAGCGGCAGATGATCGCCGGTGCGCAGTAGTTCGTTGAGAATCGTTTCCGGGCGTTTTGAGCCGAATTCACGCGCCGGCACGTTGGATTGTACCGACTCATCGTGGCTGATCCAGTGGTCCCACGCCTCCTGCTCGACTGGTCCGCCGAAGAGGGTATGCGCATGAAGGTGATCCATCGCCGCGGATGACTCATCGCTCCCCGGGCTATTCTGAACTACGAGAATCTCCGGAATCTGAAAAACATTTCGTGCCATCTGAGCCGAAAGGCTGTTTACCTTCGGATTGGCGATCATGGCCGCAAAGATGCTAGCATGGCCGGCACCTGCTTCGCTGAGCGTCTGCTCTTCCAATGCGTTTCCACGAACGACGCGGAGTCCGTCTGCTTCCGCCAGTTGGCACCGCTCAGGATTGCTGTCGACGAGGCACACACGTTGCGTTTGTGAGAGCACGCCCGCCAGGGTTCGCGCCAGCGGCCCGGCCCCTACTATCACTGCGCCGGAGCGATCCTCAGTCGATCGGACTAGCTCCCCGCGACGGCGTAGCCAATCCGTCCCCCATTTCAAAAAGAGCGGAACGGCCGCCGTCGTGAAGATGGCCATGAAAACAAGGATCGAGAAGATCTCATTCGAGATGAGGCCAATCTGCAGTCCGATGCCCGCGACAATGATTTCCACTGCGCCACGGCCGTTCATGCCCGCCCCGACGGCCAGGCCTTCCCGCCAGCCGTAGCCCGTCGGCAGATAGAAAAGTGTCGTCCCTACCACCTTGCCGACTATCGCAACAGCCATAATCGACAGGAACAGTGCGAGATTAGCCTGGAACACGCTGAATGTAACGGCAAAGCCCGCTGTGACGAAGAAAATAGGTGCTAGAAAGCCGATCGACGCTTCGCGGACGGCTCCCATCAAGTCGCTCGCCAGCGTACGGCCGAGCACGTTGTCGCGAAGAAAGAGTCCTGCGATAAAAGCACCCAGAATGGCGTGGAGGCCCGCAAGCTCTGCCAATTCACCGAAGCCGACAGCGGTAATAAGGATGAGCGTAAAATGAAACGTACGATTCTCGAAACGTAACTGCGCCAGCTTGCGGCCGATGTAAGGAAAAAACCGAAGCCCGATAAACGCCGTTACAACGAAGAAGAGCACGGCTTTCAGCGCAACGAGAGCAATGCCGCCCAGCTCGACTGTTCCTACATCGACGACGCCCATTATGGCGGCAAAGGCCAGCAGAGCGAGGGTATCCGAGATCAGGGCGCCCGCCATCAACACGTGCGCGATTCTTGTGTCGAGAAGATGCAGGTCGACCAGAATGCGAGACTTGGTAGCGAGGGACGTTATGCCTGCAGCGATGCCGACGAACAATCCGGCCAATTGTGTTCCGCCGAACCAGATGATGACCGTGTATGCCATCACGAAGGGAACTGCGAACCCGCCGACAGCGGCGAGCAGGCCGGCCCAGGAGGCTTTTCCCAGTTCCGCCGGATCGATCTCCATCCCGATGTAGAGCATCATCAAGAGGATGCCGACGTCAGCCAGTACGGCCAACCCTTCGCTGCCGTGCAGCAATCCCAGTACGGGGGGGCCGAGCACGATCCCAGCGATCAGCTCACCGAGAACGGCGGGGTAGCCCATACGGGTGGCCGCCGCCCCGGCGATCCACGCCGCTATCAGAACGAAAAGAAGGTTCAGTAAGTCGAGCTCCATTTGACGCTAAGACGTTGGGACGTTGGGACGTTGTTAACGTGGGGACGTTCGGACGTGGGACGTCAGGACGCTAGACGTCAGGACGCTAGACGTCAGGACGCTAGACGTC
>Ga0299914_10001823_pt1 | contig 14388 bp, 13 predicted proteins | sample RVTome_10_FD_201361 | JGI IMG/M metagenome (GOLD analysis project Ga0299914, IMG submission 201361) | Soil microbial communities from uranium-contaminated site in the Upper Colorado River Basin, Wyoming, United States - RVT153D57 (version 2) ...
CTCGTGGACGAAGGGCTCGACGGTGAAGGCGCCGGGAGCGAACCGCAGGAGGCGAGTACGCGTCCCACGGCGAGCCAGCTCGTCCAGGGCTCCGGACAGGACCTTCTGCTGAATCCCCTCCGGATAGCCGGCCGGCGTTTCCCAGCCACGGTCGAGAGCGAGCGCGTAGAACTCGTCGTGGCGCTTGTTGACGGGCATCGGCCATCAGCTCCTATCGATGTTGCCTGCAACGATCTGCTCGTAGGCGGGTTCGCCGTCGATCAGCCCCCGCTCGCGCGCGAAGCGGTTCATCCCGCGGATCGCCCGTTCCGGAATCCTCGCGTCGTAGAACGGAGCGTCCCGGCGCACCAGCCCGGCGATCAGCGCTGCCTGCTCGGGCGGAAATACTCGCTCGCCTACGGCGGCGGCACGCTCCGGATCTGCCGCGAGCATGGCCTGCGCGCGCCGTAGGGCGCGCACGATTGCCTGCGCTCGAGCCGGGTCCTGGGCGGCGAACGAGTCTGTGACCGCCAGCGACGCGAAGGTGTAGTCGAAGCAGCCGGCCGGTCCATCCCCGCGCCTGACGTCCAGCACCAGCGAGCCCGCGCCCGAGCGAATCGCCACCTCGGCGCCCAGACCGTTCGCCCAGAAGCCGTCGATGCTTCCGTCGGCGAGCGCGCGCGCAGCGGCGAGGCCGAAGTTCGTTCCGACGGAGGCGGTGCCGGGCACCGGTGCGATGTCAACTTCGTCGAGACGGATGCCCGCGTCGACGACGAGCTGCTGGAGGCCCAGGTCGACCCAGGGAGCCGCGCCGATCCGCCTTCCGCGTGCGGCTGCGACGTCGTTTCGCGCCGGGTGGAGCTCGGAGCGCATGACCAGAAGCCAGTACATGCCCTGGCCCTGCGCGGCCAACAGCCTCACCCCTCGCCACCCGGGGAACGCCGCCAGCGCCGAGTGCGCCGAGCCGGCCACCACGTCGACCGCCCCGGCAGCCAGCGCCCGGTAAGCGGCATCGACGGGGAACAGCAGCTCGACGGTCGCATCGATGCCCTCGTCACGTAGGCAGCCCAGCTCCACGGCGGCGATCGCCGGGAAGTACGAGTTGGAGATCAGGTCCGGGACCGCGATCGTCATCGGCCCTTGAGCCTCGCGGCGCCGCAGCCGCGACACGCTCTGGGTCTGACCCAAGCTCATGCTTCGCGGCGAGCCGATCGCCGAGGGTCGCCGCTCACAGCTCGCTGAGGATCAGTGCCCGCGGATCGCTGAGGTCGTGCATCGCCGAGCGCACGCCCTCCCGGCCGACACCGGAGTCCTTGAGGCCGCCGTACGGAAGCGCATCGGAGCGATACGACGGACTGTCGCCGATGATCACCGTCCCGACGTCCAGCTCGCGATGCGCTCTGAGTGCGATGCCGATATCGGAGGTGAAGACCCCGGCCTGAAGGCCGTAGCGCGACGCGTTGAGCCGTGCGAAAGCGTCGTCGAGGTCTTCGTAGGCCGACAGGGCGACGGCGGGGCCGAACGCCTCGTCGCACCACAGACGCGTCGACGGGTCGACGTCGACGAGCACCGCCGGGGCGATCGCGTTCCCGTCGCGCTGGCCTCCGCAGAGGAGACGCGCCCCAGATTGCTTTGCCTCCTCGAGCCACTCCTCGACGCGGTCGGCGGCGGCCTCGTTGACGAGTGGCCCGACGATCGTCTCCGGATCGAAGGGGTCGCCTGTCCGGAGACCACAGGCAACGTCGACGAGCGCGTCCGTGAAGGCAGCCTCGATCGAGCGGTGGATGAAGACGCGCTGCGTCGAGATGCACGTCTGCCCGGCCTGGATGAAGGCACCCAGGGCGACGCTCTCGGCCGCTCGTGCCACGTCCGCGTCGGCGTGAACGATCGCCCCCGCGTTCCCCCCGAGCTCGAGTAGCACGCGCTTGCGCGGCACGGCGGCCTTGATCTCCCAGCCGACCTGCGAGCCGGTGTACGAGACGATCGGGATTCGCGCGTCCCGGACCAGCCCGTCGAGAAGCTCGCCGTGCGGGACGGGCAGGACGCTGAGGGTGGCATCCGGCAGATCGGTTTCGGCGACGAGCTCCGCGATTCGGAGAGCCGTCAGCGGCGTCTGCGGTGCCGGCTTCAGGATGATCGGAGCCCCGACGGCGATCGCGGGCGCGACCTTGTGGCTGACGAGGTTCATGGGGAAGTTGAACGGCGTGATTCCGAGCACGGGGCCACTCGCAAAACGACGCACCAACCCCAGCCGCCCGTCGCCGACCGGATCCTCGTCGAGGCGCACGAGCTCCCCGCTGAAGCGCTTTGCTTCCTCGGCGGCGCGCTGGAAGTTCGCGGCTCCCCGTGCCACTTCCACCTGCGCCCACCGGATCGGCTTGCCGCTCTCGGCCGTGATCACGTTGGCGAGCTGACTCCGCTCCTCGTCGATACGGCGCGCGACGGTGCTGAGAGCCGTGGCGCGGACGTGGGCCGGGAGCCCCGAGACCTCGGAGAAGGAATCGGCGGCGCGCGCGACCGCCAGGTCGATATCGGTCGCCGAGGCCAGCGCGACCTCGGCGATGACCTCGCCGGTGTGGGGTGAGCGGACACCGTAGATCGCGTCGCCTGCGTATGCCGACCCGGCGAGCCAGAACGGTCGCACTCTCCCGGTCACGGCCATAGCGCACCAGTTCCGCTCATGCGACGCTCCCTCTGTCGTGCCATGACTTGAGCAGCGCCTCCTCGGGGCTCGAAAGAGACCCGAACTGGCTCGCGAAGTAGAGCAGCGGCCGGCTTCCCCGACGGAGGCTGAGCTTCTGGACCTGTCCGATGAAGATCGAATGGTCTCCGCCTGGAAAGCGCTCGTGGACATCGCAGACGAAGTGCGCGATCGCACGATCGAGGAGCGGAATCCCGTCGGACTCGCTCACCTCGGTCCCGGCGAACTTGTCGATGTCGGGAGTCGCGAAGCGGCGCGCGAGATCGCTTTGGCCCTCGCCGAGCACGTTGACTGCGAAACGGCGGCTCTCCTCCAGCGCGCTGTGCGTGGGCAGACGCTCGCTGATGCAGACGAGAAGCTGGACCGGCTCCATCGACAGCGAGCAGACGGCCGACGCGGTCATGCCGGCGCGGCCCGCCGCGGTTCGGGCGGTGATCACCGTCACCCCGGTGGCGAACAGCGAGATGGCTTCGCGGAAGAGCTGCTCGTCGACGTCGTCGAGCAGCTCGACGCGCTCCGCGCCGGTCCCGAAGCGGTCTCCGTCCACTGCGGTCACTCGAGCCCGGCCATGATGACGTTCTTGGTCTGCGTGTAGCTGAGGAGCTCGCCGAGCGAGTTCTCCTCGCCCAGGCCGCTCTGCTTGTGGCCGCCGAACGGTGCTCCGAAAGGCCGCTGGCCCCGTCCGTTGACCCAGACAAAGCCCGCTTCGGTCTCACGTGCCAGCCGCAGCGCCGCAGTGAGGTCGTTCGTCACGATGTTCGCTGTCAGCCCAAGCGGCAGGGCATTGAGGCGCTCGGGCAGCTCGGCCTCCTCGGTCCATTCGAGAACCGAAACGACGGGCCCGAAGATCTCTTCCGTAGCGATGCGCATGCCGTCCTCCACCTCGTCGAACAACGTCGGCGCGACGTACGCTCCACGGTCGAGGCCGGCGGGCGGCTCGGCACCGCCGCATCGCAGCTGCGCACCGTCCGCGATGCCGGAACGGATGCAGTCGAGGACGCGATCGCGATGGCTGAGGAACGCGAGCGGGCCGACGTCGGTTGCCTCGTCGGCAGGGTCGCCGACGCGCAGGCCTCGAAGCCTCCGGTTCAGCTCCTCGACGAAGGCGCGGCGGATCGCCGAATGCACGTACACCCGAGATGTCGAGCCGCACGACTGACCGGCCGTGCGCTGAAGGTTCATTCCGACCAGCGCGATCTCGGCGGCCGTCTCCGCGGCCACGTCCGGGAGGACGACGAGCGGATTCTTGCCCCCGAGCTCGAGCGTGACGACCTTGATGCCTTCGGCGGCATCGCGGAGAACGGCACGCCCGGTAGCGACGCTGCCGGTGAAGCCGATACGGCGGACTCGGGGATGCCGAACCAGCGCCGATCCCGCATCGGCGCCACCGGGAAGCACGTTCACGGCGCCTCGGGGCAGTATCCGATCAGCGAGCCGTGCCAGATGCAGCGCCGACAGGGGCGTTTGCTCGGCGGGCTTCAACACGACGCTGTTCCCGGCGATGAGGGGAGCGCCGATCGCCGCGGCGGCGAACTGGAGCGGGTGGTTGAACGGAATGATCCGTCCGACGACCCCGAACGGCTCCCGCAGCGTGAGCTGCATGAATCCCGCCGGTGTCTCGATCGAGTGTCCCTTGAGCTCGGAGGCGATCCCGGCGAAGTAGCGGAGATAGCTGACGGCGTTGGCAACGTCGCGCCGCATCCCGCGTATCGGGATGCCCGCGTCGGCGACATCGATCGCGGCAAGCTCCTCGGCGCTCCCCTCGATGGCGTCGGCGAGCGCTCCCACCGCGGCGGCGCGCTCGGTCCAATCGACTCGGCGCCAGTCGGCAGCGGCAGCCTCGGCGGATGCGACAGCCGCGTCGACATCGCCGGCCTTGGCGAAGGCAACCTCGGCGATCACCTCCTCGGTGGCCGGGTTGACGACCGGCGCGTAGACCCCGGAGCCGGATGCGTCGGCCAGCCGTCCGATTGCCAGTTCGTAGCGCTGCTCGATCTGTGGCGTCCGACTAGGCACCGCTCGGCTCGACAGCAGCCGCTCGGTCCTTGACCCCGTCGAGGTCATAGCGCTCGAGCGCGGACTCGACCAGAGCGTCCGCTTGATCGAAATCGTAGTTCTGGAACATTCGCATCTTCACGACGAACGGTGCGCCGGCGTAAAACATCTCGTACTGCACGTGCCGACTGGCGAACTCCGAGCCCACCAGGTCCCAGACGAGCTTCAGCAGCTTCACGCGATCCACCGCCGCGACGCCCGGTGACTGGATGTACGTCTCGATCGTCGCTGCCACGTCCTCGCTGCGGAAGTCCTCGACCGATGACGGCAGCTGGATCAGGCCACCTCCGCAGAGCTCCCGCACCATCCCGAGCACCTTCGGATAGACCTCCGACTGCAACGTCATGTTGGCGTAGCTCTCGGCGTGGCCGGGGCGCGCAACGCCGTACTCGTCGATCGTGCAGTTCTGAACGGCGCCATGGACCAGCCCGCTGACCAATGTCGCATGCGCGGCCAGCTCGCCGAGCGTTCCCCTTACCGGCGGCAGCTCTGCGACCCCGTTCATAGCCGCGACGCGGTGCGCGAGTCCGGTGAGGAAATCGAGCTTCGTCGCAAAGCGAACCTGTGCCTGGTTGTTGCCGAGGATGTGCGCCGGCGTCTCCCACCACTGAGCCTGGACGAGATCGAGATCGCGGTAGACGAAGACGTTCTCCCAGGGCACGAAGACGTCGTCGAAGACAACGAGCGAGTCCGTCTCGTCGAACTGACTGGACAGCGGGTAGTCGAAGGTGCTCGTCGCGCCGGCCGCGTAGCCACGACGCGAGTGGACCTTGACCCCTGGAGTGCCGACGGGAACAGCAAGGGAGATAGCGTAGTTCTCGTCGCCGGGCCGCAGCGGGAAGATCGTGCTCAGGTGGACGTAGTCGGCCAGCGCCATGCCGGTGCCGAGCATCTGCGCACCTTGAATGACGATACCGCCGTCCCGTTCCGCCTTGACTCCGGCGTAGAGATGTGGATCGGCCTGCTGGTGCGCAGGCTTGGAGCGGTCGATCTGGGGCGGGACTATCACGTACGCCAAGTACAGGTCCTCGCGGCACATCTTCTTGTGGAAGTTGACGACATTGTCGGCGTATTCCTGGCCCGCGCGGGCGAAGACGCCAGCGTTTCCGGCGAAGCCGGCGAAGAAACCTGCGACGTGGTCGGGGCTGCGGCCCATTAGTCCGAATGTCGACTCGCTCCAGCGCCGAAGCCCGCCCTGGCGGTGCTCGAGATCCGCCTTCGACCTGGGGATCATGTGCGCGACGTTAATCGGAGCTTCGCCGTATGGCGAGTCCGCGAGCATGACGTCGGCGTTGGCGGGGTCGGCCGCGAGGTCGTAGAGGCGGGCGACCGACCGCACGGCCTGCCGGAAAGCAGGATGCGTCGTGACGTCCTCGACCCGCTGGCCGTCGATGTAAACCGCGCGCCCGTCGCGGAGACCGTCTATGTATTGCTGGCCAGTTCGAGGCATCCTGAAGTACTGTCCCTCCGTTCGCGTCGAAGAAGATTACAGGAATAGGTGACTTAAGTCAACGTAATCGAGAGAGCAATCGCGGTTGCTAGCTTGGGTACTTATATCATGTTTCTTTGTTTATCCTGATGGAGGCGCGCAATGAGCTCGCAAGTGAAGCGATGACCATCTCGGAAGCAGAGCTGAGCGACGCGTTCCGGCTCATCGCCTCGAACGTCGCCGTGATCACCACGAGTGGGCCCCACGGCTGCACGGGCACCGCCTGGGCCGAGGACCCGCGCTCGCCGTTCGTCGTTACGCCGTTGAACCGGTCGGGCACGACCCGCCAAATCGTCGTCGATACGGGCCGCTTCGCCGCCAACCTCCTTGCCGCGAACCAGGCCGATGTCGCCCGGCGCTTCGCAAAGCGCGGCGACCGCTTCGACGCCCTCGCGTACAGCCTGGGGTCGCTCGACCTGCCGCTTGTCGACGGTGCAGCCGTCGCGATCGAGTGCGAGCTTGAGAGCAGCATGGAGTTCGGGACCTACGATCTGCTCGTCGGACGGGTGCACTCAGTCAAACGGGGCCCGAGCGTCGGCGTGCTGACGTGGTGCGACCACTCCTTCGGCACCCATGCTCCGATGGAGCGGCGCCGTGCCTGAGCGGATCGTCGTCGCGATGACGGGCGCCTCCGGCGGGATCTACGGCATCCGCGCGCTCGAAGTGCTGCGTGGCATACCGCAGGTCGAGACGCACCTGATCGTCTCGAAGGGGGCTCGGGCCACGCTTGCGCTCGAGACGCCGTACCGGCTCGAGGAGGCGCACGAGCTCGCGGACGTGGTCCATACCGACACCAACCTCGCGGCGCCGATCTCGAGCGGGTCCTTTCAGGTACGCGGGATGCTTGTCGCGCCCTGCAGCGTGAAGACGCTCTCCGCGATCGCCGTGTGCGACAGCGGCAATCTGGTCGCGAGGGCCGCAGACGTGACGTTGAAGGAACGACGGCCGCTCGTCCTGCTGTTCCGCGAGACCCCGCTGCACCGGGGGCACCTCAGGATCATGCAGGAGGCAACCGAAGCCGGCGCTACGGTGATGCCGCCCGTCCCAGCCTTCTACCACCTCCCGAAGACCATCGACGACATCGTCGACCAGACGATCGGTCGGGCGCTCGATCAGCTCGGTCTCGACAGCGGCACGGTACGACGTTGGACGGGCGCGACGGGGCCGAACAGCGGCTCCTGAGTCCGCAGGCGCGCTCAGCCCATTCAGGACGGAATCAGCGCCTCGAGCTCACCGGCTTCCGGCGCGGAGCCGATGTAGAAGGCGAAGATGGCGAGCGCGGCGACGCGCTCCTGATGACTCAACTGGTGCTGGAAATAGCCGACGTGGAGGTGCACTGCCTCGTCGATCTGCGTCAGCAGCTCGCGCGCTCGGTCCGTCGCCGTGAGATGCTTGCTGCGCCGGTCGTCATCTGCCGGCGACCGCTCGACCAGTCCACGGTCCTCGAGCAGCTTGGCAAGCCGAGAGGCGAAAGCGGGGGCGATGTCGAGGCGGTCGGCGAGGTCGATGACGCGCAGGGCCTTCGGCGCCCCGACCACTTGGATGAGCGCCTGGTGCTCGAGCGGCTCGAGTTCCACCGACTTTGCCTGCTCGTCGACGATGCGGAACACCTTGCGAATCACGTAGCGCGCCTCGGCTACGCCGTGGAAGTACCGCTCGAGCGCGTCCCCCTTGGGAAGCTCGGCACCGACGCGTCGGCCCTCAACCCACTCGTGTATGGCATCGACCAGCGTCGGGGGTCCGTCGGCAGATTTCGGCTTCCGCATCGCTATCTCCTAGCGTTCGTGCGCTCCGCGCAGGCAGTCTGGACCATCGGACCGACAAACGGACCGCAATCCCGTGCGCTCTTCACCGCGACAACAACTCATTTCCGGTTTCGAGGTAACTTCCCTGCGTCGCACGCTCTGCCTCGGTGCGGTTCTGCTCATCCCACGCGCCCAGCTCGTAGCCGCTCCACGGCTCCCGTAGCGCTAGGGCCGGAAGGCCAAGCTCGCCCCAGAGCTGTTGAGCAGCCACCATGTGCTCCCGCGAAGGGAGCGAGGTCGGCGGATACGGATGGGCCCGAGTCGCGTCGATCAACATCGCCGACGCGTCGGCCCGCACCGGATCCGCCGGATCGGCGGGCAGCGAGGGATCGAGGCGAGCCAGTCGCGACTCCAGGAAGCGCACGTCCTGCCGGGGCTGCGTCCTGAATGCCAGTGCCCAGACGAGCGACTCGAGGTCATCGGGGTCGATGTCATCGTTCACCGCCACGATGATCTTCCCCATCGAGGGCTCATAGCCGGCGGCGGCGTACAGCGCCTGCCACGCCTGGCCGGGACTCGGATCGCGCATCCGGATTGCGAACATCATGTTGCACGTCGCCATCTCGTAGAAGCACACGTCCTGGACGGAGGCGAGATTGCAGGCCTCTCGCAGGAAACGGCGGTAGACGTTCTCGAAGCCGATCTTGCGCATCAGAGTCGACTCGCTCGGTGGGAACTCGCTGATGAACGCCTGGACGACGGGACGTCGCCGGTGCGTGATTCCGGTTACCTCCAGCCAGGGCGAGATCGTGCGCGGTCCCATGAAACCGCTCGCCTCGCCGAACGGGCCCTCCGGCTCGACCGCGTCTGGATCGACGAAGCCCTCGATGACGAGCTCGGCCGCTGCGGGCACGTGCAGGTCCACGGTCTCGCAGCGAACCACCTCCAGCGGACGGCCCATGAGCCCGCCCGCGATCCCAAGCTCGCTCACGCCGTAGGCGACCTTCTGGACGCTTGAGAGAGCGACCGCCGGCACCGCGCCGACCACGATCGCGGCTTCGAGCTTCACGCCGAGCTTCTTCGCTCTCCGCAGCTGAATCGCGATGTGCTGCGAAGGCGTGTCCATCTGGAGGCCGACGCGGCGTGGGCCCTTGATCATCCCGCGGTAGACGCCCGAGTTGTAGGTCCCGTCCTCGGGGTCCTTGCTGATCCAGCAACCGGCGGTGAGGAACGGGGCGGGGTCGAAACCCGGTGTCGAGACAGGATGGGGAAATGCGTCAACGCCGCCGATTGCGTCGATCTCCGCCGGATCGGTCACGACGACGTCCTTGCACGGGCCCGTCTCAACCTCGACGGGCTCGATCGGCCGCGAGAGCGCCTGCTGCCAGACCGCCCCGACTTCATCGAGGCCATCGACACCCAGTGCCGCCGCGTAGACATCCCGATTCGCGGCAAACGTCGCGATCGCCACCGTGGCGTCGAAGCTGCGACCGCGACCGTCGGTGACCTGCTCGAAGGAGAAGGCCCGCCGCTCCGGCTCGTCGAGTCCGCGGAACTGCAGCCGGACGAGCGGGACCAGTTGTGAGTCTTTGTCGACGGTGGTCGCCACCCGCGTCAGCAGCCTGCGGGAATCCAGTTCCGCCAGGTAGTCCCGCAGATCTCCGTACGGATAGTCCCTCTCCATCAGCTCAAGATCCCGACCTCGGCCTCGATCGTATCGGCGATTCGCACGATCTCCTCGTCGGTGACCACCAGCGGGGGCGACATGACGATGCGATTCTCCATGCCACGGACGATGACACCACGCTTCCGGATCGCCGCCGCGAGCTGTACTGCGTCGCCGCTGGTGAGCTCGACGCCCCACATCAGGCCCTCGCCCCGGACCTCGGAAACCTGGTCGAGCTCCTCGAGCCGTGCGAGCCGTCGGCCCAGCTCGGTCCCCTGCTTCCGTGCGGCGCCGAGGAGATCCTCGCGCTCGATGATCGCAAGGTTCTCGAGCGCTACGGCGGCGCCCACCGGATGGCCGCTGTACGTGAAGCCATGACGCAGCATCCGGCCGTCGAGGAGCTCGATCGGCCGGTCGGCGATCAGCACCGCACCAAACGGGAAGTAGCCGCTCGTGATCGCCTTCGCGGTGACGACCAAGTCGGGACGGATGCCGAACCGCTCGAACGCGAACCAATGGCCGAGGCGCCCGAACGCCGTGATGACCTCGTCGAGGATCAGGAGGATGCCATGCTCGCGCAGGACCGACTCAACCCGTGTCCAGTAGTCGTCAGGCGGCGGGATGACGCCCGACACTCCCATGATCGGCTCGCCGATGAAGGCGGCGATCCGCTCCGCTCCGATGCGCTCGATCGTCTCGACGAGCTCGTCGACCAAGGCGTCGGTGTTCGTCCGGCCGGCGTGCGGGCAGGTCAGATGGATGAAGCCCTCCATCAGCGGATCGAAACCTTCCTTGAGCGGCGGGATTCCGGTCGCGGAGAGCGAGGCACCGGACCCGGAGCCGTGGTACGCGCCCTGCCGGCTGAGGATGATGTCGCGCTCTGGCTGACCGGCGTGGTCCCACGCCAGCCGGGCCAGCTTGATCGCGAGGGCAGTTCCCTCGGAGCCGCCGCTTGTGAAGTGGACGCGGCGGAGCCCGTCGCCGGCCAGCTCCGTCAGCCGCTCGGCGAGCAGAATGGCGGGCTCGTTCGAGAAGTCCCAAAACGACGTATAGAACTCGAGCTGGCCCATCTGGTCGGCCGCCGCCCGCACGAGTTCGTCGCGCCCGTGCCCGACCGCACACTGCCACAGACCGCAGGTCGCGTCGAGGTACGGACGGCCGTCGGTGTCCCAGATGGTGGAGCCTTGCGCCCGGGCGACGACAATCGGGGCGGCCGGCCGGCCGACGACCTGCTGCGGGTGGACGATATGGGCGGTATCGAGCCGCTGAAGGTCTGAAGTGCTGCGGGCGGCTGTACCGGCGCTGAGCAAGGCGAAAACCTCCTGTGGGTGGGCCATACCACGTCCCAAACAACTTGACCAAAGTATGCTATCAGCGTCGCTAATTGTCAGCGAACGCGCAACTTTGACTCGCAGGGGCCAGATCGCAGTTGTAACCGGTGCCGCCCGGGGCATCGGCGCCGCCGTCGCCGAACGGTTCCACGGCGAGGGAGCGCAGACGCTGATGATCGATCGGGACCCCCGGGTCGAGCAGACCGCCGCCGAGCTCGGCGGCGGCGCGACCGCAGTCGTAGCCGACGTCACTGACCCCGCGGCCTGGCGCTCGATCGTCGACGGCCGGCGGATCGACGTGCTCGTCAACTGCGCCGGCATCCTCGGGCCGCAGTCACCGGTGGCCGAGCTATCACTCTCCGATTGGAGGAGAGTGATCGATGTCAACCTTACGGGCACCCTCATCGCCTCGCGAGCGGTCCTCCCGGGGATGCTGCAGGCGGGGCACGGCTACATCGTCAACATGGCCTCGATCGCCGGGAAGGAGCCTCCGCCGGGGCAGAGCGGCTATGCCGCCTCGAAGGCCGGGGTCATCGCTCTCACGAAGGCGCTGGCGAAGGAAGTCGCACGCGACGGGGTGATCGTGAACTGCGTCGCCCCGACAATCGTCGAAGGCCCGTTCGCGGACGCCTTCGAGCCGGCCGCCCTGGAGAGGATCCGCTCGCTGATCCCAATGGGACGATTCGCCCGGCCGCTCGAAGTCGCCTCCCTGATCTCGTGGATCTGCTCGCCGGAATGCTCCTTCACGACTGGCTTCTGCTTCGACGTCTCGGGCGGTCGCGCGTCGTGGTGAGCCATCGCTGACGAGCGTCGAGTTCAGCCGCCTGGCACCGGACGCCAAGGCTCGAAGGCGAGTGCAGCCTCCAGGGCGGCGCCGACGCCGAACGCGGCCGGCTCGTCGAAGGCAGGCGCGACGATCTGCACTCCGATCGGAAGCCCGCCGTCGTCGAGGCCGCACGGGATCACGAGCGCTGGCAACCCCGCGAGCGAGACCGGGATCAGGAAGCGCCCGTACGCGAAGACGACGTCCTCGACGTGGCCGTCGGGATACTCGACGTCGATGAAGACCGGGTGATCGACCGGCGGCTTCGCGGACGCCGCGGTCGCCGGCGTGACGATGACGTCCACGTCGTCGAACGCTCGTCCCCAGTCATCGACGATCAGCGATCGCATCTGCTGCGCGCGTATGTAGTCCTTCGCCAGGATGAGACTCCCGATCTCGGCCCAACGCTGAACGTCCTCGCCGAACTTTCGGCCCTGACGAAGATGGTCGTGCTGCAGCGCCGCCTCCTCGGCGACGTCGAGGACGAAGAACGCGGGCACCGCGTGGTCGACGTGTGGCAGCTCCACCGGACGGACGGTTGCGCCCATTTGCTCGAGCAGGTCGACCACCGCCCGGACGTTCGTCTCGACGCCGGGCTCGAGATGGTCGAAGAAGTAGGCCGTCGGGACTCCCACCCGAAGGCCCACGATCGCGTTCTCGGCGTCGGACCGAGCCCGTCGGGCATGGGCAGCGAAGTCGGGTACCGGTGCCCGCGAGCTCCGCGGGTCCGCGGCGTCGTACCCGCACATCGCGCCGAGCGCGACGGCGGTATCGACGACCGTGCGACACAACGGTCCGACGGCGTCCATTCCCAGGGAGGCCGGGACCACGCCCGCAGTGCTCACCCGACCGAAGGTCGGCCGGATCCCGCAGGTACCGGTCAGCGCGGCGGGATTCCGGACCGAGCAGCAGTTGTCCGTACCGATTGCGACTTGTGCCTGCCCCGCCGCGACGGCGGCCGCCGAGCCTCCGCTCGACCCGCCGGTCACCGATGCGCCGTCCCACGGATTCCGGGTCGGCTGGCTGGTCGAGCCGAACGCGAACTCGTGCGTCACCGTCTTGCCGACACAAACGGCGCCGCCCTCCCGCAGGTGCGCGACGACCGTCGCGTCTGAGCTGGGCACGAAGTCCGCAGTGACGGCGGACCCGACCTTCATCGGGCGCCCCGCGACCGCGACGACGTCCTTGACCCCGAAACCCAGCCCGTGAAGCGGACCTCGGTCGGCGCCCGATCGGAGCTCGCGGTCGGCCCGGTCGGCCTGTGCGAGCGCGCCGGCCTCGTCGACATCGACCCAGGCACGCGTCAAATCGTCACTTTCGCGGATCCAGTCGAGCGTGTCCTGGATCAGCTCCCGCGAGGAGAACTCGCCCTGGCGAAGGCCTTCCCGCGCCTCGACGCAGCTCAGCCAGTGCAGTCGGTCATCCATCGTCACGCGGCTCGCCGTCGTCGCCGATCACGCGGAACTTGTTGATCGCCGCCGGCTCATCCCATGGCGGGCGGTACTGCATCACCCACTGCGTGTAGGAGAACGTCCCTTCCTCGAACCGAAAGGCCAGGGCGAGGTCGGACCAGGACCGGCTGAGCTCGACGAATTGCTGCAGCCCGCCGGCGATCTCCTCACGGCGGTCGGCCCCGAGCGGGATGTCGGCGTACCGGGCAAGGCGCTGCACCAGCTCGGGGTCGACGTGGTCGCGCCCGTCCCCCATCGCTATCTCAGGACCAGCTCGGGCCGCCCGATCTCGGTCGGATCGAGCTTGAACAGCCTCTGGGCGTTGGTGCCGAGAATCCCACGCTTCCCCGCTTCGTCGAGGAACGGCAAGTCGTAGATCACGCTGGGGAGGTCGAAGTCCCAGTGCGGGTAGTCGGTGGAGAACATCAGCTGACTGGTCGCGTTGATCATCTCGAAGGTCACCTTGAGTGCCTCGAGGTTGTCGGTGTGCTCCATCGGCTGGGAGGTGAAGTACATCTCGGCGATGTATTCGCTCGGCTTCCGCTGAAGAAGGGGCGCCTCGGACGAGCGGAGCATGTACTCGTTGTCCAGCCTCTGCATCAGGAACGGAAGCCACGCGAGCCCGCTCTCGATCCAGACGACGTCGAGGCTCGGAAAGCGCTCCGGAAGTCCGTTGATGATCCAGTTGGTCATGTGGACCATGTTGAACCAACAGAAGCCGAGCGCATGCACGGAGAGGAACTTGTTGAGCTGCTCCATCGAGCGGTCCGACCACGTGTAGCCGGCGTGGAAGCCGAGTGGCAGGCCGCGCTCCTCGATCGCGCGGTAGAGCTTCATGTAGCTGTTGTGATGCACGGGCCGGTAGCGGACCGAGGTGACCATGAAACCGACGACTCCCGGAGCATCGCCGAACTCCTCGACGATGCGCACGCACGCATCGGGCTCGTTGAACGGCAGGTAGAGCATCGTCTTGATCGACGGGTGCTCCGCACAGATGCGCTCCGTGATCCAGCGCGCGTAGGCGCGTGCCAGTCCCACCTCGACGTCGGTTAGCGGATGCATGCCGAGCGCAAGCATCGGCGTCGGGAACAGGATCTGGTAGTCGATCCCGATCATCTCCATCGCGCGCCGGACGATCACCGTGTCCC
>Ga0299914_10001824_pt1 | contig 14384 bp, 15 predicted proteins | sample RVTome_10_FD_201361 | JGI IMG/M metagenome (GOLD analysis project Ga0299914, IMG submission 201361) | Soil microbial communities from uranium-contaminated site in the Upper Colorado River Basin, Wyoming, United States - RVT153D57 (version 2) ...
ACAGCGGAGAGCGGATCGCGGCGCGCATCGCATCCGTTCAGGCCAGGACGTCGAGATACTTCAGCGCGCCGCCCGTGTTGAAGACCACGACCGTGTCGGACGGCTGGATGCGTCCCTCGCGCTGGAGGACGAGGAGCGCGTGCAGGGCGGCGCCGCCTTCGGGCGCGGCGCTGATCCCTTCTTCCGATCCGAGCGCGCGCATGCCGGCGATCATGTCCGCGTCGGAGACGGCCACCGCCGTCCCGCCGCTCTCGCGGACGGCGCGGAGGACGAGAAAGTCCCCGATCGCCTTGGGCACGCGGAGCCCGTCGGCCAGCGTGCGCGCGCCGGCCCACGTCTCCGATCGGTGCGTGCCCTCCTGGAACGCCCTGACGATTGGCGCGCAGCCCTCGGCCTGCACCGAGACCATCTTCGGACGCGTGCCGGGTGCTTTCCACCCGATCCGTTCCATTTCCTCGAAGGCCTTCCACATCCCGACCATCCCGGTGCCGCCCCCGGTGGGATAGATGATCCACTCGGGAAAGGTCCACCCGAGCTGCTCGCCCAGCTCGAACGCCATGGTCTTCTTGCCCTCGATGCGATACGGCTCCTTGAGCGTCGAGACGTCATACCATCCGAGCGGCCTGCCACGCTCCGCGGCAATCCGGCCGGCGTCGGTGATGAGCCCGTCGACGAGCGTGACCGTCGCGCCGTAGAGTTCGCACTCCCGGATGAACGGGACCTTCACGTCGCGGGGCATGAACACCTGCGCCGGGATGCCGGACGCGGCGGCGTAGGCGGCCAGAGCATTGGCGGCGTTGCCGGCCGAGGGTACCGACAGCGTCCGGGCCCCGAGGTGCGAGGCGCGCGTCACGGCGGCGGCGAGCCCGCGTGCCTTGAAGGAGTTCGTCGGGTTGAGCGACTCGTCCTTGACGAAGAGCCGCTCCAGCCCGAGCCTCGCGCCGAGGCGCCGCGCGTGGATGAGCGGCGTCCAGCCCTCACCGAGCGTAATCGGGGCGTCGCCGTCGAAGAGCGGCATCAGCTCGCGATAGCGCCACATGTCGGCGCGGCGCCCGGCGAGCGCCTCGCGGGACCACGTGCGCGCCGCCTCCAGATCGTAGCGGGCGAGCAGGGGAGCGCCGCAGGCGCAGAGGTGCTGCTCCTGCCGCGGATCGTACGGACCGGCCCCGCAGGGCACGGAACAGTCCAGATGGGAGAACCACGACACGGGCCGGCTCAGGCTGGAACGGCCGGGGCCGCTCGCCCGGCGGATGCCATCGACGCGGTCACTTGCCGAGCAGCTCCGCGTCCTTCTTCTTCTGCAGCTCGTCGATCGCCGACACGTGCTGGTTGGTGATCTTCTGCACCTCGTCCAGGCCGCGGCGCTCGTCGTCCTCGGAGATCTCGTGGTCCTTGAGGAGCTTCTTCAGCCGGTCGTTCGCGTCGCGGCGGGTCTGGCGGACGGCGTTGCGCCCTTCCTCCGCGTACTTGTGCACGAGCTTGGAGAGCTCCCTGCGGCGCTCCTCGGTGAGCGCGGGGATGGGGATCCGGATGATCTTCCCGTCGTTGGTCGGGTTCAGCCCGAGGTTCGCGCTGCGGATCGCGCGCTCGATGCCGGCCATGAGCGACGGGTCGAACGGCGTCGCCACGATCATCGCCGGCTCGGGAATCGACAGGGAAGCCACCTGGTTGAGCGGCATCTGCGTGCCGTAGGCCTCGACGTGGACGGAGTCGAGGATCGAGACGCTGGCGCGGCCGGTCCGCACGCCGGCCAGCTCCCGGCGCACGTGCTCGATCTGGCCGTCCATCCGCTTGCTGACTTCCGCGAACAGGCCTTTCAAGTCACTCACATCCATCATGGGCCTCTTGTCCGTGGTCCGTGGTCCGTAGTCCGTGGTCAGGACGCCTTCACCATGGTGCCGACGTCCTCGCCCATGATGACGCGCCGCAGGTTGCCGGGCGTCCTGAGATTGAAGACGACGATCGGGAGGCGATTGTCCATGCAGAGCGAGATGGCCGTGGCGTCCATGACGCGGAGGCCCTGCTCGAGCACCTTCAGGTACGAGATCTCCTGATATTTGGTCGCGTGGCGATCGACCATCGGGTCCGCGGTGTACACCCCATCGACCTTGGTGCCCTTCAGGATGACATCCGCCTTCATCTCCATCGCGCGCAGCGCCGCGGCCGTGTCGGTCGTGAAGTACGGATTCCCCGTGCCGGCGGCGAAGACGACGACGCGGCCTTTCTCGAGGTGGCGAACGGCGCGGCGGCGGATGAAGGGCTCGGCGACGGCGCGCATCTCGATCGCGGTGGCCACCCGCGTCGTGATGCCGGCGTGCTCGAGCGCGTCCTGCAGGGCCAGCGCGTTGATGACGGTCGCGAGCATGCCCATGTAGTCGGCCGTCGCGCGATCCATCCCGCGCGCGCTCGCCGCCAGGCCGCGGAACAGGTTTCCGCCGCCAATCACGACGCCTGTCTGCACGCCCAGTTCCTGAATCTCCCCGATCTCCTTCGCGATCTGCGTCGTGACCGCGGGCTCGATCCCGAAGGCCTGCTCGCCCATGAGGGCTTCCCCGGAGAGTTTCAACAGCACACGACGGAACACGGGAGCGGACATATCCGGGGGATTATACAAGGTTCATGGGGTTCATGGGTTCATGGGGTACTCGGAACGTGCGCGTCACTGGCGGGACTCGCGGAGCGCCGGGCCTGGTACAGAAAAAGGCGCTCCCGCGGTCGTGCAGGAGCGCCTCGAACCCTCCGAACCCCATCAACCTCAGCTCGTCTCCCCCAGCTTGAACCGCGCGAAGCGCGGGACGGCGATGTTCTCCCCCATCTTCGCGATCGCCTGCTGGACGATCTGGCCGATGGTGACCTTCGGATCGCGGATCGAAGGCTGATCGAGGAGGCACACCTGCTCGTAGAAGCTGTTCAGTTTCCCCTCGACGATCCTGTCGATCACGTTCGCGGGCTTGTTCTGGCCTTCCATCTGCGAGCGGTAGATGGCGCGCTCGCGCTCGAGGACGTCGGCGGGGACGTCCTCGCGGCGGACGTACTGCGGGCTGGCCGCGGCGATGTGCATCGCGATCTCACGCGTGAGATTCTGGAAGTCGTCGGTGCGGGCCACGAAGTCCGACTCGCAGTTGACCTCCACGAGGACGCCGATCTTGCCGCCCATGTGGATGTAGTGGCCGATGAGGCCTTCATTGGTCGAACGTCCGGCGCGCCTGGTGGCCTGGGCCAGCCCCTGCTTGCGCAGGATCGTGACGGCCTCGTCCATGTCGCCCTTCGCCTCGACCAGCGCCTTCTTGCACTCCATCATGCCGGCGCCGGTGGCGTCGCGCAGTTTCTTGACCATCTCTGCCGTGATTGCCATTGCTGTTGCCATCTCCTCGATCCCTCACTGTCCGCACGCCGGAACGGCGCGCCACGATCCGAATGTTCTTGGGTGCCGTACACAGAAACGCCGGCCAGGTGGTCCGGCCGGCGCGCCGCAGCCCGTTCGGGTCGATCTCAGACCGACGCCGGGGAGGTTGCCTGCTCGGACCGCGGCTGCCGCGCCGGGCGGGCGCGCTGCCCCCGGTCGTCCGCGCCGTCGTCGGCCTGCGCCGACTCCCGGACGCCGCGGCCGGAGAGCACCGCGTCGGCGATGCGCGACGCGAAGAGACGGATCGCGCGCAGCGCGTCGTCGTTGCCGGGAATCACGTAGTCGACCTCGTCCGGATCGCAGTTCGTGTCCACGATCCCGATGACGGGGATCTTCAGCTTGCGGGCCTCGTCGACGGCGATCTTCTCCTTGCGCGTGTCCACGACGAACAGCGCGTCGGGCAGCCGCGACATGTGGCGGATCCCTTCGAGGTTCTTCTGGAGCTTGCGCTTCTCCTTCTCGAGCTGCGAGATCTCCTTCTTGGAGAGCGTCTCGTAACGGCCGTCGGTCTCCATCGCCTCGAGGTCGCGGAGACGCCCGAGGCTGCGCTGGATGGTCGTGAAGTTGGTCAGCAGCCCGCCGAGCCAGCGCTGGTTGACGTAGTACATGCCGCAGCGCTGGGCTTCCTCCGCCACCGCGTCCTGCGCCTGCCGCTTCGTGCCCACGAACAGGATCGTCCGCCCGTCGGCCGCCAGGCCGGACGTGAACTCCTCGGCCTCGCGAAACAGCCTCGCGGTCTTGGCGAGGTCGATGATGTAGATCCCGTTCCGCTCCCCGAAGATGTATGCCTTCATCTTCGGGTTCCAGCGCTTCGTCTGGTGTCCGAAGTGGACGCCAGCCTCGAGCAGGTCCTTCAACGCGATGCCGTTCAAGCTGCCTCCATAAACAGTTGCCAGTTCCCAGCCGCCAGCTTCCGCCATCCTCCAACTGGACGCTGGAAGCCTATCTCTTGCTGAACTGGAAGCGCTTGCGCGCCCCCTTCTGCCCGTACTTCTTCCGCTCCTTGATGCGCGCGTCGCGCGTCAGGAAACCGGCCTTCTTGAGCCGCTGCCGCAGCTCGAGGTTGTACTCGACCAGCGCGCGTGCGATGCCGAGCCGCAGCGCCCCCGCCTGCCCGGCGGTGCCGCCGCCGGCGATCGTGGCGAACACGTCGAACTTGTCGGCCGTTTCGGTGACGGAGAGCGGCTGCTTGATCTGGGTCCGGAGCGCTTCGGTGGGGAAGGCCTGCTCGAGCGGCCTGTAGTTGACGGTGATGCCGCCCGCCCCGGGGCGGAGGAAGACGCGGGCGGTCGATGTCTTCCGGCGGCCCGTGCCGTAGTACTGAATGCCTGCTGTCACGTTCATGCCACCTCGCGCGTGCCTGACGTATTCCGCGGCCGGGGCTTCTGCGCCTGGTGCGGGTGCTGCCCGTCCGCGTAGACCTTGAGCTTGCGCCACATCGCCTCGCCCAGCTTCGTCTTGGGGAGCATGCCGCGCACGGCCTCTTCCATCATTCGTACCGGATTCCGCTGGCGCACGTCCTTCGCGCGCTCCTCGCGGAGCCCGCCTTCGTACCCGCTGTGCCGGCGGTAGATCTTCTGCTCTTCCTTGCGGCCGGTCAGCCGGACCCGCGCCGCGTTGACGATGATCACGTGGTCGCCCGTGTCGATGTGGGGCGTGTACACGGCCTTGTGCTTGCCCTGGAGCAGGCGCGCGGCCTCGGTGGCCACGCGGCCCAGCACCTGGCTCTCGGCGTCAATCAGATGCCACTGCCGTTCCACGGTCCCGGCAGTCGGAACAAACGAACCCATCGGATCCCTTTCGGCCTTCTCGAAGTGACGGGCCGCCCCGCCCCTGGGCGCGCCGGCGCAGGCGGTTGGCCTCGTTCAAAGGACGGCAAACCAAGAGGATACAGGCGATTGTGACGCCTTGTCAAGCTGGGGAGCGGCAGGTCCGCGAGGCTCCTAGCAGCGTAACACTCCCGCTGACGCCGGGGCCGCGGCCCCGGCGTGCCCCAGGTACGCAGCCCCTGCGCTTACACAATCGTCAGGGCGCGACAGAAACGTCAACATCGGCCGGGCCGGCGGGCCCCGCCGGATATCAGAACTGCGCATTTCCGCCCGTTTTCGTAGCCCGGCCGCCGTGGTACCGGACTTGCCCCCGGGGGGCCCCGGACAGCCAGCCGCAATCCGGGTGACGGGTGTGCCCGTCGCACCAAATCTGGCGACCCGATCTTCATATTCCAGAGGACCTCCGTGTTCGGAAGAGCGAAAGCCCTCGTCGGCCTCGACATCGGATCGAGCGCGGTCAAGGCCATCGAGCTGAAGCCGGCCGGCAAGGGCTACAAGGTGACCGCCTTCGGCAGCGAGCCCGTGCCGCCCGACAGCATCGTCGATGGCGCGATCATCGACGGCGCCGCCGTCGTGGACGCGATCCGCCGCCTGTTCAGCGGGCGTCAGATCAAGACGGCCGACGTCGCCGCGTCGCTGTCGGGCAGCTCCGTGATCGTCAAGAAGATCGCCCTGCCCGCGATGACCGACGCGGAGCTCGCCGAGTCGATCTACTGGGAGGCCGAGCAGTACATCCCGTTCGACATCCAGGACGTGAACCTCGATTACCAGGTCCTCGATCCCGCGAACCCGGCGATCGGCAAGAGCACCATGGACGTCCTGCTCGTGGCCGCCAAGAAGGAGAAGATCGCCGACTACACCGGCGTCATCGGCCAGGCGGGCCGCCACGCCGTCGTCGTGGACGTGGACGCCTTCGCGCTGCAGAACGCCTACGAGGCGAACTACGGCATCGAACCGGGCGCCATCGTGATGCTCCTCAATGTCGGGGCGAGCGCCACCAATATCAACATCCTGCACGGCGACCAGTCCGTGTTCACCCGCGACATCTCGATCGGCGGCAACGCCTTTACCGAGGCGCTCCAGAAGGACCTCAATCTGCCCTTCGAGCAGGCGGACCGGCTCAAGCGGGGCTACCCGGTCGACGGCGTCACCTACGACGACGCGCTGCCGGTGCTGCGGGCGGTGACCGAGAACGTGATGCTGGAGATCCAGAAGACGTTCGACTTCTTCAAGGCGACGGCCGAGTCGGCGCACATCACGCGGGTCGTCGTGAGCGGCGGCGCCGCGCGGGCGGAAGGCTTCCTCGACCTGCTCGCCGAGCGGTTCGGCGCGCCGGTCGAGGTGTTCGATCCGTTCAGGAGGGTCGTCTTCGACGCGAAGAAGTTCAAGGTCGATTCGGCGGAGGAGATCGGGCCGACCGTGGCCGTGGCCGTCGGCCTCGCCCTGCGGCGGGCGGGGGACCGATGATTCGCATCAACCTGCTGGCGATCGAGCGCGAGCGTTCGAAGAAAGTCCGGGTGCTCATCCCGCCCACCCACCGCGTCACGGTGGGCGCGAGCGTGATCCTGATCCTCACGGTGCTGGGCATCGGCTGGTGGTTCTGGTCGCTGCGCAGCCAGTCGCTGGCGATCGACGCCGAGATGGTTCGCGCCGAGGGCGAGATGCAGCAGCTGCGCAACGTCCTCACGCAGGTGCAGAAGTTCGAGAGCCGGAAGGCGCAGCTCCAGCAGCGCGTCACGCTCATCGAGCAGCTCCGCCAGGGGCAGTTCGCGTCGGTGCACGTGCTCGACAAGATCAGCCGGAGCCTCCCCGAGCGCCTGTGGCTGAACGACATGAAGCAGACCGGCGCGGAGTTCACCATCGGCGGCTTCTCGACGTCGATGACGGCCCTCTCCGACTTCGTGGCCAACCTCGAGTCGACGCGCTGGTTCGAGCGCCCGGTGGAGATCGTCGACAGCCAGGTGCAGACCGACGCCAAGGCCGGAGACCTCGTCAAGTTCTCGATCAAGGCCACCTTCACCGATCCGACGGCGCCGGCACGGCCGGCCGCGCCGGGCGGGCGCGGGGCGGGGCCGGGCGGGCGCGGCGCCCCCCCGGGCCCGGCGAAGGGTGCCCGGTAAAGGCTGGGCTGGACCGCACCGATAGCAGACAGGGCACAGATGGAGCTTTCGCTCAGCAAACTACCGTGGCAGTGGCAGATCGGGGCCTTCGTCCTCGTGTGCGCCGGCGCCGTGTTCGGCTTCTGGAACTTCTACGTGGCCGAGTTCCAGGCCGACATCGACGTCCGCCGGAGCCGCCTCGAGGCCATGCGGAAGGACATCGCCAGGGGCGTCGAGACGGCGCGGCGGCTGCCCGAGTTCCAGGCCGATGTCGACGCTCTCGAAGACCGCCTCGAGAGCCTGACCGCGGTCCTGCCCGAGCAGAAGGACGTGGCCGACATCCTGCGCGGTCTCCAGGGGCTCGCCACGCAGTCCAGCCTCTCGATTCAGCGCTTCACGCCCCAGCCGAGCGTGCAGCAGTCCCTCTACGTGGAGGTGCCGTCCCGGATCCAGGTGGAGGGCACGTACCACAACCTCGGGCAGTTCTTCGATCGCATCAGCAAGTTCCCCCGGATCATCAATGTGAGCGAGATCTCGATTCGCGCCAAGAACGATCCGGCGTCGGCCGCGACGATCGTGGCCGAGTGCACCGCGACGACCTTCGTCCTGCAGGATGGCGCGATTCCGAAGAAGGGCGCTCGCACGGTGCCGAAACAGCCGGGAAGGTAGTGACGCGGTGGTGAGCAAAACCGTTCTGTTCTCGTGCGTCGTCGCGGCCCTCGCGGCGCAGGTGCGCGCCGCCGGCGCGCAGGCGCCCGCGCAGCCGCCCGCGCCCGCGCAGCCGGCGCTCGAGGTCCCCGCAACCTGGACGTACGACCCGGAGGGGCGGCGGGATCCCTTCGCCAGCCTGCTCGGGCGCGGCAACGATCCCCGCAGCCAGGCCAACCGGCCCGACGGGCTGGCGGGGCTGCTCATCGCCGACGTCACGGTCAAGGGCATCGTCCGCGAGCGGGCGGGGTTCATGGCGACCATCCGGTCCGCCGACGGGAAGACGTACATCGTCCGGCCGGGGGACCAGCTGTTCGACGGATCGGTGAAGTCGATTCAGCCGGACCGGGTGGTGTTTTCGCAGGACGTGAACGATCCGCTCTCACTGGTGAAGCAGCGCGAGATTCCCAAGGCGGTGCGCGACGCGGACGGCCGCGGCGCGCCGCCGGCGCACTGAGCGCGGATCGAGACGAATCGGGACGGCCAACGATGCTGCATAGCTGGAAAGAGTCGAGTCGATGAGCGCGTACACGGCAGTACCATCGCGGGCCGCGCTCGCGCGGCGGGCGGCCACCCTGGCCACGGCGGCGGCCGTCCTGGCGGCGACCGGCGTCATGCCCGCGGCCAACGCGACCGTGCGGCTGGTCGGGGTGTCGGCCCAGGGCAACGCCGTCCTGATCGAGGCGACCGAGCCGGTGGCCTATTCGGTCAGCCGGCCCGATCCGCTGACGCTCTTCATCGATTTGCGCAACGTCAGCGCGGAGGACGCCCGCAACGACGTGCGGCGGCAGGGAGCCATCGCCGGCGTGCGGCTCGAGCAGACGACCGCCGTCGACGGCCGCACCGTCGCGCGCGTCCGGCTCTCGCTCACGCGCGAGGCCGAGCACAAGGTGCGCAGCGCCCGCAATCTGATCCGCGTCGAGCTGACGCCGGGCGCCGGGCCCGACCCCGTGGCGCGGACTGATGAGACCCTGAGCCGAACCGCGCCACTCGTCACCCCCGCCGCACCCGCCAGGGCGGCGGCTGCAGGTGCCACGCAGGACACGGCCGCCGCGCCACAGGCCCCGCCGCCGGATCCGATGTCGGCGTTGAAGCTCGTCGCGCCGCCCGTGGAGCGTCGCGTTCAGGCCGAGCGTGCCGAGCGCCAGACCGGTGGGCCTGCGCCGGCGAATCCGGAGCGGGCGAGCGCTGCCCGGGCCGGGAACCCGACACCGGCCGCGGCGCAGCCTCCGGCTCCGCGGAGCGCGCCGCGGACGGACCCTGGACAGGGCGCGCCGCCCGCGGAACCGGAACAGGGCTCGTCGCCGGCCCCGCAGCCGTCCGGGAGCGAGCCGCCCTCCGCTCCGGCCGGGCAGCCGGCGCAGGCCCCCCCGCCCGCGCCCGCGCCGCCCCGTCTCGCGCCCCCCGCCGGCGGGCAGCCGGCGCAGACCGCGCCGACACTCGCACAGGCCGGGCAGAGCGCGCCGGCGGCACAGCCCGCCGCTCAGCCCGCGCGGACGCGCGAGACCGGCACACAGATTACGACCGACGGGCAGAAGCAGTACACCGGCTTTCCGTTGAGCATGGACTTCGCCGGCGAGGACCTGCGAGCCGTCCTGCGCGTCTTCGCCGAGGCCAGCGGGCTCAACATGATCATCGACCCCGACGTCCAGGGCTCGGTGGACATCGTGCTCACCGACGTGCCCTGGGACCAGGCGCTCGACGTGATCCTCAAGGCGAACCAGCTCGATTACACGGTGGACGGCACGATCGTCCGCATCGCGCGGATCGAGACGCTGCGGCGCGAGCAGGAGGCCCGGCAGGCGCTGGCCAAGGCGCAGGCCGACGCGGGCTCGCTGTCGGTCCGGACCTTCCCCCTCAGCTACGCGCGGGCGGCCGAAGCGGCGCCGCTCGTGCGGAGAGCCGCGCTCTCCGCGCGCGGCGACGTCCAGATGGACGAGCGCACCAACATGCTGATCATCACCGATCTGCCGGCGCGGCTCGACACGGCCGCGACGCTGCTCGCCGCGCTCGACAAGCCGGAACCGCAGGTGGAGATCGAGGCGCGCATCGTGTCGACGAGCCGCGACTTCAGCCGCGCCGTCGGCGTGGAATGGGGGCTCAACGGCCGCGTGTCGCCGCAGCTCGGGAACACGACCGGCCTCGCCTTCCCGAACAACGGATCGCTCGGCGGACGGCTCGGCACGCAGGGGCCGCAGGGCACCGACGTCCGCGCGGATCCGAACAATCAGACCGGGACGGTCGTCAGCCTGCCGTCCTCGATTCCTCCGGTCGGCGCGATCGGCCTGGCCCTGGGCTCCGTCAACGGCGCGTTCAACCTGGACATCGCCCTGTCGGCCGCGGAGGCCTCCGGGAAAGTGCGCATCCTCTCGACGCCGCGCGTGACGACGCAGAACAACGTCGCGGCCGAGATGATGCAGGGCGTGCAGATTCCCGTGCAGACGCAGGCGAACAACACCGTGACCGTGACGTTCAAGGACGCCGCGCTCACGCTGCGCGTCACGCCGCAGATCACGGCCGCGCAGACGGTCATCATGGCCGTCGAGCTCGAGAACGCGTCGCCGGGCGACGAGGTCCAGGGCATCCCCTCGATCAACACGCAGCGCGCGCGGACGACCGTGCAGGTGCACGACGGCGCCACGACGATCATCGGCGGCGTGCTGATCAACCAGGAGCGGGAGTCGGAGTCCCGCGTGCCCGGGCTGCACCGGGTGCCGCTCCTCGGCTGGCTGTTCAAGCGGAACACGAACGAGGACGACAGCCGCGAGCTGCTGATCTTCATCACGCCGCGGATTCTCAAGAGCTAGAGCCATGGATTCAGGAGCACGCAACCAGATGAACGTCCGCCGCAAGGCCGTGTGGGGCTCGGGGATCCGCCTGACCCTCGTGACGCTGATCGCCCTGCTGTCCACGTCGTGCGGCGACATGGTGCGGCAGGGCACCGGGTCGTCGTACCTGATCATCGAGAGCGTGCTGGTGGCGTCCGGTGCGGAACCGGACAACCTGGTGGGCAATCTGCTCTCGGACGTGATCACCTTCGTCAACGACCAGCCGACGTTCTTCAACGACGTCGGCCAGGTGACGTTCCGGCTCGGGATGAAGGACCCGGCCCTGGAGACGTCGCCAACGCAGGCCAACTGGATCACCGTCAATCGCTATCGCGTCCGTTACATCCGGACCGACGGCCGGAACACGCCAGGCGTGGACGTTCCGCACGGCTTCGACGGCGCTTTTACGGTGACCGTCGCGAACACGGCCTCGATGGGCTTCGAGATGGTCCGCCACTCCGCGAAGCTGGAGGCGCCGCTGAGGGCGCTCCGGGTCAATGGAATCATCATCCAGACGATTGCCGAGGTGACGTTCTACGGCCACGATCAGGCTGGCCGTGAGGTCAGCGCGACGGCGAAGGTCCTGGTCGACTTCGGCGATTTCGCGGACCCCGACTAGGTTTTGGGCGGGCATCATATGAGACACGCATTCCTGTTGCGCACGGCGCGATATACGACGGTCAGCGCAGTGTTGGTCGCTGTCGCCGGCTGCACGATGAAATCCCAGGAGCCGCCCGACTTCACCGGGCCCTCCGAATTGGGGAAGTCCGTCACCGTGGCGGCGAGCCCGGATATCCTGGCCCAGGACGGAATGTCCCGCAGCAACATCACCGTGGCGGCTCGGGGCCCGAACGGTGAGCCGCTGCCGGGCGAATCCATGGTCGTCGATATCTGGGTGGCTGGCTCGCGCGTGGAGTTCGGGACGCTGTCCCAGCGCAACATCACCACGGGAAGCGACGGCAGGGCAACGTTCGTGTACACGGCGCCGCCATCGCCTCCCCTGTCGACCGTTCAGTCGATCGACGTGACGATCGCCGTGACCCCGATCGGAACCGACTTCGGGAACAGCCGGGCGCGGATCGCCACGATCCGCGTCGTTCCCATAGGGACCGTGGCTCCCCCGGACGGGCTGGCGCCCCACTTCACGTTTTCGCCGGACAGCCCCGCAGAGAATCAGCAGGTCCTGTTCTCGGCGTGCAATGATTCCGGTGCGCCCGTGCCGTGCGCGCCCGCCGACAACCCGATCGCCGAGTACGAGTGGGACTTCGGCGACGGCAGCGGCGGTGGCGGGCAGTTCGCCACACACGCGTATTCGACGTCGGGCTTCTACACGGTGACACTGACGATCATCGACCACTACGGGCGACGCGCCTCGACGGCACGGCAGGTGGCCGTTGCCGCCGGAACGGGGCCGACGGCCGCCTTCACGTTCTCGCCGTCGGATCCGAAGGTGGGCCAGACCATCGCGTTCAACGCCGCTGGGTCGACTGCGGCAGCCGGACACCAGATCGTCAGGCACGAATGGGATTTCGGCGACGGTTCAGGGTTGCAGACGGGCCAAGTCACCATGAATCGCACCTATCCGACCGCGGGCTCGTACAATGTCACCCTTGTCGTGACCGACGACACAGGCAAAAAGAGCAGCACGTCGGTTGCGGTGACCGTCACCCCGTGATCGTAGAATTGCGCGCATGTCGGATACCCGACGTCTCGACAGCCTGAAGCGCCGGGTCCAGCAGGACCCGGCGTCCATCGCCTTCGCGGCCCTCGCCGACGAGTACCGCCGCCAGGGACTGTTCCACGACGCCATCGAGACGTGCCGCGCCGGACTGACCAGGCATCCGGCGTACCTCTCCGCCCGCGTCACCCTCGGCCGCTCCCTGCTGGAAATCGGCGAGTACGACGAGGCGGAGACCGAGCTCGAGCAGGTCATCCGCGCGGCGCCGGACAACCTGGCCGCCATTCGCGCGCTGGCCGAAATCCATCGGCGGCGCGGGGACGCGCCGGACGGGTATGCGGTCGAATCCCACGAGCCGGCCACCGCGCCGGCCTCGCCGGCTCCGATGCCGGCTCCGCCGAGGGCCGGGCCCCCGGCGGTTGCCGACGCGGCACCGATTGCGTCGGCCGGGAGCCCTGTCGTGGCGGCTGGCAGCTCCGCCGCGCCCGTCGACGGGACGGTGGTCCGGCCGGATCGCCAGGCCGACGCCGGGGCGCCCGGTGTGATTCCGATCTCCCCTCCGGTGCCGGACGCTCCGCCGCTCGAAGTCGTCTCGCACATGGCGCCGGTCGAGGACGCTCCATCTCCGGAGACGGCGGCCGCCGGTGCGCCGGACGCCGCGCCCGGCGAACCGGCGAGCCCGCCGGTGCCCGGCATCGATCCGGTGTGCGAGCGGCTCGAGCAGTTCCTGGCCGCCATCGATCGCGCCCGGGCCGAACAGGATCCCGACGCCGTCGCCGGGCGCCGCTGATCCCGCCGCCATCCGGATGCCCGCCCGCCCGTCTACCCGGTTTCCGCCGAGACTCGCCCGCCTGCGGGAAGCGATGCACGCTGGCGATCTCGGGGCGCTCGTCATCACGCATCCGCCCAACGTGCAGTATCTGTGCGGCTTTCGCGGGAGCGCCGGGCTGATCCTGCTCACCCCCGGGCAGTGCCGGCTCGTCGTCGACTTCCGGTACGCCGCGGCGGCCAGGTCGACGGTCGAGGCCGATCCCGGACTGGCCCGCGCCGCGACCGTCGTGGTGCCGCCTCGGAGCTACGACGAGACGCTGGTGGACCTGCTGGTCGAGAGCGGCGCCGCCCGGATCGGCATCGAGGCGGCGTGGATGCCGGTGAGCCGGTTCACTTGGCTCGCGTCCCGGCTGGCGGATGCCGCGCCAACCCCTCTCACCGGTGGCGCGTCGTGTCCGGTGCTGGTGCCGACCGAGCGCCTCGTCGAGCGCGGCAGGGCCGTGAAGGACGCCTGGGAGATCGACACGATCCGCGAGGCGGCCCGGCGGCTCGCGGCGATGGCGCCCGAGGCGCTCGCGCTGGTGCGCGAGGGGCGGATGGAGCGCGACATCGCGGCGGAGGTGGACTTCCTGCTGCGCCGGCATGGCTTCGAGCGCCCCGCGTTCGACACCATCGTGGCGTCCGGCCCGAACAGCGCGCGGCCGCACGTCCGCCCGGGACCGCGGATCCTCCGGGAGGGAGACTGGGTGGTGCTGGACTTTGGGGGCGTCTACGACGGATACTGCGTGGATCTGAGCCGGACGGTTCAACTCGGCGCGCCCGGGCCGGAGTTCCGCCGGATCTTCGATGCCGTCGCCGAGGCGCAGCAGGCGGCCATCGCGGCCGTCCGGCCCGGCGTCCCCGCGGGCCTCGTGGACGCGGCCGCGCGGGAAGTGCTTGAACTCCATGGACTTGGGGATGCCTTCGGCCACGGGACCGGACACGGTCTGGGCCTGGAGGTCCACGAGGAGCCCCGCGTCGGGCGGCCTCTGCCGGGGGTGCCGGATCCGCTGCTGGCGGCCGGTA
>Ga0299914_10001825_pt1 | contig 14382 bp, 7 predicted proteins | sample RVTome_10_FD_201361 | JGI IMG/M metagenome (GOLD analysis project Ga0299914, IMG submission 201361) | Soil microbial communities from uranium-contaminated site in the Upper Colorado River Basin, Wyoming, United States - RVT153D57 (version 2) ...
CAGCAACGGCCGATGATGGTGTTAGGATAACAGTTGATAATAATATCATCATTGATGCCTATTATGATCAACCCCCCACAACTTATACAGCGTCTACAAATCTTTCTGCTGGTTCCCATTCTATAAAAGTAGAATTTTATGAGCGTTCTGGCGGTGCGGTTTTAATTGTTGGTTGGGAAAAAGTTGCTGGCCCAACACCACCGCCCCCGACACCTACGCCCCCACCAACCCCTCCGTCGCCGACACCTACGCCCCCACCTGACCCAAATACAGAAAACCGAATTAGTTGGAATGGTCAAGAGTGGTATCTGCATGGCGCAAATATGCCCTGGTACAACTGGAGTTGTGACTTTGGTTGTAACAATAATGGTGGCGTAAGCCAGGCTTCTATAAAGTCCGAGATAAACACCCGTTTTAACCAGCTGGATTCAGCAAATATCCATGTCGTACGCTGGTGGATGTTTCCCGGTAATCCCTGGCAAATAACTCGGTCTGGCAATGGTACGCCTACTGATATAAATAACGCAATTTATGCCGACATAGACGCCGCGCTTGATTTAGCAGAAACGCATAACCTGTATTACACATTTGTATTGTTTTCGGCCCCTTCAGACATACCGCAAAGCTGGCTCAATGATTCAACACAAAGACAAGCTTTAGCCAACACTTTGCAAGAACTCTTCGACCATTATGAAAATCACCCCAGAATTATGACTTGGGAAGTGTTTAACGAGCCAGAATGGGATATGTGGAATGGTGTCGTTAATTCTAACAATACTGTCGCGGCCGTAACTGCCATAGCCAATGCCGTCCATGCCAGTTCAAACAAGTATGTAACTGTCGGTTCTGCCATGCTTGATGGTCTGCCTTTTTGGACCAATACCCCTGTAGATTATTACGACGCCCATTGGTACGATTATATGTCCCCCGGAGATTGGTGTGCTATTTGCACCGACTATGACGAAGTTAAAGCCCGCTATGGTTTAACCAAGCCATTGGTTATCGGCGAATTCTATGCTGGTTACGATGTTGACCCCAACAGGTTTAATTATTGGTACGACAATGGCTATGCGGGTGCGTATCCCTGGTCACTGTTTCCCGAAAAAACAAACGATGGCATGCAAATAAATATGAATGCGGCCGGCTCTTTTGGAAATTCAAAGCCTGATATTGGTCCCCAAGATTAATATTTAGGGTTCATTCAAAAACAACTTTGAGTTCAGCAGAGGGGCTACCTTTCCGAAAAGGTAGCCCCTCTGCCAGCTCAATTTCGAGCGAACCTTTAGTCAGGTTGATCACGCTTCATTAATATTATATAGTAGCTATTGAGTGGTTAAACCAAAAGAAGACAAAAGCAGAGGGGAATCTCATGAAACTGAATCACACACGCATAGGGATAGTGATCTTATGCCTGTTATTGCTTTCAGCCTGTAGCAGCCCCGCCGATGACAACAACACATTACCCGATGAAACGCAGGGCAACTTGATAGATAAACCCGCCAACTCGGCCGAACCAACCCCACCCGGCGACTACTGGGATGCCAGCGACTTCCCTGGACAATCAGTCTACAGCCTGACATTCGGTATCTCCCAGGCCGCCCACGACGCCTTCTCCGCCTGTCATCTCCCCGAAGTCAATATCGAACATGCCGTTGAAACCTTTCTACAGCAGCAAACCGAACGGCAAATCATAACAGCCCAAAACAGCCAGCACGAAACCTTGTGGTCGGTTGCCATAGATGTAGCCTCCCTGACGGCCGATGTCTACCAAGTCACCTGCACTAAACTCCAATAACACGCTCCTAAACATTCCCAATTCACCATTCGCTATTCTCAATTCATTGTTCATTATTCTTCCCCCTTGCCAACTACCCCTCTTCTTCGATATAATACCCAGGCGATTCGGGGTGTAGCTCAGCTTGGTAGAGCGCTGTGTTCGGGTCGCAGAGGCCATGGGTTCAAATCCCGTCACCCCGACTTAACAAAATAGACAAAGGCTTTGATGGAGACGAGTAAGCCCGGCATTTTTGACTAGCGAACCTGGGACGGTGCAAGCCAGGCCCAAAAACCGGCCGAATATCCCTCCGGAGCCGCCAGCCGAATGGGTGTTTCACAATCGCCTTAGTAGACCTGGCCGGACTCATCTTCCGTTAATAAGATTGCGATGATGGGAAAACTAGTGAGTAGTAATTAGTGAGTAGTAATTCAGAAGTCACTTAGAACCACTTTCCAATTACCAATCACTAATCACCAATCACCAACCCCCCGTCATCGGCCGAGTGCCAGGCTATTCTGCCTGGAACCAGGGTGGTACCGCGGAGAATGTTTAAACGCCTTCGTCCCTATAGTGGATGATGGCGTTTTTTGTTTTCAGCAGGGCGATTTTAATGAAAATTCACGAAATGAATCAGTAACGCACTCCGGTCAGCCCGGTTCACCGGGCGCATTTATGTAGCCGGGCTGGTTCACCACCCGGCGGCCTTTCACGAAGATCGTCCAACAAGGATTATTATGACCGAACTACTCTGCTTAACAGACGCATACTTACAAAATTTCGAGGCCGTTGTCACCGAACGGGTCGAAGGCGGCGTCATTCTTGACCGCACCGCCTTCTACCCCGGCGGCGGCGGCCAGCCCTGCGACACCGGTACGCTGCAAGCCGGAGACCAAAGCTGGCAGGTAACAAAAGTTCAAAGGGTTAGCGGCAAACCCATTCATTTCATAGAGGGCGACTTGCCAGCGGTCGGCACGGCCGTAACCGGTCAACTCAACTGGGATCGCCGCTTCAAACTCATGCGAACCCACACCGCCATGCACATCCTCTGCGGCGTCATCTGGCGCAACTACCAGGCTTCCGTCACCGGCGGCAACATGGAACCCCTCCAGGGCCGCATGGACTTTGAATTTGAAACCATGCGCCACGAACTCGTTGCCGAAATCGAAGCCGCCATCAACAAAGAGGTGCAGGCCGCCCGTCCCATTGTGGTAGACATTCTGCCCCGCGAAAAAGCCTTCCAGATTCCCGACCTCATCCGCACCAAAATAAACCTGCTCCCAGAAGGCATCAAAGAAGTCCGGACGGTAGAGTTAGTCGGCCTGGACTTACAGGCCGACGGCGGAACCCACGTCGCCAACACCCACGAAGTCGGCCGTCTCCGCGTCACAGACTACAAAAGCAAAGGCAAAATAAACAAACGCATCTATGTAGAATTAGAAGAGGCCACATGAACAGTTGCACACTATCACCAAACGGAAAACTGTTCACTGCCTACTGTTCACTGTTTACTGTTCCGTAGGAACAATGCGCTTCATCATCCACGAACAGCCCTTCGAGAAGCCCCTCGCCGCCGGCCTCCTGCGCTACGAGCAAGACGGCCGTCCCACCGGCACAGTCGAACATTGGCGGCTGACCGAAGCGGCCGAAGGCTACCGCTTCTTCCGCGTTGACCTCGACGCCCGCGACGCCGCCAGCGGCGACAGCTACCTCTATCACCTCGTTCTCAGCCCGGACAACCGGCCCGAACGCCTTAAATTTCGTTTTTACAACCCCCGAACCATGATTTCCGGGGATTTGTTAATAGAAGATTCCATGATGACCTTGATACGCGACATAAACGACGAACACTTTGAAGAATCGGCCGAAATAGACTCCCAAACCCTGTTCTGGTATCCCTCAGCAATGGGCCTGGGTCTGCTGGCTTACTGCCACCCCGACCCTCTTCCGGCCAGAACTTTTCCGGCCGTCACCCTGGATAAAGCGGCCGACTTCGCCCTCAATCGCGTCAATGTCACTCTACAACCCGGTGAACAGGAGACCCTGGCTGTTGCCCAACAAACCGTTGCGGTGCGGCCGTTATCCATTCGCTGGCAAGACCAAAGCCGCACACTCTGGCTCAATCCCCACAAACGGCCGGTCAAGATGGTTCGTGATGATGGACTGACGGCCGTAGAAATGCATCACATTCACTACTAATACCAGTAGCCAGTAAACAGTAGTCAGTAGTCAGTAACCTGTAAACTGTTCACTGTCCACTGTTCACTTTTGACAGGAGACAACTACAATGGCTTTTAAGGACGTACCTAACAAAGTTGACTTTGTAAAACTGGAAAAAGCAATCCTCGCCTTCTGGCAGGCCACCGACGCCTTCAACAAGCTCCGCCAACTGCGGGCCAAAAGCGACAAACATTGGAGCTTTCTCGACGGCCCCATCACCGCCAACAACCCCATGGGTGCCCACCACGCCTGGGGCCGAACCTATAAAGACCTCTACCAGCGCTTCAAAGCCATGCAGGGCTATAACCAGCGCTGGCAAAACGGCTTCGACTGCCAGGGGCTTTGGGTTGAGGTCAACGTCGAAAAGCGGCTGGGCTTCAACAGCAAGCGCGAAATCGAAAAATACGGCCTCGACAACTTCACCCGCCAATGCAAAATGCAGGTTCTGCACTTCGCGGCCGTCCAAACCGAACAATCCATCCGCCTCGGCTACTGGATGGATTGGAACGACCCCGAAAACCTGCGCCAACTGCGTGACCTATTGGAAACCAGTCCTATGGAGACAGTAACCGTTCAGGGGCCAAGCGGCCCGATGACCGGAACCGTGGAGCAGATTGTCGGCCGTCTTGGTCTGCCCGATATCGGCGGCTCCTACTTCACCTTCAGCGATGAAAACAACTATCAAATCTGGGGCTTCTTGCAGGAATGTTTCGAAAACGGCTGGCTCTACAAAGGCCACGACGTCATGCCCTGGTGCGCCCGCTGCGGAACCGGCATCAGCCAGCACGAAATCGTCACCGACGGCTACTTTGAAGTAACCCACGACTCCGTATTCATGAAGTTTCCGCTCGACGGCCGAGAAAAAGAGGCCCTCCTCGTGTGGACCACCACCCCCTGGACCCTGAGCAGCAACGTCGCTGCCGCCGTTGGTCCCGAACTGGAATACGTCAAGGTCTACCAAAAAGACGACGGCTGGACCTACTACGTCGCCAAAGAAGCCCTGGTCAACACCCTCATCGGCGACTACGAAGTCATCGGCGAACTCAAAGGCGCGGAGATGGTCGGCTGGACCTACACCGGCCCCTTTGACGAACTGCCTACAACGCAAGCGACCTTTGCCGAAAAAAATTACCACCACCGCGTCATCCCCTGGAAAGAAGTTGGGGCCACCGAAGGAACCGGCATCGTCCACATCGCCCCCGGCTGCGGCGCGGAAGACTTTGTTCTCAGCCAGGAATTCGATCTGCCCGTCATCGCCCCCCTCGACGAAAACGGCATCTATGTCGGCGGCTTCGACTGGCTCACCGGCCGTTCCGCCTCCGAAGTAGCCGAAGACATCTTACTCAGCCTGCGCGAAAAAGACCTCTACTACCGCAAACAGCGTTACCAGCATCGTTACCCCCACTGCTGGCGCTGCGGCGAGGAACTCGTTTACCGCCTGGTTGACGAATGGTTCATCCACACCGGCCGGCTTTACGACAAGCCCCGCCAACTGGTAACGGCCGCTGAAAAGAAAAACAGCCTCCGCTATCAAATCATGGACGTTGTAGACCAGATCAACTGGTATCCCGCTTTTGGTTATGACCGTGAAATGGACTGGCTCCGCAATATGCACGACTGGATGATCAGCAAAAAGCGCTACTACGGCCTGGCCCTGCCCATCTACATCTGCGAAGACGAATCCTGCGGCCATTTCCACGTCGTCGGCAGCGAACACGAACTCGAAGAACGGGCCATCGAAGGCTGGGAAGAATTCCAGGGACACTCCCCCCACCGGCCGTATATTGACGCGGTTAAAATCGCCTGTCCCCAATGCGGCAGCCGCGCCTCCCGTATTCCCGACGTGGGCAACCCCTGGCTCGATGCCGGGATCGTCTCCTACAGCACCCTCGGCTACCGTAATCATCCCGACTATTGGGAAAAATGGTTCCCGGCCGACTTCATCACCGAAAGTTTCCCCGGCCAGTTCCGCAACTGGTTCTACAGCCTCCTGGCCCAAAGCGCCGTCCTGACGGGACGGCCGCCCTTCAAAAACATTTTCGGTTACGCCATGCTGTTGGGCGGCGACGGCCGTGAGATGCACAAATCCTGGGGCAATTCTATCGAATTCAATGAAGCGGCCGACAATATCGGGGCCGACACCATGCGCTGGCTCTTTGCCGCTTGCAAACCGGAACAAAACCTTCTCTTCGGCTACGGCCAGACCGACGATACCCGCCGCCGCTTTCTCATCCCCCTCTGGAATGTCTACTCCTTCCTCGTCACCTACGCCCAACTGGACGGCTGGACGCCCGGCCCAAACCGAGTCGAATCGCCCCTGGCCGCCCACGCCCAACTGGATCAATGGATATTGGCCCGGCTGGCGGAAACAACGGCCGAAACCACCCGCCAACTCGAACAGTTCGCCTCCGACAAAGCGGCCATCGCCCTGGAAGCCTTCCTGGATGACCTCTCCAACTGGTACGTTCGCCGCTCCCGCCGCCGCTTCTGGAAAAGCGAAGCCGACGCCGACAAATCGGCCGCCTACCACACCCTCTACACCGCCTTCCTGGGCTTCATCAAACTGCTGGCCCCCTTCATCCCCTTCACCACCGAGGCTGTTTACCAGAACCTCGTTCGCAGCGTCAACCCCGACGCCCCCTTGAGCGTCCATCACTGCGACTGGCCGGAGGTAGACGAAAACGCCCTGGATCAGGCCCTGCTCGACAAAATGCGACTGGCAGTTGATGTCGCCGGGTTAGGTCGTTCCGCCCGCAGCGCGGCCGATTTCAAACTCCGCCAACCGCTCGCCAAAGCCAGAGTCAACGTCGGCAGCCAGCAGGCGCGGGCCGATTTGATGGAACTGGCCGAAGTCCTGGCCGAAGAGATCAACGTCAAAGAAATCGAAGTCGTCTCCGAAGTCGGGGAACTGGTCAACTACAAGCTCATGCCCAACAACCGCCTCCTGGGGCCGAAATACGGCGCTCTGTTCCCCAAAGTGCGCCAGGCATTGGCCCAGCTAGACCCTTCCGAAGCAGCCCGCACCCTGCACGAAGGCCGCCAGTTACAACTAACCGTTGACGGCCAGGAAATCAGCCTGAATGACGAAGAAGTCCTCGTCCAAACCGAATCCCGCGGCGGTCTGGCCGTTGCCAGCGAAAAAGGCATCACCGTCGCCGTTGACACCACCCTGACGCCGGAACTGGTTCAGGAAGGCTACGCCCGCGATCTGGTACGCACTATCAACACCATGCGTAAAGAAGCCGGGCTGGAACTCGACGACCGCATCACCCTCTACTACCAGGCCGAAGGCGAGGCAGCTGAAGCCCTGCACAACTTTGGCAGCTACATCCAACAAGAAACCCTCGCCACCACCCTCCAGGCCGGCCCCGTCGAAAACGCCCCCCACCAACAAACCCTCGACCTCGAAGGCCACCCCGTCACCCTGTCCCTAAAAAAAGCCTAAAAGTTATTGGTTGATTGGTTAATTGGTTGATTGTCCCTAATCAACCAATTAACCAATCATTAAAACTTCACAATTCATTATTCACAATTCATTATTAATCCCTCCCCCTTCTCGCAAAACCCTTTACAAGCCTGTACAATGTTTCCTATGATCGGCCGAACACTACCTCGTAGCGCGATTTGCCAAATCGCGCATCGATTTACCAAATCGATTTACATAGGAGACATCGTATTATGTACAGGATTCGCCACCACCTGGTACTAACCCTCGTGCTGCTGTTGGGAACCGTCGCCCTGGCTTCGGCTCAGGGGGAGCAGCCAGACGAGCCGCAGGGGTTGCCCCTGCTCGTTCCACCAACCCATATGGCTGTCGGCGAATGGGAACCGCTGACATTAGAGCCGGTTGATCCTTCCGAAGTACCCATTACCCCCCAGCTTTTAGATGGCAGCGACACCTGTTCGGCCGCTCCGACGCTTAATATTCCCGGCGGCGCTCAGAGCGTAACCAACGACATGACCAACTCCCCCGAAGATCCGGCCCTGGCCTGTATGTGGGCCTCACCCGGCAACCCCCAGGGTTATCGCACCACCTGGTTCAAGTTTAATTCCCCTTTCAGCGGCCTCGTAACCATTGACACCGCCGGCAGCACCTTCGACACGGTCTTAGCCGTTTACAGCGGTGGTTGTGCTGCCCCGGTCCAACTGGCTTGCAACGACGACTACAACTATTTTTCCTCGCGAGTCTCTGTCTCTGTCTTCGCCAACCAGGACTACTATGTTGAGGTTGCCGATTGGCATCTTGCGGTAAGCGGCACGGCAACCGCCAACATTGCCGCCTGGATTGACAAAGAGACGGACTGGGTCATTGACCACCTGATGTCAACACCCCGCACCCGCCACTCTGCCGTCGTCTTACACGACAAAATCTACGTCATAGGCGGCCAAACCATCTCCTTCGGCAATCCGGTGCGTACCCCGCGAGTGGATCTCTACAACACCACAGCCGGAAACTGGAGCGTCCTGACCAGTATGCCGGCCGGTTCCGACGGCCTGGGCTACTCCAATACCTCGGCCGCCCACGTAAACAACATGATCTATTTGCCTTCCGGCTATGTCGGCAACAACGGCATCTATGACGGCACTCACTGGGTTTACAACATCGGGGCCGATAATTGGTACAACGCTGCCACCGCCCCCTGGGCCGGCGGCCAGCCGGCCATTTACCACACGGCCGTATCCTACACCGGCGGCGGTCTCAGCGGCTATTACGTTGTCGGCGGCCTCACCGGCCCCCTGCCGTTGCCCGACTCCAATCCGACCTGGGAAGCCCACGTCGAAACGTATTTTTTTAACCCCGCTCAAAATTCCTGGTCCACCCGCGACAACATGACAACGGGCCGCTTTGGACATACGGCCGCCATCCAGCGAATTGGAGCCAGCGATTACATCTGTGTCGTCGGCGGCATTGGACACGACGGCGACGACCCCGAGGATCCGCTCCTCCTTTCGGCCGGAGAATGCTTCGACATCGCTGCCAATAACTGGACAATCACCACCGCCGCCCTCAACTACCCTCGTTATAATGCCGGCAGCGCCGTTGACCAAGACGGCAACTGGTATGTCTTTGGCGGCACAAATAATTTGGGAGAATCCGTTGCCGTCACCGAAAGATATGATCGGGCCACCAATACCTGGACCGCTCTGCCCAGCCGCTTCAACCTTGGTTCAGAAGATCCCCACGAACCATTACGCCCCGCTCGTGCCTGGGCTCGAGGCGGCTTTGTCAACCAGTATCTCTGGGTCGTTGGCGGCCATCGCAATACCGCCTCCGGCGATCTGATCATCAACCTGGTTGAAAAACTGTTCTTACCCCTGGAAGATACCTACATTCCACTTGTCAGATACATATCAAGTTCAGGCGAGCCGGATGATACCTTTGCCAACGCCCGGCAGCTTTTTAAGAATCAGCCCCAACACGGTGCCTTCCACAGCCCGGATGACTATGTGGATGTTTACTATTTCCAGGTCTCGACTCCTTCCAACTTCACCGCTAAACTAAGCAATATGGCCGATGGCGTAGATTATGATCTGGCGCTCTACCGGAACAATAAGGTCTTCCTGAACAGCAGCAACCATATAGGCAATATGGATGAAACGCTCAATGGAACGCTAAACCCCGGCCGTTATTTCCTAATCGTCGAAAGGGTTTTTCCGCCTCCCGGCTCCGATCCGGATCCGTCCACATACAAAATTGAACTCAAATAAAGCTCCTAACTATACAGGTGCGTTGTCCTGCCCGTCGGAACTCACAGCACCCAGAACGCTGCGGGCAGTGCATTGCACCACTAATAGTTGTAGACACTGGACTCAATAAATGGAAAAAACTTCTTCTATCCGGGTTCTGCACTTTGCCGACGCCCACATTGACATCGCCAATTTCGGCCGTCACGATCCCGACACCGCTCTGCCGGTCAGGGTAATGGACTTTCTTCACGCCCTGGATCAGGTCATTGATACCGCCATTGAAGAAAAGGTTGACCTCGTTATCTTCGCCGGGGACGCTTACAAAGACCGCAACCCCCAACCAACCTTTCAGCGGGCCTGGGGCGAACGAATAATGCGCCTTTCCACCGCCAAAATTCCAACCATCCTGCTGGTCGGCAACCATGACGTCGCCCCGGCAGCCGGACGAGCCAACACTTTGCACGAGTTCAAAACATTACAGGTTCCTTTCATTCACATGGCCGGCGGTATTGAGCTGCTGGAACCGGAGCAGTTAAATTGTCCGGTACAGGTCATCACCGTTCCCTGGGTATCCCGGAGCCAATTGATGACGCGGGAAGAAACGGCCGGAAAATCCCTCAACGACGTTCTCCAGCTAATCGAAGAAAAAGTGACCCTGGTCGTTCAACACCATCTCCAAGCCGCCGACCCCAACCTTCCCCTCATCCTGACCGCCCATGCCAGCGTCGGCGGAGCCAAATATGGCAGCGAGCGGGCCGTCATGCTCGGCCACGAACTGGTCTTGAGCAGCAGCATAATCCGCGACCAACGGCTCGATTATGTCGCTCTGGGCCACATTCACAAGCACCAGGCCGTTCACAAGAGCCACCCCCCGGCCGTTTATCCCGGCTCCATTGAGCGGATAGATTTCGGAGAGGTCAAAGAGCAAAAAGGCTTTGTCATTGCCGAAGTAAGCAAAGGCAAAACCGAGTGGCAGTTCATCAAACTACATACCCGCCGTTTTCTGGATATCGAAATTGAGACCAAATCGGCCGAAACCTTCATGGCCGATGTCATGCGCCAGCTTCCCGAACCGGAAGAAGTCGCCGGAGCCGTCTGCCGGGTGCGCCTCTCCTACCCCCGCGATTGGGAACCTCTGGTGGATGAACTGGCAATCAGCGGCCGTTTCAAAGAAGCTCTCAGCCTCCAGATTCAAAAAAACCGCCAGGTGGACAACCGCGCCCGCCTGGGAGATACCGTCGGCGTCGAAAGCCTGACCCCCCAAGAGCTGTTAGCCCAATACTGGCGCACCATTGACCTCGACCCGGCCGAAACCGAAGCCATGCAAAAACTGGCTAAAGACCTATTCATAGACGTAGCCGGCCCTTGAGATTGTAGATTGGTTCAATCTTTCGAGATTGAACCAATCTCACCAGTTAAAAACAAACCCCCATGATCCCTATAAAGCTCGAGCTGACCAACTTTCTCTCCTACCGCCAACTAACAACCCTGGACTTTCACGGCATCCACCTCGCCTGTATAACCGGCCCAAACGGAGCCGGTAAATCAAGCCTTCTGGACGCCATAACCTGGTCCTTATTCGGGCAAAGCCGCAGCAAGAGCGACGACGATTTAGTCAACCGGCTGGCAGCCCGTAGCGACGAAGCGGCCGAAGTCAAATACACCTTCGAGTTAGGCGGCTGCGCTTATCGCGTCATTCGCCGCAAAACGGCCGGAAAAACCACCATCCTCGAATTTCAGATGGCCTCCGGCCACACCAAATGGAAAACCTTGAGCGAAAGCAAAATTCGTGAAACCCAGTCCGCCATCGAAACCCTCCTCAATATGAACTTCGACACCTTCATCAATGCCAGCTTCCTGTTGCAGGGCAAGGCCGACGAATTCACCACCAAAACCCCCAACAAACGCAAAGAGATTCTGGCCGACCTGCTGGGCGTCAACGAATGGGATCGCTACCGGGAAGCCGCCGCCGCCCGCCGCAAAGAGAGCGAAACCCAACTGATCGTCATAGACGGCCGCCTAGAAGAATACGACCGCGAACTGGCCCAAGAATCAGAACGCCGGGCAATGTTAGCCGCCGCCCAGGAATCCTTAGACAGTCTCTCCAAACAACTGGCCGCCCAGGAAAAGCTGCTGGAGCAGGCCCGCCTCCAGGAAGAGGCCGTTAAACAGCAAAAACAACACGTTAAACACCTGGCCGACAATCTAACCCGCCTCTCCCTCTCCCTGGAAAATCTGAAGAAGACCCAGGCTCAGCGGCAGCAAGAGCGGGATCAATACCAGGTCTTGCTGGATCGCGCCGCACTCATCCAGGCCGATTACGCCGCCTGGCAAACGGCCGAAGCCCAATTACAAGGCTGGCAAGAAAAAGCCGACGCCTACAACCGCCTCCAACAAGAACGACGCCCCCACGAATTAACCCTCGAAAGAGAGCGCAGCCGCCTGGCCCAGCGCCAGACGGAACTGGAAAACCAGGCCGGACGGGTGGCGGCTATGAAAGAGGAAAAGTCGGCCGTTAAACAAACGCTCCAAACATCCCAAACCCGTTCCAAAGAAGTCGCCGCCCAACTATCGCAATACGAACAGCACGACCTCGCCCTGCAAGAAGCCCGCTCCCGGCTGCAAACCTTAGAAAGCGAGCGACAGTTACTTGAGCAAGAGTTGGGCCAGTTACAGAAAGAACAGGCCCGCATTAATCGCCTCGAATCAGAAAAAATTACCGTCCAGAAAAATAAAGCGGAAGCGGCTAAGGAATTGGAAACGACGGCCGCCGAATTAGCCGCTGCCCTGGAAGCCAACAACCGCCTGATGAAAGTTCAGGCAGATTTGGATAGTCGCAAGGCCGAACAACCCCGTTTGCGGGATGAGATGGACAAAATCAAAGACCGTCTGGACCGGCTCCAGGCCGAAAGCGGCGGCGACTGCCCCTTGTGCGGCCAGCCTTTAAGCGAAACCCACCGCCAGAACATGATGGCCGAACTCCAACAGGAAGGCAAGGAGAAAGGAAATCAATACCGGGAAAATCAAGACCAGGTTCAGGCATTATCGGCCGAAATCCCGCTCCTCGAAAAGCAAATCAAGCAAAAACCGCTCCTGGAACGAAACCAACAGGCCCAACAGCAGCGGGGGACAACGGCCGAAGTGCGGCTGGCAGATATAGAGCAGGCCGTTGAAGAATGGCAAAAGGAAGGGGCGGCACGCCTGGCCGAATTAACTACCAAAAAAGCAGATGATTCGGCTCTCAAAGCCCAAACAAAGGTCGTCAACGACCTGGTCGAACAGTTAAAAGGCAAAACCCCCCTGGTCGAGGAACAGCAAAACTTACAGCGCCAGATCTCCAACAATGATGCCCGGCTGGCCGAAATCGAACGCACCGTCTCCGATTGGGAGGCCAAAGGCGTCACCGAACTGGCCGAGGTTCAAGAGCGATTGGAAAAAGACGAAATTGTCCCGGAAACCCAGGCTGCCCTGGCCCAGTTAGCTGAGCAAATTACCGGGCTGGGCTACGATCCGGCCGTTCACCAGGAAGCCCGCCGCCGGCGAGATGAACTGGCCCCCGCCCAGGAACAGCACCAGCAGTTGCAGCAGGCCCAGGCGGCCGTCAAGCCCCTGGAGGACAACCTCTCCGATCTCTCCCACCAGATAGCGGAACAGCAACAGAACGTAAAAGAAACCGAGCAGCAGCACCAGGAAGCCCAGGCCCATCTGGAAACCATTTCCGCCGGAGACGTCAGCCGGGCCGATGTCGAAAAAGAGGTCTTTCGCCTGCGGGAGGAAGAAATTCTGGCCCACCGCCGGGTAGCAACTGCCCAGCAGAACGTTGCCGTTTTGGGTGATCTGCGTCAGCAAAGAGAACAGATTTTAGAAGAAAGAAGCGGCGTAACCTTACACGTCCAAAGATTGCGGCTTCTGGAAAAGGCTTGCAGCCGCGAAGGAGTTCAAGCCCTCCTGATCGAACGGGCGCTCCCCGAAATTGAAGACGACGCCAACGAACTGCTGGAGCGACTCACCGGAGGCCAGATGCAGGTTCATTTCGACACCCAACGCAAATTGAAAACCAGCGACCGCCTGGCGGAAACACTGGACATCACTATTGCAGACAGCGCGGGGGAACGGCCGTATGAAAACTTCAGCGGCGGCGAGCAGTTCCGGGTCAACTTCGCCATTCGACTGGCCCTTTCCCGCATACTGGCCCGCCGCTCCGGGGCGCGGCTCCAAACCCTGGTCATTGACGAAGGTTTCGGCAGCCAGGACGCCGACGGCCGTCAGCGCCTCGTCGAAGCCATCAACACCATTCAAGACGACTTTGAACGCATCCTCGTCATCACCCACATAGACGAACTGCAAGACGCCTTCCCCATCCGCATCGAAGTCCAAAAAGGGGTCGAAGGCTCTGCCATTCAAGTTCATTAAAATAATGAATTGTGAATAATAAATTGTGAATGGTGAAGTTACCTCGTCAACCAGAACTACTTCTCAATTCAAAATTCAATATTCATTATTCATTATTCTCTTTGATAATCTGGCCTTGCCACCTTAAGTAAGAAATGCTCTTAATACGTATCTTCGTCTTCATCCTCGGTCTCTCCCTGACCCTACTCACCCTCATCTCCGGCATACGCACCTTCGTCTTGCCCCGCAGTGCCCGAGATTGGGTCTCCTCTCTCGTCTTCCGCTCCTTGCGCCGCGTCTTTGACTTC
>Ga0299914_10001826_pt1 | contig 14380 bp, 12 predicted proteins | sample RVTome_10_FD_201361 | JGI IMG/M metagenome (GOLD analysis project Ga0299914, IMG submission 201361) | Soil microbial communities from uranium-contaminated site in the Upper Colorado River Basin, Wyoming, United States - RVT153D57 (version 2) ...
CCGGCCCGCTCCCCCGGCTCCCCGCTGCCCCGGCGGCCAGGTTCCCGTCCCGTGGGAACAGGGCCACGGCACGGCCAGGTGGTGGCCAGCTTCCCACCCGTGGGCACATAGGTCCGATCGGGACCGGTCCGACTGGCCCCCGGGCCCGTCCACCGGCCGATTCGGCGGCCATCGTGCCACCGGGTGGGAGGATGGCCGGTTCGACGGACTCGCACGGGTCGGATCGGTCGCTGGATCGGCCCTACGTTTCCCTGCATGGGAACGTGGCCACCACCACCACGTTCGGGTGGCACGGCACGGCATGCGGCGGCGCGGGGGCGTCCCGGCGAGAAATGGCTCCGGTCACTGGCCAGGGCACGGGGTCGAGCCGGGATTGGGCACCACGAAGCGGCGTGGCCCGGGCGCAGGGATGTCCGCCAACGACCGTGGCCTGGATGCCCGATCCATGCCGATCGCCTGATACCATTTGGCGGCCGACCCACTCGCTCGATCGGAGCTGCCAGCCCGTGCCACTCGAGTTCCTCAAACGCCGCAGCAGCCAGCAGCAGGCCCCGGCGCCTGTCGCCCCGCCGCCGACCCTATCGACCGCGCTGCCCGAGGAGATCGTCGCCCAGGAGCACCTGCTCAAGCTGTACTACGCGGGGAAGAGCAGCGAGGGCGTCCGCATGAAGGCCGGGCCCAACGCGATGGCTGAGCTGCCGTCGATGCTCGTCGGGCTCGCGCGGAGCGAGATCGAGGTGGTCGAGCCGTTGCCGATCGAGTTCAGCCAGGCGACGCCGACGATTGCCCGGCCGTCCGAGGCCATGCAGTGGCTGAATGCCCACCACGTGCATTCGCCGATCACCCGCCATGCCCTGGTCGTGCTCGAGTCGATCGATGCCGTCGACCTTGCCTTTGATACGTTCGTCTGCTCGCTGCTCGACGGCGAGGTCGATACGGCCGGCTACCCGGAGTACAACGCGATCGTCGGAGGCGTGGCATCGCACTGGGACGAGGCGACCGGCGACATGATCTGCCGGGCGGTCGTCGGCTGGGGCGGCCGAGGCGTCCGCGGCGACACGGACCGGCTCGGCGCGAAGCTGCTGGCGGGGATTCTGACCAACGTTCTTGCGAGCCAGTTCGCCCTCGGACTGACGACCATCGAGAGGCCGGTTCCGGCCGCCGGTCGGGGCGGCCTGGTCTGTGCCCATTGCGGTTTCGCTTCCGCGCACGATCGGGCGTTCTACTGCCCGAAGTGCGGCATGCGCCTGCTCCGCGGCTGAACACCGACGTGCCCACCTACGACTACGCCTGTGCGGCGTGTGGCCACCGATTCGAGCTGCTGCACGGCGTCCACGCCGAGGGACCCTCTGCGTGCCCGGCATGCTCCGGCGGACCGGTCCGGAAGGCGATCTCCGCTCCGGCCGTCCTGTTCAAGGGATCCGGATGGGCGAAGGTGGACCGGCGATCGGCGGCGTCGAAGCCTGAGAAGCCCGGCACCGACGAGAAGAAGCCCAAGCCGGCCGAGACAGGGAGCGACAGCGGCGATTCCACGCCTGCTCCGTCGGCCGGAGACGCGACTCCCAAGACCGACACGACCGCAACCGCGACTGCGGCGAGCGGCTCGGACTGATCGCATGCCCGGCGCCGCCGACTGGATCACCCTTGCCGAGGCAGCCGAGATCCTGGCGGCGGCGAACGTCCACTTCGCGCCGGCGACGATCGGTGGGTGGGCGCGCGCCGGGCGACTCCAGAGCATCAAACTCGGCGGTCGGCGGTTCGTCCGGCGCGGTGAGGTCCGCGCGCTGCTCGCTGCCCCACGACGGGTGAAGGTGGACGAAGTCCAGCCCCGACTGTTCGAGGACTGGCGGGGCTGACCCGCCGCGACGGCCCGGTGGACCCTCGCGCGATCGTCGGCCGAATCGTCGAACACCCGCGGGTCGCCTTCGTCGTGGCGGTGATGGACGCCTACGGGTCCGCCGCCGGCGGCCTCCTTGCGAACGGTCTCGCGTATGCCGCCCTGTTCGCAGCCCTCCCGACCACCCTTCTCCTGCTCGGTATCGCGGGGTTCGTGGCGCGGGATCCGGCCTACCAGGGTGAGCTGATCGCACAACTGTCGGCGGCGTTGCCCCCGCTCAGCGACCTGCTCGACGACGCGCTCGTTGCGGTCTCGGAAGGGGCCGGGGTGAGCTCAATCCTCGGATTCATCGGCCTGGTCTGGGCGGTGAGCCAGTTCTACGCGACGCTCGACCTGGCCTTCGCGCGGATCTTCAGCGACTCACCCGAACGGGACCTGGCGCGACGGGCCCTGCGCGGGTTTGCCTGGGTGGCGATCCTCGTCGGGACCGTCGTGGCGGCGATCGTCGTGACGTCGCTCGCCGCCCTCCTCGAGACGACTCTACCCTCACGAATCCCGCTGGCCAGGACCGTCACCGAGGCCGCCTCATCGCCCATGGCGATCCTGGTCCTGACGATGGTCGTCGTGGCCGTCGCCTACCGCGTCCTGCCTCCGCGGGCTCCCGGCTGGCGAGCCGTGATCGTGCCGGCGATCGTCGTTGGGGTTGCGGTGACGCTTCTGGCCCAGGCGTTCGGCCTGCTCGCACCGATCCTCGTTCGTGGCGCGGCCCTCGCTGGTTCATTGGCGGCTGCGTTCATCGCCTTGGCCTGGCTCTCGTTCACGTTCCAGGCCGTGCTTCTGGGTGCGGCCTGGGTTCGCGTCGCCGATCGCGGCCGTTCGGGGCCGTCGACCGATCCGACGCGCGACCGTCCGCCCGCCCCTTCCTGATCAGGCCGGCCCCTGTGGCGTCCCGCAGCGCCGGCAAAACCGAGCCGTCGACGACAGGGACAGGCCGCAGCTGACACACGGACGGACACCGACCGGCGCGGGCTGCGGACGGGCCGGTTCGGGCCCGGTCAGGGGTTGCCCGAGAACCTCGCCACTGGATGCCGCCCATAGTGCGTCGATCCCGCCGGTGGGAACCACGGGCCGGCCGAGGATCGTGGCATCGGGCGCCGCGGTCCCGGCGGCTGGCCACTGGGGTTGACTGGGCCACTGCGGCTGAGCCGGCCACTGGGGGGCGGCGGGCGGCTCCGCGGGCGGCGTGGCACGTGCCGCTGCCGGCAGGGCTGGCTGCTCCTCGCGCCGATCCGGCCGGGGGACGTCCGCCGCTGGCTGCGGAGCGCTGACGGGCCACGTGGGCTGCTCGATCTGATCTTCGGTTGGCCGGCCGCTCGGAGCCGGCTCGGGCTCGGCGGCCGCGACCGGCTCGGGCTCGGGCTCGGCGGCGTGCTCGGGCTCCACCGCGACGGGCTCGGGCTCGGACCGTGCCTCCGCCTCCGCCTCCGTGGGGACAACCTCCGGCGGCGAGGCGACGTCGCGATCGGCCTCGGCGGCGGCCTCGCCACGCTCGAACTCATCCAGGGCGTCGTCCAGGCTCTGGCCGGGCCGGAATCGAGCGAGCAGCGATGCGGTCTGCTGCCTCGCCGCGGCCATCGGGTCGTCCGAGTCGACCGCCTCGTCCGCGGGAATGGCCGGTTCGGCGACGGTCTCGGCGGCGGCAGGCTCGGCCGCGACCGGCTCGGCCGCATCCGGCTCCTCGGCCGCGAGCTGGGGCTCGACCACCTCGGGCCACTGCACGGGCACGTCCGCGTCGGCCGCTGCCTCGACAGGTGTCTCGGTGAGTTCCTCTGCGACCGGCTCGTCGGACGAGACCGCGGTGGAGCCATCGGTCGTACCCGCCCCATCACCGTCGAGAGCGAGCTCGCGCAGTCGCGCACCAAGGTCGATCTCCTCGATCGGCTCCTGCACACCCTCCTGTGCAGGCTCGGCGGAGGGCATCCCGTCCAGCGTCGGCCAGGCGGTCGGGGCGGACTCGAAGGACGTGGACCCCTCGTGGACGTGCCCGCCTACCCCCGCCTCGAGCGGCGCGATCCCGGTGGATGTGTCAAGCGTGGGGAACGGTGCTGGCATGATCTCGCGGCCGAGGTGCGGGGCGCAGGTCAGGCACTTGGCCTCCGCCTCGTTCCAGCAGTTCGCGCACGTGTACTGCCGGCACGTCATGCAGAAGTTGAACGTCTTGTGGAATGCGTCGAGCTGTTGCGTCGTCGCCTTGCGCTCTGCATCGCTTCGGGCGGCCGCCATCGCCTCGTCCATGGACGTGTCGTCCGACATGACGAAGTTCTTCAGGCCCTGCGTCAGGACCTTGATACCCGTCAGGGGGCGCGGCGTGCGGGCGCCGGACTCGAACGTGTAGCGCGTGCCACATCGCTCGCAGAATGACTCGGTCAGGATCTCGGGCATCGTGCCCCCGAAACAACGCTGGACAGGCTCGATCGAACGGATGGTCCGAACAGGGGCGAGAGTATATCGCACGACCCCGAACGCGCCCCGAACGACGGTACCCGTGGGCGCGGTGAATGGTCCCTCCGATGCGCGCGGTCGGCCCGAGCCGGTCCCTCTGGTAGACTCCGCCACCGACCATGCCGCCGCTGGCCGCCCTCGAGCGGTTCTTCGAACGCCTCTTCGAGCGCCCGACGGCGCGGTTCTTCCGGACACGCCTCCAGCCAGTCCAGCTGCAGCGACGGATCGAGCGCGCCATGGAGGCCGAGCGCCTGTCGACCGCCGATCGAACCCTCGTCCCGAACCGCTACGTCGTCCATCTCAACCCGGACGACCTCGATTCGTTCGGGGACTTTTCCGAGACGCTCGCCGCGGAGCTGGCCGACGGTACCCTCGTCTTCGCTCGCGCGCACCGGTACACGCTCGTCGACCGTCCGCGTGTCGACCTGCTGGCAGACCCGACGGTGGCCAGGGCGGACATCCTCGTGGACGCGCGATTCGCCGATCCGATCGCCGGTCGCGCCGTCGGGCCGGACGCTCTCCGCCGAAGCCAGCCAGGCTCCGTTCGCGAGCCACCCGATGACCCCGCCACGTCGACGATGGTCTTCGAGGTGCCCAAGCCCGAGGGGCCGCGAGCTCGGCTCCTCCTCACCGAACCCGCCGGCGATCAGCGTGAGATCGACCTGGACGGGAAGCTGCTGACGATCGGCCGAGCCACCGACAACGGCCTCGTCGTCCGCGACGGCCGCGTGTCACGCCACCACGGCCGGGTCGCGTCACGGCGGGGAACACTGGTCTACACCGACCTCGGCAGCACGAACGGGAGTCGCGTCAACGGCAACCCCGTCGAGGAGGTCGTGCTCGGCGTCGGCGACCGCATCGAGATCGGCGACTCCATGCTCCTCGTGGAGTCCCTCGAATCGTCCGGGCGCGGAGCCTGAATCGATGGACGGCTTCCTGCTCGTGTTGTGGCTCGTCCGGATCCTGTTCCTTGCCCTGCTCTACCTGTTCCTGTTCCGTGTCGTTCGCGCGCTGATGCGCGACCTGCGTGCCGCGTCGCAGAGTGCGATCGCCGAGCTCGGCCGGCTGCTCGTGCTCGCCTCGCCGGGTGACGACCCGCCCGCGGGGGCCGTGTTCGCGCTCGACGCGATCACCTCCTTGGGCCGCGACGTGAACAACTCGATCGTCGTCGAGGACCCGTTCGCCTCGGCCGAGCACGCGGTGTTGACGTTCCGCGGCCGCGACTGGTACCTGGAGGATCTCGGCAGCACGAACGGCACGTACGTCAACGGCAACCTCGTGGAGGGCGTCGCGCCACTCGGCTTCGGGGACGAGATCCAGATCGGCCAGGTGCGCCTGCGCCTCGAGCGCGCTCGCCGGTGAGCGACGATGACCGCGACGACGCCCGTGACGACGCGCTGCCGGCACCGGCACCGCGCGAGGTAGCCGCCCGCGGGGCGCCGCCGAACCTGCCCCGGATCCTGGGTTCCGTTCGACCGCGCGCCCGCTGGCTCGAACTGCGTCTCCTGCTGGTCGTCGCTGCAGGCCTGGTCGTCGGCAGCGTGTCCCTTGGTGCGACCGTGCGCGGCCGACCGGCCGACGGTGTCCCGCTGCTCGATCCCGAGGTGTGGATGCCCCACGACACGGTGGCGCTCGGGATCTACCTCGGGGTGCTGTTCGCCGGCCACGCCGCCCAGGTCCTGGCCGGGCGCCGCTCCGACCAGGTGCTCCTGCCGGCGGTGGGCCTGCTCGGGGGGATCAGCCTGCTCCTGATGGAGCGCCTGCCGCAGGACCGGGTCGGCAGCGGGTTCTTCGGCGCCGAGGGCCTGGGGCAGGTCCAGCTCGTCTGGCTCGTGCTTGCCCTCGTCGTCGCCACGACGGTCGCGATCACGGTCCGCTCGGACAGCTGGTTGCGCCGCTACAAGTACACCTGGGCTGCGGCCGGAATCGGCCTGCTGCTCCTCACGTTCGCCTTCGGCTCCGATGTTGGTGGACAGCGCCTGACCTTGACGATCGGCCCGTTCAGCGGGCAGCCGTCGGAGCTGCTCAAGGTGATCCTCGTCGTCTTCCTGGCCGGGTACCTGTCGGAGAACCGCGCGCTGCTCGTGGAGCAGGACACGAAGCTGGGCCCGCTGCGCCTGCCACCGCTGCCGTATCTCGCCCCGATGGCCGCGATGTGGGCGATCGCCCTGGGTATCGTCGTCATCCAGCGCGACCTTGGAGCCGCGCTCCTGTTCTTTGGGGTCTTCCTGCTGCTGCTCTACGCGGCAACGGCGCGGATCAGCCTCGTCGTGCTCGGCCTCGCCGCGTTCTTCGCGGGGAGCGCGATCCTGGCCAACCTGTTCTCGCACATCGGCACGCGGATCGCGATCTGGATCGACCCGTTCGCCGATCCGTTGGGTGCCGGCTACCAGGTGGTCCAGTCGCTCCACGCCTTTGCCCGTGGCGGGCTGCTCGGCATGGGGTTCGGGAACGGCCTGCCGCTCGTCGGGGGTCGGGTGCCCATCCCGGAGGTCCACACGGACTTTCCGCTCGCGGCGCTCGGTGAGGAGCTCGGCCTGATCGGGGTCATGGCGATCCTGGGTGTGTACCTGGTCATCATCGAGCGTGGCCTGCGCATCGCGGCGGCCGCGGCGGACGAGTTTCGCGGCCTCCTCGCGACCGGGCTCGCGCTCGTCGTCGGCATCCAGGCGTTCATCATCGCCGCGGGCAACCTCAAGCTCCTGCCACTGACCGGCGTGACGCTCCCATTCATCAGCTACGGCGGTTCGTCGCTCCTGGCCAACGGCGTGGTCATCGGCCTCCTGCTGGCGATCTCGGACAAGGGCGTCGAACCTCCGCCACCACCGCGCGAGACGGGATGGCGGCGATTCCTGCGGAGGCGTGACCCATGACGCCCTCGACCGGACGTTTCCGGCACCACCTCGGCCGCACGATCGTCCACATCGGCCTGGTCATGGCCCTCGCCTTCGGATCCCTGGCCGGGGCGGCCGGGTACTGGAGCGTGATCGAAGGGCCGGCGCTCGTGCGCTCCCCGAACGACCCGGCGGTCATCGCCGCTTCGCGGACGGTCGCCCGCGGCCGCATCCTCGATCGGACAGGCGTCGTCCTGGCCGACAATGAGCGCGACGAGAACGGCGAGTGGTACCGCACGTACCCGAACAGGACGGTCAGCCACGTCGTGGGCTACTCCTCGAGGCGGTTCGGCAACGCCGGCATCGAGCGGGCTTTCAGCGCGGAGCTGTCCGGCCTCTCCGGCGACTCCGTGGCCGACGCGTTCCGCAAGTTCGGCACCGATCCGTACGATCCGCAGGAGCTCGAACTGTCGCTGTCGGCCGAGCTCCAGCGGCGCGCCGTGCGCGCCCTCGGGAACCGCCGCGGTGCCGTCGTCATGCTCGACCCGACCAACGGCGAGGTCCTCGTCCTGGCCTCGACCCCGACGTATCCGGCGTCGGCGATCGCCCGGCCCGGAGCGGGTGCTGCGGCGACTTTCGACGAGCTGCGCGACGACCCGAGTCAGCCGCTGCTGCCGCGGGCAACGCTCGGTCGCTACGTGCCTGGATCCGTGTTCAAGATCGTGACCGCCGTCGCCGGCCTCGGTTCGGGAGCCATCACGCCGGCGACGACCTACCCGGAACAGGCGAATGCCGGGTCCGATGGGCTGCTCGTCCAGGGGTTCCGGATCCGCGAGGGGCACAGCCTGCGACGCGGGGATCGCCTCGACTTCGTGGAGGCGACCGAGGTCTCCTCGAACATCTGGTATGCGCTGACCGGTCTGCGGACCGGCGGGGCCGAGTTGGTGGGCTACGCGGAACGTCTCGGGTTCGGCCAGCGCCTGCCGTTCGACCTGCCGACCGCGGTGTCGCAGGTGACCAACGCGCGGGGTGACGAGCCGGGCGGCTTCCTCGACGACGTCGAGCTGGCCAACGCGGCCTACGGGCAGGGCGAGACGTTCGTCACCCCGCTCCAGATGGCGCTCGTGGCTGCCACCGTTGCCAACGACGGCGTCCTGATGCGTCCGCGACTGGTGACCTCCATGACCGGCAAGCGGGGGACGCGGACGATCGGGCCGGACACCGTTCGACGGGTCATCCCGGCGACCGATGCGCGATCGATCCAGGAGGCGATGCAGCGCGCTGTGGAGGGAGAATTCGGGCGCCAGTTCACGACCGGCGCCAAGGTGCCCGGCGTGCCGACCGCCGGCAAGTCCGGCACGGCCCAGCTGGGCGGGGACGGCGAGCCGCACTCGTGGTTCATCGGGTTCGCTCCGGTCGAGCAACCCCGCGTGGCCATCGCGGTCCTGGTCGAGCAGGCCGGGCGCGGCGGCGAGGTCGCGGCTCCCCTGGCCGGTGACCTGATGGAAGCCTTCTTCGAGGTGATCGGCGAATGACGGACGACGGCGGGCCGGGCGCACGACCGCTGATCGAACGGATCGGCCTGGCCCTGATCGCCCTCGTGCTGGCCGCGCTCTTCGCCACGGTCGCCGGCGCGGCGTGGGTCGGCGGGGAGATCTTCCTGGCGGCGATGGGCGCGATCGGTGCCCTGATGACGCTGTGGGTGGGCGCCCTGACCCTGTTCCGCCGCTGACCGCACCGGCCCGTCACGGACCCGCCCGGGACGATCAGTTCACGTGATGCCAACGCGGCGCTAACGTTCGTCCCCGACGATCCGCCCATGCGGGGATCACGGGGAGTGCGGTGACCGGGTCGACTGGGGGTCGTGCCCGACGCCTCACTCCCTCCCTTGCCGCTCGTCGGGTGGGTTCGCTGGCACGGGCCCGCCCGACGCTCGTCTGGCGCCGTCGCGCAGGCGGCCTGCCCGTCAGGGCCGTCACATCGAGGGCGAGCCGATCGGTCCTACCGGTGGTTCCCGGAACCAGATCGGCCGACTCGACGTACTATTCCACGACACCCGGCGGCACGATGCCCGTCGATTCCCACCGACCCTGCCGGCGTCGCCCTCGCGGCGAGCGCCCATCCCGCGTGAGGGGAGACGGAACAGCCGATGGCCAAGATCCAGGAAACCGGCGACAAGGTCCTCGCGAATGTCGAGCGCGTGATCGTCGGCAAACACCACGAGGTCCGGCTGGCGCTCGTCGCGCTGCTCTGCCGCGGCCACCTCCTGATCGAGGACGTGCCCGGGACGGGCAAGACGGTCCTCGCCAAGGCGATCGCACGCAGCCTCGGCTGCACGTTCCGCCGGATCCAGTTCACCCCGGACCTCCTCCCGTCCGACGTGACCGGGCTGTCGATCTACAACCAGAAGACCCAGGAATTCGAGTTCCGGCCCGGGCCGATCATGAGCCAGGTCGTACTGGCCGACGAGATCAACCGGGCGACGCCGAAGACCCAGTCGGCGCTGCTCGAGGCGATGGAGGAGCGGCAGGCCACGATCGACGGCCACACGCATCCGATGCCGGACCCGTTTCTCGTCATCGCAACCCAGAACCCGATCGAGTACGAGGGCACGTTCGCGCTCCCGGAGGCACAGCTCGACCGGTTCATGATCCGCCTGCGGCTTGGCTACCCGCAGCCGATCGAGGAGATCGTCATCCTCGACGAGCAGAAGCGGACCCATCCCCTCGAGTCGCTCGAGGAGGTCCTCGCGATCGAGGAGCTGCGCGATCTCCAGGCGGGCGTCCGTGAGATCTACGTCGACCCGACCGTCGCCGACTACATCGTCCGTCTCGTCAATGGCACACGCGGTCACCCGGACGTCTACCTCGGCGCCTCGCCGCGCGGCTCGATCGCGCTGTACCGTGCCGGCCAGGCGCTCGCCGGCCTGCTCGGGCGCGACTACGTCATCCCGGACGACATCAAGGCCCTGGCCGAGCCTGCGCTGGCCCACCGGCTGATCATCAAGACGAGCTCCTCGATCCACGACGTGCAGGCCGGTCAGGTCGTCCGCGAGCTGCTCGAGGCGACGCCCATCGATGGCATCCGACCGACCGGGGTCGGCGGCCCGCGGGAGCTGCGGACGCCGACGACCGCCACTCCCCAGGGACCGGCCACGTAGCAGCGAGGGCGATCGACCGATGTCCCGCCGGAACCGGCTGGCATGATCCGACGGCTCCAGATCCTGGTCATCGGGGGGATCCTCGTGATCGCCGCCTTCTCGAGCGGCCTGCCGTTCCTGTTCTACCTGTTGTACCTCGCGATTCTCGTCATTGGTGGCTCCTACGTCCTCGTCCGCCTCGGGCTGACGGACCTCGAGGCGGGCTACGCGGTCAGCCAGCTCCACGGGCACGTCGGTGACCGGCTCAACGTGACCTACACGCTGCGCAACTCGAGCCGGCTCCCGAAGCTCTGGCTGGAGGTCCACAACCCGACGACCGTGCCGGGCGGCCTGCCGGGACGGGCCCTGTCGCTGTCGGGGCGTCAGGAGCGCTCATGGCTCGTCCGCGCGCCGTTGACCCGGCGGGGCCATTTCCGGATCGACCCACTGGCCATCCGGACCGGGGATCCGTTCGGCTTCTTCGAGGCATCGGCGGCAGTCGGCCAGGGGGTTGCGGTCGTCGTCTACCCGCGGCTCGAGCCGGTGCCCGCCTGGAAGTTGCCGTCCGCCAACATCGAGGGCAGCCACGCCGCCCCGGAGCGGACCATCCAGACCACGCCGCTGGCGATGTCGGTCCGGCCGTACGCCCCCGGCGACAGCATGAACCGGATCCACTGGAAGTCGACCGCTCGGCACAACGAGATCCAGGTCAAGGAGTTCGACCTGGAGCAGACCGCCGACGCGTGGATCGTGCTCGACCTCCAGCGTTCGGTCCAGACCGGGCGCGGTGACGAGTCCACGACCGAGGCGGCCATCCGGGCCGCCGCGGCGATCACGGACAAGGCGCTGGTCGAGAACCGCGCCGTCGGCATGTCGGTCAACGCGCGACGCCCGTCGAACCTGCCACCGGACCGCGGCGGTCGCCAGCATCTCAAGATCATGCAGCTGCTGGCCGCGCTCGAGCCGGACGGCGAGGCGCCGCTGATGGAGACCCTCGTCCAGGGCGTCGGCCGCCTGCGCCGCGGGATGACGGCCGTGGTCATCACCCCTTCGCTCGACCCGGGCTGGGTCCGCGTCCTTGCCACGTTGCGCAACCGGGGCGTCGCCTGCGTCGTCGTGTGGATCGACGCACCGGCCTACGAGCGGCTCGCCGAGGAGTCCCGGGCGAGCGCGATGCGCGAGTCGCTGGTGGTGGACCCGGAGGCGGACGAGCTGGTGGCGAAGCGGGTCCGCGCCCTCCGCCATGCCCTGGCCGAATACGAGATCCAGACCTACCAGATCGTCCCCGGCCGCCCGCTGGGCGAGCTGCTCGCCCGATGATGGGCCGCATTCCGCGATCGCCGGGCGAGGGCTGGGTCAGCCTCGGCCTGGTCCTGCTCCTGGCGATGACGATCGCCTGGTCGCTCGACGATGCCGCGTGGGTCCATGGCCGGGAGGCCTACACGGACTTCCTGTCGCTGGCGGTCATCGGCGGAGTGCTCGCCGGGTTCGCCGGCGCCAAACTCGCCTGGGGCCGCTGGGCGACTTACCTGTTCGGATCGCTCATCGCAGCGCTGCTCATCCCGGTGTATGCCGGCGGCGTGCTCGAACCCGGCGGCGACTGGGCGGACCAGTACCGCGCGACGGCAACGGCGGTCGTCGGCGCGTGGCAGGACCTGGCGATCCTCAACCGGTCGGTCACGCAGCAGTACGGCCACTTCCTGCTCGTGCTCGGACTGTTCACCTGGGCCAGCGCGATGTATGCCTCGTTCACGGTGTTCGGTCATCGCCGTCCGCTCAACGCGATCATCCTCGTCGGGCTGATCCTCGTGGCCAACATGGCCTTCACCGTCCGCGACCAGCTGACGTACCTCGTGATCTTCTCGCTGGCGGCGCTGTTCCTGCTCATCCGCTTCCGGGTGCTCGACGAGCAGGCCGAGTGGATCCGGCGGCGAATCGGCGACCCCTCGTCGATCTCGTCGGTCTACCTGCGCGGTGGCACGGTGTTCATTGCCTTCGCCGTGGTCGGGTCGCTGGTGCTCACGCAGACCGCTTCGTCGGCCCCGCTGGCCAGCGCCTGGCGGGGGATCGGGGACCGGGTCATCGAATGGGGACGCGACCTCCAGCGGTATCTCCCGACCGGCGGCTCCAACCGCGCCTTCGGCGTGAGCTTCGGATCGAGCACCCAGATCACCGGCGTCTGGACGACCGATTCGGCACTGGCCGCGACGATCCAGTTCCCGTCGCCCGAGACACGCGAGTTCTACTGGCGGGCGGTGACCTTCGACCGATTCGAGCTGACCGGCTGGAGCCGCAGCCCGGTGACCGAGGAGACGCGGCCCGGGGGCGAACAGCTCCTGACCGAGGCACACGCCGACTGGGTCGGGGAGGAGGGCCGGCGTGAGGTGCGCTTCACGGTCATCCCGGAGAACTTCCGCGGTTCGACCGTGCTGTCGCCCCAGATGCCGCAGGTCGTCAGCGACGACGTGCGCCTCCTGACGATCGGGGAGGGCGGTTACTTCAGCGCGGTGGAGCGGGGCAGCGGTGACGGCGCGTACTCGGTCATCGCGCTCGTGCCCGTCGTCGGCGACGACGATCCGCGCGGCCTGACCGAGAACCGGCTGCGCGTCGCCGGAACCGACTATCCCGACGAGGTCCTGCAGCTCTACCTCGACGTGCCGGACGGCGCCATCCCGCCCGGCGGCGACGCTGAACAGCTGCTCGCCGACATCCTCGCGAACGTGCCCGCCGACAACCCGTACGACATCGCCGCCACGATGGAGGCGTACCTCAAGTCGAACCGCTTCCGCTACGACACTGACGTGCGCGACCTGGCCTGCGAGCGCCTCTCGACCGTCGAGTGCTTCGCGCGCTTCCGGCAGGGCTATTGCGAGTACTACGCCACGACGATGACGATCCTCCTGCGCCAGCACGGCATTCCTGCCCGGCTCGCGGAGGGTTTCCTGCCCGGAACCCGCGACGTGACCGGCATCGAGCCCCTCTACAACAGCAGTGCGCACGCCTGGGTCGAGGTCTACTTCCCCGGCTTCGGCTGGGTCGATTTCGACCCGACCGGCGGCGGCATCGCGCAGATCGCCCCGCTGCCGGCCGGCGAGGAGCAGGACGGCCCGATCGCCTCGCTCGAACCGCGTTCGATCCCGCCACGCATCCTCGAGGATCCGGACATTCCCGGGGCGGGGGCGAACCCCGGGGCCGGCCCGACGCCCGGCGCGACGGGTAGTGCGACCGGCCCCTTGATCGCGGCGACCGTGCTGCTGCTGGTGATCGTCGGCGCGCTTGTATTCGTTGCCTGGCAGCGCGGCCCGCGCGGTCCGGTCACCCCCGACGGCGCCTATGGCATGCTGACGCGACTCGCCGGGCGCCTCGGGTTCGGACCCGGTCCGACCCAGACGGTCTACGAATACGCCGGCGCGCTCGGCGACATCCTCCCGCAGTCCAGGCCGGAGATCCACACAGTGGCCCAGGCGAAGGTCGAGGTCGCCTACGGCAAGCGGTTGCTCGGCGAGGATCGGTTGCAGTCCCTGCGCGACGCCCAGCGCCGGCTGCGGGTCGGGCTCCTGCGGCTCGTCCTCAAGCGGGGCCGGCGGGGACGCCGCTAGGACCGACGCCGACGCCGCTGGATCAGAGAGCGCCGCTCTGCTGGCGCTCCTCGCTGATCTGCTGGGCACGCTCGTCGAGGAGCGGTGCGAGGTGTTCGGTCAGGTTGTGGGCGCGGGCGATCGGGCGGCCGCCGCGGAACTCGATGACGCTGATCCCGCACAGGTCGAAAAGCCACATCCAGAAGCGTTCGAGCGGGAGGTCGAACAGGGTCAGGAGGCTGACCTTGAACACGCCGTCGTGGGCGACGAGGACGGACCACGGGTGGGTCGGGGTGGTCTCGCGGTAGCCGGCGACCTGGGAGCGGTCGAGGCTGCCCGGGGAGCCGGCATGGGCCAGTTCGTTCAGCAGGCGGCTGAGGGCCGGACGGACCCGTGCCTGGACCTCGGGGAGTGACTCGCCGCCGGGTGCCCACGCCTCGAGCGGTCGACGGCGCCATGCCGCGAGCACGTCGCCGAAGCGTTCGCCGAT
>Ga0299914_10001827_pt1 | contig 14380 bp, 11 predicted proteins | sample RVTome_10_FD_201361 | JGI IMG/M metagenome (GOLD analysis project Ga0299914, IMG submission 201361) | Soil microbial communities from uranium-contaminated site in the Upper Colorado River Basin, Wyoming, United States - RVT153D57 (version 2) ...
CGTCGCGCGGGCGGCTGAGCCCCCTGCGTCTCAGCCGAAGAAGCCGACTCCGGCGAAGCCGCAGCCCGCGCAGCCGCCGCCGAAGAAGCCGGTCGAGTCGCTGGTGGAGCAGCCGAAGGAGGCCGAGCCGCTGGTGTCGAAGAGCGACACGTCGCTGGCGTCGCGGGTGACGGAGTCGGACGCGATCGTGATCAAGCCCGCGGAGGGGTCTGTGGCTCAGACCAAGACTCTCAAGTGCGCGGAGTGCGGCGCGCTGAACTACCCGAGCGAGTGGTACTGCGAGCGCTGCGGGGCCGAGCTCACGAACATCTAGGGCTTTTTCCGCTCCCGATTGCCTACTTCGCGGCGACCTTACGCGCGAGCGAACTCTTTTGCCTGCTCGCCGTGTTCCGGTGGATCAGCCCCTTGCGGGCCGCACGGTCGAGCAGCTGCGTCGCCTGGCGGCGCGTCTCGTCGCTGGCCTCAGCCGACTTCGCCTTCTTGAGCGCGGTGCGAAGCTGGGCGCGCTGGGCGCGGTTGCGGATCTCCGCCGCGCGGGACTTACGAAGGTTCTTCTTGGCTGACGCAATATTGGGCACGAACGCTGGTCTCCAGAGGATCTGAACGGGGACAAAAAAGGCGCCCAGCGCAACGGTTTGCGACGGCGCTGAGAGCCCAAAAAAGCTAGGATTCCGAGTGACGGATGTCAAGGCAGCGCTTTGACTTCGGTGGTGTCGAGCAGTACTATTTTCCGCACGTGGATACGCTCCAGACAGTCCTTTTCGTCGCGCCCGTCCTCCTCTTCTCGGTTGTCGCGCACGAATATGCGCACGGCTACGCGGCGCTCAAGCAGGGCGACACGACGGCAAAGGACCTCGGCCGTCTCACCTGGAATCCCGTCAAGCACATCGACCCGTTCCTCACGATCCTCATGCCGCTGATGATCGGGTACTTCTCGAACTGGCAGGTCATCCTGGGCGGCGCCAAACCCGTCCCCGTGAACCCGGCGAATTACCGCAACTACCGCCGCGGCGACATCATCGTCTCCCTCGCCGGCGTCGCCGCCAACGGCGTCCTCGCCATCCTGTTCACGGCTCTCATCATGGTCGCCGGGTTCGTGGCGCGCATCGCCCCCGCGGCCGGCGACGTCGTGGGGGCCGTCCAGGTCGCGTCATTCTTCGGCATCACGATCAACCTGGTGCTGATCGCGTTCAATCTCATCCCCATCCCGCCGCTCGACGGATCGCACGTCGTCAAGCACCTGCTCCCGCCGGCCTGGCAGATCAAGTACCAGCAGTTCGGGCGCTACGGCTTCATCGTCCTCATCGCGCTGCTGTACTTCGGGGGCGGGCTGCTGCAGACGTGGATGGGCCCCGTGTTCAGGCTGCGCCTGATGCTCCTCCAGTCGGTCTCAGGATTCTTTCATCCTTCGTTCGGGGACTGGTTCCGATGACATCGGTCAACCCGGAGATGCCGGTCACGCCCCCCCCATCCGGATACGTTCCGGGTGCGCGCGGCGCGCAGGCGCAGGACGGCGACACGTCGTTCATCGTCGAGCTCAGCGCGTACTCCGGCCCGCTCGACCTCCTGCTCGCGCTCATCCGCGACGAGAAGGTGGACATCTACGACATCCCCATCGCGCGCGTCGCCGAGCAGTTCCTGGTGCGCATCCGCACGCTGGGGCTGAACGACGCGGCGGACTACCTGGAGATGGCGGCGCGCCTGCTGCGTATCAAGGCGCAGCTGCTGCTGCCGCGCGGCGACGCCGACGAGTGGGAGGACCCGCGCGCCGAGCTGGTGCGCCGGCTGCTGGAGTACCAGCAGATGCGCGAGATCGTGGACGTCATGGAGCGCCGCGCCGACGAGCGCCGCAACCAGTTCGCGCGCGCGTACCTGCCCGACGAGCCCGCGCCCCCGCAGGCGCCGCTCGCGCTATCGCTCAGCGAGCTGCTCTCCGCGGTGGACCGGGTGCTGCGCTCCGTGTACGAGCCGAACATGCACGACGTCGTGGCGCGCGCGCTGGACATCCCCGCCGCCATCCAGGCCATCCGCTCGCTGCTCGCCCTCAAGGCGCGCCTCCGATGGACGGACGTCGTGGACAACGACGCGCCACCATGGCAGGTGCTCTCCGCGCTGCTCGGGCTGCTGGAGCTGGCACGGCTCGGTGAATTGCGCGTGGCCCAGCCGCGTCCGTTCGCGAACGTCGAGATTTCACGAGACCCCAGTGACCCCGCTAGCGAAGCTGCTTGAAGCGGCGCTCTTCGCGAGCGCCCGTCCCATTCCCGTCGACGAGCTCGCGGCGCTGGACAATGACGCGAGCGACGCCGACATCAACTCGGCGCTCCAGGAAATCCGCGCGCACTACGACGACGAGGGGCACGGCGTGGAGCTCGTGGAGATTGGCGGCGGCTGGCAGATCCTGACGCGCGCCGAATACACGGAGGCGATAGAGAGGGCGCAGCTTGCGGCGCGTCCGCAGCGGCTTTCGGCAGCCGCGCTGGAGACGCTCGCGATCATCGCGTACCGGCAGCCCATCGGCCGCATCGAGGTCGAGGAGATTCGCGGCGTGAACGTGGGGAGCGTGCTCAAGTCGCTGCACGAGCGCGGGCTCATCGACGTGGTGGGGCGCGCCGAGGGGCTGGGACGTCCGCTGCTGTACGGGACGACGCCGCTGTTCCTCGAGCACTTCGCGCTGCGTCACCTGGAGGAGCTGCCGCGCGCGGACGAGCTGGCGATCGCGCTGCGGCACACCCCGGTGCAGGTGGCCGACGCGCCGCCGTCAGAGGCGGAAAAGGCCGAGTCCAGTCCGTAACGGCATCGGTTCGGAGGCCGGGGAACGACGCATCCGAATCTGACGAATTCTTCCGAATCTTTCCCGGCAGTTCCAAAGCTTCTCTCTTGCCGGCCGCGAGGAGCCTTGGGATTGTACGGCAGAATTCATCTCAATTCGTCAGATTCGGCTGCGTAGTTTCGCCCCCCGCCTGATCTCGAACTCGCTCTCTGTCCTTTTCTTAATGGCTTCCAAGACGGAAAACGTGATGCGTCTCCAGCGCGCCCTCGCCCGCGCGGGTGTCGCGTCGCGACGGCATTCGGAAGAGCTCATCGCGGCCGGGCGCGTCACGGTCAACGGCAAGCCCGCGACGGTGGGGCAGAGCGTCGACCCGGAGCGCGACGACATCCGCGTGGACGGCAACCGCGTGGGTGCGCCGGCGAAGTCCGTCTGGATCGTGCTGCACAAGCCGGCGGGGGTGATGACGACGCGGTCCGACCCCGAGGGACGCAAGACGGTCTTCGACCTGGTGAAGGACGCGCCCGGGCTGACCTACGTGGGACGTCTCGACTACATGACCGAAGGAGTGCTGCTGCTCACCAGCGACGGCACCGCGGCGCACGCGCTCACGCACCCCAGCTTCGAGGTCGAGCGCACCTATGTGGCCACCGTGCGCGGCGACGCCCAGCGCGCGGCGCGCGAGGCCAGGCACGGCGTGGAGCTCGAGGACGGCTTCGTCCAGGCTCGCTCCGCGTCCGCACGCCCACTCGGCGGCGGTCTGCACGAGATGGAGCTGACGATCACCGAGGGACGCAAGCGCGAGGTGCGGCGTCTGTGCAAGGAGCTGGGGCTCACGGTCGAGCGGCTCGTTCGCACGCGGTATGGTCCGGTGGAGCTGGGCAAGCTGAAGTCCGGCGAGAGCCGAGGACTGACGCCGAAGGAGCGCGGCGAGATCGCGCGCCTGATCGCGCGCCCGATCGCGCGCCCATGATGCGCGCCCTGCTGCACGCCGCGGCGCACTGGATAGCGCGGCACGGCTGGCTCACGCTGGCAATGGTCGCCGCCATGGTGCTGCCGCTCATCGCGCTCGGCGGCGGCGTGCGGCCGGACAACAGCCTCGAGGTCTGGTTCGTCGAGGGAGACCCTGCGCTCGTCGCGTATCGCACCTTCCTCGAGGACTTCGGGAGCGACGACGCCGTCCTCGTCGCGTTCGATGGCGACACGACGGCCGCGGGACGCGAGCGGCAGCGCGCGCTCGCGCGTTCGCTGCGCGCGATCGATGGCGTGGGACGCACGGTGGCCGCCGCCGACCTGCCTCCAAACGCCGCCCGCGCGGCCGGGCTCATGTCCGCAGACGGCGGCGCCACCGCGGTGGTCGCGTGGCTCGAGCCCGGTGCGGCGATCGAGGCACAGCGAGGACGCATCGTAACGGAAATCGACTCGGCCGCGGGAGCCGTGATCGGTCCCGGGGCGTTTCATCTCGCCGGGACCAGCGTGCTGTACGAGGGGCTGAATCAGGCGACGATCGCGGACACCGGCATCTTCCTCGCGCTCGCGCTCGGCGTGATGATCCTGATCCTCACGCTCGCGCTGCGGCGCGCGCGCGCGGTGGCGATCGTGCTGATCCCGCCGCTGCTGGCGTCCGGCGCGTCGATGGGGATCGTCGCGCTCTCGGGACGTCCACTGACGCTGGTCGGATCGGCGCTGCCGACGCTGGTGCTCGTGATCGCGCTGGCGGACGCGATCCACATTTTGCTGCACTACTGGCGGATGCGGGGCGAGCACCCGCCAGCCAACGGCGCCAATCGCCGTGCCCAAGCCGCGGACGCCGTGGCATGGTCCGCTATCCCATGCCTGTTCACCTCGCTCACGACCGCGGCGGGCTTCGCGGCGCTCGGCTTGTCGCGCATCGCGGTCGTGCGCGACTTCGGATGGCTTGCCGCGGCCGGGATGCTCCTCGCCTGGGTGGTAACACTGCCGCTGCTGGCCGTCGCTCTCACGCGCTGGGACGTGGCGCCACCGGCACGTCGGTCGCGCGGCGGTCCCGCGCTGGACGCACTTGCCGGCGCGATCGCCGCGAGGCTTCCAGCAGGGCGCAGCGTGATTCTCGCGGCGAGCGCGCTCGTCATGATCGTGATGGGCGCCGGGATCTGGCGCGTTCGCGTCGATACTCACACCATCGGACTTCTCTCCGAGGAGCACGTGGTGCGGCGCGACAGCGACTGGATCGAGCGCAACCTCGGCGCGTACACGCCGCTGGAGTTCGAGCTGAGCGCGCCGGATGGCGTTCGCGACTCGACGTTCCTGGCGCGGCTCGCCGACTGGCGGCGGCGGATGGAGAGCGTGGCAGGGGTTGCGCGAACGATCACGGCGGTGGCGCCGGCAGCGGACGGCGCGGACAACCCGTACGCGAGAGCCGACGAGCGCGCGCTGCGCGTGACCGCACACGTGCCGATGGCCACGGCGCGCGAGTTTGCCCGCATTGCGCGCGCCGGGGAACGCGAGGGAGCCGCGGTCTTCGGCGACACGACCAGCGTGCGCGCGGCGGGGTACCTGCCGCTCTACGTGCGCATCATCGAGTACGTCGTCGAGAGCACGATCGTGGGGCTGGGCGTGGCCTTTGTGCTCGTGTTCGTCCTCGTGGCGATTCTCGTGCGATCGGGGCGGGCCGTCGCGCTGGCCATCCCGGCGAACTTGCTGCCGATCGCCGTGGTGTTCGGTCTCATGGGCTGGCTGGGCGTCCCGCTGGACATCGCGACGGCGACGGTGGGCGCGATCGTGCTGGGCATCGTCGTCGACGACACGATCCACTTTCTCGTGCACCATCGGGAGCTGCGCGGCGGAGGATCGTCGCCGGCCGAGGCCGCGGTGCGCGCGATACGCGATGCGGGCCCATCGATGATTCTCACGTCGCTGGTGCTGGCCGGCGGCTTCGCGGTGATGCTCGCGGCCGGCACGAAGTCGATCGTGTACTTCGGGCTCGTCGCAAGCGTTGCGATCATCACCGCGCTCGCGGCCGACCTGCTGTTCCTTCCGGCTCTGCTCATTCGGCGCCAGTCGCGCAGTGTCGGTGGCAGCAAGACCCGGCAACTCTCCGGAGCCGGCGCCGATGCCTGACTATCGAGTGGAATGGTACGACGATGCGCCTCCGGACAGGATTGTATTTGCGTCGGCCGCAACGGCGAAGTTTCTCCCCGAGCCACTCTCGCCCGGCGCGCGAGCGGCGATCGCGTGGCTTGGCAGGGCACCTGTCGCGCGATTGGCGATCTACCAGCCGACTGAGCTTCATGGCGCCGATGGTCCGAGCGGGATGATCGGCAACTACGGCGCCCGGGACGTCGACGCAGCCGTCGCGCTGCTCGGAGACGCGTCGCGCAGGTTGTTCGGCGAGGGTGCGCGTCGCGTGGTTGGCCCGATGAACGGGAGCACCTGGGCGCGCTACCGGCTGGCCCTTCCTCCAGAGCCGGGCGATCCCACGGAACCGCCGTTCTTCACTGAGCCATTGAACCCGCCGGAGTATCCGGCCCACTTCGAGCGCGCAGGGTTCGCCGTAGCGGCGCTATATGAGAGCCGCATCGCCCACGATCTCTCGGTCGCAAACCCGAGGGCAACAGAGGGTGAGCGGCTGGCCGCGGAGCGCGGTGTACGCATCGAACCCATCAGGATGGACCGTTTCGATGGCGAGTTGCGCGACATGTACCAGGCGAGCCTGGCGTCGTTCGCAGACAATCTCTACTACACGCCAATCGCGTGGGAGCAGTTCCACGCGATGTACGCGCCGCTGCGCGACCGGCTGGATCCCGACATGGTGCTGCTGGCGCGCGCGCGGGACGGTACACTCGCCGGGTTCGCGCTTGCCTTCGCCGACGCACATGTGGTCCGCGGCGGCCGTCCGTGGCGCGTGGTGGTCAAGTCGCTGGCGTCGCTGCCCGCGTGGCGCGGCATCGGACTGGCCGGGCTGCTGGTGGACCGCGTGCGTGCGGTTGCGCTGGCCAAGGGGTATGGCGCGGTGATCCACGCGCTGATGCAGGCGGCGAACAAGTCGATCCGCATCTCGACGCACACGGCGCGCGTGTTTCGCCGGTACGCGCTGTACGCGCGCGACGCATGACGGGCGCCGCCGCGAACGCGAACATCGCGGCGCGCCTCGCGGAGCGCGCGGTGGCGCACCCGCGCCGGCCCGCCGTGATCGACAGGAAGGAACGCCTGGACTTCGGCGAGCTCGCCGGGCGCGTGGCGCGGGCGGGAGGGGCACTTCGCGGGTCCGGGGTGGGGGCGGACGATGGCGTGCTGATCTTCGTGCCCATGTCGGCGTCCCTCTACGTGACGCTGCTCGGCGCGCTGCACGCCGGCGGCGTCGCCGTGTTTCTCGACGCATGGGCCACCCGCGCGCGGCTCGACGCGGCGGTGCGCATCGCCGCGCCGTGCGCATTCGTGGGGAGCCTGCGCGCCCACCTGCTGCGTCTCCTTAGCGGCGCCGTGCGCGCAGTTCCGCGGCACTTCGTTGCCGGGGCGCGCGGGCTGCGCGGCGAGCCGCGTGCCGCGGAGCTCCGGAGCGGCGACGATCCCGCGCTCGTCACCTTCACCACCGGAAGCACGGGACCGCCAAAGGCGGCGATGCGCTCGCACGGCTTTCTCTGGGCGCAGCACGAAGCGCTCGCGGAGCATCTCGCGCTGCGCGAGGACGACATCGACATGCCGACGCTGCCGGTCTTCGTGCTCAACAACCTGGCGCTGGGCGTCACCAGCGTGCTTCCGGACTTCGATCCGCGACGGCCGGGGCAGGTGCGGCCGGAGCGCGTGCTCCGGCAGATCGTGCGGGAACGCGTCACCACCTCCAGCGGGTCGCCCGCCTTCTACGAGCGACTTGCGCGGCACTGCGAGCTGACCGGCGCGCGTCTCCCGCTGCGGGCGCTGTTCACCGGCGGGGCGCCGGTGCAGCCGGCGCTGGCGCGCCGGCTGCGCGACGTCACCGCGGGGACGGCGCACGTGGTCTATGGCAGCACGGAAGCCGAGCCGATCGCGGGGATCACGGTGGACGAGATGGCGTCGCTCGCCGACGCGCCGGGCAGCGAGGGCGTGTGCGTGGGGCGGCCGGTGGCGTCAGTGCGCCTTCGACTGGTGCGTCCGCACGACGACGCCATCGTGCTGGGACCCGGTGGCTGGGGGGAGTGGCTGGCGACGGACGGCGTTGGCGAGGTCGTCGTGGCCGGACGACACGTACTGCGCGGCTACATGAACGATCCCGAAGGGGAACGGCGCAACAAGATCCGGGACGGCGGCATGGTGTGGCATCGCACCGGCGACGCGGCGCGGCTGGACAGCGACGGCCGTCTCTGGCTCATGGGACGGGTGCGGGAGCGCGTCGGGCGGTCCGGCCAGGTGTGGTGGCCGCTCCCGGCCGAGGTGCGCGCGCGCTCCGTGGCCGGGGTGACGCACGCCGCGTATCTCGGCGCGCCGGACGACAGCATGGGGCAGCGCACCGTCCTGTGCGTGGAGGCCGATCCGGCCCGCGCGGCCGACCTCGGTGATGCGCTGAGGCGCGCGCTGGGCGACTGGCCGGTGGACGAGCTGCGCGTGCTGCGCCGGATTCCGCGGGACCCGCGGCATGAGTCCAAGACCAACACGGAGGCGCTGCGCGCGCTGCTGGGTCTATAGGCGCTGCGCGAACCACACCGGCAGCAGGAGCAGCGCGGCGATCAGCACGCTCGCGGTCTGCATGCGCAGGTTCGCCAGCAGCGCGGCATGCCAGTGCGTCAGGCGCCGCGCGGTATGGTACAGCAGCGACGCGAGGACGACGATCGCGCTGGCGACCGCGAAGTCCGGCGCGTTCAGCGGACGCACACCCACCAGCAGCCCCACCGGCACGACCAGGGTGAACGCCGCCACGGCCATCGCGCCCGCCACCCTGGTGGACGGGCGAAGGCGCACGCCGGGCTCGATGTTGTACGTGATCAGCGCGAGCTGGCCGGCGACACAGCCCACGTAGAACGGGTACAGCGGATCCCCGGTGCGCATCGATGGAGCTCCGGAGTACATCGTCTCGAACGCATTGTTTGCCAGGAAGACCACCGCGGGGACGATGGTGGCGTAGAAGGTGGCCACCACCTGGAACTGGCCGCTGGCCGGGCCGGCCGGAGCGGCGGGGCGCGTGCGCGCCAGATAGAAAATGCTGAAGGCGAGGATGGCGATTGCGGGAGCTACGATCCACTCCTCGCCGCCCAGCGCATAGGCGCCGTACGCGAACAGGGAGAGCGCCATGGCGCCGCTGGCGCTGAGGAACTGAAAGCGCCACGCGATGGCCCCCAGGAGCACGATGATCGTCAGCTGCGCGCCGAGCTGGTATCCCAGGAAGGCGGGCGACTTCGTCGTCATCTTGAGCAGGAAGTAGTAGGTGGCCAGCGGCACGAGCAGGTTGTCGTTGCCGCCGATGCTGATTCCCTCCAGCAGGGTGACCAGGAGCGCGAGCTGAACGGCCAGGATCACGCACGTGGCCTCCGGAAGATCCGTGAGCAGCAGCAGCGGCAGGTGCACGACGAGGAACGTCGAGATGAAGAAAACCGCAGATCCTTCCACGGAGCGGCGGTCCGTCTCGACGTCATAGCTGATGCGTCCGTACGCCGAGCCGAGAATGGCGGCGGCGGTATCGGAGACGACCAGCGCGAGCACCGAGATGAGATAGAACACCGGCCGCCCCGCGCCGATGAGGAATACGATGTAGATCGCGGCGGGGTAGTACAGCCCGCCCTGCGACGCGCGCGCGACGCCGTGCACGCTGTCCAGGACGCCGAGCCGGCGGGTGCCCCAGAGAATCAGAAAGAACGCCGCGCCGAGGGCGAGCACGGTCCAGTGGGAGCCGAACACCCACGGGAACAGGGCCGCGATGACACCGCCGGCGAAGTGCACGAACTTGCGCGTCCACTCCACGGGGGGCGCGAAGAAGCGCCGCCATCCTTCGGCGATCGCGAAGATCGCGAGGAAGGCGAGTCCCACCAGCCCGGCGCGCGCCACCTCGCCGGCGAGCGTTCCGAACGGGGGGAGGGCGAGCGCGGTCACGCCGTGAGCTCGTCCAAGTGGAACGCGCCGTAGAACCACGCCTTGTCGCGCAGATGCAGCGCGCGGGCGAGATCGTCGCGTTGGCGGACCCGGTGGCGATGCGCCGCCGGCGGCGGCCGGATCGCGAGCAGGTCCCAGTACGCCAGCCGCGCCCCGGGGCGCGCCATGCCGAGCAGCGAGCCGTAGACGCGCTCGTGATCCGCGGGACCCATGTACTCGAAGATGTCCGAGAGATTGAAGGCGTCGAAGTCGCTTCCCGCGTCCTGCGCTGGGCCGTGCACGAGGCGCAACCGGTCCAGCCGCTCGCGGATGGGCGTGTGCGACTCCGGGCGCAGGTACAACGGCAGCGCGTGCGGCGCGTAGCTCCCCGTGAGGATGTATGTCGCGTACGGGTTGGTGTGCACCGGCAGCTCGGTGAGCGCGTGGCGCGTGCGCGCCAGGATGCGCTCCGCCACGGTGCCCTGCACGTGCGCGAAGAAGGTCGGGTCGCGTCCCATGCGCCCCATCACGGCGCGGCTGAAGAAGATCCGGAAGATCAGCTGCCAGCGGCGCGTGTCCCACGCGCTCTCGTAGAATCGCACCCGCGCGTCGCGGTCGCGCGGCTCCAGCAGCCGGCCCATCGTGCGGTGGGAGTGCACGAGCGGCAGCACGACGCGCCCGAAGGCGCGCAGATAACGCTCGAACTTGCCGGCGTGCATCGGCCCATGGCGGATGGCGTCGGCGCGCTCGTCCCAGTACGACTGCGCGCGCGGCGAGAGACGCGGCCGGAGCGCCCGATACGCCGCGGCGCGATCCGCCGACGGGGTAACGCCCAGGAACGCCAGCAGCTCCTGGTAGGAGAGCTCGCTCCACGCGGCCACGCGCAGCTCTGTGGCCGCGAGCTGCGGCTGGCTCATGTCCACGGCGACCACCTCGGTCGGGTCGAGGGTGAGGAGGGCGAGCGCGTTGTCTCCCGCGGACGCGATCGAGAGCACCCGCCCGCCGCGCGCCGACGGCGCAAGGGCCTCACAGAGGATGTCGGCGTCCTCCCAGACCGATGCGTACCGGAGGAAATCGACGCGCGCCTTCACGCCGCGGTCTCGGCGGGCGGCTGCACGCGGCGCACGACGCCCGTCGTGCCGTCCATCTCGACCCACTCGCCGTCGCGCAGCGCGTCCATCAGCCCCGGAATCGCGACCACGCACGGAAGCCCCACCTCGCGCGCCACGATGGCGCTGTGGCTCAACAGGCTGCCGCGCTGCACCAGCAGCCCGGATGCGGTTGGGAAGAGCAGCGTCCATCCCGGATCCGTGCGCTCGGCGACCAGGATGTGTCCCGCAAGGTCGCCCGCCTCGGCCGGCTCGCGGACCACGCGGACCGGAGCGCGCACGACCCCCGGACAGCAGCCGGTGCCCGACATGGTGTCGCCGGCGGCGTCGTCCGGCGCGGCGACCGGCGGCGGCGCGTCGGGCGGCCCGATCGTCTCGAAGCGGTCGGGGGGCGACGGCTCGCGCTCGAACGCGGCGAATTCGTCTTTCCTCAGCGCGGCCACGCGATGCAGGTCGCGCGTCACCCCGGTGCCGGCCACCACGCCGAACACCTCGTCTGTGGTGAGATAGAAGACCTGGCGCGGCTCGCGCAGCACACCCTGCTCAGTGAGCCGGTGGCCGAGCGCCGCAAAGATGCGGCGCACGGCGCCGAACACCCGCGTGCGCTCGAACCGCAGATTCTCACGGTCGCGGATCCGTCGCCGGGCGTTCGCGAGCACCGTGAAGAACAGGAATCGGCGCGCGCCGGTCAGGCGGCTCCTCACCTCGCGTTCCGCTCGCCCGCGCACGTCGCGCTCGTGCTGCGCCGCGGCCTCCGGGTCCACCTGTCCCTGCCGGCAGTACACCGCGACCATGCGGAGCACGAAGCTCGGGTCCTCCGACGCCGTGACCGTCTCCAGCTTGAGCTCCCCGACGCAGCGGTCGCCGAAGCGCCGCAGGTACGAGTCCAGCTCGGCGACGACGTCACGGGCGGCCGGCTCGCGGCGCAGCGACGCCAGGAGCGCGCCCTTGTCGCCCGCGTCCTCGAAGAACGCGCGCACGCGTTGGTTGCTCCGCACCATGGCGGCGATCGCCATGATCCGGCGCGCCGGCTCGGTGGAAACGATGCCCCCTTCGCCGACGAGCAGATCGTTGGCGAGGGTGGTGGTGGGGGGCGCGCCGGCAAGCCAGCGATCCACCAGCCGCCCCAGCACGCCGAACCAGATCATCGCGAAGAAGTCGTTGACGAGGGGCGCGCGCCAGTGAAACAGGAGGTCGCGCTCCAGCCGGCGGTAGAGCGCCACGAGCTCGTCGGCGGGCCGGCTGCGGAGATCGGCCGTTTCCAGCGGGCCAAGGGCGGCCTCGGTTCGCCTGAAGAATGCCGCGACTTCGCCATCGAGCCTGCGATGCTCGCGCGCCAGCCCCCATAGCGAGCGCACCACTCGCCGCCCGTCGCGCCAGCGCGCGCTGGCCCGCGGTGGCGGTGGCGGGGCAGTGAGGCGATCGCGCACGCCCATCATGCGCTCCATGAAGTCGCGATTGATCTCGTACCCCGGCAGCAGGGCCAGCACGCGGTACCAGTTGAGCAGGTTGTAGTACACGCGTCCGCGGATGAGGCCGAGCATGTTGGCGAAGACGTGCTCGTGCTCGTCGATGACCTCGGGAACGATGCCGAGCACCGCGCAGAACTGGCGGTACACATGCTCGTAGACATGGCGCGCAAAACTGAACGTGAGCGGCGTCGTCACGCCGCTGTAGCTCTCGACGATGTTGCTGTTGTCCCAGATGCGGCGCTCGCCCTCTGCGATCCGCCCAACGGCCATGGCGGTGACGGGGCGCGCCTGGAGGATGTACAGTGGCTCGTCGTCTCGCGGCGCGAGCGCCGAGGCGTCGTCCGCTCGGCCGGAGGCCCATTCGAGATCCTGCGGCGCGCCGAAGTGCTCGGCGATCGCGCGCGCCACGCGCGCGATGCGCTCGGCCTGGCGTCCGGTGATCGCCGGGGTGTCGCGCAATGGCGGCGGCACGTCGGCCGCGGTGGTGCCGCCGGCGGCCGAGCGGAGGAGCGCCCGCTCCTTGTGCGCGGTCGTCGTGCGAATGCCGGCATCCCCCGAGGCCGCCGACCGCACGTGAAAGGTGTCGGCGTCGGCGTCGCCGCTCACGAGCTGTTCGCCAAGCCCGTACACGGCGCTCACGACGCACACGTCCCGGTCGCCGCTCACCGGGTCCACCGAAAACGCGACGCCCGCGGCGCGCGCGGGCACCAGCTCCTGAATCAGCACCGCCATGGCGGTGCGCGTGCCCGCTGCGCCCGTGCTCGCGTATGCCATCGCATGCGCGTCGAAGACGGACGCCCACACCGTCCTGATCGCGTCCCACAGCATGTGTTGATCGCGCGACGCGCGGACTCCCAGCACCGACGTGAACTGTCCGGCGAACGAGGCCGTCGCCGCGTCCTCCACGGTTGCCGACGAACGGACCGCGAGTGTCGCGTCGGCCAGCCCGGTTGCGGCGAGCGCCGCCGACAACTCCGCGCGCAGTGCGTCGGGGAGCGCGAGGGCGAGCGTCTCGCTTTGCATCGCCCGGGTTTCCGCGGGATCGGCGGGCAGGGCGCGTCCGCGAAGTACCAGGCCGTCGAACGCCGCGGTGCCCAACACGAACCAGGGCGGCACGGTCACGTCCCGCACGCTGGCGAGCCGCGAGAGGTTGTGGGCCTTGCCTCCCACGTCGTGCGCCTCGTGCACGGCCGCGGAGTCGCGGAGCAGCACGTAGCGAGTGCTCAATTAAGCCGCTCCAGCCAGGGGAGCGCGAGCAGCGCGAAGGCAATCAGGTTCCAGAGTCCTCCCGCCAGCTCGACGCGCCTTCCCGAGCGACCGGGCGCGCCGCGCAGCGCCGGGAGCGCGGCGAACGCCACCAGCAGCGTCGCGACGAGCGCGAGTCGCGGCGTCCAGGCACTGCGCATCTGGGCGCCGGCGACGGCCACGAGCGTTCCCCCCACCACCACCGCCGCGACCCAGATGATGGCCGCGGTGCGCTCTCCCCAGTGGCCGCTGTACGTCTCCACGCCGGGGCGTTCTTCGCCGGGCGCGCGGACCTTCCGTCCGATCTCGAGCGCCAGCCCCGAAGCGAAGACTGCGGCGAGGAAGACGCCGAGCTGGCGCGGCGCACCGGCGCCGGCGGCGAGCCAGTCCACCGACGATGCGTACAGGAACAGCAGCGGCATCACCACCATGTGCGACAGCAGATACGGGACGGGGCGCACGCGAAGCCAGTCGCGGACGAAGAACTCGCGGGTCATCAGCGCGACCCAGGCGGCGACGATGAGCAGCGGCACCAGGAGCGCGGCATCGAGCAGCGCGTTGAGCGCAGCCGCGGCGACGACCAGCACGCCTGCCACCATGCGCAGCTCGCGCAGCGTCACTACGCCGCTGGGGACGGGTAGGTGGGGGCGGTGCCGGCGGTCGGTATCGGCGTCCTTGTGCTCGTCCGCAACCCGCAGCGTGAAGAATCCCGCAAGCAGCGTGAACGCGCAGACAAGGTAGGCGCCGGCGGAAACGAGCCCCGTTGCCTC
>Ga0299914_10001828_pt1 | contig 14371 bp, 11 predicted proteins | sample RVTome_10_FD_201361 | JGI IMG/M metagenome (GOLD analysis project Ga0299914, IMG submission 201361) | Soil microbial communities from uranium-contaminated site in the Upper Colorado River Basin, Wyoming, United States - RVT153D57 (version 2) ...
GGTCATGGCGCGCATCCTGGTTCCTTACCATCTCGACGAGCATCTTCCGTCCCTGGACGTCCCGTACGAACCAGACCGGACGGTCGCGGCCGACCTGCCCGATGGCAGTCCGTGGCAGCGGATGGCGGCCCTGTACGGCGACGTCGCGGATGTCGTGGCCGAGGACGCCCGGGCCGGCGAACGTCCCGTCGTGATGTCCGGTGACTGCACGACGTCCCTGGCCACTGTCGCGGGTTTACAGCGGGCCGGCGTCGACCCGGCGATCGTCTGGTTCGACGGGCACGGCGACGTGCAGACCTTGGAGACCACGGCGTCCGGGTACCTCGGCGGCATCCCGCTGCGCATCCTGACCGGCTACCGTCCCGAGCTGATCAGCGACGACCTCGGCCTTCGTCCCATTCCGGACGACCGAGTGGTGCTTGTCGACGCTCGCGATCTCGACCCGCCCGAGGCCGAGTTCCTGACTACCTCTGCGGTGCGCCGCATCGATGTCGACGATCTGGTCGCCGACCTGATCCCTGACGGACCGGTGTACCTGCACATCGATTTCGATGTGGTGACGCCGGACGAGCTGCCGGGGCTGCTCTTCCCAGCGGGCGGCGGCCCCGGGATCGACGCGGTCGGCGCTGCCATCGGCCGGGTCATGGCGACCGGCAGGGTTGCCGCTGTCGGGGTCGGGTGCACGTGGCATGCAGGGCACGGCAACGCAGCCAGAGTGCGGCCTCTGCTGGACGAGGCCGGGGTGGCCTGACGCTCTCGGATCTCGTCGAGAAGAGCCGTCAGCGGGGTGGCGGCTCGGCGCCCTGGCGCAGCAGACCGTATGTCACGCCGTCGACGAGAGCTTCCCACGAGGCTTCGATGATGTTCGCGCCGACACCGACCGTCTCCCAGGATGTCTTGCCGTCGGTGAACTCAGTGAGGACGCGGGTGATCGCATCGGTGCCGTGGGCGGCGTCGAGGATCCGAACCTTGAAGTCGATCAGCTCGACCTTGTCGATCTCTGGGTAGAGCGTGCCGATGGCCGTCCGCAGTGCATGGTCGAGGGCATTTACCGGCCCGTTTCCTTCACCGGCCACGACGGCACGCTCTCCTCCGGCCCGGAGCCTGACCGTCGCCTCGGCCGGCGCCGCGCCATCCGGGCGCGACTCGACGATGACCCGCCAGCTCTCCACCTCGAAGTACTGCGGGCGTACGCCACCCACTTCCTCGCGCAGGAGCAGCTCGAACGACGCGTCCGCGGCCTCGAAGGTGTAGCCCCGCGCCTCCAATTCCTTGACCCGCCGGGTTACCCGGCCGACGAGTTCACGGTCCTGCGACAGGTCGTACCCCAGCTCGCGACCCTTCAGCTCGATGCTGGCGCGCCCGGCCATGTCCGAGACGAGCATCCGCATGTCGTTGCCCACCGCGGACGGGTCGGCGTGCTGGTACAGGTCGGGATCGACCTTGATCGCGCTGGCGTGTAAGCCCGCCTTGTGGGTGAACGCGCTGGCACCCACGTACGGCTGCCGGGAGTACGGGACGATGTTGGTGACCTCGGAGACGGCGTGCGCGATCCGCGTGGCTTCGCGCAGCGCGTGGTCTGGCACCACCGTCCGGCCGCGCTTGAGCTGCAGGTTCGCCACGACAGAGATGAGGTCGGCATTGCCAGTGCGCTCGCCGTAGCCGTTGAGCGTCCCCTGCACGTGAGTGGCGCCCGCGTCGACCGCGGCTAGTGAGTTGGCCACCGCGCAGCCGGTGTCGTTGTGGCAGTGGATGCCCAGCCGTACGCCGGCCGCATCGGCCACGGCAGAAACGATCTCGCCGACGTCGTCCGGTAGCAGGCCGCCATTGGTGTCGCAGAGCGCGGCGAGTTCGGCCCCCGCGTCGGCGGCGGTCCGGACCACCTCGAGCGCGTAGGCGGGGTCGAGGCGGTAACCGTCGAAGAAGTGTTCGGCGTCCAGGAATACCCGCCGGCCGTGCCTGACGAGGAACGAGACCGTATCCCGGACCATGGCCAGGTTCTCTTCAAGCGTCGTCCGGAGTGCCCGCTCGACGTGCGCACGGTGACTCTTGGCGACCAGCGTCACCACGGGCGTTTCGGCGTCCAGCAGCGCCCGCACGAGGGCGTCGTCCTCCACCCTGACGTTGGCCCGCCGCGTCGCACCGAACGCCGCCAGCTGGGCGTGCCTGAGGTTGAGCTGCGTGCGCGCCTTATCGAAGAACTCGGTGTCCTTCGGGTTGGCACCCGGCCAGCCGCCCTCGATGAATCCGACACCCAGCTCATCGATGTGCTGCGCAATGGCGAGCTTGTCGTGCACCGACAGTGACAGCCCTTCCTGCTGGGCGCCGTCGCGCAGCGTGGTGTCATAGACGTGGAACTGGTCCGAGTTCATCTGGCGGTCCTTTACAACGAAAAGACCCGTCGCGAACTGCGAACGGGTCTGCGCGCCTGGCTTGGTGCTGGAGCCTGGCGCGCCTACGTAATGATCATGCAGAAGTACATTGCGCACAACGATGCCATAAGATCGGCTGCTTGTGAGCGCCGAATCCCACATGGTGGACGTCCGGCCGATCACCGGACGGGCGCGGCGCGAGGGAGCTCGCCGGCTGTGGCTCATCACCACCAACGACAACACCATCGCGCTGCGCTTCTACCAGCGATGCGGCTACGACCTCGTAGCCTTGTACCGCGACGCCGTGACCCGGGCCGCGCCGAGCTCAAGCCGTCGATTCCGTTGGAAATTGACGGGATCCCGCTGCGCCACGAACTCGAACTCGAGATGCGGCTCGCCCGAGTTCAGCCGGCCCAGATCTCGTCGTCGAGGCTGGGGACGGCCGACAGGTGCCGCTCCCGGTTCGAGTACCGCGGTTCGTACGGCACAGTTCCCCGTGGGGCGGTGCGCCACATCTCGTTGCCAAGAAGCGCGACCATGAATTCCTCCGGAGCGATCTTCAAAATGCCCGCCCGCGCCTCCAATGTGGCGTACAGCGGCTCTGGCACGTCGAGCGCGACGTTGCGACGGTGCTCGCGCTCGAGAACATCCGACACCCCCTCGTACAGCAGATTCACCGCCTCGGCCGGAGACACGCCGAGCAGCTCATCCAGCGGAGGCACCGGCTCGGACAGCAGGTTGGGCGCTTCGGTCAGCGCGCTGAGCACGATGCGTCCAAGGTCCTCCCGGGCCGTCCAGTCGACGTACCCGTACCTCTGACGGTCTTCCAATGCGCGGCGGCGGTGCCGGATGAGCACGGCCCGAACCTCCATTGCCCTGGGGTGGTAGCGGTCGACGCCGGACTCGAGCGCTGCCGCCCTCAAATGAGTTCCGGTCCAGGTGAAGGCGAGCAGGCCGCCGCGCGGCACTGCGTCCAGCGTGCCCGCAGGCACCTTCCAGATCTCTTGCCCATAGGGGTCCAGCTGGACGGTTCCGCCGCCCTCCACGGGAACCTCGCCGAGATCCTTGACCAGCCCGCGCAACGGTTCGAGTTCGGGGCCGGGCCAAACGTACTGATCTCCGGTCCGATCACCGCTGACTCGATGCGTGAAGGTAGCGCCGACGAGGATCCGCTGCGCGCAGGTGTACCGGCCGTCCGGCAGTTGCACGAAGGTGGTCCGGTCGCGCATTGCCTGCGTCACGCTCGATGAGGTCCGTGCGGCCGTGACGCCAGCCGCGTAGGCGGCTTGGTAGATCGTCTCCACGGGTGCGGGCCCGTGCTTGCCGAGGTAGTCGGCGCAGAAAGCTGCGATGCGGGACATGTGATCAAGCCTGGCGCACCGGATCACATGATCGTTCTACTTATCCACAGCAAGGTGATCGAAGAACCGATCGTCCCGGGAACCCGGGACGGATCTTCCGTTGATCACCAAGGACGCTAGGCGATGCGGTGCATCCAGCCGTACACGTCCTCGGCGCGGCCGTACTGGATGTCGAGGAGCGCCTGCCGGATCTCCTTTGTCGCCGGTCCCGGCTCGGTACCCATCGACACCTCGCCACCGTCCCACACCAGCCGGCCGAGCGGGGTGATGACCGCGGCAGTGCCGCACGAGAACACCTCGGTGATCTCGCCCGAAGCGACGCCTTCACGCCATTCGTCGATCGACACCGGGCGTTCCTCCACCTTGTAGCCGAGGTCGCCGGCGAGAGTGATGATCGACGCGCGGGTGATACCTTCCAGGATCGTTCCGGTCAGATCGGGCGTGGTGATCGACCCGTCGGACCGGACGAAGTAGAGGTTCATCCCGCCGAGTTCCTCGACCCACTTGCGCTCGACGGCGTCGAGGAAGCACACCTGCGCGCAGCCGTTCTCGATCGCCTGCTGCTGCGCGACAAGGCTCGCAGCGTAGTTGCCGGCACACTTGGCGGCGCCAGTGCCGCCGGGGGCGGCGCGGGTGTATTCGGTCGACAACCAGATGTCGACGGGCTCCACCCCGGAAGCGAAGTATGCGCCCGCGGGTGAGGCGATCAGGCAGAAGAGCACCTCGTTGGCCGGCCGCACACCGAGAAAGACCTCCGAGGCGAACATGAACGGACGCAGGTACAGGCTTGTCTCGCCGCCGGCCGGCACCCAATCCGCGTCCGTCCGCACCAGCAGATCGATGGCGTCGACGAACGACTCGACCGGAAACTCAGGAAGCGCCATCCGCTGCGCGCTACGCACGAAGCGCGCGCCGTTGGCCTCCGGACGGAACGCCCAGATCGACCCGTCGTCGTGGCGGTATGCCTTGAGCCCTTCGAAGATGGCCTGTGCGTAGTGCAGGACGGCGGTCGCCGGATCGATCGACAACGGCGCGTACGGGCGGAGGCCGGCGTCGTGCCAGCCGATCTCGGGCTTCCAGGTCGCCGTGACCATGTGGTCGGTGAACGACGTCCCGAAGCCCGGACTGGCCAGGATCTCGGCCCGGCGTTGCGCGTCTACACGGTTCTGCGACAGGGTGGTCGAGAACTCGAACTTGCGCGCGGTTGCCGTAGCCATGCTGACCTCTCAGGTGTCTGAATGCGGTCCCGAAACTACTAGGACGTCCAATCAGAACGCTACCGCCCACCGCGCCGGACGTAAACGCAAGGGCGGCCCGCCGGCCAGCCCAGGAAGTCAGCCGAGGCGGGCGGCGAGCGCGTCGCCTACTCGTACCGTCGAACGCTCGGTGTCGCCCCGGGTCGCCAGATCCACGGCCACCGCATCCTCGACGCGGCGGGCTTCGGCCTCGAACCCGAGGTGTTCCAGCAGCAGCGCCACGGACAGTACGGTCGCGGTCGGGTCCGCGATGCCCTGACCCGCGATATCCGGAGCCGAACCGTGTACCGGTTCGAACATCGACGGCGTCGTCCGGTCGGGGTTGATGTTGCCACTGGCCGCCAGCCCGATGCCACCGGTGATCGCCGCCGCCAGGTCGGTGATGATGTCGCCGAACAGGTTGTCGGTGACGATGACGTCGAACCGGGCCGGGTCGTTGACCAGGAAGATCGTGGCAGCGTCGACGTGCAGGTAGTCGACGGTCACATCCGGGTACTCGGCGCCGACGGCCTCGACCGTGCGCCGCCAGAGGTGACCGGCGTGGACCAGCACGTTGTGCTTGTGCACGTAGGTCAGCCTCTTGCGCGGCCGGGCCGAGGCCTTAGCGAATGCGTACCGCACGACCCGCTCGACGCCGAATGCGGTATTGACGCTCACCTCGTTGGCGACTTCCTGTCGGGTGCCAGCGCGAAGCGATCCGCCGTTGCCGACGTAGGGCCCCTCGGTGCCCTCGCGAACCACGACGAAGTCGACATCGCCGGGATTGCGCAGCGGGGACGAGACCCCTGGATAGAGCTTGGACGGGCGCAGGTTGACGTAGTGGTCGAACCCGAACCGCAGCTTGAGCAGCAGGCCCCGCTCGAGCACGCCACTGGGCACGCCGGGATCACCCACCGCGCCCAGCAGGATGGCGTCGTAACCCCGAAGCTCCTCGTAGACCGAGTCCGGAAGGGTCTCACCGGTGGCGTGCCAGCGGCTCGCCCCGAGGTCGTAATGGGACGTCTCGGCCTTCGCGTCAGTGCCGGCGAGTGCTGCGTCGAGCACCTTCAGGCCCTCGGCGATCACCTCGGGGCCGATGCCGTCGCCTGGAATGACGGCCAGTTTGATGCTGCGACTCATGCGGGCCACCGTACGGCGGTGTCCCGCATCGTGACTGAGACGTCCCACGATTTGGACGCCACCAGCCGGCTGCACCACGAAAGGCCGAGGGTCCGCACCTCCCCTGCGGGCGCGGACCCTCGATGTGTGAAGGAACGCATCATGCGGCTGTGCGGTTCAGTGGCCCGTCTCGCCGCCGTTGTCGCGGCGGTCCATGGCCTCCTGCAACGCGTGCCGAGCGTTCTGCTCTGCTTCAGTCATTGCTCTTGCTCCGTAGAAGTTCCGGACAGATGTCGGACGAGAAACTCGAATCGCCAGAACTCACAGAACACTTGTGGTGCGGAGCTAGGTCCGGCGGTTGGTCCCGGATCGCGGGTTGTCCTCGTCTATGGCGGTCGGCTCGGCCTTGGCAACGCCGGACTCCGCGACGAGGCGCCGGCCTTAGCGGACCTCGTCGCGGCGGCTAAGAATTCGTACCGTCCACGACATGACTCGGCCGACACTACTCCTTGGACGTCCAACTGTCTCGTGAACCAGACAGGAGTCTCGAATACCGAGACTACTGCCACGTTCTCGTGACGAGGTGCGTTGCGACCGGCCGTTCGATCACGTTCGGCAGGCGGCCCAACGTACCTACACGGTCGCGGGCCTGTAGGTACGTCGCCAACACTGGTGGGCGGCCCACCCGAACCCTGGCAGTGGCGTGCTCCGAGCGCGTCAGTCGGCGAGGTCGACCGTGCGGCCCCACTCGGCGCCGATCTCGGCCACGATCTCGTCCATGACCTGCGGGGGTACCGCCTGGTCGACGGTCATGGCAACGAGCGCGTGCCCGCCTTTGACGTCGCGGCTGACCTGCATGCCGGCGATGTTGACCCCGGCCTCGCCGAGCAGCCGCCCGACCGTTCCGACCACGCCCGGGCGGTCCTGGTATCGCCAGAACGCCATGTGCTCGCTCGGCTGGACCTCGATGTCGAAGCCCAGCACCTCGACCAGCTTCTCGACGTCCTTGGTGCCGAACAGCGTCCCGGACACCGAGACGACGCGCCCGTCGGCGAGCACGCCGCGCACCGTGATGAGGTTGCGGAAGTCGGGCGACTCCTCCGAGGTCAGCAGCCTTATCTCGACACCGCGGTCGGCCGCGATGACCGGAGCATTGACGTACGACACCGGATCTTCGACGACGTCGGCGAACACGCCCTTGAGCGCAGCCAGCTCGAGGATCTTCACATCGTGCTCGACGATCTCGCCCCGGACCTCGACGTCGAGCTGGGTCGCACCCTCACCGGCCAGCGCCGTGAAGATCCGGCCCAGCTTCTCCGCGAGCGGTATGCCGGGGCGGACCTCTTCGGCTATCGCCCCACCCTTGACGTTCACCGCGTCGGGCACGAGCTCACCGGCCAGCGCGAGCCGCACCGACCGCGCGACCGATATCCCTGCCCGCTCCTGAGCCTCCGCTGTCGACGCTCCGAGGTGCGGGGTAACGACCACCGACTCGAACTCGAACAGCGGCGAATCCGTACACGGCTCCGAGGCGAACACGTCGATGCCGGCACCGGCTACCCGGCCTTCCTTGAGGGCCACGGACAACGCGTGCTCATCGACGATGCCGCCACGCGCCGCGTTGATGATGCGTACGGTCGGCTTGACCTTGCCGAGCGCCTGCTCACCGATCAACCCGATGGTCTCCGGAGTCTTGGGCAAGTGCACCGAGATGAAATCACTCTGTTCGAGCAACTCGTCGAGCGTCACGCTGCGCACGCCCATCTGTGCCGCCCGGGCCGCGGAGACGAACGGGTCGTACGCGATGACGGTCATGCCGAACGATGACAGTCGCTGGGCCACGAGCGCGCCGATGCGGCCCAGACCCACGATGCCGGCCACCTTCTCGTACAACTCCGTGCCCGTGTACTTCGAGCGCTTCCACTCCCCCGCCTTGAGCGAGGTATTGGCCGGCGCGATGTTGCGGGCGGTCGCCAGGAGCAGACCCACGGCGAGTTCGGCGGCGCTGACGATATTGGATGTCGGGGCGTTGACGACCATGACACCGGCCTGAGTCGCCGCCTTGACATCGACGTTGTCCAGACCTACGCCCGCGCGGGCGATGACCTTCAGGCGCGGCGCCGCCGCAATGGCCTCGGCGTCGACCTGGGTGGCACTGCGCACCAGAATGGCGTCGGCTGCGCCGATCGCGGGGATCAGCGACGATCGGTCGGCGCCGTCGCAGTAGCGGATCTCGAAGTCGGGGCCGAGTGCTTCGACTGTCGCCGGCGACAGTTCCTCGGCAATGAGGACCACAGGCTTGCTCACGTCTGGCACACCCTTGATCTGGATTCTGGTTGAGGTTGGTGACAGCGAGCGCCGTTGCCCCTGGCCTCACGAGTGTAGCCGGTGCCGCGGTGCTAGACGTCTGGCCAGCGCTCGCCCCGCCACGCCGAATCCCAGAACATCCATTCCAGCCTGGTGCTCTGGGCATACGCCGCATCCATCCGCTCGGGGACGCCGGCGCCGGCACGCTTGGCCAGCCGGTCGGCCAGCGCTTCGACTTCACCGGTGAGGGCGGAGAACTCCGGATCGGAGTACATCTCGATCCACTCCGCGTACGGGTGGTCCGGCGCCGCGGCGGCCGCGATCGCAGCACCCACCTCGACATAGACCCGAAAGCACGGCAGCACGGCGGCAAGGGCGACCTCCACCGGTTCGGCGGCCGCTGCGGCGATGAGACTCGACGTGTACAGCCGGCAGGTCGGCGACGGCTCGCCGGGACCGTCGATGTCGATGCCGTGCGCACCGAGCATCGTCGCGTGCATGGCGCGCTCGGCTTCGACGGCACCGGCCGCGGATCGGGAGAGCAGGGCGACGTCCGCGGTGTCCGACAGCCGGCCGGCGATCATGGCTAGAGCTCTCGCGTACCCGGCCAGGTATCGGGCGTCGTCGAGTAGGTAGCGCAGGAAGACCTCGCGGTCGAGGATCCCTGCCTGCAACTGCTGGACGAACGCGTGCTCGAGGATGTGCGCGTACGTCGGCTGGACCGACCGCCACGCGTCGTCGGACCACGTCACGGGCCGGGCTCCCACCACGAGTAGAAGTGGTGTACCGGGCCGGCGCCGTGGCCGACGCGCAGCGAGTCCGCCGCGCGCAACGCGCCCGTGACGTACCGCTTGGCGACGCCCACCGCCTCGCGCAGCGACGCTCCCTGCGCCAGCCGAGCCGCGATGGCGCTGGACAACGTGCACCCGGTGCCGTGGGTGTTGCGCGTTCGTACCCGCGGCGCCCGGTAGTCGTGCGTCCCGTCCGGGTCGGCGAGCACGTCCACAGCCTCGTCACCTTGCCCGTGGCCACCCTTGACCAGCGCGGCGTTGGCACCGAGGCTGCGCAGCTCTTCGGCCGCCTTGGTCGCGGTGTCCGGCGTGACCGCATCCCAGCCGAGCAGGGCCGCCGCCTCGGGCAGGTTCGGCGTGATGACCGTGGCGAGCGGGACGAGCCGGTCGCGAATCGCGGCGACGGTATCGTCGCTGACCAGCCGGTCTCCCGACGTGGCGACCATGACCGGGTCGACGACGAGATTGGGTACGCGGTACCGCTTGATCGCCGCCGCCACCGCGTCGACGACGTCCGGGTCGCCCAGCATGCCGGTCTTGACCGCACGGACGTCCAGGTCGGTGAACAGCGCTTCGAGTTGGTCGGTGACGAACTTCGCCGGCACCGGGAAGACTCCCGTCACGCCACGGGTGTTCTGGGCGGTCAGCGCGGTGATCGCGGCTGCGCCGTACGCTCCGAGCGCGGAGAACGTCTTGAGATCGGCCTGGATGCCCGCGCCGCCGGATGGATCCGATCCGGCGACCGACAGCACGGTGAAGGTCACTGCAGAGCACTCCTTTCGGCCAACGTGGCGTCGACCGCGTAACGCAGCTCGCGCGCGGCGACCTCTGGCTGCGGTGAGCCGAACACGGCGGATACGACGGCTACTCCGTTGGCGCCCGCGGCGATGACCGCCGCCGCCCGGTTGGGGTTGGTGATACCGCCGATGCCGACCAGCGGCAGGTCCGTGCGCATCCGGATGCTCGCCACGCCGTCCGGCCCGAGCGGTGGTGCGGCGTCCGGTTTGGTCGGCGTCGACCAGACCGGGCTGGCTGCCAGATAGGAACACGCTGCGATCTGCTCGGTGTCCGTAAGCTGCGCTTCGTCCTCGATCGACCATCCGACGATTGCGCTCGGGCCGACGATCGCGCGGGCTTGCGCCGGCCGCATGTCGTGAATTCCCACATGCACCCCCACGCCTGCCTGGCGAGCGACATCGACACGATCGTTGACGACGAGCTGTACGCCGGGCGGAACAAGGGCGTCCCGCAATCTGATCGCCTGCGCCAGCAACTCCTCATCGCTTGCGTACTTGTCTCGCAACTGCACGAGCGTGGCGCCGCCGCGGACCGCACTCAGGCACGCCTCGACGAGACTTTCCGCCGGGACCAGATCGGGGTCGGTGACCACGTAGAGCCGGACGTCCGGGGCGGTCACGGCGATTCGCCGTCCGTCAGGTGGGCGCCGACCTGGATGGCGCGTTCGTCCATCGCGTGCAGTTCGTCGAGGATCCGCAAGCGCAGCGTCCCTGGGCCGGGCGAATCGGTGGCTGCCCGCTCTCCCGCCGCCCCCAGCACCGCGAGCGCTGCCGCCGTTGCCTTCAGCCGGTCCGGCTCCACTGCGGCGAATGCGCCGACCAGTGCGCTCGCGGCACAACCCAGCGCCGTGATGCGCGACATCATGGGGTGCCCGCCATGGACCGTGACGACAGTACGCCCGTCGGTCACCAGGTCGGCGGCACCGGTGACGGCCACCACACCGCCGGTGCGAACGGCGAGCTCTCGGGCGGCATCGACGGCATCGGTCGCCTCGTGGGCGCTGTCGACCCCCTTGCCGCCCTGGGCCGTGCCGGCCAGCGCGAGTATCTCGCTGGCATTGCCCCGCACCACGGTGGGGCTGCGGTCCAGCAGGGCGGCTGCGGTCTTGGTCCGGTAGGGCGTCGCGCCGACACCGACCGGATCAAGGATCCACGGGATGCCGCGCTCGGCGGCGACGGCGGCGGCGTCATGCATGGCCTCCACCCAAGGCGGCGACAGCGTCCCGATGTTGATCACGACAGCGTCGGCGATACGGGCGAAGTCGGCCGCTTCCTCCTGGGCGTGCACCATGGCCGGGGACGCTCCCGCCGCGAGCAGCGCGTTCGCGGACAGATCCATCGCCACGTAGTTCGTGATGTTGTGGACAAGCGGGCCTCGCTCACGGACGGCGGAGAATGTCGTCCAGACGTCGAGCGGGCTGATCATAAAGCGCTCCCTCCAGCCGGGACGGGAGGCGCTGCGGTGCGCTTGTGGAGCGGGGCGCGACCGTGTCGGCTCCCTTCGCCGGCATGACCCGGTTCAGGTTCGGCGGGTGTGATCTCAGCCCTGCGAGCGCAGGACACCCCGGCCGATCGGTTCTTTGCAGCCTAACCTTACCGGCTCGGTGGAAACCGTGTCGCCGCCCACTCCCCCGCGGTCGCCAGTTCGATCACGTTCAGCAGGCGCAGCCCTGCCGTACCATGCGCGTGCGGGTGGTACGGCACCGACGGGCCTGCTGAACGTGATCGAACTGACGCCGCCCGGGTCGGTTAGCGGGCGGCCGTGCCTTCGGTGTAGTCGTCGTCCTTGCTCTCGATCCACGGCATGAGCTGGCGCAGTTCACGGCCGATCTTTTCGATCGGGTGCTGCTCGCCCTCGGCGCGCAGCCGCTTGAACTCGGGAGCGCCGGCGTCCTGGTCGGCGATGAATCCGGCCGCCCACGAGCCGTCCTGCACCTCGCGCAGCACCTGGCGCATGCGGTCCTTGACCGACTCGTCGATGATCCGCGGACCGGAGGTGTAGTCGCCGTACTCGGCCGTGTCGGAGACACTCCAGCGCTGTTTTGCGATGCCGCCCTCGTACATCAGGTCGACGATCAGCTTGAGCTCGTGGAGGCACTCGAAGTAGGCCACCTCGGGCTGGTACCCGGCTTCGGTCAGCACCTCGAACCCGGTCTGGATCAGCCGCGACACCCCGCCGCAGAGCACCGCCTGCTCGCCGAACAGGTCGGTTTCGGTCTCCTCGGTGAAGGTGGTCTTGATCCCGCCGGCCCGTAGTCCGCCGATGGCTTTCGCATACGAGAGCGTGAGCGGCCACGCCTCCCCGGTAGCATCCTGCTCGACGGCGAGTAGCACAGGTACCCCGCGGCCGTCGGTGAACTCGCGGCGCACCAAGTGACCGGGTCCCTTCGGGGCGACCATGCATACGTCGACGTCGGCCGGCGGCTTGACGTAACCGAACCGGATGTTGAACCCGTGGCCGAAGAACAGCGCGTCGCCATCCTGCAGATTGGGTTCGATCTCCGTGGTGTACAGGTGCCGCTGTACGTGGTCCGGCGCCAGGACGACGATCAGGTCGGCCTCCGCGGCGGCCTCGGCCGGCGACACCACGCGCAGCCCTTCGGCTTCGGCCTTGGCGCGGCTCTTCGATCCCTCGCGGAGGCCGACGCGCACGTCCACCCCCGAATCGCGCAGGCTCAGGGCGTGGGCGTGACCCTGGCTCCCATAGCCGATGACCGCGACCACCCGGTTCTGGATGATCGACAGATCGGCGTTGTCGTCGTAGTACAGCTCAGCCACGTGGGCTCTCCTTCTCTTTCGTTGCGTCGATCAGGCAAACTCTCGTCACGTCGATCATGCAAGAGTGGGGCGACACGCTGACTTGACCGGGTTGTCCCAGTCGGCGCGAAGCGGACATTTAGGTGTGTCGCCCCTTTCTTGCATGATCGACGGGGTGGGGTTTCAGGCGGTGCGGTCGAGGGGCCGCAGGGTGCGGTCGGTGATCGAGCGCGAGCCCCGCCCGACCGCGACCACGCCGGACTGGACCAGTTCGCGGATGCCGAACGGCTCCAGTACCCGCAGCAGGGCGTCCAGCTTCTCCGGCGACCCGGTGGCCTCGATCGTCACCGCGTCGTGGACGACGTCGACCACCTTGGCGCGGAACAACTGGACGGTTTCCAGGATGTGCGAGCGGGTGTCGAGGTCCGCCTTGACCTTCAGCAGCAACAGCTCGCGCTGCACCGACTGCCCGGGATCCAGCTCGACGATCTTGATGACGTTCACCAGCTTGTTCAGCTGCTTGGTGACCTGCTCCAGCGGCTGGTCCTCGACGTCGACCACGACCGTCATCCGCGATACGGCGGGGTACTCGGTCGGCCCGACCGCCAGCGAGTCGATATTGAACCCGCGGCGCGAGAACAACGATGCGATCCGGGCCAGGACGCCGGGCTTGTTCTCGACCAGCACCGACAGGGTGTGTTTGCTCACGTCTCAGTCCTCCCGGTCGCCGAAGTCCGGCGCCATGCCGCGGGCGATCTGGATCTCGTCGTTGCCGGTGCCCGCCGGCACCATCGGCCACACCTGGGCGTCCCGGTGCACGACGAAGTCGACCACGACGGGACGATCGTCGACCGCCATCGCCTTCTCGATCGTGGCATCGACGTCCGCGGCGTCATCGCAGCGCAGCCCGACACAGCCGTACGCCTCGGCCAGCATGGCGAAATCGGGGATTCTCCGGTGCAGGTCGGTGTTCGAGTACCGGCCGCCGTAGAACAGCGTCTGCCACTGCCGGACCATGCCGAGCGACTCGTTGTTGATGACCGCCACCTTGATCGGGATGCCCTCGATCGCACACGTCGCGAGCTCCTGGTTGGTCATCTGGAAACATCCGTCGCCGTCGATCGCCCAAACCGTGGCATCGGGACGTCCCACCTGAGCACCCATCGCCGCCGGCACGGCGAATCCCATGGTGCCGAGGCCACCGGAGTTCAGCCACGTCCCGGGCTTCTCGTAGCCGATGAATTGCGCGGCCCACATCTGGTGCTGGCCGACGCCGGCCACGTACAGGGTATCCGGCCCGGCGATCTTGCCGATCCGCTCGATCACGTACTGCGGCGCCAGCGTCCCGTCGTCCGGCTCCGCGTAACCGAGCGGGAAGCGGCTGCGCCAATGGTTGAGCTGCGCCCACCAGGCCTCGTAGTCGCCCTGTCGGCCGGCGGCATGCTCCGCCTCGACCGCGGCGACCAGATCCGCGATCACCTCACGGCAGTCTCCGACGATCGGCACGTCCGCGACCCGGTTCTTGGAGATCTCGGCGGGGTCGATGTCCGCGTGCACCACTGTGGCATCGGGCGCGAAGCTGGACAGCTTGCCGGTCACCCGGTCGTCGAACCGCGCACCGAGCGCGACGAT
>Ga0299914_10001829_pt1 | contig 14371 bp, 12 predicted proteins | sample RVTome_10_FD_201361 | JGI IMG/M metagenome (GOLD analysis project Ga0299914, IMG submission 201361) | Soil microbial communities from uranium-contaminated site in the Upper Colorado River Basin, Wyoming, United States - RVT153D57 (version 2) ...
ATAGCAGTATTTGGCAGGAGCGAAGTCGGTCGCAACGAGCCCGCCGGGGCCGGCTGGTTGGATGGCGCCACGGCTTGGGCTTGCCCGCTCAGCGAGATCGAGAGCTGCTTCGGAATGCGGTTCGGTGTTGCGCTGCGACGAGAAGCCTGAACACGCGGAGGTGTCGAGCTTCTCGATCGTCGATGGCTAATCGACGCCGCGTCGGCGGGGGTCGCGGCGGAGGCGCCGGCGAGCGCGTAGGCAGTCAAGCCGGCCGGTCCGGCGGCCGCGGGGAGCGCGGCCGCCGGACGCGGGACTCAGCTGCCGCGACGAGACCAGGCCGAGCGGAGTGGCCGGATCTCGAGGGACTCGACCTCCGCGCGCCCGCCGTCGGCGAACAGCTGCACTTGCTCGCTCGAGGGTCGCGGGAACACCTGGTCGGTGATGGTCACCTGACCGCGGTCGGCGAACACCTCCACCGAGGACCAGTCAACGAGGATCCGCAGTTTGATGTCTCCGTGCCGGTCGAGCGGGAGCGGCGCCCGGTGCACTCCGGGGAAGCTCGGGCTGAACCCAACATCGCCCGAGCGCGTGCGATCGATGTAGAGCTCCTCGGTCTCGGCGTCGTAGCCGATCACGGTCTCCTCGCCGTCGCCGACCCGTACCTTCAGGCCGAGCCGGTCGGCCGCCCGTGGGTCCAGCTCGGCGCGGATTTCCAGCGTCTTGCCGCGCGCTCCCTTGCCCTCGAGCGTGTGCGTGCCCTGCGAGAGCCGCTTGCGCTTGAGGCGGTAGGCGGGCCCGCCGCGGAGCCGGCGCAGTTCACGCACCGGCTGCTGGACGAGCCGGACGTCCCCGTCGACGGTCTCCAGGCTGACCTCGCGCGGCACGCTCATCGCGCTGCGCCACGGTGACGTCGGGATCTGGTTGGCGTACTGCCAGTTGTTCATCCAGCCGATCATCAGCCGCCGGTCGTCGGGGACGTCGTTCCACGAGACCGCCGCGTAGTAGTCCTTGCCGTAGTCCAGCCAGCTCGAGCGCTCCTCGGTCGATTGCGCCGGCGCGTCGGCGAACGTGATCTGGTCGGCGAGGATGTGGCCCCAGCCGCCGCTGTTGCGGTCGACGATCTGGATCCGGGCGTCCCGGCCGACGAGGTCTTCGACGTTCCAGGCGACCCAGTCGAGCGCCTCGCTCTCCTTCCCGGCGGCCGTACGCACGACCTCGCCGTCTACCAGCAGGTTGACCGACGTCTCGTCCGACCGGATCCGTGCGGGCGCGTCCGCCACCATGAAGTGGTCGGCGAGGATGTGACCCCAGCCACCGGTGTTGAGGTCAACGATCTCGATTTGGGCTGTCCGGCCGATGAGGTCCTCGACGTTCCACGCGACCCAGTTGAGGTTGCCGGTCTCGCGACCCCCAGCGCTGCGCACGACCTGTCCGTCGACGACCAGGTCGACCGACGTGCGCGTCTCGCCCGTGTGGCGTCCGCCCGCGACCATGAAGTTGACGTAGTCGCGGGTGATCTCGAACTCCGGCGAGACGATCTTGCCCGTCAGCGGGTCGCCGTTGTTGCCGTTGGGTCCGAAGAACGTATCGACGCTCTGCTCGCCCATCCGTCCCTCGCCGCCGCGGAACGGCTGCGTGCCGGCGAAGTCGCCCGTCGGCTGCCAACCCTCGGCCTCATAGGTGCTCTCGAAGCCACCCAATAGTTCGCCGGGGGGCGGCGTGCCGTCGCCGGCCTCGGGGTTGTGCGCGTGCGCGCCGCCGCCCACGAGCAGGTTGATGTAGTCGCGGGTGACGCGGAACGTCGGGGAGGTCAGCGTGCCCTGGGAGGAGTCGAAGTCGATGAAGCTGTTGACCAGCCGCTCGCCCTCGAAACCGGAGACCGGCTGCTGGCCGGGGAGCGTGCCTGACGCCGGCCCGTCACCGAACGCCGTCCCCGTGGTGGTCCAGTCGCCGTAGTCCGCGCCCTCGAAGTCCTCGTAGACCTCGCCCGCAGGCGGCGCGTAGTCCTGCACATTGTCGGCCGTGAACGTCGTGCCGTCGAAGTCGCCGACGAAGTACTGCGTGCCCGAGCCGCCGGCGATCGCGCCCGGGTTGAGGCTGACGATCATCACCCACTTCTGCCGCTTGCGCTTGCCGTCGACCGGCAGCGGGAACAGGTCGGGGCACTCCCAGATGCCGCCGACGGCGTTGGCGGGCCCGAAGTCGCTGAGGTGCTCCCACTCCTTCAGGTCGTCGGAGCGATAGATCGCAACCTTGCGCTGGACGGCCTTGACGACGACCATGCGCCACTCGTCCGCGGGCTCGTACCAGAACACCTTCGGATCACGGAACTCGCGGTCGGCGTCGTCGAGCACGGGGTTGCCGGCGTACTTCGTCCACGTCCGCCCGCGATCGGTGCTGTAGGCCAGCGACTGCTCCTGGTCATCTGGGTATGCGCTCGTGTAGATCGCGACCATGGCCGGGTTCCGGCGCGTGCCGAAGCCGGTGGTGTTCCTGTGATCGACGACGGCGCTGCCCGAGAAGATCGCCTCGCTGCCCTCCTCGGGGATGGCGACGGGCAGATGCTCCCAGTGCACTAGGTCGCGGCTGACCGCGTGACCCCACGACATGTGGCCCCACGTGTCGCCGAACGGGTTGTGCTGGTAGAAGAGGTGGTACTCGCCCTTGTAGTAGACGAGCCCGTTCGGGTCGTTCATCCAGTTCTTGGCCGGCGTGAAGTGGAACTGCGGGCGATAGAGCTCCTGATAGCTCGTGCCGGCCGGCGGCGCGGCGTGCGCCACGGCGCCTGTCAGCGCGGTCATGGTGACCGCGAGCGCGATGGCCGCGCCGCGGCGCAGCCAGCCTCGCCGTCCTACGCAGGGTTGACGGTCGTGCATCGTCACTCTCCTCTCGAACTCGCCCGCCGCAGGCCCCACACCCGCGACAAGGCATTTCTCTGAAGTTACAGAGAACGTTTTCTCAAGCTATCACGCAGGGTGATCGAGCGCAACAGGGGGCTGATGATCTGTTCGGGCGGGTGTCAGAAAACCTTCTCTGACGCTCCGATGCCCGCATCGTTGTGCGTCGGCGAGCACGTGGCGGTCGCCGCCGGGCTCGGGCGAGGTCGCGCTGTGCCGTTGACCTTCGGGCCGGTCCGCGGGCTATCGTGCGCTGGGTGAGATCTCGCCCGAGCCTCGGGCGATCAACGTCGTCGGCAGCACCTCGCGCCGCGACGGCCCGCGATAGCCGTCGAGGCGCGAGAAGAGGAGCTCGGCGGCGTGCTTGCCGAGCGCGTAGGGGTCCTGCGCGACGACGGTGACGCCGGGCTGCAGCAGCGCGGCGAGCGGGATGTCGTCGAAGCCGACGAGCGCGACGGTGTGCTGGAGGCCGAGCTCGTGCAGCGTCTGCAGGGCGGCGAGCGTGATCAGATTCTGCCCTGTGAAGAGCGCGGTCGGCGGGTCCGCGCCGGCGAGCAGCTCGCGCACGGTGGTGTCGACGTCGGCGGCGCGGAACGCGGGGTGGTGGACCAGCGCGTCGTCGTGCTCGCCTCCGTGCTGGGCGAGCGCCTCGCGGTAGCCGCGTAGCCGCTCGGCGGCCGTGAAGATGTCGGGCCGATCGCCCAGGAACGCGATCCGGCGATGACCCGCGTCGGCCAGGTGCGCCACCGCCGCGCGGGCGCCGCCGGCGTTGTCGCTCACCACCGCGTCGGCGTCGATGAAGCGCGGCGGGCGGTCGACAAAGACCAGCGCCATGCCGGCCGCGACGTCGCGCGCCAGGTAGCTGTGGTCGGCGGAGGCCGGCACGATGACGAGGCCATCGACGCGGCGGCCGAGGAACGCCTCTGCGAGCTCGCGCTCGCGTTGCGGATTCTCGTCCGAGCTGCCGGCGAAGGTGAGGACCGAGCGGGTCCTCGCGACGTCTTCGATGCCGCGGTGGACGGCCGAGAAGAACGGGTTCGAGACGTCCTCGAAGACGAGCCCGATGCTGGCCGACAGCCTGTCGGCGCGGCGCAGGTTGCCGGCCGCGGAGTTGTGGCGGTAGCCCAGCATCTCGACCGCCTTATCGACCTTGACGGCGAGCTCGGGGTCGACCTGCTGGCTGCCGCTCACGACGCGCGAGACCGTGCTCAGGCTCACGCCGGCCAGCGCCGCCACGTCGCGCATCGTCGGCCGGCGCGGGGCCCGCTCTGGCAGCATCGCCGGGACGGTATCCGACTGTTGCAGGCGCGGCGACGGTTCGCCGCGCCCGGTCGCAGTCACGGCTCGAAGCCCTTCAGCGCCTTGGCCGTCTCGGCGGCGTCGTGCTTGCCGCCGCCGGCCTGGATGACCTGGTCGTAGCCGGCCGTCCCCGGCTCGGTGGCGCCGGTCATGATCGCCACGGCCTCGTTCATCGTGTGGGTCTTCGGGGTCACGACCGCCACGCGGCGCCCGAGGCGCTGGATGTGGATCCGGTCGGCGACCTCGAACACGTGCGGCATGTTGTGGCTGATCAGGATCACCGGCAGGCCGTTCTCGCGCACGCGCTGGATCAGCTCGAGCACCTTGGCCGACTCCTTGACTCCGAGCGCCGCGGTCGGCTCGTCCATGATCACCACGTGTCGCGCGAACGCCGCGGCGCGCGCGACGGCCACGCCCTGGCGCTGGCCGCCCGACAGCGACTCGACCTGCTGGCCGATGTTCTGGATCGTCAGGATGCCCAGCTCGTTCATGTGCCGGCGGGCCTCTTCGCGCATCTTCTTCTTGTCCAGCATGCGGAAGACGCGCCCGATCGGGTCGGTGCGCCGCGGCTCGCGGCCCAGGAACAGGTTGCTGGCGATGTCCAACGCCGGCGAGACCGCGAGGTTCTGGTACACGGTCTCGATGCCGGCCTCGCGGGCCTCCAGCGGGGTCCTGAACTGGACCGGCCTGCCGTCGAGCAGGATCTCTCCCTCGTCCGGGATCGTCGCACCCGAGAGGCACTTGATCAGCGACGACTTGCCGGCGCCGTTGTCGCCGATGACGGCCAGGATCTCTCCGGGCATCAACTCGAAGTCGGCTCCGTCGACGGCGACGACATGGCCGTAGCGCTTGACCAGGCCGCGCGCCTGGAGGACCGGTGTCACGTCCGTGCTCATGTCACCTCACCTTCCTGATCCACTGGTCGATCGCCACCGCGACGATCACGAGGAAGCCGACGGCGAAATCCTGCCACAGAACGTCGACCCCGCCGAGCGTGAGCCCGTTGCGGAGCACGCCCACGATCAGGGCTCCGAACAGGGTCCCGATCACCAGTCCGCGACCGCCGAACAGGCTCGTCCCGCCGATCACCACGGCGGTGATCGAGTCGAGGTTCGCCAGGCCGCCGGCCTGGGGGCTGGCGGAGGCGATGCGGCCGATCAGCAGCCAGCCGGCGATTGCGCAGACCAGGCCGGCCAGCACGTACACGCTGAGCAGCACACGGTTCGTGCGCACGCCGGCCAACCGCGCCGACTCGATGTCGTCACCGGTCGAGTAGACGTGCCGCCCCCAGGCGGTCGAGCCCAGCGCATAGGCCGCCACCGCGAACAACCCGAGCATCAGAAGCGAGCCGTAGGTGATCCGGGTGTCCCCGATGTCGAACGTGTTGCCCGTCCACAGCAGCAGGGACGACATGTCGGCGCCGCGGATCGTGGCGCTCTCGGAGTAGTACAGGACGAGCGCGGTGAAGATCTGGAAAGTGCCGAGCGTGACGATGAACGGCGGCAGCTTGATGCGCGAGACGAGCAGGCCGTTGATCAGCCCGCACACCGTGCCGACGCCGAAGCCGATCAGCAGGGCGAGCAGGCCCGGCACGCCGGACTCGGCCGACAGCTTGGCCATCACGATCGAGGACAGCACCATGATCGCGCCGACCGACAGGTCGATGCCGGCGGTCAGGATCACGAGCGTCTGGGCGATCCCCAGCGTGCCCACGACCATCACCTGCTGGACGATCAGCGACAGGTTGGCCGGATCAAGGAACCGTTCGGTCGTGGCCGCGAAGATCGCGATCGCGAGCAGCAGCACGAGCGCGGGCCCGAGCGTCGCGTTCGAGTGCAGGATGTCGTGGATGCGGACGGCGAGCCCGGCCGGGCGCGCCTCCGCTGTACCGGGGCCGACCGGCGCCCCTGCGGGCGCCGGCGTCAACCGGCGCAGTGGGTTCTTAGCCATGAGCGTTCTCCTCCCTCAAGGAGCGTCGCGGAGGCCCGGGTCGCGCGGCGGCGGCCCGGGCCCTACCGAGTTTGTCCCTAGCCCCAGCAGTTCTCGAGGCCGAAGGCGGTGTCCTCGGACTCCACCCCGTCGACCGGCTCGTCGGTGATGAGCGTGACGCCGGTGTCCGTGAAGTCCTTGCCGGGCGTCGGCTCGGGCTTCTTCTCGGTCTCGGCGTACTCGACGATCGCGTTGACGCCCATCTCGGCCATCTTCAGCGGGTACTGCTGCGAGGTCGCGCCGATGACGCCCTTCTCGACGTTCTCGACGCCGGGGCAGCCGCCGTCGACGGAGACGATAGTGACGTCCTTCTCCTTGCCGGCGGCCTTGATCGCCTCGTAGGCGCCAGCCGCGGCCGGCTCGTTGATCGTGTAGACGAGGTTGATCGACGGGTCCTTCTGGAGCAGGTTCTCCATCGCCGTGCGGCCGCCCTCCTCGGCGCCGTCGGTGACGTCGTGGCCGACGATCCGCGGGTCGCTCTCGTCGCCGATCCTGGTGTTGTCGCCGATGTCGATGCCGAAGCCCTCCAGGAAGCCCTGGTCGCGCTGGACGTCGACCGTGACCTGCTCGGCGTTGAGGTCGAGCATGGCGATCTTGGCGTCCTTGCCCTCCTCCTCGAACTTGGCCTTCGCCCACTGGCCGATGAGCAGGCCGGCCTGGTAGTTGTCGGTCGCGAAGGTGGCGTCGGCCGCGTCGGCCGGGTCGAGCTCGGTGTCGAGCGCGATCACGAGCAGGCCCTGCTGGCGCGCCTTGTCGACCGACGGGACGATCGCGCTCGAGTTGTTCGGGGTGATCAGGATGCCCTTGGCGCCCGCGCCGATCAGGCTCTCGACGGCGGCGACCTGGCTCTCGTTGTCGCCGTCCTTCTTGCCGGCGAACGACTGCACCTCAGCGCCCTGCTTGGACGCTTCGCTCTGTGCGCCCTCCTTCATCTTCACGAAGAAGGGGTTCGTCTCGGTCTTGGTGATGAGGCCGATCTTGATCTCCTCGCCGCCACCACCGGCGGCGCCGCCGCCTTCGTCGTCATCGCTGCCGCACGCGACCGCGCCGAGCGCGAGCGTCGCGGCGGCACCGAGTGCCGCGATCCGCAGGTACTTCGATTGCATCTAGCTCTCCTCCTCCATACGAGGCTCTGGCTGCCCGCCACGTCTCCCTCAAGCCGCGGCAAGTCTTCAGCGAACGTTTTCTCAGAATAGTCACCAGAAATGCCGATTGTCAAGTGCGAATCGCGATTTCGCTGGATATTCGCGGTCCGACGAAGGGCCCAACCGCTTGACAGAGACGCTGGCAACCGTTCTCTAGAGAAAGATCGCCGCGAGCGCGCGGCGCATCACTGCGGGGTCGACGTCGACCCCCGTCCAGTGGCCGATGCCGGCCACGCCCTGCTGGACGAGCATGCCGATGCCGTCGAGCGTGGTCGCTCCGCGCGCCTCGGCGTCGCGGATCAGGCGCGTCCGCGGCGGATTGGGGATCACGTCGGCGACCATCATGCCCGGTCGCAGGTCGCCGGCCTCGAGCTCGAGCCGCGCGTCGACATCGGGGAACAGGCCGACGGAGGTCGCGTTGATCACGATGTCGGTGCCCTCGGGCACGCGCTGAACACCGTCCCAGACGACGAGATCGGCCTGCGCGGGCGTTCGCTCGTTCAGCAGCGCTACGAGCTCCGCGCCGCGCGAGCGATCGCGGTTGACGACGGTGATCCGCGCGGCGCCCGCGAGTGCCGCCTCGACGGCGATCGCGCGGGCGGCGCCGCCGGCGCCGAGCAGGAGCAGCGAGCGCCCGCGCGGGTCGGCGACCGTTCGCAGGGAAGCGAGGAAGCCGATCCCGTCGGTGTTCTCGCCGATCAGGCGCTCCCCGCGGCGTACGACGCAATTGACCGCGCCGATCACCGCGGCCGACTCCCCGAGGCTGTCGAGATGCTCGATCACCGAGACCTTGTGCGGGATCGAGCAGTTGAAGCCCGCCCAGCCCATGGCCCGCGCTCCGCGCACGGCGTCGCCGAGCGCGTCGGGCGCGACCTCGCAATTGATGTAGCGCGCGTCGATGCCGTGATGCTGGTAGGCCGCCTCTACCATTGCCACGGTCGGATTCTCGGCCGCCGGCATCGCAAACGAGCCCGTGAGGATGCTGAGGAAACTCACCTAGAGTTCGTTCCGGTACGGCGGCGACGCGCCTGGCCGCGAGCACGTGCGCGCGGCGACCAGGCAGGCGAAGCGCGTCGCCTCCACCACAAGGTCGATCTTGGCGAGCGCGGCCGCGCCGAGCCCGCGCTCGCTCCACCAACCCACGAATCCGCCGCCGAACGCATCGCCGGCGCCGATCGTGTCGACCACGTCGGCGCGCGGAGCCGGCACAGCGACCTCCGCGGTGCGCGTGACTACCAGCGCGCCGTTCGGACCCCGCGTGAGCAGGCCCACGGTCGGTCCCTGCTCGAGCAGCTCGCGCACGCCCACCACGGCGGGCAGGTCAGGCTCGAGGTAGCCGAGGTCCTCCTCGCTGACCTTGAGCACATGGCTGTGCGAGAGCACTCGCCGCAGGCGGGCCCGGTACGCCTCGTGGTCGTCGACCACCCACGGCCGGCAGTTCGGGTCGACGGCGATCAGGGCGCGGTCGGCGAGCCGCTCGACGACCGCCTCGAGCGCGGTCGCGATCGGCTCGAGCGCCAGCCCGAGCGTGCCGACGTGAAGGAACCGCACGTTCTCCGGCAGCGTGGCGAGCGCCGCCTCGGTCGTCAGCCCGGGCGCCGACGTCGCCCGTTCGTAGAAGCGGTAGCGGGCGACGCCCTCGTGGTCGACCTCGGCGAGCGCGAGCGTGGTGGGATCGTTGGTGTGCACGACGCAGCCAAGGTCGACGCCGTCCTCGCGCAGCATGTCCTCCAGGCGAAGGCCAAAGCGGTCCATCGAAAGCCGTCCAAGGTAGGAGACACGCTGGTCGAGGCGGCCGATCGTCCGCGCGGTGTTGAACGGCCCGCCGCCCGGATGGGCACGCAGCTCCTCGAGGCTGTCTTCGAGCACAAGGTCGTAGAGAGCCTCGCCGCCGACCAGGATCATCGGCCCAGCTCCCCGCTCCCGCGCACGACCAACGTGGTCGGGACGACGACGCGGCGCGCCGCGCCGCGGTCGCCGTCGAGCCGGGCGAACAGCAGCTCGGCGGCCGTCCGCCCGAGTCGATCGCCGTCCTGCGCGACCACCGTCAGTGCTGGGTCGACGCCGTCGGCGAGCACGAGATCGTCGAAGCCGACAAGCGTGACCGTGCTGCGAGGTCGAGCGTGCGTAGCCGGTCGACGGTGCCGATCGTGATCACGTCCTGGGCGCTGACCAGCGCGGTCGGGGCGGCCTCGCCGGCCAGCAGGTCGCTGGCTGCTACGGCCACACCGGCATCGCGCTCCGGCTCCAGGCAGGAATGATCGCGGCCCGACGGCACGACGACCAGACCGTCGACCCTACGCGCGAGGAATGCCTCCGCGAGCTCGCGCTCGCGCGCGCCATCCTCGTCCGAGCTACCCACAAGCGGCAGCACGCCGCGTCGCCGGGCGACGGTCTCGATGCCGCGCAGCACGGCCGCGTGGAACGGGTCCGAGACGTCCTCGAATACGACCCCGATGCTCGCCGAGTGACGGTCCGCGCGGCGCAGGTTGGTGGCCGTCAGGTCGCGCCGGTAGCCAAGCAGGACGACCGCCGCGCGGACCTTGTCGGCGAGCTCGGGGCGCACGCTGTCCTCGCCGTTCACGACTCGTGACACGGTCGCGAGGCTCACACCGGCCACCGCGCCGACGTCCTTCATCGTCGGCTGTCGATCGTTATGTGCGGAGCTGAGAGCACGCTGACCGCGGCATGCAGGCATGACGACTGTACAGGAGAAGTTGAGAATCGTACTCTGGTAATTCCAAGACTCGCCCGCGATACCGTTGCAGCATTTCTGGCGACACGCGCGCGCTGTAGGGGCCGGCCGCCCAGACGACCGTCGAGGTACTTGTCGCCTACCGCGTCGACGTGGTCGTCGACCCCCACGCCGGCGCCACGCCGACGCCGGTGATCTCGTACACGATCCTCGAGTACAACCGCGGCGTCGGGCGCGGGTCGGCCAACGGGATCGTGGACACGCCCTCGCACAACCCGCCCGGCGACGGCGGCTTCAAGTACAACTACCGTGCACCGGCGCGACTACGTGCACGCGCACGTCGACGCCCTGGTGATCAATCTCGAGGTGATCCGCTCCTCGGCCTGGGCTCGGCGTCGACCGCTCGGCGGCGCCAGCGCCGCGTCCCTCGACCGGCTCGGCCGAGCGGATGGTCGATCGGCTGAAGCGCGCGTGCCGCTCGCCAGCATGTGTGGGAATGCCCATTCCCGCATCAAGAACGCGCACGGGATCGAACTCCGCACGGCCCGCCGCGGCAGATTCTCGGGACATATTCGCGCCGTAAGGGAAACGCACGCCGGGCACGGCCAGACAGTTGCATTTGACGCCAACACCCGGTTACTGACGCGTTCAGCGACATCGCGACACTTGTGTGCATCCGGCCGGCGACGCCTGCATTGCTGAAGTAGCGAGCGCAACGTGCTGCACTGCTGCCGCGCTCGCCTTGGACGAATCCGAGCAGCGGCGCGACAAGCCGATCACGCGTAGCCGCGCTGCCGCATCGACCAGCAGCAGCAGTGCGTCGTAGGGGACGTTTCTGAAGCGCAGGACGTCTTATAGGCGTTCCCCCACGCGGTAGAGACGTCTCGCCATACGCAGCAATCTCCAACCTGGTGGCGCAGATGGGCTGCGTCGGCGACCGAAGGGATGCTCGTGCGTCGTCCGATCGACGCGAGTCAGCTGACGTTGAACGTGGCGCAGGGCGAGGTGGGCGCCGTGGACGGTCTGGTGGCGCATGGACCCTGAGCTCGCCCACGGGCTGGTCGCGCGCGCCGCCCGGCCGGACTATCCGCGATTTGAGGCGCAGCTGCGCTCCTCTGGCTACTGCGCCCGTCCCGTCTTGCTCCGCGGTCCCATCGAGATGTGCGACCGCGAGGGCCGGCGGCGGGTGTGGTCGACGGACAGCGAGCCCGACGGGGTGCTCAGGAAGGCGTGCGGGAACCGCCGCGAGGCAGTCTGCCCGCCCTGCGCGGAGCGCTACGGCGGCGACGCCTACCAGCTGATCGCCGCCGGACTGCGTGGCGGCAAGGGTGTGCCCGACACCGTGACCGAGCACCCGGCTCTGTTCGTCACCCTCACGGCGCCCAGCTTCGGGCTCGTGCACACGCGACGCGTTGGAGCAGACGGCCGGCCGCGGCGCTGCCGGCCACGCCGGAACGCGCCGACCTGCGAGCACGGCGTCCGGCTGTCCTGCGGCGAGGTGCACGGCGAAGGCGACTTGTGCCTGGGCGAGCCGATTTGCCCTGACTGCTTCGACCACGCCGGAGCGGTGATCTGGAACAACGCGCTTTCGGAACTTTGGCGCCGCACCACGATCTACCTGCCGCGCGTGCTCGCCCGGCTGACCGGGATGACCCACAAGCGGCTGCGGGAGTTCGTGCGCGTGTCGTACGTGAAGGTCGCCGAGTACCAGCGCCGCGGCCTCGTGCACCTGCATGCCGTATTCCGGCTAGATCGGGCGATGCCCGCCTACCGCGCGAACGAGGTCAGACCGCCGCCGGCGCGCTTCACCGTCGAGCTGCTCGAGCGCGCGCTTCGCGACACCGTCGGCGAGGTCGGTGCACCGCTGCCCGCGGAGCTCGGCGGCCGCTCGGTGCGCTGGGGAAACGAGCTCGACGTTCGGGAGCTCGACGCGGCGGAGCGGCGTGAGGTCGCGGGCTACCTGGCCAAGTACGCGACGAAGGGCACTGAGCAGGCCGGCGGCGTGCTGCACCGTGTCACCGAGCACGAGCTCGACGCGCTGGCGGTGCGCGAGCACATCCGCGCGTATTTGGGCGCGGCGTTCGCGCTCGCCGCCGATCGGGCGCTTGCCGACCGCCGTTTCGCGGCTTGCGCGCACGCGCTCGGCTACCGCGGCCACTGCCTGACCAAGAGCCGCCGCTACTCGACGACGTTCAAAGCGCTGCGCCAAGCGCGCGAGGAACACGTGCATGCGCAGGTTCTCGCCCGCTCGGGCGATGCGATGCAACGCGCGATCGCCGGCGCGACCGAGCGCGTGTCGAGCCTCCGCTATGCAGGCTTGGGCCATCTCACAGCCGCCGACGCATTCCTGGCCGCGTCGGCTGCCGCGCGAGCTCGTGAACAGCGGAAAGCGGCGCGCGAGGAGGGTGTCTTCGCGCGCGAAGCTCAGACGACGACGGTTCCGGCTGGCTGCCACGATGCGTGCTGGTCACCGCGCATAGATTCGGTCATGGTGGGAACGTGAAGTTCTCGCGCGCGATCGATCTGTACATCGCGGACATGCGCGCCGAGGGCCGCATCAACAGTCCACGGAGTGAGCGCTCGTACCGCGGCGCGCTCTACCACCACTGCGATGACCTCAGCAACCGCGACCCCGCCTACATCGGGCGCGAGGATGTCAAGCGCACGCTGCGGCGCTGGCCGCATCCCAACACGCAGCGCAAGAACCGGGCGGTCCTCGTGTCGTTCTACGACTGGGCGATGGAAGAGGGGTATCGCAGGGACAACCCAGCGCGCCAGACCCGGCGGCCGAAGGCGAAGCCGCCGAAGGTGTACCGGCTGACGCGCGCCGAGGCGGCGGCGTTCCTGGCGGCGGCCCAGACGGTGCGCGAGCGCCGAATCGCCCACATCGGTATCTGCGCGGGCGCTCGCAACGGAGAGCTGCGCGGGCTGCAGGGACGTCACTTCCAGCGCTTGGGCTGGGTATGGATCAGCGCCGACATCGCCAAAGGTGGCCGGCAGCGATGGATCCCCGTGCTACCTGAGCTCGAGCCGATCGCACGCGAGATCCGCGAGACCGTCGCGACGGATGAGTACGTGATCCCAGCGCAGCGCTGGCGCGATCCCGGCGCCAACTCGTGTCGCGGCGATCTGTTGCGACGTCCGAGCTCGAGCCAGGCGCTGCGCACCGCGGTGATGGAGCTCGCCGTCCGCGCCGGCATCCACGCGCACGTTCACCCGCACGTGATGCGCCACGCGTTCGGCGAACACGTCGCCCGTTATGCAGGGATCAAGAACGCTCAAGCGCTGCTCGGACACGCCGACGTCGGGACCACGCAGATCTACACGGGCGCGCCGACGCTGGACGAGCTGGCGGCCGCGATTGAGGGCATTCGCTTCGCGGTGGAAGCCGAACAGACGTTCTACCCCCTGGAAACGCACCCCGCAAACCCACTAGAGGCGCCGACCGGAATCGAACCGGTGTACACGGCTTTGCAGGCCGCTGCGTAGCCACTCCGCCACGGCGCCGGGGCGGCTACATCGTAGAGGGGTCTGATACGACAGGGCCATGACCGACCGTGAGTTCGGCCCCGAGCTGTTCGCCTTCCTGCGCGAGCTCAAGGACCACAACGACCGCGAGTGGTTCAACGCCAACAAGGGCCGCTACGAGGACGACCTGCTGGAGCCTGCCCTGGCGTTCATCGAGGACTTCGGGCTCCGCCTGCCGAACATCAGTCCGCACCTGGTGGCCGACGCACGCCGCCAGGGCGGGTCGCTCTTCCGCATCTACCGCGACACGCGTTTCGCGAAGGACAAGTCGCCCTACAAGACACAGGCCGGGATCTACTTCCGGCACGAGCGGTCCAAGGAGGCCTACTCGCCCGGCCTGTACCTCCACCTCGAGCCACGCAACGTCTTCGCGGGCGGCGGGATCTGGCACGCCGACACGAAGACCGCGCACGCGATCCGGACGGCGATCGCCGCCGACCCCGACGGGTGGAGCGAGGCCAAGCGCGGCGTCGAGCTCGCCCAGGGCGAGTCGCTCAAGCGGGTTCCGCCGGCCTTCGACCGCGACCACCCGCACGCCGATGACCTCAGGCGCAAGGACTTCGCGGCGATCGAGCGCTTCACCCAGAAGGAGGCGACGACGGCCGGCTTCCTCGACCGCTACGAGCGCGCGTGCGTCTCGTTCACGCCGCTGATGCGGTTCCTGTGCCGCGCCGTCGGCGTGCGCTACTAGCCGATGCCGAGCACCCCGACCATGATCGGGACCATGACGATGATCAGGATCGCCCCGATGATGTCGAACGAGAAGCCGTTGCGGACCATCTGGGTGATCGGGACCACGCCCGATCCGTAGACGATCGCGTTCTGCGGCGTCGACA
>Ga0299914_10001830_pt1 | contig 14363 bp, 7 predicted proteins | sample RVTome_10_FD_201361 | JGI IMG/M metagenome (GOLD analysis project Ga0299914, IMG submission 201361) | Soil microbial communities from uranium-contaminated site in the Upper Colorado River Basin, Wyoming, United States - RVT153D57 (version 2) ...
GACCGAGTTCGTGCCGACGTCGATTACCGCGTTCCGCTCTGCTTGGTCGTCGACGATGATGGTCATGCCTCGGACGAAGTTGTGGTTCACCAGCGACTGCATGCCTGTGGCGTTGACGGCCGCGATCACGTCGTTGGGATCTTCCGACTCGATGGCGACCGTCTTCATGGGGACACCATCCACCACCAGATCGGTCACCTCGGCCATGCCGCCGTCCAACATGTAACGCACGCGTCTCTTGTGGATCGGCACTGCGCTCACTTGAGGATGGGGCGAGAACACCTCGGAGAGGAGTTGGTCGAGGGTGTATGAGTCGCGATTCAGTGGCGGTGGGGAGATTTCCAGCAGCCGAAAGACCTTCGACACATCCGTCGCTGCCAGCGGGAGGCCCTCTTTCATCACTGGAATCCACTGTTCGAGCCCCTCGGGGCTCACCGCCTGGAGGACCTTCACGTCCATTAGCCCGTCGCGGATCTTGACGATCGGGCCCGACTCGGTGCGCAGGTACACCTCGTCGGACTCTTGGATTGCCGTGGGTTCGAGGGCGGCGAACACCCCTTCGGCGGCACCAAAATCCGAGCCGAAGGTGCGCCACTCCCAGCGGGGGACGATCGTCGTCATGCGCAGGTCAGTCCGATCTGGTTGGATGCGGGACCCACCCGACCCTAGGCGAACTCGAGGAAAGTGTGACCACCGAAGTGAGCGAGCGCGCCGACTGGTATGCCATGGAAGCGACCGACGCAGCCCTGACGCTCGAGGTGGATCCCCAGCACGGGCTGAACGCCCCCGAAGTCGAAAAACGTGTGGCGAAGTACGGGAAGAATCGTCTCGCCGAGGGGGAGAGGGAGTCGGGGTTCCGGGCCTTTATCCGCCAATACGAGGACTTCATGCAGATCGTGTTGCTGGCGGCGGCGCTGGTCAACCAGTTGGTGACCGGTGATACCCCGACCACGGTGCTTCTCGCCGGCCTCACCGTCTTCAACGCGGTGATCGGTCTTCGGCAGGAGGCGAAAGCGGAGGAGAGCGTCGCCGCCCTGGCTTCGATGATGAGGACCATCGCCCGCGTCCGCCGGGACGGCCAGGTGCTCGAGGTCGACGCGGTCGAGCTGGTGCCGGGGGATGTCGTGCTGGTGGAGGCGGGGAATCTGGTGCCTGCCGATGGTCGCATCACCGTTGCCGCGACGCTGGAGATCGAGGAAGCGGCCCTGACCGGGGAGAGTCTTCCGGTCAGCAAGGACACTGCGCCGGTCAGGGGTGCCGACGTGCCTCTGGGTGACCGCACCTGCATGGCCTACATGAACACCTCTGTGACCCGGGGGCGCGGGGAGATGGTGATTACTGCCACCGGGATGGAGACCGAAATCGGCCACATCGCCGGGATGCTCGCCGCCACCGAGACGGAGAAGACCCCGCTGCAAAAACAATTGGATTCTCTGTCCAAGATCATCGCTTCCATCGCTGCGGTTGCCCTGGTCCTGGTGATCTTGTTGGGGCTGGCCCAGGGCGAGACTTTCGACACCCTGTTCATCACCGGGGTGGCGTTGGCGGTGGCCGCCATCCCGACCGGGCTGCCTGCGGTGGTGACCGCGTTGTTGTCGATAGGCACGCGGGAGATCGCCCGGCGCCACGCGATCGTGAAGCGTCTCCCCGCGGTGGAGACCCTGGGCTCGACTTCGGCGATCTGCTCCGACAAGACGGGGACGTTGACCCTTAACAAGATGACGGCCCGGGAGCTGGTCATTCCCGGCCAGAACGTCTACCGGGTCTCCGGCGAGGGGTATTCGTCGGTCGGTGAGATCAAGCATATTGGCGGGGCCAACATCGATCTCGACTCATGTCTGCTTCCGATGGTCCTCTGCGCCGACGCGGTCCTCGACGGGGAAAGCCTCATCGGTGACCCCACCGAAGGGGCCCTGATCGTGCTCGGCGCCAAGGGTGGGCTAGATATCGACCGCACCCGATCGACCTACCCAAGGGTCGCCGAGGTCCCCTTCGATTCGGACTACAAGTTCATGGCCACCTTCCACGAGATGAAGGCCCGTGACGGCGCTCCGGTGATCCGCTGCTATGTGAAGGGCGCTCCCGATGTGCTCATCGCCAGGGGTGGCTCATACCTCAGCCCCGATGGGGAGGAGGTGCCGGTCACCGAGGAGAACAAGCATCTCGCCCTCGAGGCCAACGACCGTATGGCGGCCTCGGGGGAACGGGTGATGGTCGTCGCCCAGAAGGACTTCAGCCCGGATACCTTCGACCCGGAGGGGAATCTGATCGATCTTGTTCAGGACCTGACCTTGCTCGCCATGGTGGGGATCGTCGACCCCCCACGCGCTGAGGCCAAGGCTGCCATCGACAAATGTCACAACGCAGGTATCCGGGTACGGATGATCACCGGCGACCATGCCACCACTGCCGCTGCCATCGCCGGGGAGCTCGGCATCGAAGGTAGGGCCATCACCGGCGCCCAGTTCTCCGCGATGAGCGACGACCAGCTGATCGCGGAGCTGCCTGAGATCGGGGTGATCGCCCGGGTCGCCCCCGAGGACAAGGTGCGTCTGGTTCGGATGTTGCAGCAGTCTCAAAACGTCGTCGCGATGACCGGGGACGGGGTCAACGACGCCCCGGCGCTGAAGGCCGCCGACATAGGGGTGGCCATGGGGATAACCGGCACCGAGGTCTCCAAGGAGGCGGCGGTGATGATCCTCACCGACGACAACTTCGCCACGATCGTCGGCGCGGTCGAGTACGGGCGTGCCCTCTACGACAACCTTCTCAAGTACCTCCGTTTTCAGATGTCGACACTTGTTGCCTATATCGCGGTGTTCATCGGCGCCGGCATCTTTGGCATCGCCGGGGGCATCCCGCTCAACCCGCTCCAGATCCTGTGGCTGAACATGGTGATCGACATTCCCATCGCCATCGCCCTCGGCTTCGACCAGCCCACCCCCGGTCTGATGCAACGTGCTCCACGGCCGGTGGGTGCCCCGGTCCTCTCCTCCCGAGATTGGGTCCGGCTTTGTGTGCAGGGCTTTGTCATGACGGTTGGCACCCTCGTCGTCTATCTGCTGGCCGAGCCGGAATACGGAGCCGCGGTTGCCTCGACGATGCTGTTGACCACGCTGTCGCTTTTCCACCTGGTCGCCGGTTACATGGCCCGGGACCCGGAGAGCACCGTCTTGGACCGGGCCGGTCTACCTGGCGCCACTCAGCTGAAGCGCTACGGGCTCGCCCTCCTGGCCATCATCCTGGTGACCGCATTGGAGCTCCTCCAACGCATCTTCACGACTGTCAACCTGGGCTTCAACCAGTGGGCGATCTGTGTCGGGATCGCGTTGAGCCTGCTCGTGGTCGAAGAACTGATCAAATTGTCCTTGCGTGGAAAGGCGGCTGCACCGGAGAAAGTCCCTGCCCAGCCGGCGACGGCGGTGTAAACCGGGATTCCCTTACCCACGGCCGGCCGGAAGCCAGCCCGGCTCGGGATCGCCGAACATGTCGAGCAGGTAGTCACGCGATGCCTCGACAGCCCTGCGCGGCGCATCGAGCGACGCCTCGAGCTTGAAGTCTTCCTTGAGCACCTGGCCGTCGACGAGGACGGTCTTCACGTTGGAGATGTCCGCCGCGCATACGACCGCGCCGACCGGGTCGATGATCGGCGCCACATTCACAGCCGATCCGTCGATGATCACGACGTCCGCCTTCTTCCCCGGCGTCAGCGAACCGGTTCGATCCGAGATCCCTGCCACCTCGGCTCCACCGATCGTGGCCCACGAGAGCGCATCACGCGCGGTGATGAGACCGGGTGACGCCTCCAGGCCATCCAGGTCTTCGTCCCAGGCCTCCTGGTGCTTGCGCCCGCGCTCGGACCCGAAGACCGCGTGCATCTGGGTGAATTGGTCGGCCGAAGCGGTTGTCGCGACGTCGGAGGAAAGCCCGATCGGGACGTTGTATTCGACTGCAGTGACCGCCGGCGCCCATCCGTGTCCCATCTGGATCTCGATCTGGGGGGCGAAGCTGACGTTTCCCCCCGAATCGCGGACGAGCTGCCACTCCTCGTCACTGAAGTGGGAAGCGTGGACGTAGGTCGTGCCGGGATAGAGGAGATCCATCTCACGCAGCGCGGTGATCTGGCCTTTCGTGTAGCCGAAACGGTCCATGGCGACATGCACCGTGATGTTGATGTCGAGCTCTTTGGCCAGCTCCCAGTCATGACGCACGACGTCGGGCTTGCAGAAGCCGGGCCCTCGTGTGGCGAGGCCCATGGTGATCAGGTCATCGTCGGCGGTGAAGTACTGCGATCTCAGGCGGCGCGCCTCGTCGCCATTTGATGTCAGGACACTGCCGGTGTAGTCGGGGCCGAACCACCAGTCCACGAGCGAGGTGTTGGGGAAGCCGTACGCGAAGACCGACCGGATGCCCGTCTCTTTCAGCGCCGTGACCGAGGCGTCGGCATGATCGGGCGTGTTCATGATGTGGGCCCAATCGACAAGGGTGGTGATGCCGGCATTGATGCACTCGAGCGCGCCCCACTGCGTCGACGAGTGGACGTCGTCTGGCCGGTAGTGCGGGGCGAACTTGTCGAGGATCGCGCTGAAATATGTGATGAGTGCGAAGTCGGGGGCACAAGTCCGGATGCAGGTCTCCCATGTGTGCCGATGGGTGTCGATGAAACCGGGGATGACGATGTCCCCCGTCGCATCGATGACCCGAGCATCGTCGGCCGGCAGGTCGTTGCCGATCGCAGTGATCTTGTCGTCATCGATCAGCACGTCCGCTTTCGGCAGTTCGCCGAGCTCAGGGTCCTGGGTCAGGACGATCCCGCCGCTTATGAGGATTCGGTCAGTCACAGCTTTGGCCTTTCTCACTGCAGATCGGCCCCGCCGTCCGGCGAAGCCGTGTCATGGGCTGGTGGTGCGCAGATGCGTCGAATCCAACATTCGAGCTCGCACCTCCGTCAGATCGTAAGCCCATGATGGGAGCCGAGCGCGCATCGACGTGCCGGCCAGCCTCTCGGCGGGCGGATATTCGAGAAGAGACGACGCCACCGCCGGCCGGGGCGAAATCGATCATTGGATCAATTCTGATCGGAGCGAAGCGGCTCGTCCCGTCAAACACTGTCCGGTGGCGAGGTCGAACTCGTAATGGTGACCCAAGCATCGAATGACACCACCTGGGAGGAGTTCCCCGGTCTCCAGCAAATCCTGACCTGCATGCGGGCAGTAGCGCTGGATCCGGTACTGCTTCCCGTCGACTTCGACCACGATGCTCTCCTCGGTGGCCGCAGAAGTCTCATAGTCCTCCACCGCCTCCAAAGCTTCGGGCCAGGCGAATTTGAGAAGACCGAGAAGGTGATCGTTGTAGACGTCCGGGTGCCGCCAGGCCCGAAACCGCAAGGAGAGCAAGAAGTCTTCCCAGGGAATTGTGCCCTCCAGAATCGGCAACAGCCAACGAGATTCGAAGCGCAATACATACTGACAATCGCCCGTATTGCGAAAAACGCCCTCGCAGCCGGGGCGGAAGTCCACCGCCCAACCGCCCTGTCCAACTACCTCGAAACCGACCCGCATCCCGATCTTCTCGTTGAAATAGGGACTCATCGAAAGGACGTGTCCGAAGTACTCGCTGAACAGCGGCCACAAGGACTCCTCGGGCTCGGGATACCGAGCCCGCACCGCTGCTACTTGCGACATGCGCCTCGTCGCGTAGTCCGTCAGGTAACTCCCGCCATCAAACGAGAAACGATCCCATTCGGGGGCCACCTCTTTGGTTCGTGTCTCCGCGTCCCATGCGTCTCCTGGCAGTAACCGCTCGGCGTCGCTGATCCCTTGATCGGCCAACCACCGGACCGCTTGGTCTTGATCGGGGAATATCCCCTCCTCGCCGAGGTGGACGTTCTGATAGAAGAGCTCCTCGTCGAGGAAACAAGGTGGCCCGGCGAAGGGGACTGCCACCAGCGGCTCCACGATCCGTAAGGCGCGTGCCATGTATTTCAATTTCGTAAAACGTTTCTGCAACGAGATCTCGCGCGCCCGCTCCGCTGGGTACTCATAACAAATCGGGTACCAAGACGCGCCTGCTGCTTGAAGGGCGAACACGTCCACCTGGGTGGCTGATGCACGGATCCGACGAAGCTGGCCCGGCGAGAGGCGGGCGTCGTTCATGTTGAGGACAGTTCTCCCTCCGGCCAGGACCACCATCGCCGAGTCATGGTTGATCGGGGATTCTTCGGGTACGAAGAAGACCGTCAGGCCCTCGACGAGCTGGAGCTGTTCCCACGCTTTGAGCTCGATGACCTTCCGGGGTCCGCCCGATAGCACCTTGCGAATGAGCTGTGGCGACGGATAGCGGGGGATTATCACCGGCACCTCGGGGGGCAATCGGGCGAGGAACCATGGGTCGACATGATCCATGTGCTCATGAGAGATCAACACAGCCGTGGTCCGGAGCAACTCCGGTGTAAGAAGTGCCTGGTTCTCGGGATACTGAAACCAGGAGGCTTGAAAAGCGCCCTCGGGATTGAACCAGGGGTCGCAGAGCAGCATCGCACCGTCGACCTCAATTTTCAGCCCGGCGTGACCCAGGGCCGTAACCCTCATCGCCCAACACCCTCTCGAGCCGCCCTATCGCTCGCCGATTCCCCCGGGCCAATCGACAAGGTCATGCGACGGGCATCCTGCTATGCCGCGCCCCGGCACTGAAACCACCGCGCCCGTTGAGATGTCGCACCGGCTCGCCGGCGAGATGAATCTCGACTCCACTTCAATAGCGATCGAGGCTGCGCTTGGCTCCAGAAAAACGGGGCGCGCGTCCGCTCTCGAGGAAGAGCCTACCGTCGGCAACGACCCGCTGTGCCGGCGCATCGCGGTCTCCGGCCGTGCAGAAGCGACGCCTCGGAGCCGCTAGCACCCCTCGGGCCAGCGAATGTGCTGATCCACGGGGACATCATCGAGCTCGGCAACGCTCCCGTCGGTCATTTCAATGGTGACGTCGACGGCGGTCAGGTCCCCTACGCCAAAATGGGCGATCGGCAACTGCCCAGATGAATATCCGGCACTGACCCCGATCTCCTGGCGTCCCAGCACCTCTCCGCCCGCACCGGAGACAGTGACCATCGATCCAACACCTTTTCCGGGACGCCCGAGGGAAACCTCGAGCCAGTGACCGGTGTCCCCCGTGTTCCGAAACACAATCGAAGGGAGCGAGGGCTCCCACTCCACGGCGAGCATGTCAAGTCGGCCGTCGTGATCGATATCGCCTACCGGTCCACCGATCCAGTACTGGTCTGAGCCGAGGCCAGGCGACACCTCGAAGAAAAGATCCCCCCCTCCGGTGTTGCGGTAGACGGCTGGTGCCGTCCCGTCCCGCGCCGAAGCGGTGGTGACGATGTCTAGCCAGCCATCGTTGTCCAAGTCGGCAACGGCAACGTGCGGTGCCAGGGTGGGCAGTGGAGTGATCCCTGCCGAATCGGTGGCCTCGATAAAACCAGGCCGATCATCGCCGCTGCCCAACAACACCCGAACCGGGATCTCGGAATCGCGTTCCACAGCCGAGCGGTAGTGCTGCCCGATCACGATGTCAACCGCCCCATTTCGATCCAGATCTCCCAGGGCGACCCCGGCCGGATCGTCATCGTCACCGACCGGCCCTGCCTGGTAACGGTCAGGGGTGATCTGTTCGAATGCCAAGCTTCCCCGGTTGATGAAAACCTCGGTCGATGTGACGAGGTCCGGCTTCATATCGTCGTTGAGATCACCCGCCACTGCGCCCAGCGAGATCACGTCTTCCAGACCGGAGCCAGCGGTGACATCGCGGAGACGCAATGAGCCCTCGTTGTGAAGCAGCAGACCTCCGCTCTCGCCCGGCTCGTCCTCGGATATGTACAGGTCGAGCAGACCGTCGCCATCGAAGTCCGCCACTGCCGGAGTGCGGCCTCGGAAGTCGCCGGGGAGGGGCTCGCTATGACTGGTCAGGGCACCGTCGACGTTCTCGAAGAGCCGGCTCGGAACAGGGTGGTCTTCCTGCCGCCCGGCGTGACGGACCAAAAGGAGATCATCGTCGCCATCAGAGTCGAAGTCGGCGAACACGGCTCCCGACGTCCGTCCCAACTCTGTGCTCCAATCCGAATCGAGGGTCAGAGCTGGATCGCTGAGCAGCAGTCGGTCGGGGGCCGGGCCTTCCGCTCCGCGGACCCGGTAGGTCGCCGCCTCTCGATCGCCAAAAGTCCCGACTACGAGATCGGCGATACCGTCATCGTTCACTTCTCCGAACGCGGCCGCATGGCCGTGAATGCCGATCAGGGGCTCGACCAGCCCCATCGTGTCGGTGGCGTCCTCGAAGCGAATGGGTGCCGGTGCGCCCGAGGCAGGTTCTGACCAGCAGCTCAATTCCCCATCACCATTGGATAAAGGGGACGACTCGCTGGCCGCGGTGGCCGTCGTCGTGCCGCCATCCGTCGTCGTCAGGCTGCAGGCCGTGACTACCACGGTGCACAGAATGATGGTCCGCCGCGACTTCATACGCCTTCGATAACCACCAGGACGACGGTTCCGAATCCAGAATCGTCTCCCAAATTCGAGGCGTTCACTCCCACAATGAGACGCCCGTCGTCGTAGACCACAGAGTAAGTGCCGCCGGGGAGAAGCCCGAGCTCCTCCCTGAACGGATCGAGAAGCGAGACGACCTCGCTCATCTCCCCAGTTGAAGTTTCCAGCGACATGACCTTGGCGTCAACTTCCCATGCTTTCCCATGGGCTTCGGGCATCCAGAAGACCTTGCTCCCATCGGAGGACATTGCAAGCGAGGTGGTGACCCCCTCAGGCTGACCCAGCTCGTCGAGTGTGCCGTCGGGAGATATGGAGAAGAGGCCCGGATCATCGTCCGAGGCCGCATAGATCGTCCCGTCGGGAGCCGGCCGGGTTACTGCCCGCAACCACGTGCCGGGCATGAGCAGGTCCGAATCTCGGTATTCGCCGGAGAGGGGATCCAGGGAGGCCAGCTTCCCGCCACCAATCCCGTAGAGGACCCCACCAGTAGCCGGGTCCACGCCAAGCGCTCTGAAACCGTATTGGCGCGGGTCGTCGACCTGGTCGATGGTCCGCCCAGAGGACGTGTCGACGACTGTGAACACGCCGGTGACCGGATCGCGTGACTCCACTCGGACGGACCCGAGAACCAGTGTCCGACCATCACCCGCGAGGGTCATGGCGGGGATTCCAAATTCCCCTGCTACCGGCCCGCTATCCGAAATGGTTGCCGCCTTGGTGTCGATGGCCAGGAGCCGGTCCCCCTCGTAGCCGTTCTCATAGACCAGGTCGCGCCGGCTTCCCCAATACGTCGCGGCCCAAATGACGCCACATCGGTCCTCGACCATTGGAGCATGGACCTTCCCGTAGCCGAAGGCACCTTCAACGTGGGGGGCCGTGGAGAGCACGTCAGCGAAGCGAGTCAGAGTCCGGCTTGCCGAGTCATACACGAAGAAATAGGAGTTGCCGTCAACCCCGAGATGGTCGCCGACCGCTGAAAGGTGCCGCCCGTCGCCGAGCGCGATGCCTTGGCCCCATTGAGACCAAAGACCCTCGGTCGGCCCTGGGAGAGGATACTCGGCGGCGTAGACGGACCTCGCCCCGTCGGTGAAGATCGGCTGAAGAGCCACCGCAGCGTCCTCACGCCAGGCTACCCCACCGTCAGCTGCCGCACAGTCCACCGGAGCCGCATCCGCGACAGCGGTTCCGCCCGACCCTTTCCCGATAGAGGTTTGTGGCGCAGCATCAGACTCGTCCGGTGATCCGCGCTGGGAACCCACAGAGCAAGCGGCTCCGAGCAAAGCGACCGTCAAGAGCGCCCAAACCTGCGCTGGCGGTCTACGTCGATCTTTCCTATGGGCGGTCATCAAAAAACCCGACAATCTTCGTTTGCATGCTCCTCGGCACAACCCTCCCCGGTTGGTTTACGCCGTCAGCGCATCCGTTGACGGGACTCTCCTTCCCCCAATCCCCACGGGCATACATTGGTGGCCCGAACAAACCGTACAGCGGTTCGCGCGTTGTCTCAGGGCTGTCTCTACGTCTATGTGGGTGCGATGTCACACGCGCTGACCAACGAAAGCGCGGCGATGAACCCATACTCGGTCCGGAAGATGCATCTCCGGCATGCACTCGACTGGAACCGCTCCGATGACCGATTCCCCGGTGATCAATCCGTGAGGGATCGCAGGCGATCCGACATCCAGGATTTGGTCAGCCGACACCTACGGCATCGCCCCCGATGCAGACGTAGGCGGCAAGGGCTCCTCTCAGTGGTTTGACCAGGGATCTCATCGGGGCGGTGGGTCATGCGTTACCCGTCGCCCGCCCCACCAGCATGTCGCGCGCCGCCACCAGGTCGTATTCGTCCAGCCCTTCGGTGAAGGTGCTGTAGAGATTCGCCAGCTCGTCGCTGCCGTCGGGGGACTTGCCCATCTCCCGACGTAGACCGACCGTGCGGGTCAACGCCTGCAGCTCGACCAGGTGGAACCCTCCGGCCCGCGCTCCGTGGGCCGCGGTCAGGTAGGACTTCTCGGCGACTTCCCGATCGGGATCGGGGAACGACCTCAAGACGTCGCCCTTGACGACGTGGAACTCTGGGTTGGTCAAGTCCTCGGGCCCCCCAATGGCCAGCGCCTCCTCGATCAGCTCCAGGGCCTGCTCTGGTAGACCTGCGATGGCGTGCACCTGGGCGCGCAGGCGGAGCAGATCCGGCCAGAACACCGGCGGTGTGGTCAAACCGTGGTACAGCTCGATTCCTTTCTCGGTCATGATGAGACCGGTCTCGGGGTCGCCCAGATAGGACGTGGCCACCCCATCGAACACCGTGGCCAGGGTGAGCCACACCGGGTAGTCGTTCTCCTCCGACACCTCGGCCAGCTCCCCGGCCCAATGCCGGGCGTCCTCGTACCGCTTTCGGTACAAGGCGAGGAGACCATTGTGATGGAGGCCATAGGCGATGCTGTAGGGATGGCCGATCTGCCGAGCCACCTCCAGGGCCGCCTCCACCCGTGTGATCGCCTGCTCGAGCTTCCCGCACTGCCAGAGAAGGATCCCCGACGCGGTCCGGGCCACCACCCCGGTGTTGGGCCCGAGGCGAAACCGGCCCGAGTCATGGACTCGGGGGTCGTGAAGTTCGATGGCACGGTCGATATGGGGCAGCCCGGCGTCCAGATTTCCGCTGAAGGCGGTGGCGGTCCCGTACACATAGTGGCCTTCGATCAGCATCGAGTCGTCGCCCGTCTGTTCTCCGAGCTCGAGCAATTGCCGGCCGAGCTCGACGACCGTGGCGAATTGGGCGATACCCATGTAATAGGTGGCCAGGGCACGGAGCACCGGGAACCGCTGCTCGGGCGTACCCACGGTCTCGGTGACCTCCATGGCCCGCTTGTAAGCCGCCTCCGTCTCCGGCCCGTAGCCACGGACGGCCATCATCGCCCGGGCCAGGCTCATGCGTAGCGCCAATTGCTCGGCTTCGAGCTCGGGTGACGGGTCGGCTCGATCAAGTACTCCGATGGCGTCGTTGGCCAGATCTATGGCGGCCCGATACCAGCCCCGCGACTCGTGGAGGGCCCACATCCCCTCGATCATCTTGAACACTTGCTCCACGCCGTCCCGGTGGATCCAGTAATCCCAGGCCGTCCTCAGGTTGCCCAGCTCCAGCTCCAGGTCGGCCAGTGCGGTCTGGCGCTCGGAGCTGTGCAGCCGTTCAGCGATGTTTGCGACCAGCCCGCAGAAGTAGCTGGCGTGGGATCGTCGCACCGCGTCTTCCCGATCCGGTGACTCGGCCAGCTTCGACACGGCGAATTCCTTGATCAAGAGGAGCATCGAGAAGCGCTGGGTGGCCCCCGCGTCCACGGAGCGCATCAGGCTCTTGTCGACCAGCGAGCCGAGCGAGTCGAGGGCGTTGATCGGGCCTAGCACCTCGGTGGTTACCGACTCGAGTGTCCCGAGATCGGTGGTGGAGAACACCGAGAGCAGCTCGAACACCTCACGTTCGGTCTGGTCGAGCAGCTCGTAGCTCCATCCGATCGCCCCCCACAGAGTCCGCTGACGGTCAGGAAGATCTCGGCCACCGGCGCCGAGCACATCCAGCCGCTCCCGGAGCCGCCCCAGCAGGTCCGATGGGGTGAACACATTGAGCCGGGCCGCGGCCAGTTCGATGGCGAGGGGAAGCCCGTCGAGACGGAGACAGATCTCGGCGACGGTGAAGGCGTTGTCATCGGTCACGGCGAAGTCGGGTCGCACGGCCCGGGCCCGATCGGCGAACAGGGCAACTGCCTCCGAGTCGGCGATGACGGATGGTGGGTCCTGCGGGTGGGGCAGTGCCAGCGGTGGAACCGGGAACACCTTCTCTGCCCGCACCCGAAGTGTCTCCCTACTGGTGACCAGGGCCTTGAGCCCCGTGGCGTGCTGGAGGAGCGCGGAGAGACCGACGGCAGCGGCGGTCACCTGCTCGAAGTTGTCGAGGAGGAGCAGCATTCGTGAGTCACGCAGCCGGGACTCGAGAACGTCGAGAGCATCACTGCCTCCCGATACCGGGATGTCGAGAGCCCTCGCAATGGCGTCGAAGACGGTCTCGGGGTCTCGCTCGGCGGAGAGGTCCACGAAGAAGACACCGTCCGGGAATCGGTCGAGCTGCTCGGCGGCGACCTGAAGACCTATGCGGGTCTTGCCCGCACCGCCGGGGCCGGTGACGGTGAGCAGCCTGGTCGTGGGCGAGCCCAGCATCAGGTGGATCGCTCCCAACTCGTCTTCCCGCCCGAGGAACTCGGTGGCCTGCTGGGGCAGATTGTTCGGTCGCCCGTCCAGTGTTTTCGGTGCAGGGAACTCGGAGCGAAGGGCCTCGTGGAGCACCTGATAGAGATGCTCGGGCTCGGTGAGGTCCTTGAGACGGTGCATCCCGAGGTCGCGTAGCTGGACACCGGGCGGGAGATGAGCGGCGGAGGCCGTGGTCCCCGAGACCAGCACCTGTCCTCCGTGTCCGGCTGCCATGATCCGGGCGGCCCGGTTCATCGCCGGCCCGAAGTAATCGCCTTGGCGGCTCTCGGTGTCCCCGCTGTGGACTCCCATTCGCACCCGGAGCGGCCCGGTCGGCCCCCATTGCTCCTCGGTCAGGGAGCGCTGGCTGTCGATGGCGGCAGAGAGGCCGTCGGTGACCGAGTCGAAGACGGCGATCAGCCCGTCGCCGGTCGTCTTCAGCACCGAGCCCCCGGCCCCGCCGACGGCTGCGCTGAGGATCTCGTCGTGGCGGGCGAGGGCCGCGGCCATGGCGTCGCCGTGCTCCTCCCAAAGACGCGTGCTTCCCTCGATGTCGGTGAAGAGGAACGTCTGCATCGACGGGAAATATAGAAACGGGTTCGGCCGAACCCACCCTCGGTTACGTGTCGATACCTCGCGCAATTTGGCGGCGAAGGCCCCGGGGTCGCCGGTCTGGCCGTATTCGCCGCCCAGGAAGCCGCCATGGTCGCTGGGGAACACGACGGCCGTCATCCCGAGCCGTTCGGCCACTGCCTCCGGCCACGATGGGCCAGCTCGCCCTCCGACTCCGCGCCGACGGCGATGACGATGTGGGTCGAAGCAGCGCTCAGGGCCTCGAAGTCGAGTTGGTAGTGGAGGTTCGTCACCAGGTTCTGCCCGAGCAACACGTCGTCCCGGGTGTGCTGCGTTCTGCACCTGGGGGGTCATAGGTGACGACCGTGCGGTCGGTGAAGTACTCCGACCATGTGCCGAATCCGGCGGCACCCATCGGTGATGCGATCACGAGCAGGACGGGCTCGGTATCCGAGCCGTTGCTTCGGACGTCGTAGGTCAGCAGGGCGCCGGGCACTTCCAGCGTGTTCGTCCTCGGCTCGGTCATCAGGGCTCTCCTTCGATGCTTGGAAGTTCTCCGTTACCGACTCGGCGGGTGGTCAAGCTCATCGGTGAGGGCACGGGTCCGTCGCGTAGCCTCCGAGCATGGACATCGCAGGCAAGATCGTCGTCGTCACCGGTGGGGGCAACGGCCGGGCAGGCAGAAAGTCGAGTTCGACGGCACGACGATCATCACCATGCGACGAGTCCTCTACAGCTCCCCGAACTGGAACCGCTCCTGGGATTACGCCAGGGCGACTGAGATCTTCCACTCCGACTCTGCCGGTCAGCGTTGGAGAGCCTCCTGTATCGGTGTATCCGACCGGGCGAGGAATTTGGGAATCGAAATGGGTTTGCCTGCTCGGTGAGGGATCGTCTAGTTCTTGTCCTGGCCGTCGCCGAAGGCACCCTCGAGGACATGGTCCTCGCGCTCGAAGCGGAGAGATCCGAGCTCCATCGGTCATGACGGCATCATGAACTTCGTCGACCTGACCG
>Ga0299914_10001831_pt1 | contig 14360 bp, 12 predicted proteins | sample RVTome_10_FD_201361 | JGI IMG/M metagenome (GOLD analysis project Ga0299914, IMG submission 201361) | Soil microbial communities from uranium-contaminated site in the Upper Colorado River Basin, Wyoming, United States - RVT153D57 (version 2) ...
GGAGTCTCAAAGATATTCTTAGTTTCTTCCACAGACATTAGTTTTTGAGCAGCAGTAGGAAAGAGGGCTTTAATGGGACCAATCGGATAATTAATATCAAATTCACCATAATCAGGTACAGTTACAGTTAGAGGTCCTTGTACAACAACACTTCTCCAATCCAGATCAAGTGCAGGAGTAGTACTGTTGGATGGAAGCACAAAGTTTGTAATATGTGGTGCAAATTTTATCTTATATGATAGTTGAGCACTATCTTCATCTCCTCTTATCTGTGCTGTATAGTCTAATTTTGAATTAGAAAGCTGGATAGGACTTTTTTTCTCTTTTAAAATAGCTTCATTAATAGATCGTTGTAATTCATCCATGCCTTGGGTAGTAGAATTTAAAGTAAATGTTAGTCTCTGATTTGTTCCATTAAATATTTTAGCAAGGTCGCTTCCAGGTTCATAGTTTATAGTGACAAACCTAATGCTGGTAAAGATGGGATCAGCCGCATCCCGTTCCGGTAAAAGAAAAACTTCCATCTGGGAAGCAAATGATTGAGATATAACAGTAGGAATCAAAATCAACCCCATTATCCAATAGGATAAAAAGACCCTTCTTTTCACCACATTTGAAACTTTCATTTTGTTGAATATAATCCTTATTGTTGTTTTTATTATAGTTAAAAAGAAGAAAAAATAAAATTACCAGCATAAAAATATAATAATAATCGAAAATTTTACATTATCATTATTTACTAATCAAATATTATTTGATAACAGTCTTAGCAGGAGGAACCGGTTCCATAAAAATTATTCGAGGACTAGCCAGTTGTACATCTGATCTTTCAATTATTTCAAATATTGGTGACAATTTTTGGTTTAATGACTTGTATGTATGTCCAGATATTGATACCTGTATTTATGGATTAGCCGGGATACTCGATAAAGAGCGTGGTTGGGGAATTAAAAATGACACTTTTTACTATCTGAATTGTATGAAATTATTAGGCAAAGAAGCATGGTTTCAAATTGGTGACAAAGACCTTATTACTCATATCATCAGAACTAAAATGCTTTCCAAAGGTTTCTCTTTGTCAACAATAGTAAAATGGATTGCCTATGATCTATACAATATTAATAATAAAATAATTCCAGTTTCTGATACCCATATAGAAACAAGAATAGTTACAAATAAAGGAGATATGAATATTCAAGAGTTTTGGGTAAAAAATAAAGCAAAACCAAGAGTATTAGATGTTTACTATAAGAATAGCAAAAGAGCAAAATGTAATAAAGATGCACTAAAAATCATCCAATCATCAGATATTATTATTATTGCTCCAGCTAATCCAATTTCGAGTATAGCGCCAATTCTTTCACTAGCTCAAATCAAGGCAGAACTGATTGGACAAAGAGATAGGGTTATTGCAATCTCTCCAGTTATAGGAAATAAAGCAATAAGCGGACCAGCTGGAAAATACCTTAAGGCTAAAGGAATAGAATCGTCAGTCAGAGGAATAGCAAAATTTTATTCACAGTTAATTTCTAAAATAGTTATAGATAATTCAGACTCTGATTTGTCCAAAGAGATAAAGAAAATGGATGTTTCTTCTTTGGAAACTAATATTTTGATGAATAATGCAAAGCAAGAAAAGAGATTAGCAAGATTAATTTTGAAGGTAATGAATTATCAATGAAAATAGCTGCTGTTATTCCTATGAAAAGTCTTCATTCAGCCAAATCTCGATTATCAAATATTTTAACAGCTCAACAACGCAAAAATCTTGCAATGTATCTTTTGGATGCTACAATAAAAGAGATAAAAAAATCTTGTATTATTTCTGAGATCATAATAGTTTCTAATGATAAAGCAGTTAAAAACTACTCTTGTCTAAACAATCTAATATTTATTAAAGATTCGGAAGAAGGGGTTAACAAAGCAGTAATACTAGCTGATAATTATTGTATTAATAATGGCATAAATGCAAATATTGTAATTCCACACGATCTACCATTTATATCAGCTAAAGAAATAGATAAAATTTGTACTATGTCTAATAAATACCATAAGTGTATTATTATATGCCCATCTAAACGCTTTGATGGTACAAATATATTGTTCAGAAAACCTCCAGATGTTATTAAGACCCATTATGATGATAATAGTTACATGAACCATTTAAAAGAAGCATATAAATTCAAAATTCCTATAGAATCCTTAGATATAGTCAAGCTTAGGTTCGACCTGGATACCAAAGAGGATTTACTCGAATTATTTCCACTTGAGAATTGGAATTCTGTTTTAAAAGATTATGATAAAAATTAATTAAAACACACAACCACTATATTATTTATCTACTAGTTTTTTACGAATTATGATAGTAATCTTCAATTATTATAATAATGAATTATAATTATAATTATATTTAATAAAAAAAAGAATTATCAATAAAAAAGTAAATTTTTTTTACTTTATTTCAAGTTAACTATATTAAGTCTATACTGCAAATCCAAAGCATGAAAGCAGCTGTTTTTAGAGAATATAATAAAGACCCTATGCAAGTAGTTAAGATTGAAGATATCGATACTCCAAAATTAAAACCTAATGAAGTTATGATAAAAGTGGAATCAGCATCCTATAATTATAATGATTTGTGGGCAATTTGGGGGGACCCAGTTAAAACTCCTTTACCTCATATTTCTGGAAGTGATGTTGCCGGACCTGTTGTTGAAGTAGGAGAAGATGTAACAAAATTTAGAACAGGCGATAGAGTTGTTTCACATTCCAATCTCAGTTGCAGGATCTGTGAAATGTGTACTGCCGGAAGAGAATACGATTGTAATGAAAGAAGCATTTGGGGATTTCAAACTGGACCATTATGGGGTGGATTCGCACAATATACTCATTTGCCGGAAGTTAATGTTGCGAAGATACCTGATTCTATTTCCTATGACGATGCAGCCGCTATCTCTATGGTAGGAATGACAGCTTGGCATATGTTAGTAGGACGAGCCAAGATCAAACCAGGTCAAACAGTCCTAATAATGGGTGGAACTAGTGGTGTAGGTATGGCAGGAATTCAAATTGCAAAATTGTACAATTGTGACGTTATTGCTACTGCTGGAAATCAGGAAAAAATGGACACTTGTACGAAATTAGGAGCTGACCAAGTTGTAAATCACAGAGAGCCAGATTGGCACAAAAAAGTCAGAAACTTAACAAATAAACAAGGAGTAGATGTTGTATTTGAACATATAGGAAAAGCAGTTTTTCCTCAGGAGGTCTCATTATTAAAAATGGGTGGAACACTAGTCGCAACTGGCGCAACCACAGGTTATGATACAACACTTGATCTTCGATATTTGTTCTTTAAAGGTACTAATCTATTAGGTTCTACACAAGGAACAAAATCAGACTTAGAAGATATAATTTTTTGGACAGGAAGAGGAAAAATTAAACCACTTATTGCTACTAAATTACCATTCTCTGACATGGTCAAAGGTCATGTTATGATGGCAAATGCCGATCAAATTGGTAAAATATTAACTAACCCACAAGAACTGTAATTTCCCTTTTTTTACTTTTTAATTGATTTGTGATAGTTTAATGATGTTTCGAACATTATTATTTATACCCGGAAATAATAAGAGATTTCTAGAGAAATCAAAATTACTTTATCCTGATATTTTATGTTTCGATCTTGAAGATTCAGTGCCAATTGCAGAAAAATCAATCGCGAGAGATATGCTTATAGAATCTTTTTCTTCTAGTAAGCGGTCAAATAATCATTTTGATATCAATAATACTAATAAAAACAATACTACTTATAAAAACAAAAAAAAATCATCTCAACTTTTTGTTAGAATTAATTCATTTGAATCTGAACTTTATGAACAAGATTTAGAATCTGTAATTTGTGAGAGGTTGGATGGTATAGTAATTCCAAAAGTAAATTCAGCTTCAGAACTAGAAAAAATTACTGAAATAATTGCAAATCTAGAAAAGAAAAGAAACATAGAGAAAACAATTAAGTTAATTCCATCCATAGAATCCTCTCAGGGAGTAGTAAATGCCTATAATATAGCAAAATTTAATTCAAGAATATGTTCTCTTGTGTTTGGTGTATTTGATTATTTGTATGATATGAAATTAGATTATGAGAATGAAGGATTGGAATATAGTTATGCTAGGGCAAAAATACCTGTCGATGCCCGAGCTGCAGGAATTCCAGCTTTGGATTCCATTTGGCAGAACGTAGATGATTTAGATGGTCTTCAAAGAGATGCTAAAATTGCTAAAAGACTTGGTTATGCAGGTAAAAGTATTATTCATCCAAAGCATATAGAACCTGTTCATAATGTGTTTGTTCCGTCACAAAATGAAATTGAGTGGGCAAAAAAAGTAGTCTCTAGATTGAATCTAATTCAAGAACAAGGTGATAAACGAGGTGCTTTTAAAATTGATGGTAGAATGATAGATGCAGTACACTTTAAACAAGCAAAACTTATTCTTGACTTTATTGCAAAAGATGAAAAGCTATAATTTGCTTATCTATTTACCCGAAGATAGAAAAGGTTAATTTCTATTCATAAATTGAATATCTATTATGGTTATTTTGCCAATTGATTCTGGAAGATATGGAAGTCAAGATATTAAAGAAATATTTGAAGAACAAAAACGCCTGGACTTTATCCTTAAGTTTGAAGCAGCAACCGCCTCAGCCCAATCTAAAATTGGCATAATTCCAGTAGACGCAGCCAATGAGATCAATGTGCTAGCCAAATCAGGAAAAATCACTCTAACTAGAATAAAAGAGTTAGAATCTACTACTGATCATGATATGGCTGCAGTAGTAAATGCTATAAATGAACAGTGTTCTCCTAATACAAAACCATGGGTTCATTTTGGTTTAACTAGTAATGATATTATAGATACAACTACTTCAATGCAGTTAAGAGCCTCACTATTAATTATTGAGCCAAAAATTAAAGAATTAGCAGTAATTTTATCTAAGAAAGCTGTAGAATTCAAAAATCAACCTGCAGTAGGAAGAACACATGGTCAACATGCAAGTATTATTCCTTTTGGATTAAAATTTGCTGTTTGGGCAATGGAAATGGTAAAACACATGGAAAGGATAAAAGAAGGAAAAAAGCGTTTTTTAATATGTAAAACCTTGGGAGTTGTGGGAACTGGATCGTTAATGGGTGATAAAGCATTAGAGGTCCAACAAATAGTCGCTTCTTTGTTAGATCTACATCCTATAGAGGCAGCAACCCAGATAATTCCAAGAGAACGATTGGCAGAAGTACAATTTCTTATTGCTTTGATAGGTACTTCATTAGATAAAATGGCAATTGAAATCAGAAATTTACAGCGAACAGAGATAGACGAAGTTGCAGAACATTTTAAAAGTGGACAAATGGGAAGTAGTGCAGTTCCTGTAAAAAAAAATCCCATTAAGAGTGAAAGAGTATCCTCTTTAGCGAAACTTTTAAGATCTCTTTTAAACGTTTCTATGGAAAATATTTGTCTATGGCATGAGCGCGATTTATCAAATTCAGCAAATGAACGATTTACTATACCAATGGGAATAATTCTTTTGGATGAAATGTTAAAGACTATGATAAAAGTTGTAGAAAATTTATTTATAAATATTGAAAAAATATCATCAAACATAAACATTACTCAAGGACAAATTTATGCTGAATTCATTTTGGAATCACTTGTACGAAAAGGTATTTCAAGAATTGAAGCTTATATGAATATTCAAAGGGTTGCATTTGAAGCAAAGGATAAGGGCAAACAGTTCATACAAGCAATAAAGGACGATTCTATCCTTTCAAAATATTTCTCTTATATCGAATTGAACAACCTTTTTACTCCAGAACAACATTTAGCTTCCGGAACGAAAATAATTGAGAATGTTTCTTCCATTGTTCGTAAAGAACTTTCTACATCCCAATAAAATATAATATCGATAATTTGGATAGAAAAATTAGACTTGGAAGAAGAGTATTTAATGATTAATTTTAGTCAATAATTTTGTTTTTATGTCTTTATCAGTATCGATTATTTTTGCTAAATTTTTATGGATCAAAGTTCCATATTGGAGAGCTTTTTTTGGTTTCATTGCAGCTTCAATTGGAACATTTAAAGAAATTGCAATTTCTCTTAAAATATGTTTCCTAAGGTTATCAGATGGACCTTGTATTTTTTTCTCAATAGGGATTTTCATTGCATAATCGATAAACGTTTGAGCCAAAAAAGGTTGTTTAATTTTAACATGGAATTCTTTTGAAATCATATTTATTTCATTTACAAGTGTTAATTCATTGATGATTCTTTGTGCCATAAAACTTTTAATCCGTTTCTCACCATCTAAAATTATTTGTCTATATCTGTCATAACCACAAAATAACTCATCAAAACCATTGGCTGTTAAAACAAGTTTGCAATTATTCTGGATAGAAAGAAGGGATATAAAATAAAATGCTATACAATTTTCTATATGAGAAATATTATTACATTCAAGATTATCGATGACCTTTTTAGCGATAGGACTGAATTCCTCATTTTGTATTTCATATATGAAGTGTTTCATATTTAATTCATGAGCAATTTTTCTAGAAAATTGAAGATCATGTGACAAAGGAAAACCAATCGATAATAAAATAACATTATCTTTATAAATATCGCTAGAAACTTTGGCAAGTAAAGAACTATCAATCCCTCCTGAAAATGCAATCCCAAATTTTTTGTCTTTTAGAATGCTATTGTTAATAGAACCAATGATTTTTCTGGTAAGCTCTGAATACATTTAAAGTGATTTCAGAGATATTATATTTTATCTTTTTAATGTTAGGTTTTTAAAAGAAAAGTTGGTAACTCATTTAAAGATGATATTAATTTTGTTAAGAACTATTAATATTTAAGATATACTCTTTTTATCTTGAAAAAGGCTTAGATTTTTATATATAGATTTGCACATTTCTCATATTGTCAAATAAACGAAATCTTGTTGAAAATGATATTAAGTATCTCAATAATAACGGTGATTACCTATCAAATAGAACTCAATTATCTTTATCCAATCTACTAAGTTTTCTTGGTAAAAAGTATGAAGTCAATTCTGTAATAAAACTTCCTGAAGGCGATATTCTTACAATAGATTTTAAAACCGATGATGGAAGATATATTGAAGTTATAGATTCGAATGATGATTTGATAAAGTTTAACAGAATAAAGAGTGTCTATCCAGATTTGAAAATAGTTGCAATAGGTTCTTCAAAATATAGAGGCAAGTTAACTGAATTTGAATCAATCTTTTTCTTTGATACTAAATATGAAAAAATTGGCTCTATTTTTATTGAAGATCCTTCTCTTTCGTTTGATTACGCTCATATTTTACCATTGGTTAAAAAATGTTCTATACTACATGGGCATACTTCAACTGTAATGGTCGAAATTATTGGTAGAATGGAAAACGGTTTAGTTATTGATTTCAGTGATGCTAAAAGATTGATAAAAGAAGCCATAAATGACTTGGATCACAAATTTTTTGTTAACAGTAGATATCTATCAACAAATGATGATCTTTACTATCATGTGCGGTTTGATGGGCCTCAAGGATATTTTGATCTACAAATGCCAAAATCTACGGTTTATCTTTTATCAGATGAGGCAACAGTAGAAAACCTTTCTAAAGAAATAATTAAAATTTTAGCTCCAAAAATGCCTAAAAATATTGATGCATTAGGTGTTTATATTTATGAAGGCGTGAATAAGGGAGCTCATCTTTTAGCTGAACTGCGATGATGATATATTATACGCCAGATTGTCTCTTGTTTATAGTTTAGATATTAACGTTAATAACCATATAAAATATTAAAACTAAAATATAAAATGGAACCAATAATTACTTCGAAATCCTGGAATCACGAAATTGAATCACAAGTCTTAAAGTCATGGGATTTAGAAAATATTTATTCTTTTGCCTTAAAAAAGAATAACAATAGTGATCGTGTATTTGTTATTGATACTCCTCCTCCATATCCATCAGGGAAACCATGGCATATCGGTGCTGCTGCACACTATGCTCAGATAGATATGATAGCTAGAACAGCACGTATGAATGGTCACAATGTTATGTTTCCTATTGGTATAGATAGGAATGGCCTTCCAGTGGAGATCTATACAGAAAAAAAATACAAAGTTCGAATGCGACAGATGTCTAGAGAAAAATTTCTAGAATTATGCAAAACAGCTCTTGACGATCTTGAAAAGGACATGATCGAGATAATGATAAATCTCGGTTTAAGTTGTAATTTCAAAGAGTATTATAGAACAGATTCAATAGGATTTAGAACTTTAACACAAAAAACCTTTATTGATTTATGGAAGGAAGGTATGATCTATATTTCTAATAGACCAAATAATTACTGTATTGATTGTGGTACAACCATATCCGATGCAGAAATAATTTATGATGACCTTCCCACAAATCTTTTTTATATGTATTTTAGTATAGCTAATAAAAATAAGGATAAATTAGTGGTAGCTTCTACTCGTCCTGAACTACTTTTCGCTTGTCAAGCAGTAATAATAAATCCAAAAGATGAAAGATATTCTCAATTAATTGGAAAAGACGTAATATTGCCTTTGTTTAATAGAAAGGTCCCAATTTTAACTCATCATTCTGCAAAACCTGATTTTGGATCCGGTGTTGTTATGGTTTGTAGTTACGGCGATCAGAATGATGTTCAAGTTTTTCGAGAACTAAATCTAAAAGAAATTATATCTATTGATGAAAATGGATATACTACTCCTTTTGCAGGAAATTACAAGAATTTGAAATTAAAACATGCAAGACAAAAAATTATCGAAGACTTGAGAAGTGAAGGTTTTATTGAAAAAGAAGAAAACATAATGCATAGATCTCCAATGTGTGAAAGAAGTAAGACACAGGTCGAAATTATACCTTTACAGGATTATTATCTTAAACAATTAGAATATATTCCAATTCTGAAAGAGTTATCTAAAAAAATGAATTTTTATCCTCATAGTCATAAACAAATATTAAACAATTGGTTAAATGCAGTTTCAATAGATTGGCCTATATCAAGAAGACGATTCTATGGAACGGAGATCCCAGTTTGGTTTTGTCAAAATTGTAAAACACCTAATTTACCTAAATCAGGTAGCTATTATCAGCCATGGAAAGAACAACCGCCTTTTGCTAACTGTGCTAATTGTGGATTCAATGAGTTTATTGGAGAAGAAAAAACATTCGATACATGGATGGACTCAAGTATTACACCATTATTCATATCAAAATTTTCTCAAGACAATGAATTTTATAGTAAAACATATCCTGCAACGATTAGACCCCAAGCCAAGGATATCGTAAGAACCTGGTTATATTATACAATGCTTCGCTGTTATCAATTAACAGAAAATTTACCATGGCCTAATGTTTGGATAATGGGTTATGGGGTAGATGAAAAAGGAAAAAAGATGAGTAAAAGCAAAGGAAATGTTGTTGATCCTTTACCAATAATACAAAAATATGGAGCAGATACATTTAGATTTTGGTCTGCCAGTGAAACAAATTTGGGACAGGATTTTCGTTGTTCTGAACAAAATATTTCTAATTCACAGAAATTTCTCTCAAAGCTATGGAATTTAGGTAGGTTTCTTTCCTCCTTTGAAGTTCCTAACGATTTCTCAACTGATTCTTTTAAAAATAAAAATCTTTTCCATACAGATAAGTGGATTTTATCTGAGTTAAACAAACTCATAAATACGTGTATAAAAGGATATGATAGTTATAACTTTTTTATTCCTGCAACAAGCATAAGAGATTTTACGTGGAATGTTTTTGCGGCTCATTATGTTGAAATGATTAAAGGCAGGGTATACGATAATGAAAACAAGAATTCCCGAATATCATCACTATATACTTTGCATAGATGTTTCTCAACAATTTTATTATTAGTTTCACCTATATGTCCATTTATTACAGATAAATTATGGAAAACTCTGTATTCTTCAGAAAGTATCCATAAACAGAGATTCCCTAAAACAAATGATTTTTTTAAGGAATTTGAAAAATACACTGAAAAAATAATGGAGTTTAATTCTTTTGTTTGGAATAAGAAAAAAAATTCAATTAATCCAAATACTGGTAAACCATTATCACTAAAAGATTCTACTTCAATAACTGTACCATCAGATTTAACTGAGTTTGAACAAGATTTAAAAACCATGCATAATCTTATAGGATGAACTTATTTACCTATTATTTCGTAATAATTAAGAAATAGATAGATAAGATATCCTTACAATTATTTTATTATTGTTAAATGTCAATTTTTCCATCTAACATATCTAAAGAATCCTCAGCTATGTCTATTGCTGTATGAGAATCGATATTTGGCTCCATGGTTATTAAGACTACCTTATTATCCAAATATAGTGTGATTATAGAGAGTTTCTCCCGTTCAATATAGGAAAATCTTGCTTTACCCATCGTAGGATCAAACCTCTCTCTCATGGATCTTCTGATAGCTGTTTGAGCCAAATAAAGCTCTTCTCCGGCCTCATCCACTATAGAATCTATACCTTTTTTCATTCCTCCTGCGAGCAGAGCTCCAGTTTCATCTACAACTCCAGCATATCTTATGTCATCATGCAAAGCAAATATAGATTTACATAACTTGTTATAATCCATCGCTATACTAACCAATAACTCCATTATTGAATGTTATTTAAGATTATGATTAAACTTAATTGTGATTATTTATAACCACCCTAACTTTAACTTTAATTTTACATATAAGAAAAATAAATAGCGAAATATAAGATAAATTCTATTCCGTGTAAACTTTCTTAATCTACTTATCCGATATTTTAGAAATGACAATAGTAATACAAAATATATATACATATATCCTTCTCTTAAAGTTTACCAAAAATGAACTTAAAATTTTATTAGTATTATTCATAAATGTTATATAATTTTTCCACTGATAAATATATGGATGATCACAATCAAATTTAAAAAATTTGGGATTAGAAAATTGATTGGGGAAAAAGAAAGGAAATATCCAGTAGATGTAACTTACAAGTAACAGATTGATGGTTTTATTATAAGAGGAGCTAAAGATTGATCAATATGTATTTTAATTGTGTATAATAGAATACCCGGAATTTTGTAACCAATATATGGTATGTTAAAAGTAAATAATTGTATTAAATATAGTTTGTTATAATAATCTCAATTTTAAGCCACATAAAGGATTAATTAATAAAGGAAGAAGGATCAATCATAATATGGGAAAAAAAATAATAATTCTTGGAGCAGGTTTTGGAGGACTTTGTATCTCAAATATTTTAAGAAAAAATCTTGACCATACAAATGATATTATAGTTATTGATAAAAAAGACTCTTTTATGATGGGATTGACAAATTTATGGATACTTGATGGTAGAAGAAGGTTAGAAAACTCAAAAATTCCCTTGACAAACTTAAAATCCAAGGGTATTACATTCATACAAGATGAAATAACCAAAATCGACACAAAGTCAAAAATAGTAAAAACTCTTCTCCACGTAGATCAAAGTTATGATTTTCTTGTTATTGCTTTGGGGGCAGAAATGTCTACAAATATGATTCCTGGCTTTAATTTACATAATAATTTTAATCTATACGATGGAGAAAGTATACCTTCTTTAAGGAAACAAATTTTGTCGTTAGAGAAAGGAAAAATTGCTATTGTGATAATGGGATTTCCATATAAATGTCCACCAGCACCATATGAATCTGCTCTCATAATAGATCAAATTATACGTAACTTTGATAGAAGAAATCAAATAGATATAGATGTTTATTTTCCATCTATCTTACCTTTACCTGTTGCTGGAGAACAAACAAATTCAAAATTAATTTTTATGTTAAAAAAACAAAATGTAAATTTGTTTCCAAACTATTCACTAAAAGAAGTCCATCACTATAATTTAGAATTTCATAATGGTCAAAAAAAAGAGTATGATATCTTGGCTGGAATTCCCTTTCATTTCCCTCCTGATGTGATAAAAAAGTCAGGATTAATAGAACCAAAAGGTAATTGGATATCAGTGAACAAATTTACTTTAGAAACAAGATTTAAAGATGTATTTGCTATAGGTGATGTCACAGAGATTAAAATAAACGATATTATAGCTGTGCCGAAAGCAGGTATTTTCGCGGAAGGTCAAGCAAGATCTGTTGCTTCTCAAATTCTCCATAAAATAAGTAAATGCTCTCAAGAATATCCTATAGTAGAGTTCGATGGTAAAGGATTTTGTTTTATAGAGACTGGAAATGGGAAAGCGGGATTTATCGATACTAATTTTTATAATAGTGATGGTGCCATCACAATCTTAAAAGAACCATCGACTACTTATTATAAGAAAAAAATCAATTTCGAGAAACATAGAATTAAAGAATGGTTATAGCTGTTCAGATGAGATATTATACAACTAAAAGAAACTATGATAATATAACTTGTCTAGCTTATAAAACAAATAGCATATTGCTCAAAAATGTTATGTTGTATCTTCCTCATCCTCGTTATTTTCGACTTCATCGTCATTGTCTTCATTGGTATCGTCTAATTCTGGGATCGCTATATTTGGCAAATCAATTTTAACAATTTCATCCGTTGCTAGTCTAAAGTCTATTATTTCAGGTCTTTCTGCAACTGAATTTTCTCCTACTTTGCATATTATTCCATCATCTTTAATTAATAAAGCGCATACTCTGAATTTCTCTCCCATACTTACTTGATTAGCAGTGAGATTAAATTGAAGTTCTGTAGTATTTCCCATTTTCATGCTTTTGAGAGGGGTAAATATCTTAGCTTTTGTAAAGCCATCAGAATTTATGAACGTTATAACATCACCAGTATCCTCAGTAATATCAAAAAAAGTTATTATGACATTCAAATCTTCACCTTGAGTTTGTGCATAAGAAATTGTTGAAATTGTAAAGTAGGAGAAGATACCAATAAGTGCAAATATAAATATTTGACCTATTCTTAGAGTTCTATTATTTTTTAGTTTCATAGAATAGTAGTTACTATATCATGTTTTAATATTTGAAGTTTATCAAATTATATTATATAAGCTAAATCTAAATAATATTACGAATCATTTTCTTTGTTTTCAGACTATACTATTGTTTGTGCAATATTTTCTGAGAACTTTTCTAGTAATTACTAATATTATCTCTTTTCAGGGAAGAAAGGATTAAATATTGTCTATATATCCTGTTTCATAAAAAAATAATACTAGTCGTTGCACATATTTATTTTCTCTATTAATTGAATAAAGATTAGTACTAATTTTATGTTCTATTACCCATTCAATTTTTACTAGCTCAGCTAAATTTCTTTTTATATCCTCTCTTTTAAGATATGTCTTTTTATGTAACCCATATACAGTTAATAATTTTTTTTCTTCTGCTAAGGCTTTTAATATTTTTATCTTACCTATGCTTCCTAATCCTTTTTCTACAATATCTTTGACGTGAAAGGTATCATTCATTTGAGATCAAGCATTGAATTTAGCTTACTCAATAATGTCTTCTCTAAGTTTTCTATTGATGATGATATCAGACTAATTTTTTTTAAAGAGATTATTTTTATAATCTTTCTAGTCGCAAGATCATCTAAAATATCTTCTACATCTAATTTTCTTAATTTGTATTTTTCAGAAATCTCCAAACTTTGCATTCTAATATCCTTTAAGTCAACATAATCTCTATTTTTAATCTTTAAACCCTTTATTATTCCGAGCAAAATAATTATTTGTAACTTGGATAATTCTTTAATATCCTCATCAGTAATTCCATTATAGGTTTGTTTATTGATTTTTTTTACATGATCCAGGAGTACTCTTTCTGTTCCCTCCGATTCTGCAAGATTTCCTGCATATGATAGTAAATCTAATGCATATCTAATATCTCCGTTGACAATAGGAGAAACTACTATTTTTGCTATCCAATCAAGTATATCTGTACCAATTACATTTTCTTGAAAGGCCTCTTTTGATCGTCTAACAAGGATATCGCTGACTTGGTCAATTGTGTAATTAGGAAATTCAATATATGCTCGCCCCATTGAACTTAATTCAGCTTCGTCTAATTTCTCATAAAATTCAGTGCTTCTAGCAATAAAAATGACTCCCTTTACATTACATTTACTGGAGGGATCAAATTCATTCAATCTAGTCAGATCATAAATGATCCCAATTTCTTTTGAAATTTTGATTAAATAATCGATTTCATCAAGTATGACTATAGAATACACATTATTTATAATCAAATAATCAAG
>Ga0299914_10001832_pt1 | contig 14355 bp, 13 predicted proteins | sample RVTome_10_FD_201361 | JGI IMG/M metagenome (GOLD analysis project Ga0299914, IMG submission 201361) | Soil microbial communities from uranium-contaminated site in the Upper Colorado River Basin, Wyoming, United States - RVT153D57 (version 2) ...
TGCGGCGGTCAGCTGGTCCGTGGCTGCGGCGGCGATCGGGCCCGAGCCCGCCACGGCCGCCTTCCTCGTGTCGAGCGGTCCGGCCACGTCGGCCGCCGCCAGCGCCCCCGCGGCGGTCAGAGCGGCATCCGGCTCGCTCCAGCCCAGCGGCGCCAGGTCGTCGGCGGTCAGGCCCAGCCCGGGCGCGAGGCGCAGGCGGCCGGACTCGGCAAGCGGTCCGATCTCCTCGACGAACGCCTTCACCGCGCCGTCGCGGTCCTCGGGCTTGGCGTTGATGCCCGCGGACGCCCCGGCGTGCCCGGCGATGCCGAACGAGGCGAACGAGTAGGTGACCGAACGGGCGAGGAGCGTGGCGCTCTCCTGGAGCACCTTGGGTGCGAGCCGGGCGATGCCAACGCACGTCGTCGCCGCGTCGAGATCGAAGACGATGAACCCGTCGGTCGCGGAGAGCCGCTGCAGCTTCACGACCGGCGATTCTTCCCCACAACATTCGGGCCCGCCCAGCCGACGCCCACATCGGTCGTGGGTGATAGGAATCTGGTCGGCATGCCCTCCGAAACGCACGGCAACGACGCGCCTCGCGAGCCCAGGAACGACAACGATGCCGACGCCACGCAGGCCACCCCCGAGGTGGACCCCACGGCGGATCACGGCCCCGGCGACGATGGCGATCCCGAGGGCACGCAGCCGAGCCCGGAGGTCGGCGGAGGCGCGCTCGACCACACCACTGCGCCCATCACGGTCGCCGAAGGTGACACCGACGAGCTCCCGGTGGTGCCGACTGCGGCTGGCGCTCCGCCGGTCGAAGATGCGTTCGCCCCTGCGCCTCCGGACCGAGCGCATCGCAACCGGCGCCGGGCTCTGATCGCGACGCTCGTCGTGGCGATCGTGGCGCTCGTCGGCCTGGGCGCGGCCATCCTGGCGACCGAGGACGACGAGGGCGACGGCACGCCGGTGTCGACCACGTCCACGTCCACCAGCACGGTCCCGTCGACGACCGAGGGCCAGACGACCGCCCCGTCGGAGTCGGGAACGACGACGCCTACGACCGCACCGTCCACGACCACCACGGCGCCGACCACGGAGCCGACAACGACCACGACGACGACGACCACGACGACGACCACCACGACGACGACCACGACGACGACGACCACGACGGAGTAGCGCGCGCTTTCATCGGGACCGAGCCGTGCATGGCGCGGGGGTACCTTGCGCGTCATGTGCACCGACGACAACCCCGGACACGCGCACGACCACGACGCCGAGCTCTCGGCGGCGATGCCTCGTCCGGCCGAGGGCGAAGCCGTGGATCCGATCGCACTCGAGCCGGTCGACGAGCTCGTGGTCACCACGCTCGTCGACAACAGCTACGACGGGCTGATGGTCGACATGGGACCGGCCAAGCGCCGACCCATGGCGCGGACGCCGCCAGTGCCGGCCGGGCTGTTCGAGGAGGGTGCGACCGTGCCCGGCATGCTGGCGGAGCACGGGTTCTCGGCCCTGGTGTCCGTCCGGCGGGGCGAGCGCACCCACACCCTGCTGTTCGACACCGGCGTGTCACCCGGAGGGATGGCCGACAACATGGAGCGCCTCGCCCTCGACGCCACCGCCATCGAGACCGTGGTGCTCAGCCATGGGCACTTCGACCACGCCGGCGGGTTCGAGGGCCTGGCGCGGCTGCGGGGCCGGACCGGCGTGCCGCTGACGGTCCACCCGCTGGTGTGGACGCGCCGGCGCGTGGCCCTGCCCGGCCGCGAGCCCTGGGCGCTGCCGACGCTGCGTCGCAGCTCGCTCGAGGCCGAGGGCTTCGAGGTCGTCGAGCGGCGGCAGCCGTCACTCCTGCTGGACGGCAGCGTGCTGATCACCGGTGAGGTCGACCGCACGACGGAGTTCGAGCAGGGCATGCCGTTCCACGAGGCCCAGCGCGACGGGCGCTGGGAGCCCGACCCGCTGATCGTCGACGACCAGGCGCTCGTCGCACACGTGCGGGGCCGGGGACTGGTCGTGCTCACCGGCTGCGGCCATGCCGGCGCCGTCAACATCGCCCGGCACGCCATGCGGCTCACGGGCGTCGATCGCCTGCACGCGCTGCTCGGCGGGTTCCACCTCACCGGGCCGGGGTTCGAGCCGATCATCGAGCCGACCGTCGATGCGCTCACCGATCTGGCCCCCGACGTCATCGTGCCGGCACACTGCACCGGCTGGCGGGCCCAGCACCGGCTGGCAGCAGCGCTGCCAGCGGCGTTCGTCCCCAATGCGGTCGGCACGTCGTTCGCCCTGCCGGCCGCCTGAGCCGGTCCGCACATCCACTTCGCTGTCATACCCCCCTCGTATGGTCACGGTGTCCGCCGCACGAGGAGACAGCGCAATGGAGCTCTGGTCACCACCCCACGACAAGCCCCACCTGTTCGAGTGGTGGCGCCCGCTGTTGCTCGCCAGCCAGCAGGCGCGGCGGAGACGGCTGCCGTGGCCGATCCACCTCGACGAGTTCCGCCTCGCCGGGCGGGTGCTCCGCGAGGACCGGCCCGACGTGTGGATCTACGAGCATCACGCCAACGGCGGCTCCCTCTGCGTCGACGCCACCGGCACCACCTACCGGTTCATCCCCACCCCCACGGCCAAGGGTGTCGGCCGGTTCCGGCCGTGCGACATCCGCAGCGCGGTCTGGCGCGCGGGCCTGCCCGAGGTCGTCGAGCCGGTGCGCTACCCGGAGCCGTCCGTGGAACCCGAGCCGTTGTCACCGGGCTCGACGCCAGAGGACGCCGGCGTCGAGCTCCGCGAGGCGTCGGGAGGGGCGACGGCGTCCGACCACGTCGTGCGGCGTGGGCACCTCACCGTGATCGACGGCGGTGGGTGACTGCAATGCGTGACGGCGCCAAACTGGTGGGGTGCAAGCGCTCGCCGTCCACCATGTCTCCATCAACGTCGACGACGTCGATGCCGCGGTCGCCTTCTACGTCGACGTCCTGGGACTGGTGCAACGCCAGGACCGGCCTGCGGACCTCGGCGTCGACGGTGTCTGGCTCGACGCCGGCGGCCAACAGGTCCACCTGATCCACGCACCGCCACCAACGGCCCGGGGGCAACACTTCGCACTGCTCGTCGACGATCTCGACACCGCTGTCGACGAGCTGCGTGCCCGAGACGTGAACGTGAGCGACCCGGCCCCGGTGGGACGCAACCGCCAGTCGTTTCTGAACGACCCCGCCGGCAACCTCATCGAGCTGCACCAGGCGGCGCCGTAGAGGCCGAGCGGATAGGCAGGCAAGTGGGCACCGAACAGGACGGGATTTGCAGCGGTGACCCGGCCACACAGCTCGGCATCCCAGCAACACTGACCACCGTGAGCCGAGACGACGTGCCTGTCCGCGTGCCCTGTTAGCCCGAGCGGATTCGTGAGGCGCCTCTGGTTGCTGCGGCACGCCAAGTCGAGCTGGGACGCCCCGAACCTACCCGACCGGCTGCGGCCGCTGGCGCCCCGCGGCATCCGGGCGGCAAGGGCCATGGCGCGCCACGTGCATGCCATTGCGGTCGCCCCCGACCTGGTGCTGTGCTCGCCCGCCCGGCGGGCGGTGCAGACGTGGGAGGGCGTGGCACCCGGCGTTCCGCCGGACACTGCGGTGGAGATCGACGAGGCCATCTACCACGCCGAAGGCGACGAGCTGCTCGCCAGGCTCCGGGACGTGCCGTCGGGGATCGGGTCCGTGCTGGTGGTCGGACACAACCCGGGGCTGCAGGACCTCGCTGTCGACGTGGTGGGCTCCGGTGACCCCGACCTCCGGGAGCGTCTCCTGACGAAGTTCCCGACGGGCGCGCTCGCCACCCTCGAGGTGCCGGGTGAGTGGCACGAGCTGATGTGGGGCGCAGCCGCCCTGGTCGCCTTCGTCGTGCCGCGGGAGTTGTGACGACGGTTGGTGCGGGCGGCGGCCCGGCCGGTGGGTGATCATGGCCCCATGAGCACTCCGACCTTCGAGACCTACGACGCGCGCGTCGCCGAGGGACTGCTGGCGGCCCACGAGCGGGACGCGGGGTTGCCGGGCTGGCTGGGCATCCGGGCCGTCGACTTCGGGCCGGGCACGATGAGGGCGATCGTGCCGGTCCGTCCGGAGCTGCTGACGCCGTTCGGGAACCTCCACGGCGGCGTGCTGGCGGCGCTCTGCGACCACGTGCTGGGAACGGTGTGCTACCCGGTGATCCCCCGGGGTGCTTGGGCTGCGACCACCGAGTTCAAGCTCAACTACCTCGCGCCGGTCAACGGCGGCGACCTGGAGGCCACCGCCACGATCGTCGCGCTGTCGAAGCGGACGGCGGTGGTGCGCATCGAGGTCGACAACGACGGGCGGACGGTGTGCGCCGCCCAGGGAACGGTCCTGGTGGTGGCCCCCAAGCCGGACGGTCAGTGATGTCCACCGGCGCTTCCGACCCGACGGACGGCGCCCAGGTCCGGGCGCTCGTGCTGGATGAGCCGCGCCGGCTCGAGGCACGCCGCCTCCCCGTTCCGCGGGTCGGCGACGACGACGGCCTGCTGCGGGTCGAGGCCTGCGGGTTGTGCGGCACCGACCACGAGCAGTTCACCGGTGGGATCAGGGTGGCGGGGCCCTTCGTGCCCGGCCACGAGATCGTGGGCGTGGTCGAGGACGTCGGTCCGGCCGCGGCCGAGCGGTGGGGGGTGACGGCGGGTGACCGCGTGGCCGTCGTGCCGTTCCAGGCGTGCCGGGCGTGTGCCGCGTGCCGGGCGGGCGACCTCCGCCACTGCGAACGGCACGGCTTCCGCGAGTTCTACGGCGCCACCCCGCTCGAGCGGGCGCCCGGCCTCTGGGGCGGCTACGCCGAGGCGGCCTACCTGGGGCCAGACGCACTGCTGCTACCGGTCCCGGCGGGCCTCGACCCCGTGCTCGCCACGGTCTTCAACCCACTGGGTGCCGGCATCCAATGGGCCGTGACCGTGCCGGCGACCGAGCCCGGAGCGGTGGTGGCAGTGCTCGGTCCGGGCATCCGCGGGTTGTGTGCCGCCGCCGCAGCCAAGGACGCCGGCGCGAGCTTCGTGCTCGTCACCGGCTTCGGTCCCCGCGACGCCGAGCGGCTGGCGCTGGCGCCGCGGTTCGGCGCCGACTTGGCCGTGGACGTGGCCCGTCGCGACCCGGTCCGCGAGCTGCGGGACGCGACCGGTGGCCGGGGCGCCGACGTGGTCGTGGACGTCACGGCCAACGCTCCCGACGCTTTCACCCAGGCGATCAACCTGGCCCGCTCGGGCGGCACGGTGGTGGTGGCCGGGATGCGGAGCTTCGCACCGGTGGAAGGGTTCGTGCCCGACCTGATCGTGGCCAAGGAGCTGCGGGTCCTCGGCGCGCTGGGCGTCGACGCCGCTGCGTACCGGGCGGCCTTCTCGTTGTTGGAGGCGGGTTCGTGGCCGTTCGCCGACCTCCCCCGACGCTGCGTGGGCTTCGACGACACCGCCGACCTCCTCGAATCCATGGCCGGCGAACCCGGTGCCGCGCCGCCGCCCGTCCACGGCGTCTTCATGCCGGGCTGATATGACGCTGTCCGGTGTCACGCCACCAGCGTGATCACCCGGCTCGCCGACGCCCGCAGGCGCCTGGCCAACGCGTCGGGACGGGAAACCACAACCACCTGGGTCCCGGCCGCGGTCAGTCGCCGTGCGGCGGGCTCGTAGATGTGGTCACCCCCACCGATCACTACCCGGGAGAACCGGCAGGGGAACGCGCCGGCGGCCATCAGGTCGCCGAGGTCGGCGAGCAGGGCAAGGTCGGCGCCGTCGGGCCCACGGGCAGCGCGGAGCAACGGGCCGGGCCAGGCGAGCCCCACGTCGAGCGCCAAGCCGGGATTGGTGGCTACGACCACGAGGTCGGCAGGTGCTACCCGAACCGCATGACGATCGGCCGCGAGAATCGCTGCGACCGACGCCGGTGTCGCCTGGCGCGGATCGCCCAACAAGTTGTCGACGTCCACGAGGTGCAGGGTCCGCCGCTGCTCTTTCGTCCCGTCGCGACAGCCCTTCGATTGGGTCGCAAGTCCCTTGTCCGCCCGCATCCCGTCCACCTCGCGACGGCGGACGATCCACCCGAGGTCTGCCCCGGCCGCTTCACGATCCCCGCCAGGATCGATCGGCGACCGGGACAGGTCGCCCGCCGTTTCAAGGGGTACCGGCCGTCCGTGACCGGTGTGAACGCCACCAGGCCACGTAGGGTCCATCGCGCTAGGGACGGAGGGACGAGGAGGTCGCCATGTCCACACGCCCGATCACGTTCGGTGCCTTCGTGCCGCAGGGATGGAAGACGGAGCTGGTCGGGATCGACGGCGCCGAGGCGAAGTGGGCCAAGGCGGTCGAGATCGCCGAGCTCGCCGAGCGGTTGGGCTACGACTCGATCTGGGTCTACGACCACTTCCACAACGTGCCGGTGCCTGCGCACGAGGCCGTGTTCGAGTGCTGGACCACGCTGGCCGCCCTCAGCCAGCGCACATCCCGCGTCCGGCTCGGCCAGATGGTCGGCTGCGCTGCGTACCGCAACCCGGGCCTGCTGGCGAAGATCACGTCCAACATCGACGTGATGAGCGGTGGTCGCCTCGACTGGGGGATCGGTGCCGGCTGGTACGACCACGAGTTCCGGGGCTACGGCTACGAGTTCCTGTCCGCCCGGGACCGCATCGCCATGCTGCGCGAGACGGTCGAGGTCGTGCGCTCCCTGTGGACCGAGCCCGACACCACCTACACGGGCAAGTGGTTCCGGCTCGAGGGCGCCCAGTGCGATCCCAAGCCGTTGCAGCACCCCCACCCGCCCATCCTCATCGGCGGCGCCGGCGAGCAACTCACGCTCCGGGTCGTGGCCCGCCTGGCCGACCGGTCCAACTTCGGCGGCAATCCCGAGGAGTTCGCCCACAAGTGCGACGTGCTGCGGCGTCACTGCGACGCCGTGGGCCGCGACTACGACGAGATCGAGAAGACCTGGAGCCCCGAGATCTTTGTGCGCGAGACCGACGCCGAGGTGCGGGCGATCGGCGGGTCGACCTTCGGCGAGCCGTTCGACAGTTGGCAGGCCGGCAACCTCGTCGGCACACCCGAGCAGGTGATCGACAAGTTCGGCCGCTACCGCGAGCTGGGCGTGACGAGCTTCATCCCCTGGAACCGCGACTACCCGTCGACCGAGACCCTGCAGCTCGTCGCCGAGCGTGTCATCCCGGCGGTCCGCTGAAGCGGGTGTGGGGGCACGCCCTCGTAGAGTCGTGGCCGTGAAGATCGATCCCGACGCCGCCGGGATGGACGCCGGCCGCCTGGCGCGCATCGACGAGCACCTGCGGACCCGCTACCTCGAGCCCGGCAAGATCGCTGGTTGCCAGGTGGTGGTAGCGCGCCACGGGGCAATCGCCCACGCCTCGTCGTTGGGCGAACGGGACCGGGAGCGGGTTCGCCCGGTCACCGACGACACGATCTGGCGTCTCTACTCGATGACCAAGCCGGTCACCGGGGTGGCGCTCCTGACGCTCTACGAGCGGGGACTCTTCCAGCTCGACGACCCCGTCCACCGCTTCCTACCGCAGTGGCGCGACCTGCGGGTGCGGGAGCGGACCAGCGACGGCGACCGGCGGCTCGTCGACCCCGAACGGCCGATGCGCGTGCGGGACCTGATGATGCACACGTCGGGCCTCGGCTACACGCCCGACAACGGCGATCTCGATGTCGGCATGCTGGGGCGCGCGCCCGGTGACCGCTTCGGCAAGGGCACGACGCTCGAGACGCTCGTCCACCGGCTGGCGGACGTCCCGCTGCGGTTCCATCCCGGGACCCATTGGCTGTACTCGTGGTCGACCGACGTGTGCGCCCGCCTGGTCGAGGTGTTGTCGGGTCAGCCCTTCGACGACTACGTCCGCGCCACGATCTTCGAGCCGCTCGGCATGGTCGACACCGGCTTCCAGGTGCCCGACGACCAGATCGATCGGTTCGCCGCCTGCTACAGGCGGGACGCCGACAAGCGCCTGGTGCTGCAGGACGACCCGCTCGAGAGCCGCTACCGTCGGCAGCCGTCCTTCCTGTCGGGCGGCGGCGGCCTGGTCAGCACGACGGCGGACTACCTGCGCTTCTGCCTCATGCTGCTGGGCGGCGGCGAGCTCGACGGGGTGCGCATCCTCGGGCGCAAGACCGTCGAGCTCATGGTGGCCAACCACCTGCCGGGCGGCGGCGAGCTGGCCGCCTTCGCCCTGCCGGGCGGCTACGGCGAGGTCGGGTTCGCCGGCATGGGTTTCGGGCTGACCGTGGCGGTGAGCCTGGGCCCGGCCGCCACCGGCGTGGTGGGATCGCCGGGCGAATACATGTGGGGCGGGGCGGCGTCAACGCTGTTCTGGATCGACCCGGCCGAGGACCTCGTGGTCGTGTTCATGACCCAGTTCATCCCCTCCCGGACGTTCAACTTCCGGGGCCAGCTCAAGGCGCTCGTGTACCCGGCGATCGTTGACTGATCGTCGGCCGGGCGTCCGGCGCCCGATGAAGCTCACCCCGCGGGGCGGCTGGTGCGGTGCTTGAAGAGGGCCTTGCGGGCGGCCTTGGCGACGGTCTTGTCGGGGTGGGCGGCGCCGACGGCGGCAAGCACGCCCTCGGTTTCCGGGCGCCTGACTCGCCACGCGGCACCGATCATCACCGCCGGGCCGCCCGCCCCGGCCACGCGGTCGACCCAGGCGGCGGCCGCGTCGCTGCCCCAGAGCTCGAGGACGGCGCCGAGCAGCCGGACGAACCGCTCCGGGTCGCCGCCGCAGCCGACCTCGTTGCCGGCGAGGCCGACGTCGACCTGCCACACGGTTACCCAGGGGTCGAGCTCGTCGTGGCCGGCCAGGCGGTTAATGGCGTCGGCGGCCTCCGGGCCGAGGGCCAGCAGGGCTCGGAAGCCGAGGCCGCGCGCCGTGGCATCGGCGTCGGGAAGGGCCGCGACGATCTGCTCGGCGGCGTCGTCACGGCGGGCGACCCACGCGTCGATCTCTGCGTGGGCGAGGTCCGCGGGTAGGTCGGCCGCGGCGCGCAGCAGGGCGGCGGCGTCGTGTTCGGCGAGGGCGCCGGCGACGGGCGCGTCGGTGAGCGGTGACGCCATGCGCTGCAAGGCCCAGAGCCCCAGCGGTGTGAGCCCGACCACGCCGCCGAAACGCTCGGTGACCGTCCCGAGCGGGCTCGGGCGCTCCTCGACCCCGGTGACCGTCACGACGCCGAGCTCCTCCAGGCGCTCGAAGGCATGGCGGACGGCGTGGCGCACGAGATCGTGGTGGTGGTCGAGCTTGTGCTCGTCGACGCCGTCGAGCACGTAGCTGTCGAGCAGCACGTCCCACATCTCGTCGCCGAGATCCTCGATCCCGGCAGGAGCGCCGGCACGGTAGAGATCGAGCATCACCGCCGACAGGGCGGCGTCGACGTCCTCGGCGTACCAGCCCCAGCCGAACGTGTCGCGGCGCCAGCGGTGGCGCAGCGGCCCGACGTCGTCGAGCAGCGCCCACAGCAACGCTTCGACCAGCTCGAGCGGGTCGGAGTCGCCGGTCGCCAGCTCGACGCATGGGCCCGGCCGCACCTTGGACCTGTCGACGGCGAGGACGCCGGCCGCGCAGGCCAGCCGGAACGTGAGGTCGACCCCGGTGAGGTCGGTGGCGCTCTGCGTCTTGAACGTGCGATCGCCGATCGTCTCGTCGACCCGGTCATGCGTCTCGAGCACGTCGACAAGGGCCTTCGCGTCGGCGAGCTTGAGGTTGCCGCGCTGGGTGAGCGGGCGCCCGCGGCCGACGAACTCGGCGAGGCGCCGCACCCGGTCCGCCCACACCGACGCCTGGGCGGCCTGCCGCAGCGCATCGAGCGGTGGAAGCGTGATCGGGGGCAGGGGTGCGAGGGTGGGTCTTTGCGAGTGGGCGTGGAGGGGGCCGGCGGCGCCGAGCAGCCCGGAGCCGCCGGGGCTCGTGCCCAGGATGCGGTTGCGCTCGGCGCGGGGGAGCTGATTGAAGTGGGCCATCCAGGCGTCGAGGCTCGCCTGGTCGCTGAGGTCGAACCCGGAGGAGGTCGCCCCGGACATGAGGCGCTTGCCCATGCCCCAGCGCCCCTTGTCGGCCATCGCCAGCCGGAACGCACCGCCCACGGCCGCGATTGCATCGGTGAGCCGACGGGCCGTCGCCTCCCCGCCCTCGATCAGCCCCTCGACGGCGAGGAAACGGAGCAGCGCCGTCAGCCCCTCGACGACCCGGGGCTCGTCGCCCGGCTCCAACACCACCTTGCGGGGATAGAGCTGGAGCAGGATCTCCTCGATGTCGCCCGGCGACCACCGGCCCATGTCGCCGTCGAGGTAGCCCCACTTGAAGTCGAGGACCTGCTCGGCCACCCAGCCCCGGTCGGCGCCGCCGGGAGTCCGCTCGAAGCGCTCGACGATGCCGTCCCGCCACAGGAAGAACGCGGCTTCGTCGTCGGGACCGAACCTGGTGGGCACGGCGGCCGACCCTATCGCTCGCTGGGGCGTCCCTCACCCGGCCGTCGGGTGGCAAGCTGGCGGCGGTGGCGGACGACTTCGAGCACGGTGTGCGGATGGCCGCGATCCAGTACGTCCACATGCTCGGTGATGCCAATGAGGGGTTCGTGACCTGGGCACAGCTCGAGGCGTTCCGGTGGGGCGGGGTCGACGTGCCGCTTATCGGCGCCAGCGGCATCTGGAAGCCGGCGGCGCTGTCGGCACCGATCTCGATCACCACGAGCCCGAGCGACCCCTACGGCGACGAGGTGCCGGAGGACGGCTTCCTCCGCTACCGCTACTTCAGCGGTCCGGGCGACGAGCATGCGCACTTCAATGCCGGCCTGCGGCGTGCGTTCCACGAGGCGCTGCCGCTCATCTATCTCCCAGGCGTGCGGAAGGGCCTGTACCAGGCGTTGGCGCCAGTGGTCATCATGGCGGACGACCCTGCATCCCGGACCTTCACCGTCGTCGACCTCATCGATGCCGAGCAGTGACGGCAGGGTGGCTACGGAGCACGAGCGACCACCTCACGTTCGGCTCAGCCGGGAGGTCACCTGGTCGACGTCGAACTCGGCGGGGTCGAACGAACCCCCGACCCACTCGAGCAGCTCCTCGTGCTGTGCGTGTTGGGGATCGGCCAAGGCCTCGACCAGCTCGGCATAACCCCATGCGCCGCCACAAATCCTCGGGCGGGCAGGCCCGCTCACCAGCGACACAGCGCGGGTAAGTCGTCGCGGCCGACGGTGCGGCGACCTCGACGACCTTGATGCTGTGCTCCCACGAGTCACCGAAGTCGTACTGATAGCTGAACACCGCGCCCTCGGGCGCTACGTCGCCGAGTCTCGTGCGCTTTCTCGTCGACGATCGGTGGCCCCCACCCCTCGCCGTCGTCGACTCCGTAGACCGTGTCCCCGATCTCGAACTGGTGGAGGTGGTAGTCCTGCCACCCCATCGCCCTCTGGATGACGCCATGGAGCCCAGCAAGGGTGATCGTGCTCGGCACCTCGATGCGACGCCAGATGCGCGGCTCGATGTCATCGAGAGTGACGTCGAGCTGATGGACGGTCGCAGCGGTCTCCGGGCGCGGCACGGGCCTGCACTCTATGTCCAGGCGCCACCGTCCGGGGCGACCGGCACGACCCGATCCAGGTCAGGCGACCGGCACGACCCGATCCAGGTCAGGCGACCGGACCCTCCGCCGAACCCCCCGAGTCGCAGCGGCACGCCAACCCCGCCAGCTTCGACTCGGCCAGCTCGAGCAGGGGCCCCACGGACTCGGTCTCGATGTTGAGGACCCGGCCGATGGCGTCGTCGCCCAAGCCCTCGCTGCGTAGGCGCAGGGCCAGTGCGTAGGTCTCGGGAAGGCTGTTCAGTTCATCCGGTGCGGACATGCGGCGTGTTCTTCGTTCCTTCGCCGGGATCGCCCCGGCGGGCGGTGAGGAACTCCGGTGGGACCGGCCCGCCCCAGCCCCACCGGTGGACAGGGCGCGCATGACGGCGTGCAACGCCGAAGTGCGGGACGCACCCTCTCATAGGGCCACGGTACGGAGAGTGCTCGGGGGAGGGATCGGCAGTCGGGTACCTATTCGCGTCCGCCGTCGGGGGGAATGTCCAGCGCCGCCGCCAGCTCGCCCCTGCCGGCGACCCCGAGCTTGGCGTAGGCGGAGCGCAGGTGGGCGTGGACCGTCCGGACCGACAGGTACAGCACGTCGGCGATCTCGCGGTCCGAGTGTCCCCGTGCGGCCAGCTCGGCCGTCTCCCGCTCCCGCCGGGTCAGGTCGCCCGGCTGCCCCCCAGCCGCCAACCGGCGAAGCAAGGGGGTCGTCGCACCGACGCACGCTGCCGCCAGCCGGCGCGCCCGCTCTGCCGACGCATTGGCGCGAGCCTTCTGGCCGGCGGCGGTGTGCGCCTCCGCGGCGGCGGCCCGCGCCTCGGCTGCGAAGAGGTCGAAGCCCAGCTCACCGAACGTATCGGCGGCGGCGTCGAGGGCCACGCCGTCACCGGCGGCGAGCGACCGCGCATGGGCGGCGCACGCCGGGGCCAGCTTGCCGTCGACCCGGTCGGCGAGCTCCTCCAGCCGGGCGACCATGGCGGCGGCCGCGGGGTTCCCGTGCGCACCCAGACCCTGGAATCGTGCCAGGTCGTGGAGCGCCAGCACCTCGTACGTCCACCGGTCGCCGCGCACCGCCACGCCTGTGGCCTCGACGCCCGCCCGCTCGGCGTCGGTCAGCTTGCCGCCGGCGACCAACGTCCATGCCCGCGCCCGCGCCCAGTCGGCGTCGTAGAGGCGGGCCCGGCTGCGGTTGGTGCGCTGGGCGTCCTCGAGCGCGCGCCCGGCCGCCGCGGCATCCCCGCGCAGCGCCTCGGCCATGCCCTGCCAGATCAGGATGCCGCGCCGCAGCCCGTAGTCGAAGCGACCGAGCAACAGGTCCGATTCGCGCAGCGTCGCCACCGCCACGTGGGGTCGGCCCCGGAACACCGCGAGTACCCCCCGCAGGAAGCACCAGGCGCCGCGGGCGACGTCGGCATGAGCATTGAGGGACGCCTCGTGGCCCATCTCGACCAACGCGTCGGCCTCGGAGAGGCGCCCCGCCAGGATCAGCGACTGCGCCAGGCTCATCGCGTGGTAGAGGGCCAGTCCCGTGAGCTGCTCGCGCATGGCCACGCCCATGGCCTCCTGCGTCGCCTCGATGGCCCGGTCGATCTCGCCGGTGTCGACCCAACCCGCGGCGACGGCCAACTGCGCCCGCAGCCGCGAGCCGACCGACAGATCCGTCCGGGCCAGCTCGCTTTCGGCGATGGCGATGGCGGCGGTGGCCGTGGGCGCCCCGAGGGATGCCATGAGCGCCTCGTGGCTGGTGAGCAGGTCGAGGGCGACCGGATCGCTCAGCCGCTCCGCGGTCTCCCGCAACACCCGTCGGGCCTCGTCGGGACGGTCCAGGCGCCAGGCGACCACGCCGGCGAGGGCGGCCGCCACCTCCGCCTGCTCGGCCTTCGTCCCCGGTAGATCCAACGCCCCGTGCCACACGTCGAGCGCCTCCTCGTGGCGGCCCAGGGAGCTGAGGGCGTCGCCGAGGAGCATCCCGCTCGCGGCGCTCGGGGCCTCGGCGTGAGCGATGCGCGCCAGCCGCTCGCCGGTGACGTTGTCGCCGAGCACCAGGGAGCGGTGGGCGCCCGCGAACAGGACGGCAGGGTTGGAATGGTCGCCGACGGCGGCACGCCACGTGGCCACCCGCAGGATCTCGTCGGGGCCGAGCGACGTCTCGTCTCCCCAGGCATCGGCGAGCTGGCGGCGGCAGTCGTCGACCCGCCGGGGCGAGGCGTCATGCAGGAGCACGTCCCCGAACAACGGGTGGGCCAGCCGCAGTTCGAGGCGGCCGTCGACCCTGCCCACCTCGACGACGCGCCGCCGCTCCAGCCGCCGCAGCACGTCGTCGGGCACCAGGCGGCCGACCACCGGGCCGGTCAGCGGCTCGCCGAGGGCCACGAGTTCCAGGGCATCGCGCTCTGTCTCGTCGAGGCTTCCGAGCCGCTCGGCGATCAGGTCCCGCAGCCTGACCCCCGGACGCAAGGGGCCGTCCCATCGCCAGACCCCTGACTCCTGTATCAGTGCGCCGGTCGCCAGTCCCTCGTCGACCAGCTCCCGGAGGAACAGGGCGTTGCCGCGGGTGACGTCGAACAGCCGGCGTAGCGTGGCGCCGTCGACCGTCCCGCGCAGCGTCGCGGCCAGCAGCTCGCTCACCTCGAGCCGTGACAACGGCTGGACCTCGATGCGCACCGCCAGCTCGTCCTTCCACAGCGCCACCACCGGATCGGGCGTCGGCTCGCCGCTGCGGACCGTCACCACGACCCGCGCCGCGCCCGCGGT
>Ga0299914_10001833_pt1 | contig 14354 bp, 8 predicted proteins | sample RVTome_10_FD_201361 | JGI IMG/M metagenome (GOLD analysis project Ga0299914, IMG submission 201361) | Soil microbial communities from uranium-contaminated site in the Upper Colorado River Basin, Wyoming, United States - RVT153D57 (version 2) ...
ACCGGCGCTGAACGCCCGTATGTACGTCCTGCAAGTAGATGTGCCACCCTGCCTCTGAACCCTCTTGCCAAAGGCGCAGTAAATAGGAATAGTATTTTGGTTGTTGTTCTGATAACTCACTGTTTTTTGAAGATGCCATCTACTGGTAACATGCCCCAACTGTTATTTAATTTTGAACGAAGCTTTACACAGGACGCATCATATATCACAATCGTCCCAAGTTCGTCATTAACGATGCCGCTCGTTGGTGACGGTTGGATGCAATGATGGTGTTAAGGCTCCATCTATTTGGCGCTTTCCAGGCACAAATCGCCGAAGAAGGGACGCAGCCGGCTGCGCCCCTGTCCTTTCCCTCCGACAAAGTTCGGGCGCTGCTGGCTTACCTGGCGGTCGAAAACGGCCGTCCCCACAGCCGTGACGCATTAGCCGCCCTGCTCTGGCCTGAATACCCCAATTCCGATGCCCTGCACAACCTGCGCAACTCTCTATACAGGCTGCGCAAGGAGTTCGGTTCCGATTTAAGCGATAAGATATTGACCGTTGACCGCCAGAGCGCCCACCTTCAGGCTGCCAACGTATGGCTGGATGTCGCCCAATTCAAACAGTTGTTAGACGACTGCGCCGGTCACCAGCACCACGCCCGCCGGAACTGCTTTGAGTGCATAGGGCGGCTCCAAAAAGCGGCCGACCTTTATCAGGGCGAATTTTTAGCAGGCTTTTCCCTCCCGGACGCCCTCCCTTTTGACGAATGGCTGCTGGTCCATCGAGAACGCTTCCACCAACAATCATTGGCCGATTTGTACGACCTATCCGCCTTTTGCGGGCAGCAGGGGCAGTATGGACTGGCCCGTAAATACGCCGCCCGGCAGATAGCGCTGGAACCCTGGCGCGAGGCCGGACACCGGCAGATGATGCGGGCGTTGGCGTTGAGTGGTCGTCTGGATGATGCTTTAGTTCAATTTGAAAATTGTTGTCGCATTCTGGCCCAGGAACTTGACACGGAGCCGGCACCAGAAACGATCTTGCTTTACGAACAAATTCGAGACAGTCAGACGGCAGGCCAAGCGTTCTTGCCGCCTGTTGCCGAGCAGGATGACGCAGCGGCCGGGCCGGCCTACCATTTGCCACGCCAGTTCACCCAATTTGTCGGCCGTCGGGCTGAAATCAGCGCCATCATAGAGCGGCTGGCCAACCCTGACTGTGCGCTGCTAACCATCACCGGGCCGGGGGGCATCGGTAAAACCCGTCTGGCAATCGAAGCGGCCCGGCAGCAGATTGGAATGCATGAAGATGGGGTCTGGTTTGTTTCGCTGGCTCCCGTGCAAGCCGTTGACGATATACCGGCGGCCATCGCTGCCAGTCTTCCCCTGCCGCCCTTCAATTCAGGCGACATTGAGCGCCAACTGCTGAACTATCTCAGCAGCAAGCAGGCGCTGCTGATCATAGACAATTTTGAACATCTATTGGCCGGGGCCGATTTTTTACTGACCCTTTTACAACAAGCGCCGCGAGTCAAAATCTTGACCACCTCCCGCGAAAGATTGAATTTACAGGCCGCATGGGTATTTGATATTCAAGGGCTGACCACACCCTCAAATGAAATGGGAGACTCATTGTTGGAAAACTACGCCGCTGTCCAACTTTTTATCCAGCAGTTGCAGCAAGTCCGCCGCACGCTGGTGCTGACGGAAGAAGATATTGAAGAAATCGGCCGAATTTGCCGCTTGGTAGAAGGCGTTCCCCTGGCAATTGAATTGGCAATTAACCTGACAACCACACTTTCTTTTAGCGAAATTGCTGACCTGATTGCCAATGACCTGGACCGATTGGAAACGCGCTCACGAGATGTGCCTGACAGGCAGCGTAGTTTACGGGCTGTCTTTGATTATTCCTGGAATTTGCTTCAGGAGGGCGAGCAGAAAGCCTTAAAAAGTTTGGCTATCTTTCCGGCTTCTTTTACAACCAAAGCGGTTGTCGAAATAACGGGAACGGCTGAACCGATTTTGCGAGTGCTGATCGAGAAATCTTTTTTGCGCCGGGATGAAAACGACCGTTTTGAGATGCACGTTCTCTTGCGCCAATTTGCTGGCGAGAAGTTGTATGAAACGGCCGATAATCAAGCTGTAGAACGCCTCAGAGCGAGACACAGCGCCTACTACATGACCTACCTGCTCAATCATGATGCCGAGATGTCCGGTTCCAAAGCCAGACCGGCGCTCAAAAAAGTCCAGCAGGAAATCGATAACATCCGGCTGGCCTGGAATTCGGCTGTCGCCTTGCCAGACCTATCGGCCATCGCTCAGAGCGCTCCGGCCCTGGTTAGCTTTTTTAGTTTGGTCGGTCAACCGCGTGAAGGGGAAAGATTACTAAAGATGGCAATTAAGGCCATCGGCGGATCCGCCCCACAGATAAATCATAGCCAAATCCTCTCCCCGGCCGAAAAGAAATATCACCGTCTGATCAGTTATCTCTTGACCCAACGGGTTCGTTTTTTAATCAAACTTTCAATGGTTGCGGAGGCAACCACAGCTATCAAACAGGCGATTAAACATGGTCACCTTTCTGAGGACGATGATGTTTTATTAGAGGCGCTAAATTATTGGGGGATAATTCTCTGGCGGCAAGGGCATTATGAACAATCCAAAGAACAATTGGACAAAGCGTTTGAAGTTGGCCGGAGAGCGACGGCCGACATTCATAAGATTAGAACGCTGGTACAGTTGGGCAATGTCCACACATTTATAGGAGATTTTGTCCGGGCGCGGCAATATTACGAACAGGCGATTCATGACTATGAAGCCGCCGGTGTTAAGGATTTATCGCACATAGCCGTTTACAGCAATTTGGGCCTTCTCTGTGTATCCGAGGGAAAGTATGCTGAAGCGAAAAGGCGATTCCAAAAAGCATTGGATCTGTATATTCAAATCGGCTCCCTATCGGGCAGAGGAACGGTATTGGCCGGTATAAGCGATTTGGCTTTTCAAGAACAAAATTATGGTAAAGCCCTCTCAATGGGACGCCAGGCGTTAGATATTTTCCAGGAAATTGGCGAGGTGGTGCGAGAAGGGGGGATACGATTGGTCCTGGGCAATGTTTTTGCCCGTTTGGGGCAATGGGAGACCGCTCAAAACCATTTCGAGCAGGCGTTAGACTTGACGCGTCAGATTCATAATCAAAACAGCGAAGGCGAAGCCTTAGTTCACCTCGCGTTTTTAGCCTGCCAGCTTGGCGATTTCCAGGAAGCGTTACGGCTGAGCGAGCAGGCGTTGCCTTTAGCAGAAAAGTCGGCTGATCGCGACCTGCACGCTTATGCGCTGACAGGCCAGGGTCGCGCCTTAGCCGGCATAGGTCGGATGGAGGAAGCGGTTGTTTTCTACAGCGAATCGTTAGCCCTCCGACAGGAACTAAAACAGTGGTATCTGATAGCCGAGATTGAGGCGTTGTTGGCCCATATCTATTTAGATCACAACGATTTCGAGCAGGCTGGCGACTATGTTGAACGGGTGATGGGGTTTTTACAATTATCTGACCAAGAAGATGCAGAGGAGCGGCCGTCTCTCCAACAAAACTTCACAAATAGTCCATTAATTCGGCAGCTACAAGGCGTACAGGACCCGTTTTGCGTTTACCTGATCTGTTACCAAGTTCTACAAGCTAAAGGTGATGAGCGCGGCAGAACTATCCTGCATTTTGCAGCTAACTTACTTGAAGAACAAGCCAATTTGTTGGATGATGACAGCCTAAAACAATCGTTCCTGGAAAATGTACCGGTTAACCGTCAAATTTCAGTTTATAATCTTCAGTTCGGTTTGGAAGATGAAAGTTTGGGATAATGTGGTGGAACGCAAGTAATTTGAAATGATAATACACCTACGTCCCTACCTACCTCCAAACCCGTCGCTCCCGTCCAGGTTTTTGATGAAAAAGCTCTCGAATTACTCGAGGGCTTTTTGTTTTGAAAGGGTTGCGCCCAGAGCGGGAGCGACCATTGGTGGAACCCGCGATATTAAATGGGAGGTTGGAGAGAAAAACGGCCGAAGGCACCCTGAACTAAGATGGTATTACGAAGCCGTTTGTTAACTTATCCTCCTCAATTATGACGAAAAACGCTATCTCAATGTAATGCTACTTCGTAGCCAGTATGAAGAATAGCAAAAACACAACCACGGATATGCTTTATAACAAGGTTGCCGTGCTTAGCTCTTCCCATTGCCAATCATGTAAATTACCTTTGATCGGCCGTCTTCTGGCTGTACTGGATGGTCCGCTCTGGGTGGATAACGGAACGTGGCGATTGTCTCTCTGATAGCAAGGGTAGGTTTGCCAACTAGCGAAGTCGTGTCAACCTAAGTTTTGTTGGCCTGGTACGTCTTTGAGAGCTTTGTCGGGGATGACGTAGGAGGTCATCAGGTTTTTGTCATTCCACTCAAGCATTTCGGGGAAGCGGTTGGGGAGGACCTGGACGGCGAAGATTTCCTGGACGCCTTCTTCAAAGCGAATGAAGCCGACGGTTTGGCCGGTTTGGATGTTGACAACCCAGATACCGCAGGTGCGCTCCTCCATTCGTTTGACCAGGGGGATGCCACTGAAGACGGCGCTTTCGCGCACCTGGCTCAACCCAATAAATGCCATCGGTCCGGCGAAGCTGATACCCCGTGTAAAGCCGGGCAGTTTGGTAATGGTATACCAGCTTTGTTCTTCCAGGTTGACCACCACCAGACTACCTTCGCCCGATTCCAAAATCCACAATTTATTGTCGTAGACACGGGGGGAGTGAGGCATGGAGAGGCCGCGCAGCAGAATTTCGTTGTTTTCGACGTCGATGAGGAGGCCGCCGTCTTTTTTGTTTTCGCGCCAGCCGCCGGGCGTGTCGGTTTCTCCCAGAGCGGTAACGAATTTGGGACGGCCGTTGAGCATGGTCAGGCCGTTGAGGTGGCAGCGGTCTTGAGGGGCGAGGGCGGTGACGAAAGACGGCCGCCAGATGGGGTTAAAGCTGTGGTCCGGGTCAATCGTACAAAGCGTGCAAAACTTGGTATTCACAAACACCAGATCCCCCTGCCCATCATAGGCCATCTCATGAATATCAATATCTCCCGTAACATGGATCCGGCGCGGCAGATAGCAGGCGTCGTGTATATTGGGCGGCTCCAGCTTTTTGGCAACGGCCGACATGTTGCGGTAGTACCAGACCGTATTCGCCCCGCCAACACTCAGTTCGCCGTTGCCACCGGCGGCAATGCCCATTGGCTTGTGGAAGTTGCGGAAATGGGTGTTGATGGTCCCGTTATCTTCCCGCACCAGAATAACCTTCCCGGCCTGGTAGGTGGAGACGGCCAGGCAGATGCCCAACTGCCGGAAGATGTCAGGCAAATTACTTGTAAATACACTCCGCAGTGGATCAGTCTTAGGTTGGTCGTTTTCAGGTGGGTACTGTTCGCTCATGGTTGGGATTGTATGAAATTCAAACTTATCAGGCCAGAAGGAGTGAAGCCGGGCTTCGTTCCGAGGCCCGGCTCCAAGGAGGATATGAGAAAACTGCTTTATGCTTTATTAGCCTTACGGGACAGCGTGTTTTTAAGGAATCCCAAAGGCGAAATAGTAACCAAGCCTAAGAGCAGACTCATAACAAAAGAAGCTGAATTGGATTCAGGTTGGGCAGCCTGGGTGTTATTTTGGGCCGTGTCAGCATTCAAAACGGCCGGCATAAACACCCTCGTATTCGGATTTTGAACCTCGAACGCCCCAATATCACAGAAAGGCCCGCCCATGCCAGGGCCGCCCGCTCTTGGCAGGTGGCGCTGGTCTTCCATACCGGCCGCACAGCCGCTCGCTACCCCGTCAACGGCCGGACTGCCCAAAGGCAAGGCATGGGTATCCGTACTGCCGCCGTTGTTTTGCAGGAGGGTGTAGAGGATGTCGGTCAGGAGTGTCGGTAATGTACCGTCTGAAGTAGCCAGGATGTTGGATGGGCCGGGGGTCAAGCCGCTGATAGCCTGTGCCGTGGTCAAGCCAGCGTGACCAATCAGGTTGTAATCATCAACAGTTATCGTATTTAGATTGACGACTTCACTGGCCTGCCCGTCGGCAAGGTTTGTATTACCGGCGATGATAGAGCGGCTTAGCGTGACATTCCCTAGGTTCCCCACGTACAAACCTGCGCCGGGGCCATAGACGCTGTTGCCGGTAATTGTACTGTCGTTTATTGTTGCAGTCGCTGGAAGCGTCCATCCTACATACAAACCAGCAGAAGCACCAGCGCCGCTACCGGAATTGCTGTTGCCTGAAACAGTGCTGTTATTCATGACCAGGTTGCAGCCTCTCAAACAGTCGATGCCTCCCCCATAAAGGATAGAGGTGTTGTTACTGATGGTACTGTTATCGACCCTCAGGTATGACCTATCAGATACGATACCGCCAGCCTCACGATTAGAATCATTGCCAGTAACTGTGCTGTCGTTGAGGAATAAGTTGCCGAATAAATAATTGTTAATTGCCCCTCCCCATTTAGCGTTGTTTCCAACTAACACGCTTCCGCTTATAGTGGTAGTAGCATTGCGATTGGCAACTCCCCCACCGTTATAGTTAGGAGCCCCATTGTATGAAATTTCGCTGTTATTTATGGTTAACGTTGCACCGTCCTTAGCTGAAATGCCGCCACCGTCGACATTTGAATAGTTGCCGGTTACAAAGCTGTTGTTGACTTCGGCCGTTCCACCGGACACATAAAGACCACCGCCATAGCCGCTTCCAACGTTGTGGCCCCCAGTAATCGTCGCATCATTCAAAGTCATGTCGCCGGTGGCGTTCACACTGAGCAGCGGGCCGAAGGTGTCGTCCCCGGCGATGGTGTTGCCGTTGCCTTCCAGAGTCATGGTGCTGCTGATGACCGGGGCCGGGGCGGTGAGGTTGACGTTGACCTGGATGTCGAGGATATCGTCGCCGGAACCGGCTGTGCAGTTCCCGGTGGCGGTGTCGGTGTTGGCGGCAATGATGGCATCATCCAGGGTACAGTCAGTTCCAGGATTATTCCCATTTACAACGATGGTGGCAGCAGGCCCTTTAGGTTGAACGGCCGATCTTACAACCTTATCCTGCGACTGAATCGAGAAAGGACCCAACTCTGCTCCACGTCTGCCTGTCTGTACCTGGGCAATTTGCGTATCCCCTGAAACGGCCGAGGCATTAACCGTCAGCGACACTGGCGTACCGCTCAAAGCCAGCAGCAAAGCGGCCGTAGCCAGCGACATCGCCAGCCTGCGTTGCAGCCGCCGCCGGGTACGGCGCGGCAACCGACATAAAGCCTGGTAATTTTGATGGAATCGGGCCAATAACGGCTCGCCGTAGCGCATTCTCATTGAAGCCAGCCAGGGTTGTTCAGCTTCACCCTCTATCCTTTGTTTCCAGGCTCCATGGACGATCTTTTCTAACTGAATATGTTTCGACATAATTTTCCTCCTGATTTAAGCGGCCTATTTCAGAACTTCCGGTTTATGGAGTTGGATATGTGCCGTTAACGCAGGCGCTGTTGGAATCACATACCTCCCAGTAAATATCTGGGTTGCCATCATATTGCACAATCATTTCGGCAAAGGTATTGTCCCAAATGAGATGGGTGATCAGGTCGTTGGTGACAAGTTCGACCGAAGCAATATCGTTGTCCAAATCAATACAACTCATGCCCCAGTGTCCCTCATTTGGGAATTCAATTGGGTAACAAAAGGGAGGGGCATTTTTTGTCCTCGAACCGGCGGCCGCCTGGACCTCACCGTATGCCAATGCCATGAAAGCGCCAACCATTAAAATAAGTACAACAGCGAATAAGAATTTCTTGACAAACATTTTTTTCATCTCCTTTTCTGGTGCAACCTTAAAATAGGCTGCAAAAACCATTCAAAAATGTCGGGGTTGCTCCCGAACGCTGACCAAGTAACAAAAATAGGCTCAAAGTTGTTCAATAATGTATCTCACCTCCTAATTAAGCAGGGGGCGCTAGCTCATTGGATGATCTAAGGTTCGCTTGCTCCTTTTTCCTCCTGTGCGTCGGGCAGCATCAAGAGAAGTACCCGGTAGAGCGTGGCCGAATTATGAAAGAAACGCACTTCTCCGGTTTCAATTCGGGTAATTCGGCCGCGCCACTCCGCCTGCTCCTGGTCTAACGTTTCCCGCCAGAGGTGTAGCACAAATATTTTTCGCTTCATTTCAAGAACCAGTGCCAGGCACTTATACATAAAAAAGCGGCTGCCGGTTGGCTCGATTGCTGAATAAGATTAAGTTGTCAGAAATATTAGCAGGGGGTGCGTTTCATAAACGTTTCATGGGGAAACGTCTTTCGTGGTGTAAGTGCGGCCTTTACACAAAGCCGCAAATTGGACCCGCTTAAACAGGGATTCTATTGAGCCTGGCAGAGTTGGCGAATCTGTGCCAGATGTCCCAAGTCATGATTGGCCACCCATGTACCCAGATCAACCAGACTTCGCGATGCGCGAAGCATCGCCCCACGCCGACACCATTGGACGGGCGTCAAGTCCTGCACGCTGTCCAGGCTTTTGGCGTGGGAATCCTCCAGGCGTTTGATGAGTTCCAGGGCGGATATTTCCTCGTAACCCTTGCCCTCATGCAGCTTCCAGGGAGGTATAGGATAAGCTACATCCGGCAAATCGGGCTCGCTGAGAATCATATTCACGCGCCATACAAACAAATAGTCCGTTTCGATCAGATGGCTAATCAGTTCTTTGACACTCCATTCGTCCGGAGTAGGTTTGCGGCTCAACACAGCCTCTTCTACGTTCAGAATGGTGCGAGCCACCTGGCCCGGCGTCGCTGCCAGAATAGCCTGGATCTCATCGGGTGTTCGTTGCCCTAAATGTTCGGGAGCCAGGGAGTAGAAAGGACCGAACGACTCAAATTCAGTTTCCAGCGCACCGCAGACATCACACACATCCGGCCGGCGGCCGGCCATGATGTTTCCACAACTGTAACAACCATATAAGAACTGCTGTACCGCGCTTTCTAGCACATCACTGTGCCTTTTCAAGCTGTCAATTGAGTGACGGACGGTTTCATTCAGGTGTTGCCGGACAACTATTGATCGTCCCAGCGATTCGATAATGCCCATTTCCTCTTCGTCTACGATCAAGACGTCAAGCTCCATCCCCCTCTGGAGTTCGTCAAGGATCGTCTCGAAAAGGGCAACAGGGTCTTGATTGGCGTCCAGCAGCCGAGCAGCATTCATCGCCAGGGCGCGTTGCGTATGCGCGGCCGCCCGTAAGATTTTGGCAACGTTGAATTGGCCGCGCATAACGGCCGCCTCGGCGGCGATGAGATTACGCACATAAGCGATGCTTCCTACCGCTATCTCAGCAGCCAATCGTTCTTTCAGTTGAGCATTCATGTTTTCACTCCTTTCCTCCACCTCTAGTGGGTGCAGGCAATCAGACTCTAATCACTTAACAAGTCACGAACCTCTGAGCGATTGAGAAATGAGGCTCGTAACTCAGGGGCGTCTGTATGGTTGGCAATGTATTCGACAATTTCCTGTGCTTGCTGGCGCAAGTCCTGAATTTCAATCGGATCGTCTTCGAGCTGACTCAACGAAAACAACACTTGCCAGAGTATGCGTCTGGAGCCTAGAGCCGCGGCCGCTGTCCTGGTTTCTTGCAGGCATTGACCTGCGGCGTCTCTCTGACCCGTGGCCTGTAGGATGCACCCCTGCAGGTACAGGAATTCAGGAAGGGAGCTTTTCATTTCTGACTGGCCAAGCTTGGAGATCAGTTTCTCGGCGATGGTCAAGGCTCGTTCATATTTACTCTGTCTAAGGGCCAGGGTAGCCTCAGCCATACAGGTTGACCTCAGGACTCGCTCCTTCCAGCCTGGAACTTTCTTCACCTGTTCAATTGCGGCTTCAGCCTCAGCCAGACGTCCGTGCCTCAAATGAAGCTGCGCTATTATTGCCAGCAAGAATAGTTGGTTGTGAGAGAATTGGGCTTTTGCGACTGAAACAGCCTTACCTATGGTTTCCATGCTCCGCTCATCGGCGCCAAGATCAGCAAGGACCAGGCTCAACTCCACTCGCGCACGGAACTGCGCCCCCAGAAATCCCGCCCTCTCACCCAGCCGTATGCACTCTTCCATAGTGGAGATAGCCCTATCCGGCCGGCCCTGTTCCCAATGGACCCACCCGATAGCTAACAAACTGTATGATTGTCCCCAAAGGTTGCCAATAGATTGGCAGATCTGATAGGCTTCGGCCGAGTAGGTTAATGCTAATTCGTATTCGCCTGCGTCCACACTGACCACACATAATGCGGATAGGCTATCGGCCAACATTGGTAGATTGCTCAATTCTCGCCAAAGCTCGCTGGCTTCTTGCAACAGTTCCCTGGCCCGTCTCAGGCGGCCTATCTGTCGGTAGCAACGATATCCCAGATCGTTGAGCACGAAGGCTAGTTGTTCCCGCAGGTTGTGCTTGCGAGCCAAAGCTAACGCTCGTTCACCAGAGGTGATCGCTTCTGAAAATCGCCCCAGGAAACCATAAATGAGCAGTCGAGTCCACAGGAGCCTGGCCTCGGCCACCTGGTCATCCAGACGATGGGCCAGAGCCAGCGCCTCATCTATCAAAGCTTCCCCCCGTATGACATCATGGACCGATGTAGGTGTGGCCAGGAGGACGATCTGGGCCACTTTACTGGTCAACAGCATAGATTGATCCCCGTACTGACGAGCCAGGTCCTCCATCTGTATATAGTTCTCCATGGCCCGCTCAAATTGTGATTCAAGCTCCAGTACACGGCCCAGTCGAACATAAAGAGCCGCTACATCCTTGCCAGGCACCTCATCGTGCCTTGCCAATTCCAGCGCCCGGCCAAAGCAACGTGCCGCCTCATCGTTATCGAAACGGGCGGCTGCATACCGTCCGGCCTGCTCGAAGAAGGGGCGGGCTTGGGCACCGGCACCGGCCTGCTCATAATGATGGGCAATACGGCCGGCAATAGGGCCAGGCTTGGCGGCATGTTCACTCTCTATTGTCTGGGCCACCCGTTTGTGCAAATAGCGGCGCTGCATGGGGCTTATCTGGCCGTAGGCCACCTCCCGGAGGCGGTCATGGCTAAAATCATAATCCCCCGCCGCCTTTTCCCGGATAATCCGCCGCCGCCACAGTTCGTCCAGGCTGCGAACCAACGCCTGTTCGTTCAAGTCGCCAACCGAAGCCAACAACTCATGTTGAAAGCGACGGCCGATGACCGAAGCTGTCGCCGCCAGTTCGTGCGCTTCCGGCGTCAACTGCGACAGCCGCCAGCGAATAACAGCTTGTACTTTGGATGGCAAACGCCGCCCCCCATTCGTCACCGGGGCCGCATCATCCAGCCACTCCCCAATTTCTTCCGTCGCCCCCTCCGCGCTCCCTGCCCGCAGCATCTCAATCAGAAACAAAGGGCTGCCTTCACTCTCCATAAAAAGACGGCCGATCTGGGCAAGAGTTAACGTCTGCCCAACCACCTCGGCCGCCAGTTGGGCCACTTCCTCAAAACTAAGAGGGGCCAGGTTGACAACCCGGCAGCGTCCTTTATGCTCCAGATCAAAGCGCAGGCTTTTGAGTGGATGATTAAACTCAATTTCATCATCCCGCACCGTACCGGCGACCAACAGCCTGCCCTGACGGTCATACCCCAACAAAAACCGCAGCCAGGCCAGGGTCTCCGGGTCGCACCAATGCAAATCGTCAAAGTGAATGAGCAGCGGCTGCCCGGCCGCCAACACCCCCCTGACCAGTCCCTCTTGAAATCGCTGGCGCTGCCATGCTTCTGTTATTGGTTGGGGTGGGGGTATATCCGGCCGCTCATCGCGCAGTTCGGGCAGCAGCCGGGCCACTTCCGTCAACCAGACCGGTTCAAGATTGTCCAGCATAGCCACATTCCCCACCACCCGCAACAAATCCACAATCGGGGCATACGGCCCGGCTCCCTCAGCGTCATAGGCGCGGGTGTAAAGGGCCGTCAGACCCAGCCGGCTGGCCTTATTGACCAGCTCCTCGGCCAACCGGGTCTTACCGATACCCGCCTCCCCCTGGATCAGATAGAGCGTCGCCGGCCCACTCTTTTGCACCTCCCGCCAAACCTGATCTAACTGCTTCCACTCTTGATTGCGGCCGATAAGCGGAAATAAATCAATGGATCGTGGCGAATCCTCAACGGCCGTTTCCAATTGTAAAACCCGCCGGTAGAGTTCCTCGGTCAGCGGGCTGGGGTCCACCCCTAGCTCTTCTCTTAAAACAGTAGAACAACGATGGTAGACGGCCAGCGCGGCTGCCCGGTCATTATTTAACAGGTGCAGGTGCATAAGCAGCCGGTGAGTGGATTCCTGTATGACATCAAGCTGCAGTAAACGCCGAGCAGCCTCCACCGCCGTCTGGTAATCCCGTTCCGTTTCATAGAGCGCGGAAAGCTGTGTCAACGCCCAGGCATAGATCGAACGGAGCCGTTCCCGTTCGGCAAGGATCCACTCATCATAAAAACCGGGCAGCAAATCTCCAGCATAAGCGGCGACCGCTTCGTTCAACGCCTTCTGCTGGTGTGCCTCCCCCACGACGGCCGACGCCTTCTCAATCTGGGCTTCAAACTGCTCAACATCAAGCACCAATGGCACCTCATTTCGCCACGCTATCGTCTCTGTCGTCAGCACTAAATAATGGTCCGATTGGGGCAGAGTATGGCGCAAAGTGTGAAGCAGGCGGCGCAGGTTGGTGCGGGCCTGCTTTTCCGAAGAGTCGGGCCAGAAGAGGAAGGCAATAGCGGAGCGCGACTGCGGGACCTGCCGGTTTAGCAATAAATAGGCTAACAACGCTTGCAGGCGCGGTTGGTGAAATCCCGGCACCGGAGAACCATCAAATGATACGTTAAAGCCACCCAGAAACTGAAGCCGCAAGCCTATCATAACAATCAGGTAAAATTTACAATTTTGGAGATTCTGCTCTATCAATGGTATTTTAACACAAAATGCCCATGTGATTTAGAGTAATTCCGATGACTGGCAAAGTGAGCTTTTTTTACTCATCGATAGCATTGCATAGCGTGTACTGGCACCTAAACTTACCCATCTTGAAATTGGGGCGAATTCAAGATGAAATATGCAGTTATGACGGCCGTTCCCGCACCCATTCCACCAATAAGTCCATCTTCTTGTAGTAAAAATCTTCCCCCGTCATAAAGACAATACACCTGCGTCCCGACCCATCTCCAAACCCGTCGCTCCCGTTCCGCATCGCGGGTTCCAAAGCTCTTGATTCAGTCGAGAGCTTTTTGTTTGTCGAACCCGCGATCCTTCTTTTTGAGGGCTGGGGTGTCCACCCTTGTCGCTCCCGCGATTTCCAAGAGGTTTCGTCAGCATTTGGGTATGTAACGACAACGCTTGATTGCCAGCCTAACAGCGGGCGGGGATTCGACCATTAGCTACGCAGGTAGTGGCATCCATCTCCCTTTTTCGATCCAGTAGAGCTAACAATTGATTTACTAAAATCAACCTATCCTTCTGTATCAATAATAAATGAATCAACATCTTTCATACAGTTCCTAGGACATTAGAGGCTGTTTTGGGTTTATTACCGGCTCCCGTACAAATCGAGAAGGATGGTATAATATTGATTGTGGCAGGCTGGAACTTCTTAAAGGAAGACGGCCGTTTCCACTCCACATGATATATTACGAACAAAACGACCATGAACGACCCCCAAAAAATCATCAACAACCTGTCCCCAGAAGATGCCCTGGTTGTTTTGCAGCAGTTAGCAGCCCAAGACGAGAAGCTGGCTGCCCAGATTGCCTCGTTGGCCCTGTCTTATTTGTCCGATGTAGCTGCGGAAGAGATAGCGGAAACACTGCGCTATGAACTGGAGAGTTTAACACCTGAAGAGGTCTGGGATCGGGCAGGCAATACTCGTCATGGGTACGTGGAGACCGGCGAAGCGGCCGAACAGATGATTGATGAAGTTTTGAAACCATACCTGGAGGAGATGCGAAAGTACCACAAAACAGGGCTGGCCTGGGAAGCGCAGCAGATGTGTCAAGGGCTAATGCTGGGCTTTTACGATTTTGAATATCAATCCAAAACCGAGTTTAAGGATTGGGCGGTTGATTCTCTAGTGTACTTTGCCCTTGAGGTCCTGACTGTTTGGATTGAAGATGAGGTGGAGATGCAGCAACGGCAAGAAATGCAAGCGTTCATTGATGAAGAACTGATGGGATGGGCCAGGACACTTTCGGCGATAGAATGATTTGGAGAAAAGACAATGACCGGCAGAAATGATCCCTGTCCATGTGGCAGTGGTAAAAAGTACAAAAAATGTTGCTTGCGGAAAGATC
>Ga0299914_10001834_pt1 | contig 14354 bp, 10 predicted proteins | sample RVTome_10_FD_201361 | JGI IMG/M metagenome (GOLD analysis project Ga0299914, IMG submission 201361) | Soil microbial communities from uranium-contaminated site in the Upper Colorado River Basin, Wyoming, United States - RVT153D57 (version 2) ...
TTCGCCACCGCGCTGCTGGTCAGCCACCGCACCCAGGTGCTCGAGCGCGCCGACACGGTGGTGGTGCTGGACTCGGGGCGGGTGATGGAGGCCGTCTAGTGGGGCGGCCCCCAACACGGCGCCGGAAATCAACGGCCCCCGACGCCGCCCCACCTAGCGGCGCCCGTGCCGACCGTCCTCCTGCTGGAAGTCGCGGAACGTGATCGTCACGACGTTCTCGGACGTCGCCCAGTTCGGGATGTTGACCACCTCTTCGTCGCCCCGGCCCGAGTGGCCGTGGGAGCGGGAAGCATGTCCGGCGCGCGCCACCATCTCGACCCGGACGGTGTCGTCCGGCGGGATCGTCGCCGGCACCACCAGGTCGACCGCCGAGATGAACGGCAGCGAGAACCAGGGCTGCACCGGAGCGCTGAGGTCGGTCACGCCGTCGAGGTTGTCGTCGCCCACGAACATCGCGTTGACGCGCTTGGTCCGCGGTGCGGTCGCCGGGTTGAGGATGTTCACCCCGTCGATCTCGAGGATGTCGTTGTTGGCGCCCTGGTCGCCCCACATCTCCTTGTAGCGGATGACGCCGAAGCCGGCAGAGGTTTCGCTGGGCTCCCTCAGCAGATCGAGGCCTTCGCCCGGCCGGGACGTCAGCAGCCGGACCAGGTGGTCGCTGCGGAGGAACGGCTGGAAGTACAGGTGGTGGATTGAGCCGTCGGGGCGGGTCAGCGCGAACTCGTAGCTCTCGCCGGCGTGGGCCTTGAACGGGCCCCAGGCGCCGTCCGCGCCGATCGCGAACGTGGCGTCCGGGCGCCGGTGCTCGCGCCGGCCGGAGCGGCGGTCGATCTCGAAGATCTGCAGCGCGAAGCCGTCTGCCCCCTGGTTCTGGGGGAACACGTTGGCCTCGCCGGACAACCGGATTCGTCCCCGCTGGGGGACCACGTCGGTCGTCTTGGGCTGGCGGCCCGTGAAGAACCTGTAGATCTGGGCGAACGTCTCGGCGGACGTCGCCACCTGGACGTGCGACTGGTCGGGCGCGTAGTAGTTCTGCGCACCGACGACCTGGCGGGTCTGGTCGCCCTCACCCCACACCGCGAGCGTGTCGACGCCACCCGGTGGCGACGCCGCGGTCCGGCCGTCGATGTTGACGTAGTGCGCCACGCTGGCGGCGCGCCCGGGCGAGCTGGTGAGGTAGCCCTGCGACACGGCGGTCCCCAGCGAGTGCCCCAGCAGGTCGACCCCGTCGGCGCCGGTCTCACGCAGCAGCTCCGCGATGAGCTCGTCGAGCCCGGCCCAGACCTGCTCCATGGTGTTGGTGCCGAACGTGGAGTCGTACTCGTGCACGGCGATCCGCTCGGCGGGATAGCCATTGCTGGTCAGCCGCAGCGCCTGGGTGTCGAACTGGGCCCCCGACCCCGACCCGCCGTGGACGAAGATGACGGGCCGCGGCGCAGGCCGCTTCCCGTGTGCCTCGGCGGCTCCGGAGCCGGCGAGGCTCGCAACCAGTACCGCGATGACGAGGCCCACCGCCCCCAGCAGCTTGCGGCTCATCGATCTCCCCCTCGGATGTTCAGTACACCGGTGTACTGTTCGACACTAGCGGGCCGGCGCGACCTCCACCGGGATTCCATTGAGCACGGCGTTGCCGGACACCGGGTCGACCAGGTCCTCGTCCGACAGGAGGTTGCTGTTGACACCGGCGTAGCGCCGGGCCACCGACAGCTCGACGCCGGGCATGTCGTGGCCCCAGCCGTGGGGGATGCTGACCACGCCCGGGCGGATGGCCTCGGTCACCTCGGCCGGGATCGTGACGCTGCCGGCCCGGGACGTGACCGACGCCGGCTCGCCGTCGAGCAACCCCAGGCGAGAGGCATCGTCGGGATGGACATGGAGCGTGCAGCGCGGGCGACCCTTCACCAGCACCTCCACGTTGTGCATCCACGAGTTGTTGGACCGCAGGTCTCGCCGACCGATGAGCCGCATGCCGCCGACCGGGTCGGCCAAGGCCGCCCGCAGGCGATCGACGTCGGCGGCCAGCGGTTCGGGCGCGAGCTCCACCATGCCCGAGGGCGTGCGGAGCACGTCCGGGAGGCGCGGCTCGAGCGGACCGAGATCGACACCGTGGGGATGGTCCATGAGCAGGTCGAGGGTGAGCCCGCCGGGCCTCGCACCGAAGCCCTCGCCGTAGGGGCCCGTGCGCAGCATGAAGTCGATGATCCGGCTCGGACCCGTCCGTTGGCCCAGCAGGGCGATGATCTCGTCGACCTCGCGCCCGGCCGCCGGGCTGGTCTCGTCGGCGACGGCACCCTCGACCAGCGTCCGCAACACCAGGTCGTCCACCAGGGCCGGATCGGCGTCGACCCCGAAGCCCTGCACCACCAACGCGAGCCGCGCCAGCACGTGCCACTCGTCGGGCTGGCCCTCGTCCAACGGCAGCACCGCCGGGCTGTAGTTGGCCACGTTCCGCACCGCCAACTGCAGCAGGGCCAAGTCGTAGTGGGGCCGCTGCAGCGCCGTGGGCACGGGCAGGATCACGTCGGCGTGGCGGGTGGTCTCGTTAACGTAGGGATCGACCGCCACCATGAACTCGAGCCCCGCGAGGGCCGCGTCCAGCCGCCCGGCGTTCGGGGTGGAGAGCACCGGGTTGCCACCCACGACCACCATGGCGCGGATCTGACCCTCGCCGGGCGTGTCGATCTCCTCGGCCAGGCAGGCGACGGGCAGCTCGCCCATCGTCTCGCCGAGGCCGCGGACCCGGCTGCGGCGCCGGTGCAGCTTGATCCCGCGGCCGTAGCGCGGCCTGCCGCGGGTGTTGGCGGCGCCGGCGGCGGCGGTGGCGAACATGGCACCCCCGGGGCGGTCGAGGTTCCCGGTCAGCACGTTGAGCACGTCCACCAGCCACGACGTCAGCGTGCCGAACTCGGCCGTGGTGGTGCCGATACGTCCGTAGACGCAGGCCGACGGCGCGGCGGCCAGGTCGTGCGCCAGCCTGCGGATGTCCTCAGCGTCCAGCCCGGTCGCGGGCGCCACCGCCTCCGGGGTGAACGGCTCGGCCAGCCGGACGACCTCGTCGACCCCGATGACATAGGGCTCGAGGCGGCCGAGACCGATCAGCCCGTCGGCGGCCAGCACGTTGACCAGGGCCATGAGCAGGAGGGGATCGGTGCCGGGTCGGATGGCGAGGTGCTGGCTCGCCACCTCCGCCGTCTGGGTCCGGCGAGGATCGACCACCACCAGCCGCCCAGCCCGTTCGAGGAGCGCCTCGATGCGCCCCGGCCAGTCGGGGGCGGTCGCCAGGCTGCCGTTGGACGCGTAGGGGTTGGCACCGAGCATCAGCAGGAAGTCGGTGCGGTCGACGTCGGGCACCGGCACCGTGAGCGCGCCGCCGAACATGAGGCCCGCGGAGACCTCCTTGGGTCGCTGGTCGACCGTGCTGGCCGAGAACACGTTGGTGGTGCCGAGTGCCCGGATGAGCGGCCGCAGGAAGATCAGCGCGGCCAAGGAGTGGGCGTTGGGGTTGCCGACGTAGATGCCGACGGCGTCGCGGCCGCGCTGCTCGACGATCGGCAACAACCGGCGCTCGACCTCGGCGAACGCCTCGTCCCAGCTCGCGGGCTCGAACCTGCCGTCCCGCTTGACCAGGGGTGCGCGTAGCCAGTCCGGGTCCTCGTGGAGCTGCCGCAGCGTCGAGCCCTTCGGGCAGATGAAGCCGTGGCTGAACACGTCGTCGCGGTCACCGCGGATGCGACCGACCCGCTCCGATCCGTTGGTGCGGTGCAGGGCGATCTCCAGGCCGCAGCCCGCCTCGCACAGCGGACAGGTCCGGTACGCGATCCGGGTCTCGCTGCTCATCGCACCAAGGTAACGTGCCGGTCGCTCGTGCCGGCCGACGATCCGCCCCCGGCCACCGCCGGGGCGTCGGCGAGTGCCTCGGCCTAGCCCCGGCCTAGCCCGAGAGTGCCCGCTTCATGTCGTCGAGAACCGGCACCGGGCCCGGGTCGATGCCCTCCCGAGCGGCCATGTGCAGCGACACGAAGTCGCCGACCAGCGTCAGGTCGAACAGCTGGGCCAGTGGGCCCTCCCCGACCGCTCGCACCTCGACGACGTCGTGCACCACCTCGGCCATGATGTCCCGCACCATCTCGAAGCGGCGCACCTCCTGAGGATGTTCCTCGTCGTGGCGCAGCTCCACCAGCGTGAACACCTGGCGGGTCATGTCGCCATGCTGACCCCAGCCGCAGATCTCGTTGTGGCACAGCTCGGGGATCGTCGCCGCGAAGGCCGGTGCCTTGGCGTTCTCGTTGACCTGTGCCTTCCACCTCCAGGCCGCGACGCTGCCGAGGGGACCGGCGCCGAAGATGAGGGGCACGGTCCGCCCGATGGTCCGGGCGATCCGCGGCGCCAGATCCCCCGAGACCAGCGCGTCACGCCGAACCCGCAGGCGAGACACCGCCGCGTCGATCCACGAGGCGGCACCCGGGAACAACCCCACCTGCTCGAGCACCAGCAGCATGGGGGCCGCGAGCGCGCCCAGCCCCGCCCGGGGCATCGGGATGTCTCCGGGCAGCGGGATGTGGGGCGCCTGCCACGCAGGGGCCAGTTCGGCCAGCTCCCCGCCCACCGAGATCACGACCATCCGGGCCCCGGCAGCTGCGGCCGCCTGCGCCGCCCCGATCGTCTCCTCGGTCTCACCGGAGAACGACACCGCGAAGCAAAGGGTGCCGGGGCCGACGAACGACGGCGGCGCATAGCCCTTGGAGACCAGCATCGGCACCGGCACGAAGGGACCGCCGATGGCGGTCACCACGTCGCCGGCGATGCCACTGCCACCCATGCCCAGCACGATCACGTTGTCGATCTCGTCGCCGGAGGGCAGACCCGCCACCGACGCCGCGGCATCCACGCTGGCGGCCACCTGCTCCGGGAACGCCCGGGCCAGGCCGAACATGTCCAGCGAGTCGAGGACGTCGTCGTCCAGCAGGCCCACCGTTACGCCTCGAACGTGGGCTTGATGCCCTCGGCGTCAGCCTTGGCCATGAGCCGGTCGTGCTCGCTGTCGTCCACGGTCTCGGCCTCGTCTATCAGCATGATCGGAATGTCCTCGCGGATGGCGTAGCGCCGCTTGAGGCGGGGGTTGTAGAGCGAGTCCTCGTCTGCGAAGTAGAGCAGTGGGCCCTTGTCCTCGGGACAGGCGAGGATCTCGAGGAGCTGGGGGTCGAGTGCCATCGGGTCATCCTTTTGTGATCAGTTCCCGGACCTCGGCGACATGGGTGTCGACGGCGGAGCGGGTCGGGGCTTCGAGGTTGAGCCGCAGCAACGGCTCGGTGTTCGAGGGCCGCAGGTTGAACCACCAGTCCCCGAGGTCGACCGTGAGACCGTCCACGCGGTCCTGGGCGGAATTGGGATAGGCGGCCGCAACCCGGTCGATGACCGCCGCAGGGTCGTCGACGGACGTGTTGATCTCGCCTGACGCCGCGTAGCGGTCGAACGGCCGGCGCAGTTGGGACAGGGGGACGCCCGCCTTGCAGATCCGCTCGAGGACGACCAGCGCGGCGATGCTCCCGGAGTCGGCCCGGAAGTTGTCCCGGAAGTAGTAGTGCGCGGAGTGCTCGCCGCCGAAGGCGGCGCCGGTCTCGGCCATCACCTGCTTGATGAACGAGTGGCCGACGCGCGTCCGCACCGGCGTGCCGCCGTGCTCGCGAACGACTTCCGGCACCGCCTTGGAGCAGATGAGGTTGTAGAGGATGGTGGCCCCCGGCTCCCGCTCGAGGATGCCGGTGGCGACGATCGACGTCGTGGTGGATCCCGACAGCGGCTCGGCCTGATCGTCGACCAGGAACACCCGGTCGGCGTCGCCGTCGAATGCCAGGCCCACGTCGGCGCCCGTGGCCCGCACGCGGGCCTGGAGGTCGCGCAGGTTCTCCAGCTGGATGGGATCGGCCGGGTGGTGTGGGAACGTGCCGTCGAGCTCCGGGTAGAGCACTTCGAGCTCGAACGGCAGGCCCTCGAACACCTTGGGGACCACGAGCCCCCCCATCCCGTTGGCCGTGTCGGCCACGACCTTCAAGGGTCGCAGCGCGCTGACGTCCACGAACGACCGCACGTGCCGTGCGAAGTCGTCCAGGAGGTCGAGGGGCTCGATGCGCCCCGCCTCGGTGGGCGCCGCCGCCACCCCGGAGGCCACCAACCGCTTGATCTCGGCCAGGCCGGTGTCCTGCCCGATCGGCCGGGCGCCCGCGAGGCACAGCTTGATGCCGTTGTACTGGGCCGGGTTGTGCGACGCGGTGAACATCGCCCCCGGGGCATCGAGCGACCCGGCCGCGAAGTACACGAGATCGGTCGACGCCAGCCCCAGGTCGACCACGTCCAGCCCCTGACGCTGCACTCCCTCGGCGAACGAGCCCGCCAGCTCCACCCCACTCGTCCGCATGTCTCGGGCCACGAGGACACGGCGCGGTTTGCGTCCGTCGGCATGGTCGAGCACGAAGCGGCCGAATGCGGCGCCGATCTGTTCGCAGAGTGCGGCGTCGATCTGGTCGGGGACGACGCCCCGGACGTCGTACGCCTTGAAGATGCTGTCCAGGTCGGCCATGCGGCGCCCCAAGCTAGTGCCTCGTCAGGTGACGTTCGGCGGGGTCACGGTGAGGCAGATTCGTCGATGGCAAGGACGCAGGACGAAGGCATAGCCGAAGCTACGTCGAGGACGAGGACGCAGCCAGCGGCGAATCTGGCCAGCGTGGCACGCCGCAAACGTTGCCTGACGAGGCACTAGTGCCTCGGGACGCCGGGGCCGGGCTCCCCCACGGGCGCCTCGAGGGTCGGTGGTGCGTCGCCGTGCGCCTCGTACTCCCCCTCGGCCGACCAGCGGCGGATCCGCGCCAGGTCCACCAGGAGGCGACCGGCGTCGCGGCCCTCGCGCACGGTCGAACGACGCGTGTTGACGACCTCCACGGGCACCTCCACGAGGGACAGCTGGTGGCGCTCCACGAGGTGCAACACCTCGATGTCGAAGGCGAACCCGTCGACCCGGACGCGGTAGAATACAAAGCGGGCCACGTCGGACCGGAATGCCTTGAGCCCGCTCTGCGTGTCGCGATAGCTGCCGAGCAGAACTGCGTAGCCGAGCCAGTTGATGAGCCGGCTGCCGAGCGCCCGCAGCGGCGAGGGCGGTGCCAGGATGCGGCTGTCGGGATGGCGCCGGTTCCCGATGGCCACGTCCCAACCGTCCTCGACGGCGGCGAGGACGCGACGGAGCTGATCGGGGGCATACGCCAGGTCGGCGTCAGTGAAGGCGATGGTCCGGCCCCGTGCCGCCAGTACGCCGGTCCGCACCGCCGCGCCCTTGCCACGGTTGTGGGGCTGGACCACGACCTGGTCGGCACCTGCGACCAGTGCGGCGTCGGCGGTGGCATCCGACGACCCGTCGTCGACCACGATCACCTCGTAGCCCCCCGACTCCCCGATGTCGTCGAGCGCCTCGCTCAGCCGGCGGACGGTCTCTCCGATGCGATCGGCCTCGCGGTAGGCCGGCACCACCACGCTGAGGCGAAGGTCACCGGGCGGCTCCGGCCTCGACCAGCGGGCCCGCCGCGCGGAGGTCAGCTCGGCGACCAGGACCCAGCGGTACCCGACGAGCCGCACGGCCCCGGCGACCACCAGCGCCACGACCTTGGCCTCGATCAGCGCCGCCGTCGACGAGAAGCCGGTGCCGGCGAACAGTGCGCGCAACACCGCCACGTCTACGAGGGCGGCGAGGGTCGCAACCCCGACGAACGCGGCCGGAACCTCGACCCAGCGGACATAGGGGTCGCTCCGGAAGGTGACGACCCGGTGCAGCACGTACGACAGGGCGCTGGCCACGGCGATGGCCGCCAGGTCGGCCACGACGAGGATCCAGCCCAGCACCTGCCGGAACAGCACGAGCAACCCGACGTCCACCAGCGTGGGCACCAGCGCCACCAGGATGAAACGCCGGATCCTCCCGGTCACGGCCCCGATTCTGGTGTCGCGTGGCGATCCGGGGAGTGGAACCGGTAGGCGCCGGCTCCCACCAGCAGCACCAGACCCACGACGCCCAGGATGGTCAGGGCGTACGACAGCCACTCCACCCCCGTGCGCCCGTAGGTCAGTTCGACGTGGGTGTCGGTCGGGATCACGACCATGAAGTTGGGAGCCACCCGATAGGGGCCCTCGGCGCCCGACGCCGTCCAGTTGGGGAAGTACGACATCTTCACGAGGACCGGCTCACCCACCCGATCGACGTCGAACGAGATGCTCTCGTCGTCGATGACCGGGTTCGACACCTCCACCGGATCGAGCGGCCGGGCCCTGGGGTGCTCGCCCACCGCGACCCGCTGCCAGTCGTCGGGCCCGCTCCGCGCCAGCGGGACGTCCCACCACGTCGGGTCCGTGAACCACTGGATCGCCGGCCCGTAGAAACGACCCGACCCGTCGCGAGGCTCCTCCATCCACTCCTGCTGGGTGTCGTCGACGCCGGTGACCACGGCCGGCTGGTTCACGAGCGGCTCGACCACCTCGCTGTCGGCCACCTCGAAGATGGCCCATGGCCCGGACTCCGCGATCTCCGTGAGCTCGGGGTTCGACCGGGCCTGGCTGATGGCGTTCTCGGAGGTGGCCATGTAGTAGCGCACGCCCATCATCTGCAGATGGTCGATGCCCTTGGTGATGTCGAAGCCGCCGTACGGCAGGTCGCGCTGGGCGGCGCTCGGGGCGGTCGACAGCTCGGTCTGCACCAGGAAGTGGTACGGCGTCGTCGCCGAGGCCTCGAAGTAGAGACCCTCCATCGAGCCGATGCAGCCGTCCGTCCAATGCGGCAGCAGCATGAGCGCCATGGGTGTGCCGTAGCGATCGAGCTCCCGCTCGTACTCCCAGAAGGCCCGACCACAGCCCTCGTCCTCACCCACCTGCTGCATGGTGCGGACCAGGTCGTAGTACTCCCGGTACGAGTCCTTCAGCTCGTAGCCGGTGTAGTTCCACTTGGCCCAGGAGGTCACGAAGCTCTCCGGCGTGCCCGTCGTCGTCCACGGGACGAAGCTCGGCCACCGATAGCCGGCGGTCGCCGCCCCGTCACTGGCGACCACGCGCTCGCTGAAGGGCAACGCCCCCAGCGGGAGGCCCACGACGACCAGGATCACGGCCAACGACCCGAGCGCAGTGAGGGCCCCGGCGCCGGGTGGGTCCCGTCGGTAGGCCCGCGACAGCTGCATCACCGTGCGCAGCGTCTCCGCGACTGCAACCGCCGCCAGCAGCATGGCGGTGAGGTAGTAGAAGGGCAGCAGGCGTCCATTCCACAGCCGACCCTCGGGGGTCACGACGAAGGCCACGGCCACGGTCAGCGTGAGGATCAGCAGGAAGATCCCGACTCGCAGGCGCAACGCCAGGCTCAGCACCGCGCCCACCAGCGCCAGGGCGAACACCCAGCGCAGGTCGACGTCGGGCGTGCGGTAGGGGAACAGGTGCTGCAACCACTCCCGGAACCGTGAGAGCTCGGGGTCGGCGTAGGGCAGCTTCTCCCAGCCCATGTCGTTGAGGTAGGCGCGCCGGAGGTAGAAGGGCGCCACCCAGAACGCCGACAGGAGCCCGCCGACCACCAGCGTCGGCGCCAGCCAGCGCACGCTCTCCGATAGCAGCCACATGCCGGCGAGCGCGACCACCACCCCGAGGCCGGCGAGGAGCAGCGGGCCGGTCTCGGACCGGGCCCCGAGCGCCAGGCCGGCGATGGCGAGGACCGCACCTCCGCCGATCAGCCAGAGGCCGGGCGCGAGGGGGGCCGTGGAGCGACGGAACCGCACCAGGACGGCGACTGCTGTGGCCGCCAGCACCCAGAAGGCCGGGATGAGGTGGCAGAGCCCGGTGAGCGCCAGCAGGACCGCGGCGAGGGCCCGGTGCTCGCCGGTGCGGAGCCCGCGGAGCATCACGCCCACGTAGAGGATCCCGAGGCTCAACGACATCGAGAAGGCGAACTCGCCGGCCAGCGTCGAGGCGACGTTGCCGCCGTAGATCGTGAAGCCCCGGTAGAAGAGGAACGGCAGCGTCGCCACCGCCATCACCGCCGGGGTCGGGAAGCGCGCGCCTGCCAGGCGACCGAAGGCGTAGACCGCCAACGGAAGCGTGACCACCCCGCTGACGGTCACGAGCTTGAAGGCGACCCCGTAGGGCAGTCCCACCAGCGTGAAGGCCAGCACCGCCATGACGACGGAGAGGTTGCGCCGCCGGGGGAAGTGACGTTGCCACACCGCCAGCGCGACGAAGGCGACCCCGGCGAGCGCCGGCAGCCACGCCGCCGTCCCGTGGATCCCGGCGTCGAGCACCACGATCAGCAGCGACGGCACCACCATGTAGAACTGGAATGCGGGGAAGCCCGCGTACCAGTCGGGCGTCCATCCGGCGAGCTGCAGGTCGGGCACCAGGTGGTCCCGGAGAAAGGCGGGCGCCCAGACATGGGCACCCATGTCGCCGCCCGCGGGCGTCGTGTTCCGGACCAGCAGGCCCGGCTGCAACTGCAGGACGACGAACACGACGCACGCCGCCAGGACGACAAGGTCGACGCCCCACCGGATCATCTGCCGCCGCCGGGCCTCCGCTTCCTCGTCGTAGTCCTCGTAGGCGCGGTCGCGGTCCTCGCCCTCGCGCTCGCCGATGCCATCGCGTTCCTCGACGCGTTCGGCGTCCGCGGCGTCGGCCTCGACGAGGTTCGGGTCCGTCACGGCCGCGAGCTCGATGCCCTCGGCATCGGGGTCGATGCGCACGTCAGCTCCCGACCAGGAACAGCACGGTGGTCATGTTGAACACGATGTGAGCAGCGATCGGCGCCGCCAGACGGCCCGTCCGCTGGGCGAGCAGCCCGAGCACGACTCCGAACAACACCAGGGCCGGAAGCTGCAGCAGTTGGAAGTGGGACACCCCGAAGAGCAGGGCCGAACCCAGAATGCCGGGCCACACGCCGAAGCGCCGCTCCAGCGATCGCTGCAGCAGGCCGCGGTAGAAGATCTCCTCGACGATGGGCGCGCCGATGCCCACGACGAGGATGAGCATGGCGACCCCGAGGGAGCCGGTGGCGCGGTCCGTGAGCCCCCGGGCCGGATCCTCGAGATCGCTGGAGTCGAGGTCGGTGAGCCAGAAGATGGGCCCGTAGAGCAGGGGGATCAGGAGCAGTTGCGTCACGACCCCGGCGGCGAAGCCCAGGGGCGCATCCCACCCCTCCGATCGGAGGCCGAAGTCCCGCACCGGGCCGTGACCCTTGAGCTTCGACGCCACCAGTGGCACACCCAGCATGCCGAACCACAGGCCGAGCTGGGCCACCGCCACCCAGGCGAGCGACAGGTCCTCGAAGTCGATGGTGTCGTCGTTGATGGCCAACACGATCGCGGCCGCGACCGCCCCCCCGATCTGGGCGAGCACCCAGCCCAGCGCAGCGTCGCCCAGGCCCCAGCGAACATCGGTGCTCCGTTCGGGCACAGTCATGGTGGGCTCGGGCTCGGGCACCGGAACAGGCTACGGCCCCGCCGGGAGCCCGCCATCGCGCGGTCAGTATGCGAGCGACGCGCCATACGGCGTCGGGTCGCGGCGATCCTCGAGGCGCCAGCCACGCGGCACCGACAGGGCGTCGGCGTGGACCTTGCACAGGTCGTACGACATGGGATGCGCCTCGTTCGCCAGGCGGTCGAGCCAGGTGGTCCGTGCCCGGTAGTCGTAGGTGAAGGTCGCGGCGGCGTTCTCGCCACACCCCGGCCGAGCGCACGCACGATTCAATATTTCCCGCTCCTGCTGCTGCGCAGCGGGCCGCTCGGGCCCCGACGCCCCGCTCGCCCGCTCCCCCGGCCGCTCGGGCCGGGCTCGCTCTCTCGCCCTGCGGGACGCTCGCTCAATATTTCCCGCTCCTGCTGCTGCGCAGCGGGCCGCTCGGGCTCCGACGCCCTGCTCGCCCGCTCCCCCGGCCGCTCGGGCCGGGCTCGCTCTCTCGCCCTGCGGGACGCTCGCTCATGGCGGCACAAGCTAGCGGTCACGCGAACTGGCCAGGCGAACCGGTCGTGGTCGTACCGCACACACGGCCACACGGATCCGACCGGAACGCGGCTCGGAACGTGGTGATGACCCCACTGCCGTCCCTCACCCGTATCCTGAAGTCCCATGAGTCAGCAGCCGCCTCCCCCGCCGCCGCCGCCCTCGCCGGGCCGGTCGTCGCGCGGCCCGGGTTCGGGAGGCCGCGAGTCGCTGCCCCGCTGGTCGATCTGGGTGCTGGCCGGAGTGGTTCTCGCCGTGCTGGTGCTGCCGACCTTCATGAACCGCACGAATCGCCAGGAGGTCGACTATTCCGACCTCCTCACCCAGGTGCAGCAGGACAAGGTTCAGGACATCACCTGGGACAACAACAACGGTTCGATCACCGGCAAGCTGAAGGACGGCACCGAGTTCGAGAGCAACGGCCCCCTGGAGCCCAGCGAGGACGACCGGGCGCTGTTCCGCGAGCACGACGTCCAGGTGAAGTTCGACACGCCAGGCGGCTCGTGGTTCACGGCGCTGCTGCCGCTGCTCATCCCGGTGGCCCTGTTCGTCGGCATCTTCTGGCTGATGCAGCGGCGCGCCGCGAGTCAGATGGGCGGGATCATGTCCATCGGCCGTAGCCGGGCCAAGACCTACACCACCGAGCGGCCGGGCACGACCTTCGCCGACGTCGCCGGCTATGAGGGCGTCAAGCAGGAGATCACCGAGGTCGTCGACTTCCTGAAGCATCCCGAGCGGTTCGCCGAGATCGGCGCCCGCATCCCCAAGGGTGTGCTGCTGGTGGGCCCCCCGGGCACTGGCAAGACGCTGATCGCCCGGGCCGTGGCCGGAGAGGCCGGCGTGCCGTTCCTTTCGGTCACCGGCTCCGACTTCATGGAGATGTTCGTGGGTGTCGGCGCCAGCCGGGTGCGGGACCTGTTCCAGAACGCCCGCAAGCTGGGCCGGGCCATCATCTTCGTCGACGAGATCGACTCGATCGGCCGCAAGCGGGGCGCCGGGCTCGGCGGTGGACACGACGAACGGGAGCAGACGCTCAACCAGATGCTGTCGGAGATGGACGGCTTCGAGGCCACCGAGGGCATCGTGATGATGGCGGCGACCAACCGGCCCGACATCCTCGATCCCGCCCTGCTGCGCCCCGGCCGCTTCGACCGCCAGGTGGTGGTGCCGCTGCCCGAGATCGACGAGCGGCGCGCCATCCTCGAGGTCCACTGCAAGTCGAAGCGACTGGCCAGCGACATCGACCTCGACGTCGTGGCGCGGGGCACGCCCGGGATGAGCGGCGCCGACCTGGCCAACCTGGTCAACGAGGCCGCGCTGTTCGCGGTGCGCGACGGGTCCGACGAGATCCGCAACTCCGACTTCGAGCAGGCCCGCGACCGGGTGCTCATGGGCCAGCGCCGCGACTCCATGGCGCTGTCCGAGGCCGAGAAGGAGGTCATCGCCTACCACGAGGCGGGCCACGCCGTGTGCGCCGCCGTGCTGCCGAACGCCGACCCCGTGCACAAGGTGACGATCCTGCCCATCGGCATGGCGCTGGGCGTGACCCAGCAGTTGCCGGTCGACGAGAAGCACCTCTACCGGCAGGACTACATCGAGGACAGCCTCGTCGTTCGGATGGGGGGCCGGGTCGCCGAGGAGTTGGTGTTCGGGGTCATCTCCACCGGCGCCAACAACGACCTCGTCGGCTCGACCGAGCTGGCACGCAAGATGGTCAGCGAGTGGGGCATGTCGACCCGGGTGGGCCCGATGGCGTGGGGCTCGTCGGGCCAGGTGTTCCTGGGCGAGGACCTGATCCACACCCGCGACTACTCCGACGAGACCGCCCGGGTGATCGACGAGGAGACCGAGCGCATCCTGCGGGTGCAGGAGGAGCGCTGCCGCGAGACGCTGCGCCAGCACCGCAAGGGCCTCGACCTGGTGGCCCGGGCACTGCTGGAGCACGAGACGATCGACGGCGCCGAGGTGACCCGACTCATCAGGGTGGCCGCCAACGGCGGCGACGTGCCGCCCGCCCCGCCGGCCCCGGCGACACCCGGCCGCGAGGCGGGCATCGAGATCGGGCCCGATCGGGGTCCCGACGCTCCGGCGCCGACACCCAGCGGCAGGCCCGGCCCGGGCGGGGCGCTCGCCGGGTCGCGGCCGCCCTACCCGCCACCGCCCGCCCCGCCGACCTGAGCGGTCGGTGGGCGCAATGCGCCGGTGAGGCCGCGGGTCGGCCCCGGTGGGCCCATGGGCGTCACCCGAGGACGATCTGCGGGGCGGAGGCTGAGCTCCGCTTCTCGTCAGCCGGTGTCGTCGTCGGTGTCGTCGTCGGTGTCGTCGTCGGTGTCATCGTCGGTGTC
>Ga0299914_10001835_pt1 | contig 14352 bp, 13 predicted proteins | sample RVTome_10_FD_201361 | JGI IMG/M metagenome (GOLD analysis project Ga0299914, IMG submission 201361) | Soil microbial communities from uranium-contaminated site in the Upper Colorado River Basin, Wyoming, United States - RVT153D57 (version 2) ...
GGACGCGCACCCAGGCGCGCGATCGATCCCGCCGTCGCGAAGAACGAGTAGGCGGTCGTGACGACCTCGTCGCCCGCCCCCACGCCGAGCGCCATCAGCGCCGCCAGCAGCGCGTCGGTGCCCGAGGAGACGCCGATCGCGTGGCGGACGCCGATCGCCGCCGTCATCTCGCGCTCGAGCGCCTCGACCTCCGGCCCGAGGATGAACTGCTGCGCGTCGCAGACGCGCGCGATGGCGGCGAGGACTTCCTCGCGCATCGGTTCGAACTGCGCGCGCAGATCGACGAACGGCACGCCGGCAGGCATCAGAGGCGGAAGATGTGCGGCGCGGAGACGCCCTTGAGCGCATTCCGCGTGTCCAGCACGAGCGGCGATCGGGCGACGATCGCGGCGTAGTCGAAGGAAGAGTGGTTCGTCGCGATGATCGCGAGATCGGGCGGGCCCGCCAGCGCCTCCTCCTGCGGAACGGCGCGGAGGTCCAGCCCGTGATCGGTCACGGCCGGGACGTGCGGATCGCTGTAGCTGATCGCCGCGCCGCGCTGGTGCAGCAGCACGGCCACGTCGATCGCGGGGGACTCGCGCGAGTCGGCGACGTCCGGCTTGTACGCCATCCCGAACAGGTGAATCCGCGAGCCGCGCACGGCCTTCGCGGCGCTGTTGAGCGCGTCCACGGCCCGCTGCACGACGAACCGCGGCATGTGGGCGTTCACGTGGCCCGCCAGCTCGATGAAGCGGCTCTCGAACCCGTTCTGACGCGCCTTCCAGCTCAGGTAGAAGGGATCGATCGGGATGCAGTGCCCTCCGAGCCCCGGGCCCGGATAGAAGGGCATGAACCCGAACGGCTTCGTGGCGGCGGCGTCGATCACCTCCCACACGTCCAGGCCGAGATCGTGACACATCAGGGCCAGCTCGTTGACGAGACCGATGTTCACCGCGCGAAAGGTGTTCTCGAGCAGCTTGACCATCTCCGCCACGCGGCTCGAGGACACCGGGACCACGCGCGAGACGATGTGGCCGTACAGCGCGGCCGCGAGCCGCGTGGAGACCGGATCGACGCCCCCGACCACCTTGGGAATGTTGCCCGTGTGCCACCGGGCGTTGCCCGGATCCACCCGCTCCGGTGAGAACGCCAGGAAGAAGTCCTTTCCCGGCGTCAGCCCCGTGCTCCGCAGCCGCGGGAGGAGGACCTCCTCCGTCGTGCCCGGATAGGTCGTGGACTCGAGCACGACCAGCTGGCCCCGGCGCAGGTGCGCGCCCACGTGCTCGACGGCCCCGATCACGTACGACAGATCGGGATCCTTCGTCTTCCGGAGCGGCGTGGGCACGCAGATGCTGATCGCGTCGGCCTCGCGGAGCACGCCCGCGTCGCCCGAGGGCCGGAACCGACCCGCGGCGACGAGCGACCGGAGGCGGTCGGAGGAGACATCGCCGATGTACGACTCGCCGCGCGCGAGCGTGCGCAGGCGCTCGGCGTCGACCTCGACGCCACAGGTCGTGAAGCCGGCGGTGGCGAACTCGACGGCGAGCGGCAGACCGACGTAGCCGAGGCCGACCACGGCCAGCGTGGCGGTGCGGCGTTCCAGCCTGTCGAGAAGCGCGGCCGCGCTGTCGGGGAGAGCGTCTGGAGGCGTCACTAGGTGCGCGCCGTCGAGGGCGCGGCGGTCCCGCTGGCAATCGCGGCGGACCAGCGCTCGAGATCGGCATCGACCATCGCCTGCACCAGGCGCTCGAACGTGTACTCCGGCGTCCAGCCGAGCTGATCGCGCGCCTTGCCCGCGTCGCCGATCAGGTGATCGACTTCCGCCGGCCGAAGCAGTCCCGAATCGAGACGCACGTAGCGCCGCCACTCCAGCCCGGCATGGGCGAACGCCACCTCGACGAGGTCGCGTACGGAGTGACTGATGCCGGTGGCGACGACGTAGTCGTCGGGCGTGTCCTGCTGCAGCATCAGCCACATCGCGCGGACGTAATCCCCGGCGAAGCCCCAGTCGCGCTGCGCGTCGAGATTCCCGAGCGCGAGCTCCTCGGCGAGCCCGAGCTTGATCCGCGCGACGCCGTCGGTGACCTTGCGGGTCACGAACTCCAGGCCCCGGCGCGGCGACTCGTGATTGAAGAGGATGCCCGAGACGGCGAAGAGCCCGTAGCTCTCACGATAGTTGACGGTGATGTAGTGTCCGAAGACCTTCGAGACGCCGTACGGGCTGCGCGGATGGAACGGCGTCGTTTCCTTCTGCGGGACCTCGCGCACCTTGCCGAACATCTCGCTGGACGAGGCCTGGTAGAGTCGAATCGCGGGGTCGACCTGCCGGATCGCTTCGAGGACGCGCGTGACGCCCATCGAATTGAACTCGCCGGTGAGCAGGGGCTGGTCCCACGAGGCCGGCACGAACGACATCGCGGCGAGGTTGTAGACCTCCTGCGGGCGGACATCGGCAATGATGCGCACGAGCGAGAGCTGGTCGAGCAGGTCTCCCGGCCGGAGCGTGAGGCGATGCAGCAGGTGACGGATGCGCCAGAGATCCGGCGCGCTCGATCGGCGCACGACGCCGACGACCTCGTAGCCTTTGTCGAGGAGCAGCTCGGCGAGGTAGGAGCCGTCCTGTCCCGTGATGCCGGTAATCAGCGCGCGCTTGGCCATGAGTGTGGGAGCTCCCGCCGGCCCTTCCCCTGCCGTGGCCGCGGCCGGTCGACCGGCAGCTCATAACCAGCGGCATTGCAACGGGTTAGAACGGCGTATGGTATCGCGCGGCGGACGGACGGGTCAACCGGCCGCGCCGTTCAGGCGCGGCGTGCCTTCATGGCGGCGCGCGCCTCGCGCTCCGTCTCGCGCGCGCGGATCGCCTCGCGCTTGTCGTGCGCCTGCTTGCCCTTGGCGAGGCTGACGGCGACCTTCACGCGATTGTTCCTGAAGTAGAGCCGGACGGGCACGAGCGTCACGCCGCGCTGCACGGTCTTGCCAATCAGCTTGCGGATCTCCTGCTTCTTGAGGAGGAGCTTCCGCCGCCGCAGCGGCTCGTGATCCGCGTACCCGCGATGGCTGTACGGGCTGATGTGGACGTTGTAGAGGAAGACCTCGCCCTCCTCCACGCGCGCGTAGCTGTCCCGCAGGTTCACGCGCCCCTCGCGAATCGACTTCACCTCGGTGCCGAGGAGCGCCACGCCCGCCTCGAGCGTCTCGAGGATGTGGTAGTCGTGGAACGCCTTCCGGTTCTCGGCGATGATCCGCTCCGCCTTCCGGCGCTCGCTCTTCGCGTCCGGCTTCGCCACGCGACCAGATTACACGGATTTGAAGGGATTACACGGAAGAAGGAGGATCCGCAGATGGCGCAGATGACGCAGATGATTCCCAGGTCGGACCGATGGGTGGCGGCGCGCATGGAGCGCGCTCGACCGGGCACGCGCAGCGTGCCGGCACCATGACAGGCCCCGCAGGAATGAGTCGTTCACGCGCCACCCGACGACTCATTCCTGCGGGGCCTGTCATGCTGCACGCAGGCCGCTTCGCGGCCTGCCCCGGGCGAGCGCGCTCCAGGTGGCGCCACGACGAATCGCTGCGATAGGAAAATCATCTGCGTCATCTGCGCAATCTGCGGATGACCCTCATCTGCGTCATCGTGCGGCGAGGCGTGCCGCGAGCCGCACGGCGTGAATCAGACTGCCGGGATCCGCGACGCCGCGGCCGGCGATGTCGAACGCGGTGCCGTGATCGACCGACGTGCGGATGATGGGCAGGCCCAGCGTGACGTTGACCGCCTCCCCGAACGCCAGCAGCTTCACCGGGATCAGGCCCTGATCGTGATAGCAGGCGATCACGGCGTCGAACTCGCCCCGCGCCGCGCGGACGAAGACGGTGTCGGCGGGAAACGGGCCCGCGACGTCCAGCCCCTCACTCCGGCACCCCGCCACCGCCGGCGCGATGACCTCGTCGTCTTCACGCCCCATCAGCCCGTGCTCGCCCGCGTGCGGGTTGAGGGCCGCGACCGCCAGCCGCGGCCGCTCGACGCCGAAGCGGGGCAGCTCGCGCGCGGCGAGCCGCACCGTCTCCTTCACGCGGTCCCCTGTCACCAGATCCGCTACGTCGCGCAGCGCCACGTGCACGGTGACGAGCACCACGCGCAGCTTCGGGGCCTCGAACATCATGGCGACGAAGGGCGAGTTCGTGAGATGCGCGAGCAGGTCGGTATGACCCTTCCACGGCAGGCCCGCCAGTGCGAACGCCTCCTTGCTGACGGGCGCCGTGGCGATGGCGTCCACGCGCCCCGCCATCGCGTCCCTGACCGCGCGGACGATGGCGTCATGGGCGATACGGCCGGCTTTCGCGGAAGGTTGGCCGGGCGGTACCGTATCCCCGTCACCCGAACCGTAGACCACGGGCTCGCAGACCTCCAGCACGCGCCGATCCGCCATCGCCTTGCGGACGATCTCCGGACCGATGCCGGCCGGATCGCCGGCGGTCAGTGCGATGCGGGGCAGGGGCACGTCTGTCTCCACTCCCGTTCAGATGTGCAGCACGACCCAGTCGGCCACGATCTTGGGGCTGGCATTGCCTTCGAGGGCGGTCAGCGCCTGGTCGACCGCCCCGAACGCGCCGGCGAGCCGGGGACCGTCGAAGGCGGGCGCGAGGCGTGCGAGGGCATCCCTGAGGTCGACGTTCGAGAGCACCGGCTCGTCCGCGCCGGATGAGAGGACGCTGATGTCCCGCAGGAGCGCGTGCACGGCGCGCAGGTGGACCGCGAGCGACTCGCGCTCGCCGGCGCCGTACCCCTTCGCCGTCTTCCCGACGATCTCGCGGGTCGCGCCGAGGCGCGCGTGGACATCGCGCGGACGGGCGAGCTGCGCGAGCAGGCGTTCGGCCGCCGCGCGCGCGTTCGCCAGCGAGGCGGCGCCCTTCTCCAGCGCCGCGCCGACGCTGCCGCCCGACACCGCTGCCAGCGCCTGCGCCTCACCCGCCGGCACGCCGTGCGCCCGTTCGAGGATGCGCGCGATCTCCGGGACGGCGAGCGGACCGAAGCGGATCTGCGGACAGCGCGACCGGACGGTGGCCAGCAGCGCATCCGGCCGCGCGGTCACCAGCACGAAGACGGTGCTCGAGGGCGGCTCTTCGAGCGACTTGAGGAGCGCGTTCTGTGCCGCATCCACCAGCGTCTCGGCTTCGTCGATGACGATCACCCGCCACCGCGCCTCGAAGGGCCGGTATCCCAGGCGCTCGATGAGCGGCCGGATCTCTTCGATCCGCGTGTTGCCGGTGTCGTCGTCCGGCTTCACGGCCAGCAGGTCGGGATGCACCTGGCGCGCGAAGCGGCGGCACGGCTGGCACTCGCCGCACGCGTCGACGGCGAGAACCACGTCGTCCAGCGCGACATCACGTTTCGGGGTGGGACAGTTCAGCGTCTGCGCCAGCGCGATGGCGGCGCCGCGCTTCCCCACACCGTTCGGACCCGCAAAGATCAGGCTGGGCGGCAGGGAGGCGGATGCGATCGAACGCGAGAGGAGTGACAGGGTGCGGCGGTGGCCCGCCAGATCCCGGAACGGCACCCGCCTATTAGGTCACAGGCGGTTCCCAACTACCAACCTGACGGGCGCTAGTCGCGGTCGCGGTCGCGGCGATCGTTGTCGTCATCCTCGCGATCGCCGCCGCGGCCGAAGACGCGTGACCAGAACCCGCGCTTCTTCTTCTTCTTGGGCTCCTCTGTTTCGGCCCGTTCGTCCACCTCGGGCTGGTCCCGGTCGCGGGCAGCCGCCGGGGCCGGCGGCGCCCCGGCGGTCGTCGCGACGCCCACCTGATCGGCCCGTACCGGTTCCGCGCGATCGCCGCCGAAGAGTCCCGCCACGCGATCGAAGAAGGAGGACCCCGGATGCAGCGGGCACTCCTCGGTCGGCTGTGTGCCCCTGATGAAGTACTCGGTGTAGATCATCGACCGGGTCTCGATGGTCCCGTCGTCCTTGACGGTGTCGACCGCGTCACAGCCGTCGGCGGGCAGCCGTCCCGAGATCCGGCACACGTTGGTGCCGACGACCCCCCGCGGGCGGGAGAACCAGTCGGGTTTGTGCCCCCTGGTCGCCGCTTTCATGAAGCGGCCCCACATCGGGACCGCGATGTCGGCAGCGTAGCCGTTCGACACGATCGTGCGCGGCTGATCGAAGCCGATCCAGACGCCGGCGGCCAGCTTCGGCGTGAAGCCGATGAACCACGCGTCGAGGTAGTCGTTGGTCGTACCGGTCTTGCCGGCCGCGGGCAGCCGGAACCCGACCTGCCGCGCCTTCCAGGCGGTCCCGAAGCTGATGACGTCGGCGAGCATGCTCGAGATCATGAAGGCGCTCGCCTCGCTCACCACGCGCTTGCCGGAGGTCGGGCTCTCGAACACCACGGTCCCGTCGGCGTCGACCACGCGGCGAATCGTGACCGGCTGCGTCAGCACGCCCTCGTTCGCGAACGCCGCATAGGCGTTGGTGATCGTGAGCAGCGTCACCTCGCCGGAGCCGAGCGCCAGCGACGGCACGCTCGGCAGCGATCCGACGCCCAGCGCCTTGGCGTACGAGACCGTCCGTTCGATCCCCACGTCCTCGAGCAGGCGCACGGCCGCACGATTGCTCGACATCCGCAGCGCACTGCGCAGCGTCAGCGCGCCCGCGCCGGCATGCTCATCGTCCGGTGTCCACTCACCCTGCAGCGTCATCACCGGCACGTCGAGCCGATCGATGATCGATGCCGGCGTGTAGCCAGCCTCGAGCGCCGCGGCGTACACGAACGGCTTGAAGGCGGAGCCGGGCTGGCGCTTCGCCTGCACCGCGCGGTTGAACCGGCTCTGCTCGAAGTCCCGGCCGCCGACCATCGCGCGGACCTCGCCGGTGCCCACCTCGATGGCCACGAGGGCTCCCTGGAGCGGCTCGCCGGACAGTTCCTCCCCCTTCTTCAGGCGCCGGCGCCGCTGCGCCTCGATCTCGTCGAGCGACTCGTGGAGCGCCGCTTCCGCCGCCCGCTGCATCTCCATGTCGATCGTGGTGTAGACGCGAAGCCCGCCCTGGTATACGCGCTCCCAGCCGAACTGCTGGACGAGCGCCTGCCGGACGTGCTCCTTGAAGTAGAGGCCGTGGGGCTCCTGCCGGCGGAGCTGGTCCTCCAGCGTCACCTCCTCGTCCCGCGCCGCCTCCGCTTCCTCCTCCGAGATCACGCCGGCGTCCCGCATCGCCTGCAGGACGACGGCGCGGCGGGCGACCGCGCGATCCGTGCTCACCGTGGGCGCATAGGCCGAGGGAGACTTCACCAGGCCGGCGAGCAGGGCGGCCTCGGCGAGCGACACGTCGACGGCGTGCTTCCCGAAGAAGCCGAGCGACGCCGCCTCGACGCCGTACAGTCCGTCCCCGAAATAGACCTTGTTCAGATACAGCTCGAGGATCTCTTCCTTCGAGTACGTGCGCTCGATCTGCGCCGCCACGATCACTTCCTTGACCTTGCGGCGCACGGTCTTGTCGAGCGTCAGGAAGCTCTGTCGCGCGAGCTGCTGCGTGATCGTGCTGCCGCCCTGGGCGCGGCGCCCCTGCCGCAGGTTGGCGACGACCGCTCCGATCACGCGCACCGCATCCACGCCGCTGTGCTCGTAGAACCGCTGATCCTCCACGGCGAGCACGGCGCGCACCAGGTGCGGCGAGATGCGCTCGAGCGGCACCTCGATCCGCTGCTCCTTGAAGATCGTGAACGCGGGCTGCCCGCCCGCGTCGAAGATGGTCGTCGACTGCGCCATCTCGCCGATGCTGCGCAGGCGCTCGCGGTCGGGAAGGCCCGAGGTCAGATCCCACGCCAGCCAGGCCGCCCATCCTGTTGCCGTCCACGCCAGCACGGCAACGACGACGAGCACGGACGCCACCACCGCCGGCCTGCGCTTCAGGGGGCCCGCCCCGCTCTCCCGGAGGTTCTCGGTCATTCGTTACCCGCTGCCGTGACCCGCTGCGCCTCTGCGCTCGATCCGCCTTGAGCTCTTCTTGAACTGCAACAGCCTTGCCGGAGTGCGCCTGAGCCGGAGGACCGCGGTATCCCGCTTGCACGGAGACGCACCGGAGGCGATGCTCATGCCGGATCCGCTATCAGGCGCGCGCGTTCTGGTTCTGGCGCCCCTGGTGGCCGCCGTAGCCTGGCTTCCGGGAGCGGCGGTGGAGTGGTTCGGAGAACCGCGCCCCGGCGCTGGCCCGCATCTCGTGTACATCGACCGCCCCACCACGCCCCTTCCCGGGGGCTATCTGGCCGAGCCGCCGCCGCTGACACTGCGGCACGCCGAACAGGTACCTGAGCAGATCGACCTGCGCGGCAACGAGATCGTGCGGCCGGTGGAGCGGTATGGAATCGATCACCGCGGCGCGCTCTACGAGCTCCACTCGCCGGAGACAGAGCTGCCGCAACTGCCTCCGCCGGAGCTGTAGAAGCGACCGGGTCGTTCTGTCGAGCTCACGCGGTCCCGCATGAGCCGTAAGGTGCCGGGGATCTGAACGATACCACCAACGAGGCACGCGGCGCTCGATTCCCGCCGGAGGTTACAGCCAGCCAATCAGGGCAAGCGCCGCCAGAAACGCGAGCACCCAGGTGACGGTGCGTCCGATGGACCGGCGGTAGGCATCGAAGTGAGGCACGGTCCCGGGCGGCGCGAGCCGTACGGCCCGGCCGAACGAGGCGACGGCAGACCGGCCGTAGGTGCGCGCCGCCTCCCCGACGCTGCCTGCTCCCGCCACCAGGGCGTCGATCGCGATGGGAAGCGGCCGCCTGTAGAACCAGTCGGTGTCCAGGCTGACCGTGGCTTCTCCCCCGAGCTTTCGCCTCAGCACCCAGAAGGCTGCGCCTGTCCCGATGAGCAGCTGAACGGTCGCGACGACGTGATCGACCGTGTAGGGGTGGTACTCCACCGGCAGGAATGGCAGCCGTGCGTACAGCCATCCCGGGAACACGCCGAGGGCGATGCACAACACCGCGGCCATCGTCATGGCCGCGATCATGTTCCGCGGCAGCTGTGCCGGCACGATGCCCCGATCCGGTCCGAAGAAGGTGAAGTACGGCAGCTTCAGGCCGGTGTGGAGAAAGGTGCCGACGCTGGCGAGCGTCAGCAGCAGCTCGACGGCGGGCCACCCACCCTCCGCCCCGGCGGACACGATCATCGACTTGCTCACGAAGCCGTTGAAGAGCGGCACGCCCGAAATCGAGAAGGCGCCGATCATGTAGAGGGCCGTGGCGGCCGGCATGCGCGACGCGAGCCCACCGAGCTCCGTCAGGTTGCGGCGGCCGGTCGCCGCGAGCACGGTCCCTGCACCCATCAGCAGCAGCGCCTTGTACAGGATGTGGCAGAAGGCGTGCGCGGCGGCGCCGTTGAGCGCCATCGCGGTGCCCATCCCCACGCCCGCCACCATGTACCCGACCTGGCTGATGATGTGGTACGCGAGGAGGCGGCGGATATCGTTCTCGAGGACGGCGTAGACGACGCCGTACAGCGCCATCGCCACGCCGGCCCAGAGGAGCAGGTCGGAGCCGGGGAACGCGCGGATGAGCAGATAGACGGCCGTCTTCGTCGTGAAGGCGCTCAGGAACACGGTGCCGGTGACCGACGCCTCGGGGTACGCGTCGGTCAGCCACGCGTGCAGCGGTGGGATGGCCGCGTTGATCGCCACCCCCGCGAGCATCAGCGCCGCAGGCAGCGACCAGCCGGCGCTCCACACCGTGCGCCACGCGTCGAAGGACGGATCGCCGCCGCCCGCGACGTACAGCACGAGGCCCGCCAGCAGGAGCGACCCGCCGGCGGCATGGACCAGCAGGTACCGGAAGCCTGCCGCTCCCGTGCGCGGGGTATTCCCGTGCCAGATGACGGCGAGTGACGCGGCGGCCATCAGCTCCCACCAGACGAACGCCGTAATCCAGTCGCCGGCCAGCGTGACGCCAACCGCGGCGCCGGCATACACGAGGACCGATGCATGCTCGCTCGCGCGTCTCACGTGCAGCGCGAACACGACGCCGATGACCGCGATCAGCGTGAAGATCAGGGCGAAGACACGCGCGAGGGCGTCGGCGTGCACGAGCTCCAGCTGGTAGCCGGCGACCTGCGCCGTCCAGGCCACGCCGTCGCCCGGCAGCGCGGCGGCGGACGCGAGCGCCGAGGCGGCGCCGAGCGCGAGCACGGCCTGCCGCGCGACCCCCGCGGGAATCAGCACGGTCGCGAGCGCCGTGGCGAAGAGCACGAAGCCGGGGTGCGCGATCACGGCCGCTCCTCGTCCTCGCCGAAGTACGTCTCCGGCCGCTGGAGCCAGGCCGACCCGATCGCCTTCGAGATCACGACGATCGCCGCGCAGCCGGCCAGCCCGTAGACGAAGTCGAAGCCCGGCACGTCGTGCCACCAGTACAGGGAGTGGCCCGCGTCATGGAACGCGATCTCGAGCACGACGCTTCCGGCGAGCACGGCCGCCGCCGCCAGCCACCACCCGCGCGTCACAGCACACCTCGCGAGTCGGGCGAGACGATGCTGCGCGCCGCCTCCCAGGCGAGATGGTACAGGCCGAGCCCCGCGTCGGGATAGATCCCGAGGACGATGGCGGCGAGCGCCGTGAGCGCGAGCGGTACGGTCAGCGCCGGCCGGGCCTCGTCCACGCGCGTGTCTCCGTTCCCGCCCAGGAACGCGGCCCGCACGATCGGCGTGAAGTAGGCGAAGTTCAGCAGGCCGCTCACGAGGAGCACGGCGATGAACACCGGCCGATCGGCCTGGTACGCCCCGAGCCCGATGTTCCACTTGCTGATGAAGCCGGCGAGCAGCGGCGTCCCCGCCAGGCCCAGCGCACACACCGCGAAGGCGCCCATGGTCACGGGCATCCGCCGGCCGATGCCTCCGAGGTCCTCGATCTGCTCGAGATGCGTCTTCGCGTAGATCGCCCCGGCGCAGAAGAACATCGTGATCTTCATCGCGCCGTGGGCGGCGATGTGGAACATGGCGCCGGCCAGCGCCGCGGCCGACCCGAGCGCCGCGCCGAGCACGATGTAGGAGAGCTGGCCGATTGTCGAGTACGCGAGCCGCCGCTTCAGGTGTCCTTCGCCGAGCGCGCGCACCGACGCCGCCACGATGGTGATGGACGCGACGATGGCGAGCCCCACGTCGGCGCCGAGGCCGTGCAGCGTGTCGACGCCGAAGACGAACCCGACGACCCGCACGCAGCCGAAGGCGCCCGCCTTGACGACGGCGACCGCGTGCAGCAGGGCGCTGACGGGGGTCGGCGCCACCATGGCGGCCGGCAGCCAGCCGTGGAGCGGCATGATGCCCGCCTTCACGCCGACGCCGATGATGAAGAGCACGAAGAGCACGGTCAGGACGGGCGCACTCGCGCGGCCCGCCAGGAATCCGCCCGGCTGGAACCCTTCGCCGGGCGCGATGACGTGCACGGCCGCGATCGCGAGCAGCAGACACTGGCCGGCGATGAGCGTATACGCCAGGTACTGGCGGCCGGCGCGCACGGCCTCCTCGGTGCGGAAGTGAATCACGAGCGGATACGTCGCGAGCGTGAGAATCTCGTAGAAGATAAAGAAGGTCACGAGGTTCGCCGCGAACGCGATGCCGATCGTCGCCGAAAGGCAGACGGCGAACCAGGCGAAGTAGCCGGTCTGGTGGGCGTAGCTGCCCGCCCGCATGTAGCCGACCGAGAACACCGACGTGATCAGCCACAGCGTCGACGCCACCAGCGCGAAGAGCAGCCCGAAGGCGTCGGCGCGAAAGTGCAGATCGATGCCCGGCAGGAGCGTGAGCGGCGCCGACTCGACGGCCTGGCCGGCGGCGACCGCCGGAACCAGCGACGCGACGAGCCCCAGCTTGATGGCCGCCGCGAGGAACGTCCAGGCCTCGCGGACGTTCGGCTGGCGGCGCGAGAAGGCGATCAGGACGGCAGCGGCGAGCGAAACGAGAATCGCGGCGGGCAGGCGTTCGGGCGGCGTCAGCACGGTCGGTTCTCAGCGTCCCGCGGCTGGCGGCAGCGCGAACGCGATGACGTTCGACACCACCTGATCGTTGAACACGCCGAGCAGCAGAACGGCCGCGGCCAGCGTCACCATCGGCGCCAGCATGCCGGCGGGCGCCTCGCCGGGCGGGGATGTCCCCGGCGCGGGCTCCGGCGCGCTGCCGAGGTACGCGCGCTCGATCACGCGGAACATGTACACGGCGCTCAACAGCGAGCTCACCACCAGCACCACGGCGAAGGGCCAGCGTCCCGCGTCGAACGCCGCGGTGAGCAGGTACCACTTGCTGAAGAAGCCGCCGGTCGGCGGCAGGCCGACGATCGACGCGGCGGCGATGGCGAACGCCGCCAGGCTGAGCGGCATGCGGCGGGCGATGCCCTGATAGCCCTGCAGCTGCGACGCGCCCGTCCGGTACAGGACCGTGCCCGCCGACAGGAACAGGCACGACTTCATCACCGCGTGATTGAGCACGTGCAGCAGCGCGCCCGTGAGCGCGAGCGGCGTGCCGATGGCGAACCCCAGCACGATGTAACCCATCTGCCCGACGCTGGAGTACGCGAGAATCCGCCGCACGTCGGTCTGCGCGAGCGCCATCACCGAGCCGGCCAGGGCGGCAGCGGCCCCCATCCACCCGAGCACGCGCAGGATGTCCGGCGTCACGCCGCCCAGGCCGACGACGAAGAAGAGCACGCGCAGCAGCGCGTACGCGCTGACCTTGGTCATCACGCCGGCGACGAAGGCCGTCACGGGCGCCGGGGCGTAGGTATACACGTCCGGCAGCCAGCCGTGCAGCGGAAACAGCGCCATCTTGAGCGCCAGTCCCACCACGATCAGCACGATCGCCATCGTCACGGCCGGCGACGAGAACTGGCCCGGCAGCCGCGCCGCGACGTCGGCCATGTTCAGCGTGCCGGTCACGGCGTACAGACAGCCGACGCCCAGCAGATAGAGCGAGCCCGCCGCAGTCCCGAGCAGCAGGTAGCGGAAGCTGGCGAGGACGCTGCGGCCTCCGCCGAGCGCGAGCAGCCCGTACGCGGCGAGCGAGGAGATCTCGAGGAACACGTACAGGTTGAAGAGATCGCCGGTCAGCGTGATGCCGAGCAGGCCCGCCACCAGCAGGAGGTAGACCGCATGGAACACGCCGGCGTCCCGCGGGCGGAGGTTCCTGACGAACGGCCCGGCGTACACGCCGGCCGCGAGCCCGAAGGCGGCGACGAGCGTCGCGATGCCGCCCGCGAGCGGATCGACCACGTACTCGATGCCCCAGGGCGGCGCCCACCCGCCGAGGAAGTATTGCAGCGGCCCGCCCCGAATCGCCTGCATCAGCGCCGCCGCGCTGCCGGCCGTCGCGGCCGCGAGGATGCCGAGCGAGAGCCCGCGGGCGATCCGCGCGAAGCGGAGCCCGGCGAGCGCCACCAGCGCCGCGCCCGCGAGCGGCAGCACGACGATCAGGATGGGAAGATGCGCCGTCATTCGCGCAGCATCCGCAGCAGCTCCCGCTCGTCGAGCGTGCCGAACCGTTTCTGGATGCGGATGATCAGCGCGAGCGCAACGCCCGTCATCGCCACGCCGACGACAATGGCGGTGAGCATCAGCGTGTGCGGCAGGGGGTTGGCGTAGTCGGCCGCGGTGGCCTCGGCATGGTGATGCGGAAGGACCGGCGGCGAGGCGCCGGTCTTCGCGGCGAGGGTGATGAAGAAGACGATCACGGCCGTCATCAGCACGTTCATGCCCATGAGCTTGCGGATCAGGTTCGGCGCCGACAGCATCGCGTAAAGCCCGATCAGCAGCAGCGTGGCCGTCAGCCAGTAGTGGGCGTGCGCCGCGAGCTCCGCCGGCATCAGGCGGGCTCCTCCTCGCCCCACGCCGCCAGCGCGTCGAAGACCACCAGCAGCACGCCCGCGACCGTGAGCGTCACGCCGATCTCGATGCCGAGCGTCCCGATCACGCGCGTGGCCGTCGGTCCCGGCAGCCACTGCGGCACGCCGTAGTCCAGATAACTCCCGCCGAAGAAGAGCGGCACGACGCCGATCCCCGCGAACAGCACGACGCCGGCGCACGCGAGGCCGAGCGCCGTGCGCGTGCCGATCTCCCACCCCGCCGGACGGCCGCGCACGAGCTTCACCAGGATCACCGCCGCGGCGAGCAGGACGCCGCCCTGGAAGCCCCCTCCCGGACTGTCGTGACCGTGGACGACCACGTAGGCCGCGAACAGCAGCACGAAGGGCGTCATCAGGCGCGCGGCAGCGTCCAGCGTCGGGCTGCCGAGCGGAAACCTCATCGATCGTCCTCGCCGCGCCAGGCCGCGCCGCCGCCGACGATGAGCAGGCACGCCAGTCCCGCAGTGCAGATCACGGCGGTCTCGCCCAGCGTGTCCCACCCGCG